>Ga0134124_10000381_pt1 | contig 38467 bp, 49 predicted proteins | sample KB304_FD_96880 | JGI IMG/M metagenome (GOLD analysis project Ga0134124, IMG submission 96880) | Terrestrial soil microbial communities without Nitrogen fertilizer from Kellogg Biological Station, Michigan, USA - KB3-0-4 | ecosystem: Environmental > Terrestrial > Soil > Unclassified ... | reverse complement strand
TTCGAGCGGGTGCGCGAGATCGCCTACCGGCCCTGGGCCCCAGGAACCATTCCGCGCCGGTTCTGCACCGCGACCGCTTTGGTCAACGACGGACGTAAGCACGCCGTCAGCTACTGGATCGGCGAGGACACCGGCATGATCGGCGCCGGCTGGGGCGTCGAATGGTGCGTCGACGGTTTCGACCGGAACTGGGCCTACAATCCCCGCTGCAAGATGGCGCGGCCATAACGGCCGCTATGCCGCCCGCCTAATCGCCTGATTTGTACCCTTTTTGTTCTTGAAAAGTTCTGGTTAGTAAGGTAACTTTTCCAGGAACTCTTGCGTTAGGTCAATTTCGCTTTTGTTCTCAGTTGGGGCCGGGGAGGGCGTCATGCGTTGCGACCGCCTGGAGCGGGCGGCACGGGTGGCCGCGATTGCCTTCAGTTTCACGCTACTGTTTGCCATCGTCGCGCTGGCGCAGGACCACGGGCGCGACCCGCGCCAGAACGAGCCCGGTAAGTTCGATTTCTATGTGCTGGCGCTGTCCTGGTCACCCTCCTATTGCGAGGCGACGGCGGAACGCGCGCCGGACCGGACGCCCGACCAGCAATGCGGCGGCCGGCCCTTCTCCTTCGTGGTGCACGGCCTGTGGCCGCAATACGAGCACGGCTTTCCCTCGTTCTGCCAGGTGCCGGCGCCGCGGCTCGACCGCAACATCGTCGGCAGCATGCTCGACCTGATGCCGAGCCCACGCCTGATTTTCCACGAGTGGGATCGTCACGGCACCTGTTCGGGCTTGAGCGCGCACGCTTATTTCGAGACAGTGCGCAAAGCGCGGTCGGTGGTGAAAATTCCGCAGAACTATTTGGCGCTCGACAAGCCGGCCATGGTGACGCCGGATGAGGTCGTCGACGCATTCGTCAAAGCGAATTCGGGACTCACGCCCGCAAGTCTGGCGGTTTCCTGCGACAGCAAACGGCTCAGCGAAGTACGCGTCTGTCTCGGCAGGGATTTTTCCTTCCGCGACTGTCCCCAAGTGACGCGGCGCGCCTGCAAGCGCGACCACATCGCCATGCCCGCTATGCGCGGCGGCTGACAGATACGCCTTGAGTCTACGATCGCGTTAAGCCAGCGATAATCATCGCACCGCGCGTTGCGGGGATAACCCGTGCGTGTCGAGAATTGGCGCAAGCTTCTCGTAACGGAAGACGGCAATCTTTCTCGCGCGATAGGATGCGCGAGGGGAACGCTGCACATGAATCGTATCAGGGAGTACACGGGTTTCGCGATCGGTTATCTCGGCTTGGGCTACATCGTGCTGTGGCCTCTGTCGGGCGCCGATCACAGCGGACAGCCGTTCGGCGCGTCGCTGGTATGCGGCGACACGTCGTGGCTGCTGCTCGATTTCATTTGTCATTCCGAGCATCGTCTGCAGATGTCGCCGAGCCTGCATGCGCTCGGATTGATGTCGACGTCGCTCGTCACGCTGCGTGTCTTGTTCTATGCGCTCAAACGTACGCGCCGCGCGGTGATCCCGCCGGCCGTCGACATTTCGATGATGCTGGCGCGGTTGCCCAAAATGAATTCACCGCCGCGCCGTACCAGACCACCGGCGCAACGCGCCGTTGTCAAACCGCGCGCGCAGTTCGGCTTGCGCGGCGTACCGCCATAATGTGTGCGCCGCGCTGCGCGATGTGGCATATAGCGGCCGGTGAATTATCGACACGCCTTTCACGCCGGCAGCTTCGCGGACGTGTTCAAGCACGCCGTGCTCTGCCGCATCCTGCACCATCTGCGCGGTAAGCCGGGCGCCTTCCGCGTCATCGACACGCATGCCGGCGCCGGCCTTTACGATCTGGCGAGCGGCGAGGCGAGCCGCGGCGGTGAATGGCACGAGGGCATCGAGCGGCTGCTGGCGGCAACGCTGCCGAAGGACACCGCGGAGTTGCTCGCGCCCTACCTCGACGTCATCGGCGCGCTTAACGAGCGCGGGCGCTTGCGCGTCTATCCCGGCTCGCCGGCGATTGCGCGCGCTTGGCTGCGGCCGCAGGACCGGCTGATCGCCTGCGAGGTGGAGCCGCAGGCCGCGAGTGCGCTCGCCCGCCACATGCGCGGCGATAGCCGCATCAAGACGCTGACAGTCGACGGCTGGACGGCCTTCGGCGCCTACGTCCCTCCGCCGGAGCGGCGCGGGCTGCTGCTGGTCGACCCGCCGTTCGAGGAGGAGGCCGATTTCCACCGCCTGTCGCACGGGCTGGACGTCGCGTATCGCAAATGGGCCACCGGCAGCTACGTCCTGTGGTATCCGGTGAAAGGCCGCAGCGCGCCGGAGGCCCTGGCTAAACGCTTGCGCCGGCTGGGGATTGCCAAGATCTTGCGGGCCGAATTGTCGGTCGCGCCGCCCAGCGACCAGACCCGGCTGACCGGTTCCGGGCTCATCCTGGTCAACCCGCCCTGGCCTTTGGAGAGCGAACTTGCCGCCCTGCTGCCGGTCCTGGCTGAGATCCTGGGCCGCGAGGGCAGGGGCAGCTTCAAGCTCGACTGGCTCGCCGGCGAGGCCTGAGCGGGAGCCGGAACCCCGCTGCCCCTTTCCAGCAGAACCCATCTGGTGTGTAGTTGAGGCAGGCAGTGACGTTCCGCCTCCGGTGGGGGGTCGGCGGAGTGACTGAGGCCGCAGACGGCCGATGCTTTCCCCGAATGTGAATGTCGGCCGTGCCGTCGCGCGTGGGGCCGGCGGCCGAGCACTGAGGGGCGAGGAGTTTGCCATGGCGCAAACAGGCGTAGTCAAGTTCTTCAACGGCGAGCGTGGTTACGGCTTCATCAAACCGGATGACGGCGGGCGCGATGTGTTCGTGCACATCACGGCGGTCGAACAGGCCGGGCTCAAGAGTCTGAACGAAGGGCAACGCATCACGTTCGATGTCGAGCCCGACAAGAAGGGCAAGGGGCCGAAAGCCGTCAACCTCGTCGTCACCTAAGCGACACCGTCTTCGCCTAAGTCCTGAGATCAGGGGAGAGATTTCGGGACAGTGCGCGCAAATCACCGCGCGCGCGACAGTCGTTCGCGCGCGTTCATGTTTCACCATTACCAGCCGCGGACTGCTGTGCCCGCTTCTGACAGGACGACCTATTGACCATGATGATTCTGCGTTCCGCTCCCGCTTCGCCCTTCGCACGCAAAGTGCGCATCGCCGCCAGTCTGCTCGGCCTCGCCGATAAGATCGACGTGCGCGACACCGATACCAACGATCCGAACGATTCCGTTCGCGTCCAGAACCCCGTCGGTAAAATTCCGGTCTTGGTGCTGGAGGACGGCACCGCCTATTACGACTCACGCGTCATCGTCGAATATCTCGATCACCTCGCCGGCGGCGGCCGCATCATTCCGAGCGAGCCGAAGGCGCGCTTTGAAGCGCTGCGGCTGCAGGCGCTGTGCGACGGCATCCTCGATGCAAGCATCCTGCTCGTCTACGAAGATCGCTTCCGTCCGGCCGACAAGAAGGTGCAGGCCTGGGTCGAGCGGCAGGAGGGTAAAGTCGCGCGCGGGCTCGCCGCGCTCGAAGCGGCGCCGCCGCCGATCGGCGCGCTGCCAACGATCGGACAGATCGCGGTCGCTTGCGTGCTCGGGTATCGCGACCTGCGCTTCGGCGGCACATGGCGCAAGGATCATCCGAAGCTCGTCGCATGGCACGACAAATTCGCCGCGCAGGTGCCGAGCTTCGGCGAGACTAAAATCGCCGCCTGAGCTGACGACAATACAAAAGCAAAAGCCCGGAGCATGCTCCGGGCTTTTCATTGTCACGTCGCGTCGCAATTAGAACCGATAGTTCAAGCCGGCGCGCACGATGTCGGTTTTGAAGCTGGCGTCAGAGCCCAGCACCGAGCCGCCGCGGCCGAGATCGACGTGGAGATATTCCACCTTGGCCGTCCACGGGCCGGCGATAGCGGCTTCCAGGCCGCCGCCGACGGTCCAGCCAGTCTTGGTCGTGTTGCCGCCGGCAAGGCCGCTCACGTCGGTCTTGATATTTCCGAAGGCCGCGCCGCCTGTCACGTACGGCATCCAGCGATCGAAGGCGTAACCGAGCCGGCCACGCGCGGTGGCGAGCCAATCATTGCGCACCGAGCAGGTGATGCCGGCGCAGGCCGCGCTGCCGCGGATGTTGGTCCAGTCGACATCGCCTTCGACGCCGAGCACGATATTGCCCATCTGATAATTGTAGCCGACGGTGCTGCCGATCAGAGCGCCCGATGTGTTGAACGTGCCGGTCGGCAATGTCGGACCGAAGTCGGAGCGGCCCCAGCCGCCACCGCCGTTGATGCCGACATAAAAGCCTGTCCAGTTGTAAACCGAGACCGGCGTGTAGAGCGGTGCAGATTTCGTCACCACTTGCCGACGCTGAATGTCCGCAGCCGAAGCCGAAGCAACGCCGAGCGCGAGCAGGCCGACGCCTGCCAGCAGAAGCTTTTTCATGACGCACCTCACTGTGTTGGCTGACGCAGAAACCCGTACCCACTGCGGGATCCTGCGTTTGGACGGACGCGAGTGCGCCGTCCCCCGATTAGCCACATAACGCGGTGCGAAGAAGGATGGTTCCTGGAACCGGGCGTAATGTATTTGTGGCAAAAAAAAGCCCCGGCGTTTTGCCGGGGCTTTCTCAGGACATTAAGCGCTTTTCTTAGAAGCGATAGTTGACGCCTGCCCGTACAACGTTGGTGTGGAAGTTCACGTCGGTCGTGCCCGCGCCAACGGCGGCGCAGTTTCCGGCCGGGCACGAGGCCTTGCCGAGATCGACGTAGAGGTACTCGAGCTTCGCAGTCCACGGACCGGCAAGCGCGAACTCGCCGCCGCCGCCGAGCGCGTAACCGACGCGCGTCGTGTTGTTGCCGGCAAGACCGTCCGCCGAAGCCTTGATGTTGCCGAAGGCGGCGCCGCCGGTCACGTAAGGCATGAAGCGATTGAACGCGTAGCCGATGCGGCCGCGCGCGGTGCCGAGCCAGTCGTTGCGCGTCTGACAGCCCGTCGTGGTGCAAGCGCCACCGACACCGGTGTTGCCGCGAATGCCGCTCCAATCGAGGTCGCCCTCGACACCGAACACGGCCGCGCCGAGCTGATGGTTGTAGCCGATGGTGCCGCCGACGAGGCCGCCCGAAGTGTTGAAGCTGTTCGTGCCCAACAGATTCTCAAAGCGGGAGGTGCCGAACCCGGCGCCGCCGTTGATACCGACATAGAGGCCGGTCCAGTTATAAGCCACGAAAGCCGGCTCCGCCTTTACAGGCATCGCATGCCGGCGGCTGAGGTCTGCGGCATTCGCCGCGCCAGCCATCGACAACACGGCAAGGGCGCCAAGGCCCGCTAGAACGAAACGCTTCATCACTCAACCTCCTAGAACGTAAGACCCCCAAAACCTGCGCGCACAGTATTCGAAACTATTCCGGCGTCTAGTGCGTAAAAGACACAGGCGATCTCTAAGTTATTGCTGGTACATCTCAATTATGTCGATGAATTGCCACAGTGTGGACACGATATGAACTGGAAGAGGCACTTGAAGACGTCTGCTAATACTTATGTCTGAGCACGAATATGGAACAACTACGCTGATATTGGAACTCGTGATCTTCGAAACGGAAAGCCCCGGGCAACGTGCCCGGGGCTTCCGACGCCACGTGAAACTCTAGAAGTGATAGTTGATACCGAAGCGCAGAATATTCGAGTGGAAGCCGTTGCTGGTGCCGGTGATCGAGTACGCGCGGCTGCCCAGGTCCACATAGAGATATTCGACCTTGGCCGACCAGTTCGGCGTCATGCCGACTTCGACGCCGGCGCCGGCGGTCCATCCAACGTGGGTCTTGCTCTCATCCAGGCCGAACAAGTTCCCCTTGATGCCGCCATAGGCGAGACCGCCCGTGCCGTACAGCAGGATGTTGTTCATCGCGTAGCCGACGCGACCGCGCAACGTGCCGAACCAGGGATTGGAGAACTTCCAGGGCGCAAAAGTGTCATCGGCGCCGGTGATCTGCAGATCGGTCTCGCCACCGAACACCCACTGGCCGCTCTGCCAGTTGTAGCCGGCCTGCAGGCCGCCCAGCAGACCGCTCGGATTGCCGGCGCTGTTGGTGACCTTGCCCCACTCGTAACCGACGTTGAGGCCGGCATAGGCGCCGCCCCAGTTATAGCCGGCGGGCTGCTGCTGCGGTGTGTAGAATGGGCCGCGGCCACCGAGATCGGCGGCGGAGGCAGCGGTTGCGGCGACCATTAGGCCGGCCGCGCTCATCGCGAAAAGACGTGTCTTCATCGTAACCCCTCCACTTCACCCGCTTGCGGCGCCATGTGGCGCCGGGACGGGCCTGTCCTGTCGGGCTTTCGCTGAAGTCCCCTTGCTTAAATCTCGCGCGACTTGTGAGCGCGAGAGTGGAGCGCGGGAGCCGGACCTCCGGCGAAAGTTCGACATTTTAGTGAAAGAGTTATCGGACCTTTTAGGTTAAGCGGTGCTGAATCGGGACCGGTGAGTAGTTCTTATCCCTAAAGAACCGTTAGCGACGACTTATATCGAACCCGGATTTACTGCCGCCCCTTCAGCTTCTATTGACTATAACTGTGACCCCTACACCCAAAGACATCGATCCGCAGAGCGAGCTGCGCGAGGAAGACGAAGAGTCGACGCTGCCCGAGCTCGAACTCGAGCAGCAGCCGGCCGGCACGCTCGGCGCCGGCCGCGCGGCGATCGCGCGCGCGGTCAAGCATGCGCCGTCGGCGCCCGGCGTCTATCGCATGATCGACGACAAGGGCGATGTGCTCTACGTCGGCAAAGCAAAGAACATCAAGAAGCGCGTCACCGCCTATACGCGTCCGACGGGTCACGACAGCCGTATCAGCCGCATGATCGCCGGCACGGTGACGATGGAGTTCGTCTCCACCAAGACCGAGACCGAGGCGCTGCTGCTCGAGGCGAACCTGATCAAGCGCCTGCGGCCGCGCTTCAACGTGCTGCTGCGCGACGATAAATCATTCCCCTACATCCTGATCACGTCGGACCACTGGGCGCCGCAGATCCTCAAGCATCGCGGCGCGCGCACGCGGCAAGGCCATTATTACGGGCCCTTCGCCAATGCGGGCGCGGTCAACCGCACCATCAATGCGCTGCAACGCGCATTCTTGTTGCGGTCCTGTTCGGATTCGTTTTTCGAGTCTCGCACGCGGCCGTGCCTGCTGCATCAGATCAAGCGTTGCTCGGCGCCGTGCACGCAGGTGATCGACTTCAAGGGCTACGCCGAGCTGGTGCGCGAGGCGAACGGCTTCCTCTCCGGGCGCAGCCAGTCGGTGCAAAAGGAGCTTGCCACCGAGATGGACACGGCGTCGACCGCACTCGATTTCGAACGCGCGGCGATCTACCGCGACCGCCTGGCGGCGCTGTCGGCTGTGCAGTCGCATCAGGGCATCAACCCGCGCAACATCGAAGAGGCGGATGTCTTCGCCGTGCACCAGGCGGCGGGCTACACCTGCGTCGAGGTGTTCTTCTTCCGCACCGGACAGAATTGGGGCAACCGCGCCTATTTCCCGAAAGCCGATCGCCTGCTCGGGCCCGGCGAGGTTCTCGGCGCTTTCATGCCGCAGTTCTATGACGACAAGCCGCCGCCGCGTTGCGTGCTGGTTTCGCACTCCTTCGAGGAACGCGCGCTGCTCGGAGAAGCGCTATCCGCCAAGAGCGGACGCAAGGTCGAAGTCAGCGTGCCGCAGCGTGGCGAGCGCAAGGAACTGGTGCAGCACGCACTCGCCAATGCGCGCGAGGCGCTGGCGCGCAAGGTGGCCGAAACGTCATCGCAGCAACGGCTGCTGGCCGCGCTGACCGAGACCTTCGGCCTGCCGCGCGCGCCGCGCCGCATCGAGGTCTACGACAACAGCCACATCGGCGGCACCAACGCGGTCGGCGCCATGATCGTCGCGGGCCCGGAAGGCTTCCGCAAAAATCAGTACCGCAAGTTCAACATCCGCTCGACCGACCTCACGCCCGGCGACGACTACGCCATGCTGCGCGAGGTGCTGCAGCGGCGCTTCAAGCGGCTGCTCAAGGAGGAGGGGCACTCTTCCTTACCCTCGCCCCAGGGGGGAGAGGGTGGCGAGCGAAGCGAGCCGGGTGAGGGGACTCCTGCGCTTGATGTCTCGCTCAATCCCCCTTCACCCGACGCGCTACGCGCGTCGACCTCTCCCCAGCGGGGAGAGGTGACAGAGAACGACGTCGACGCCGAGGATGCCTCCTGGCCCGATCTGCTGCTGATCGACGGCGGGCAGGGGCAGCTCAAGATCGCGACCGACGTGCTCTCAGAACTCGGGTTGCACTATCTGCCGGTGGTGTCGATTGCCAAAGGCCCCGACCGCGACGCCGGGCGCGAGACCTTCTTTATGCCCGGGCGCGATCCGTTCAAGCTGCCGCCGCGCGATCCCGTGCTCTATTTCGTCGAACGGCTGCGCGACGAGGCGCACCGCTTCGCCATCGGCTCGCATCGCACGCGACGCAAGAAGGACATCCGCGAGGCGGGCCTGCAGGAAATCCCCGGCATCGGCCCGACGCGTAAACGGGCTCTGCTGCGTCATTTCGGCACGCTGAAGGCGATCGAGCGCGCCTCGCTGCCCGATCTCGCGCAGGTGCCTGGAATTAATGCGGAGACCGCGCGAAAGATATATGAGTTTTTCCACGACCGCGCAGGGTAATGGGAATCAAGCAATGATCATCGCCAAACAAGAAGACGTCACGCCGAAGGTGCTGGACGCCTACAAGACCATCGACGACCCGCGCCTGCGCGAGATCGTGGCCTCGCTGGTCAAGCACCTGCATGCTTTCGCGCGCGACGTGCGCCTGACCGAAGACGAATTGCACAAGGGCGCAGCGCTCATCGCCAAGATGGGACAGATGACCAACGCCACGCATAACGAAGTGGTGCTGATGTCGGGCTCGCTCGGATTTTCGGCGCTCGTGTGCCTGTTGAACAACGGCAACAACGGGCAGACCGAGACGACCGCCAACCTGCTCGGGCCGTTCTGGCGCCTCAACTCGCCGCGCACAGAGAACGGCGGCAGCATCGTGCGCTCGGCCACGCCGGGGCCGGTGATCTTCGTCAATTGCGCGGTGAAGGACCAAAAGGGAAATCCCATCGCCGGCGCGGAGTGCGATGTCTGGCACTCCTCGCCGGAAGGCTTCTACGAGCAGCAGGACCCCAAGCAGGCGCACATGAACCTGCGCGGCAAGTTCACGACAGACGACGAGGGCCGATTCTGGTTTCGCAGCGTGAAGCCCGCCGGCTATCCGATCCCAGACAACGGGCCCGTCGGCGACCTGCTACACGCCGGCCACCGTCACAACTTCCGCCCCGCCCATCTGCATTTCCTGATCTTCAAGCCGGGCTTCAAGACGCTGATCTCGCAGATTTACTCGCCGGACGACGACAAGCTCGAGACCGATGCGCAGTTCGGGGTCACCAAGGCGCTGATCGGCAACTACATCCGCCACGAGGACAAGGCGCCGTCCGCCGATGTGACCGGCGCGTGGTATTCGCTCGACCAGGCCTTCGTCATGGAACCGGGCGAGGCCAAGCTGCCCAAGGCGCCCATCCAATAGTCCACAAGCCGCGGCAGAATCGCGCGAATCCGCTGGGGACCGGTGCATTTTGTCCGGTTGACCTTGCCAACCCCCGGTGTTCTTTTAGCGACGATGAATGCCATCAGTTCAAGATCGCTTCCGGCGCGCCCGCTCGCGGTCCCGAACCTATTGACATATGCGCGCATCGCTGCCGTGCCGGTGGTGGTGGCGCTGATGTACTGGCAGAGCATTCTCGACGGCGGCCTGTGGCTGCGCTGGGTCGCGCTGGCGATCTTCATCGCAGCGGGCGTCACCGACATCCTCGACGGTTATTTCGCGCGCATGTGGGGGCAGCAGTCCTCGCTCGGCCGCATGCTCGATCCGATCGCTGACAAGCTCTTGGTCGGCGCCTGCCTGCTGATGCTGGCGGCGGAAGACACCATCCGCGGCTGGACGCTGCTCGCCGCGGTCATCATCCTATGCCGCGAAATCCTGGTGTCGGGCCTGCGCGAATATCTGGCCGAGCTGCGCGTGAGCGTGCCGGTGACGCGGCTCGCCAAGTGGAAGACCATCGGCCAGATGGTCGCCATCGGCTTCCTCATCGCTGGCGAAGCGGGCGACAAGGTGCTGCCCATCACCAGCGAGATCGGCATCACGCTGCTGTGGCTGTCGGCGCTGCTTACGCTCTACACCGGCTGGGATTACCTGCGCGCCGGTCTGCGCTATATGATCGATGAGTGAAGCATGATCCCGAAAAGTGGAAACCGGTTTTCGGACAAGATCATGCGTGAGGAAAAAATGACGAAGCTGCGGTATTTCGCCTGGGTGCGCGAGCGCATCGGCAAGCCGGAAGAAGACGTCGAACTGCCGGCGAACGTCGGCACCGTGGCCGAGCTGATGACTTGGCTGGCCGCGCGCGGCGAAGAATACGCCCACGCCTTCGAGAATCCGAAGGTGATCCGCACGGCAATCGACCGCACGCACGTGAAGCCGGATGCGGCGATCAAAAGCGCCGGCGAAATCGCCTTCTTCCCGCCGATGACCGGCGGCTAGTACGCCCGCCGCCGGCGCGTTACATTGCGCCCATGGCCGTTCCGTCCACTGTGCGCATTCAGCGCGAGCCGTTCGACGCCGCCGCGGAAGCGGCCAAGCTGACGCGCGGCCGTACCGATATCGGCGCGGTCGTCGCCTTCACCGGCATCTGCCGCGGAGCTGAGCATGGCGAGCCGATCGCCGCCCTCACGCTCGAGCATTATCCGGGCATGGCGGAAGCGGAGATCGAACGGCACGTCGCCGAGGCCTGCGAACGCTGGCCGCTGATGGGCGTCACCGTCATCCATCGGCATGGCCGCATTGCCCCGGGCGAGGACATCGTGCTGGTGATCACCACCTCCTCGCATCGGGAGGCGGCTTTCGCGGCGGCCGAGTTCCTCATGGACTTCCTCAAGACCCGCGCGCCGTTCTGGAAGCAGGTCGACAAGGCCGGTGGCGCGACCTGGGTGGACGCGAAAGCGGCCGACGACGCGGCGGCCGGGCGCTGGCGGTCGCCGGGCCGCGACGCGGCTGAGTAGATTCCATGATGTGCTATAAGACGCGAGCCAGGAGGGCGGCATGCATCCTATCCTGATCGCGGCGGTCGCGGTGCTCGCGCTCGGTGGCGAACCGGCGCGCGCGGCGGAAGTCGTCTATTACGACGTTCCGCGTGGTGCGCACCCGCACGATGTTGCGCCCGGTCCGGACGGCACAGTCTGGTACACGGCGCAGTCGCAGGGTGCGCTCGGCATTCTCGACGCCAAGACGGGGAAAGTGACGCAAGTGTCGCTCGGCGACGGGGCGGTGCCGCACGGCGTCATCGTCGGACCCGATCGCGCCGCCTGGATCACCGAAGGCGGACAGAACGCCATCGCCCGTTTCGACCCGGCGACCAAAGCGGTGAAACTGTTTCCGCTGCCCAAGGAATTCCCCAACGCCAATCTCAACACCGCGACCTTCGACCGCAAAGGCATTCTCTGGTTCACCGGACAGAGCGGCGTCTATGGCCGCGTCGATCCGGCGACCGGCAAGGTCGAGGCCTGGAAGGCGCCGAAAGGTTTCGGCCCTTACGGCATCACCACGACGCCGAACGGCGAGGTCTGGTACGCATCGCTCGCCGGCGATCATATTGCGAAGATCGACACGGTGAGCGGCGACGCGCTGGTCGTGCCGCCGCCCAAGGCCGGCGTCGGTCCCCGCCGCATCTGGTCGGATTCCAAAGGCCTGCTGTGGGTGAGCTTCTGGGGCACTGGCGAGATCGGCCGCTTCGACCCGCAGGCCAAAGCGTGGAAGGTGTGGCCGCTGCCGAAGAGCAAGTCCGGCTGCTACGCGATCTACGTCGACGACAAGGACAAGGTCTGGGTCAGCGACTTCACCGCCAACGCGCTGCTTCGCTTCGATCCGGTGACCGAAAAGTTCGATACGTTCGCCAGTAATCGGCGCGGCGCCTCCGTGCGGCAATTGCTCGGCCGTCCGGGCGAAGTCTGGGGCGCCGAATCGGGTACCGACCGGCTCGTCGTTGTGCGAGACTAAACTTATGACGTTCGGGGCGATCAGCCGACGGGGGATGCTGCAGGTTCTCGCAGGCGGCGCGGTCTATGCCGCAATGCCGGCCGGCGCCGTCGAGAGCCGCATCGGTAAGCTTATCCATGATTCCAAGGCTTGGGCCACGGTCGGCCAGCGCATCGGCTTCATTTCACGTGCGCTGCTCGGCACCACCTACAAAGGCTACACGCTGGTCGGCGGACCGGAGCGCGCCGAGCGGTTCGTGATGCGCGACGACGCTTTCGACTGCGTCACCTTTTGCGAGACGGTGCTGGCGGCTTCGCTCGCGCACGACATCGGTGACTTCGAGCAGGCGCTGCGCAATATCCGCTATCACAACGGCGTTGTGAGCTGGCGCGCGCGCAATCATTATTACTACGAATGGTCGCAGCATAACGTCGAGAACAAAACTTGCCGGCCGGTCGCACTGGACGGCGCCATCACCTTCAACAAGACCGTTTATTGGCACCGCGATCTCGGCCGCCGTAAATTCCAGATGAGCGTGATCCCGCGCGCAAAGTTTCTGGCCGGGCGGCAGCAGCTTGCGACCGGCGATCTTGTCGGCTTCGTAACGACGCGGCCGAACCTCGATTATTTCCACATCGGCTTCGTCGCCTTCGGCGACAAGGGCGAACTGCTGCTGCGCCACGCCTCGCGCAGCCGTCACCGCGTGCTCGACGAAAGTATGGAAAGCTTTACGGCCTATAACCGCGTGCGTTACGTCACGTTGCTGCGGCCGCAGGAGCCGGTGACGCCGTCGCTGGCGCCGTCCGCGAAAGTGGACGATGCGGCTATCACCAATTCGATCGGGCAGGCGGGTGCGCCGCCCGCGCCGGAGAAGGGCGAATAGGCTTTCGCCTTTGACGTCATTGCGAGGAGCGTAGCGACGAAGCAATCCAGGGCTGTCTGGTGTCAGCCTCTCTGGATTGCGTCGTCGCCCTAGCGGGCTCCTCGCAATGACAGGTTACGCCGCGGCGGCTTTGCCCGGCGCGGTGACTTCGGCGGTATAGTCGTCCATCAACTGCTTGGTGATGCCGCCGGGATTGAAATTCCACGCGCCGGTCTCGGCCTTGGCGATTTCGGACACCGCGGTGACTTCCGCCGCCGACCCGGTGATGAAGCACTCCGAGAACGTGTCGAGTTCGTCCGGCAGAATGCGGCGCTCGACCACCTCGAACCCGCGCTTGCGCGCGAGCGCGATTACCGTCTGCCGCGTGATGCCGTCGAGGAAGCAGTCGGCGAGCGGCGTGTGGATCTTGCCGTCCTTGACGAAGAAGATGTTGGCGCCGGTGCATTCAGCGACGCGACCCTGCCAGTCGAGCATCATCGCGTCGGCATAGCCGCGGCGTTCGGCGCGGTGCTTGGAGATGGTGCAGATCATGTAGAGACCGGCGGCTTTGGCGCGGCAGGGTGCGGTCTTCGGATCGGGCCGGCGATATTCGGCGTGGTCGAGGCGGATGCCCTTGAGGCGCTGCTCCGGGTCGAAATAGCTCGGCCATTCCCAGCTCGCGATGGCGAGGTGGATGGTGTTGCTCTGCGCCGAGACGCCCATCATCTCCGAGCCGCGCCAGGCGACCGGGCGGACATAGGCTTCCTTGCGGCCGTTCTTCTCGACCACCTGCTGCTTGGCGGCGACGATCTCGGCAACCGAATAGGGGATTTCGAAGTCGAGCACCTGGGCCGACTTCTTGAGACGTTCGGCATGTTCGACGGTCTTGAAGATTTTGCCGCCGTAGGCGCGCTCGCCCTCGAACACGCAGCTTGCGTAGTGCAGGCCATGGCTAAGCACATGCAGGTTGGCTTCGCCCCACGGCACCAGCTTGCCGTCGTACCAGATGACCCCTTCGAGACGGTCGTAGGATTGCGCAGCCATCGTGATCTCCTTTGCCCGCCTATGACGCAGGCGGTCTTGAATTCGCGCCGCTGTTTTCGGCGCCTGTCTTGGCGCATTTTCCGCGCCCATTCCAATACTTTGCGTCGCCCGGCGACACCCGGTATGAAAGGGTCCGGTCCGGACCTATTGGCTCGGGCCGGGCTGAAAGGGCCGTTTTGGTACGATCCTTTCGTCTTCGAGGCTCCTTTTGTAACATAAAACCAAAATATGTCAACATGGCTGACCTAAATGTGACGCGAAAAGCGGCGGCGGTGGCGGCCGGCGCCCCCGAGCGGCCAGCCAGCGGGACGGGCGGTGCCGAGCCCATCTGGGACATCATTGAGCTGTTGTTCTTCGCCTACCGTGACTTCGTCGGCGACGCGGACGAGGTGCTCGCCAAGTTGGGCTTCGGCCGCGCGCATCACCGCGTACTGCACTTCGTCAACCGCAATCCGGGCATGAAGGTCGCCGACCTTCTCGACATCCTCAACATCACCAAGCAGTCGCTCGGCCGCGTGCTCAAGCAGATGGTCGACCAAGGTTACGTGCTGCAGAAGGAAGGCGCGCAGGACCGCCGGCAGCGCCTTCTCTACGTCACGCCGAAAGGCGAGGCGCTGGCGCTCAAGCTTGCTGGACTGCAGACCGCGCGCATCTCGCGCACTTTCGGCGAACTCGGCCCCGGCGCACACGAGGCGGCGCGGCGTTTTCTCACCGCCATGATCGACGGCGACAATCGGGAAGGCGTGCTGCGCCTGATCGCGCGCGCCGACCGCGCCAGCAAACGCGGCTAGTGATGCGGTGTGCTTGCATAAACTTCCGTTCGTCCCCGCGAAAGCGGGGACTCAGGACCACCTGCTCGGAGCTCATTGCTCTGGATTCCCGCTTACGCGGGAATGAACGGGGTTTGGACCGATGTCGATGACCATGCCCGCTAGTCTCCCAGACGACGCGCCCCACTTGCTTGTGGTCGACGACGACCGCCGCATCCGCGATCTGCTGTCGCGCTTCCTGGCGAGCGAAGGTTACCGCGTCAGCACGGCCGAAACAGCCGCGGACGCGCGCGCAAAGCTCAACGGCTTGAGCTTCGACCTGCTCATCCTCGATGTGATGATGCCGGGCGAATCCGGCTTCGATTTCGCCAAGGCGCTGCGGGGCACTGCGAACAACGTGCCGATTCTGATGCTCACCGCGCGTGACGCCGCGGAGAGCCGCATCATGGGCCTCGAACTCGGCGCCGACGACTATCTCGCCAAGCCGTTCGAGCCGCGCGAGTTGTCGCTGCGTATCGCCAACATTCTCAAGCGCACGCAGCCGGCGGTGACGCCGCCCGTGGAGCAGGTCAGCTTCGGGCCTTTCGTCTATCATCTCGGACGCGGCGAGCTGCGCCGCGGCGACGAAGCTATCCGCCTTACCGACCGCGAGCGCGACATGCTGCGTATCCTGGCGGCGACGCCGGGCGAGACGGTGACGCGCATGGCGCTAGCCGGTAACAGCGGCAAAGTGAGCGAACGCGCGGTCGACGTGCAGGTGAACCGGTTGCGCCGCAAGATCGAGCGCACGCCGACCAATCCGATGTTCGTGCAGACCGTACGCGGGCTCGGCTACCGGCTGGTGATCACCACATGACCAGCCTCGATGCCGGCATCGCCACCATCCGCACCGCGCTCGAGCGTGTGGTGGAGGCGTGGCGCTGGTACGACTCGATTCCGCCGATCCGCCGTATCCACGCTGCGCTCGCGCAAATCCCGGAAACCTGGCGGCGCTTCAGCCGCTGGCTCAACACCAGCGTGATGCCGAAGGGCCTGTTCGCCCGGGCGCTGCTGATCATCATTCTGCCGATGGTGATCCTGCAGTCGGTGATCGCCTTCGTGTTCATGGAGCGGCACTGGAATGTGGTGACGCAGCGTCTCTCTGCCGGGGTGGTGCAGGATATTTCGGCGCTGATCGAGGTCTATCGCGGCTATCCGCAGGATGCCGACCATGCGCACATCCGCAAGATCGCGCAGGAAAAGCTGGGGCTGGTGGTCGATTTCCTGCCCCTCAGCGAGATGCCGCCGCCCGGACAGAAGCCGTTCTTCTCGCTGCTCGACCAGACGCTGTCCGGCGAGTTGCGCAAGCAGATCGGCCGCCCGTTCTGGATCGACACTGTCGGCAGGTCGTCGCTGGTCGAGATCCGCGTGCAGCTCGACAACACGGTGATGCGCGTGTTCGCGCGGCGCAGCGCGGCCTATGCGTCGAATTCGGAAATCTTCCTGCTCTGGATGGTCGGCACCTCGCTGGTGCTGATCATCGTCGCCATCATCTTCCTGCGCAATCAGATCAAGCCGATCCTCAAGCTCGCCGATGCGGCGGAGAGCTTCGGCAAAGGCCGCGAAGTGCCGAACTACCGGCCGCGCGGCGCGCGCGAGGTGCGGCGCGCGGCGCAGGCCTTCATCGAAATGAAAACGCGCATCGAGCGCGCCATCGAGCAGCGCACGGCGATGCTCGCCGGCGTGTCGCACGACCTGCGCACGGTGCTCACGCGTTTCAAGCTCGAGCTCGCCTTGATCGGAAAATCGCCGGAAGCCGAGGCGATGAAGAAGGACGTCGACGAGATGGCGCGCATGCTGGAGGCCTATCTCGCCTTTGCGCGCGGCGATCTCGGCGAGCAGTCCGCGACGACCGACATGGCGGCCTTCCTCGAAGAGCTCAAGGTCGACGCCGAGCGGCACGGTCACACGGCAAGCGTGGTTTTCCATGGACCGCCGAACGTCACCGTGCGGCCGGCGGCGTTCAAGCGCTGCCTGGCCAATCTCGTGTCCAATGCGGCGCGGTTCGGCGAGTCGATCGCCATCACCGGGCATCGCGATCACCGCTATCTGACGGTGACGATCGACGACGACGGCCCCGGCATTCCGCTCGACAAGCGCGAGGACGTGTTCAAGCCGTTCCTGCGACTCGACGACGCGCGCAATCAGGATGAGGGCGGCACCGGCCTGGGCTTGGCCATCGCGCGCGACATCGCACGCTCACACGGCGGCGAGATCATGCTCGGCGACAGCCCGCTCGGCGGCTTAAGGGCGACGGTGCGCGTGCCGGTGTAGTTAAGCGGCCCCGGCTTCCGCCGCGCCTTCGTCGGCAGGCCGCCGGCGGCGACGGCGCGATCCGCGCAACGCGCAGGGGATGGCGCAGAGATCGCCGATGAAGCCGTCCCAGCGCGCGGCGCTGGAGAGGCCGCGGTCGAGCGCCGCCATGGTGCGGTCGAGACCTTCCTCCTCGTCGTCGATCCAAACCGACAGCACGCGCGCGAACATCAGCGCGCCGCCTTGCGCGCGCAACGCGCCACGCGGGCCGGAGGCGTTGATGCCGGTGGCTTCCAGCATCCATTTCTGCGAGCGGATGGCGAGCGCGTTGAGCGCGAAGGCGAGACCGGGATTGCGGCGCGCCGAGCACATGATGGAGCGCACGGCGTCCTTATGCGGCGTCAGCAGTTCGATTCGGCGCATGAGCACGTCGAAGATCCGCTCGCGCGGCGGCTCCTCGCTCATGTCGCCGTCGCCGCCGGCGAGCACGGCGCGGTCGATCTCCTTCACATGCGCGGCAAGTATCGCCAGCGTCGAGCCGAACTCGGCGCGCAACTGCGACAGCTTGATGCCGGCGCGCCCGGCGACTTCGGCAAGGCCGATGTCCTCGAAACGGCGGCTGCCGAGCAGCTCCATCAGAGCCGCAATGGCCTTGCTCCGGTCGGACCCCTCGCGCGGCGGCGGGGGGGAGGGTGTCTTCTGCCGTTGCGGCTTCTGTGGGCGGGCCATGGCGGGGCTCCTTGCTGGAGGCGGCGATTATTGAATCTAAGCGCCGGAGGGCGACCATTCCAGGGCCGCAAATCGTCGCGTTTAGGGCAGCGGACGGCGCTAACCGGCCAGTTCGCGCGAGCGGCGGGTGGCGGCGGCGATGGCTTTTGTCAGCAGTTCGTCGAAGCCGGCCGGGCCCATCAGCACCTGCAAGGCCGCGGCGGTGGTGCCGCCGGGCGAGGTCACGTTCTGCCGCAGCGTGGCGGCGTCCAGATCGGAGCGGTGCAGCAGTTCGCCCGAGCCGGCGACGGTCTCGCGCGCCAGCCGGCCGGCGAGGTCGGCCGGCAGCCCGGCGGCGATGCCGGCCTTGGTCATGGCTTCGGCGAGCAGGAAGACATAGGCCGGACCCGAGCCCGATAATGCGGTGACCGCGTCGATGACGCCTTCGTCGGAAACCCACTCCACCTTGCCGATGGCGGCGAGCAGATCGGTGGCCAGCTTGCGCTGGCGTGCGGACACGTGGGCATTGGCGACAGCCACCGTGATGCCGCGGCCGATAGCGGCCGGCGTGTTCGGCATCGCGCGCACGATCGCCGTGCCGGCCGGCAGCCGATCCTGCAAGAAGCCGAGCGTGCGCCCGGCCATGATCGACAGCACCAGTGTCGACTTACCGACTTGCAGGCCGAGCGGCGGCACGGCCTCCGGCGCGGTCTGCGGCTTCACCGCGATGACGATGGCTGCCGCCGGCGCGGCCTTCGCCTTCGGACCTTTCTTGGGATTGAGGGTGACCCCGCGCCGGGTGAGCGCTTTCACGCTCTTGGCCGGCTGCGGCTCGATGATGGCGATGCGCCGCGGCGCCAGCCCACGGGCGATCCAGCCGTCGAGCATGGCGCCGCCCATCTTGCCGGCGCCGACCAGCAGCAATTGGCCGGAGAATTTGCCGAGGGTCTTTGAATTGGCCGCAGGTTTTTTCATGCCGCGATCATAGCGGACATTTCCGACGCGCGCGCGAGGTTCGGATCAGGCCTCGCCCGAGGTCTCGAACATCGCGGCGTCGAGCGCTTCCTGCGCGCCCTTGCCGGCCCAGACCACGAACTGGAACGCTGTGAAATGCCGCTCGCAGGTGTCGAGCGCGGTGCCGAGCAGCGCCTCGCATTGGCGGCCGGAGGCTTCGACGCCGCCGGCCAGCACCAGCGCGTGCCGGTACATCACGATGCCTTCCTTGGTCCACAGATCGAAGTGCCCGACCCACAGCCGCTCGTTGACCAGCGAGATCAGCGTCTGCACTTCGGCGCGCCGCCGCTCGGGGACCTTGAGGTCGAAGGCGCAGGCCAGATGCAACGCCTCGATCTCGCCCATCCAGGTGTAGGAAAGCTGATAGTCGGTCCAGCGCCCGGTCACCATGATGGTGATCTCGTCGTCGCTGGCGCGCTCGAACGACCAGTCGTTGCCGGAGGCCAGCCGCTCGACCACGTCGAGTGGGTTTCGGTGCTCTTCCACGTAGCTAGTTAGCGACATGACCTCTCCGCTTGACCGAAGGGAGCGAGTGGAATCGAAAGACACCGCACGCGCACTCAGGCACGCTCGTTGGCCCGGATGGGCCGAACCTCATCTGACGCAGGGGATACCGGATGCCTTGACGCTGGCAGCGAATCACTAGGCGAGTCGACTATAACCCTCTCGATTCCGCCCGCCAAAGGCATCGTCGGATGCTTATGAGCAGTGATTTGCCGGAATGGTGCAACTGGCGCGACTCGACTCTCCACAGCCAAAGCCGCGTCAAGTTGAATCAGTAGTGGATAACTGAGGGCCGATTCTGCCCGGCTGAGCCGTTAGTCGAACAGGCTCGACACGGATTCTTCGGCGGCGGTACGGCCGATCGCCTCGCCGATCAACGTTGCGATCGGCAGCACGCGAATGTTCCCGGCCGCGAGCTGCTCTTTGGTGGGCATGATGGAGTCGGTTAACAACAGCTCCTTCAGTCGCGACTTGGCGATACGCGCGATGGCGCCGCCCGATAAAACACCATGGGTAATGTAGGCGTAGACCGCCTTGGCGCCCTGCGCGAGCAGCGCATCGGCGGCGTTCACCAGCGTGCCGCCGGAGTCGACGATGTCGTCGATCAGCACGCAGGTGTAGCCGGCCACCTCACCGATGACGTTCATCACTTCGGATTCGCCGGCCCGCTCGCGCCGCTTGTCGATGATGGCGAGTGGCGCATTGATGCGCTTGGCGAGACCGCGCGCGCGCACCACGCCGCCGACGTCGGGCGACACCACCATCACATTGTCGAGCGGGATGTGTTCGCGGATGTCGCGCACCATTTCCGGCGACGCGTAAAGATTATCGGTCGGGATATCGAAGAAGCCCTGGATCTGCCCGGCGTGCAGATCGAGCGTCATGACGCGGTCGGCGCCGGCGCGGGTGATCAGGTTGGCGACGAGCTTCGCCGAGATCGGCGTGCGCGGTCCTGGTTTGCGGTCCTGCCGCGCGTAGCCGAAGTAGGGCACAACTGCCGTGATGCGGCGCGCCGAAGAGCGGCGCAGCGCGTCGACGATGATCAGCAGTTCCATCAAGTGGTCGTTCGCCGGATAGGACGTCGACTGGATGACGAAGACGTCCGCGCCGCGCACGTTTTCCTGGATTTCGACGAAGACCTCCATGTCGGCGAAGCGCTTGACGACCGCCTTCGCCAGAGTGGTCTTCAGATACTCGGCGATCTGCTGCGCCAGGATAGGATTGGAGTTGCCGGCGACGAGCTTGATCGCCCCGTTCTTGCCCGCCATCCCAGAAAATCCTTGCGTTCACGCCTTGGCCGGTCAGGTCGGCCAGAAATGCGGCGTGGTCATAACAAGGCGGGCAGGGGGCGGCAATACGAGTCGGTTTCGTTGTCCGACGCTTTTTGCGACATCCTTACTGCGCGACGTGCCAGGGCTCCTGGCATCGTGTCCCGGGCGCGGCGCAGCGTGAAACGGTGCCGGACTACTGGCTGACGGCGGCGACGGTCAGTCCGTCGCGGCGCGAGATTACAGTCGGCACCGGCGCAGGACGGCGACGCGGCAGCGGCACGGAGGTGTCTTCTGCCGAGCTTTCGGCGTTCTCCGTCTGCACCGGGTCGGCCAGCGGCCGGAAGATGCGGAAAATGCCGGCGGATTCGGGTGAACCTGTACCTTGCCCGCCGGCCAGCATGACTCTCGCCTCGGCCTCCGCCACCGGCACCACATCCGGCGAGGTCAGGAAGGCGGCAAGCTGATCCATGCTTTTCTGCGCGATCCGCTGAAGCATGGCGTCGTCGGCGGCGATCCAGGGATCCTGCGGATGTGTCTTGGCGTGCTCTTCGCCGGTGATGCGCAACGCGCGGTTTTCCGCGGCGTCGAACACGTCCCACACCCAGGCGACCGTGGTCTGGCCCTTGAAGACTTTGGCGGCGAGATATCCGCGCACGCGATAGGCGGCGGAGCTGTCACGCGAGATGACGGCAAGCTGGCGGCTCTGTGCTTCTTCGTTGAGTTTCTGCACCAGGCGCTGGAACTGTGCTTGCGGCGGCCCGTCGATCGAATCGAAGGCCACGGTGGCGCCGCGCGGCTGCATCGCCGAGAGGTTCGGCTGTCCGTCGAGTGCGCAGCCGCCAAGCGTCATCGCGCCGAGGGCGGCAAGCAGCAATCCCAAACGTGACACGCGTACTGCCGCGGCGCGCAAGGCGCCACGACGCCAACCCCACTCCATCGACACCCCTTCGGCTGCTTACTCTGAGCCATTCCCCTGGGTCGGACCCTAGCCGCCGGGAACACCCAAAGTCCAGCCGGTGGTAAGGGGAAACCTGGCGTTGAGCGATAACGGTTAACCGGTGAGAGCGATGGCGTTGATGTGGCGGCCGTAATCCGGCTCGTTACGGTGGGTGGTGCGCCGGAAGCTGAAGAACCGGTCGGGCTCGGCATAGGTACAGAGTGCCAGGTCTTCGAATGCGCCAATGCCGGCGCGCTCGATGCGCGCGGCAATGTATCCCGGCAGATCGAAAGTAGCGTGATCGGGTGTGCCCGAAGACGCGAAGAACCGCCGGTTTTCGGCATTGGCCTCGATGAAACGCGCGACGAATTCCGGGCCAACTTCGTAGTTGCGCAGGCTGATCGTCGGCCCCAGCGCCGCGCTAATGCGCGCGCGTTTCGCGCCGAGCTGCTCCATGGCCGTCAGGGTGGCCTCGATCACGCCGGTAAAGGCGCCGCGCCAGCCGGCATGCGCGGCGCCGATCACCCCCGCTTCGGCGTCTGCAAAAAGCAGCGGTCCGCAGTCGGCGGTGGAGACGCCGATGGCGAGCTTGGGCGTGCGCGTCACGAGGGCATCGACGCGCGGACGTTGAGCGGGCGCCCACGGCTCCTCGACGACCACCACGTCCGGTGAATGCACCTGATAAGCGGTGAGCAGGCGGTCGGCGGCAACGCCGAGTGCAGCTGCCATGCGTGCACGGTTCTCGGCGATCTTATCCGGCGCGTCGTTCGAGCCGGTGCCGCCGTTGAGCGACGCATAGATGCCGTCCGACACGCCGCCGTCGCGCGTGAAGAAGGCGTGGGCGATGCCGTCGAGGCGGGCGAGAGATTCGGCTTGAAGCAAAGCTCCGGTCTCCTAACAATAAGCACTACGGCGCATACTAACATGCGATGGGGTCAGACTGAATCGTCATTGCGAGGCGCGTAAGCGCCGAAGCAATCCAGGGCTGCTTGGTGCTGGTCTCTCTGGATTGCTTCGTCGCCCTGTGGGCTCCTCGCAATGACGCTTCACGATTCAACTCTCGAAGCCCGGCGGCCTGCCCAACGCGCGGTTGGCGTAGGCCGCGACCTTGAACAAAGTGCCCATCTCGCGATTGCCCCGGCCTATGAGCCGCGCCAGCGCCGCATCGACCTCGGCCGCCTTGCGCGCGTCGGCTTTTGCCTTGAGTGTTGCCGCGCGCGTCTCGATGCCGAGCCGGCGCAGGAACTCCGCCTGCGTGAGCGGGCCGAAGGCGATAGCACCCATGGCTTCGACCGCCCGCGCCAGCGCCTGGAAATCGATATGCGCGGTGAGATCGAGCGCGCCCGGCGCCGTCAGCGGATCGGCATAGGCGTGCTGGCCGACCGCCTGCAGCGTTTCGCCGGCGGCGCTTTCGACGTGACCATAGTCGATCGTCAGCGCCGCGCCGCCCTGCCTGGCGAGGCGGCGGCCGAGGTCCATGGCGGCGCCATCGGCGCGCCATTCGAAGATTGCTCCCTCTTCCGCGGACCGCAAAGCCGCCGGCAGCAGCCGCTCGAAGTGCGGCAGCGGCTCGGGCGCAACGGTGAAGGCGAGATTGCCGTTGCTGTCGATTCCGATTTGGCGCTCATACCAGCCTTTGCGATGCTTGACCGCCTGGTTGATGGGCAAGGCATCGAAGAATTCGTTGGCGACGACGATGCTGATGCCGTCGGGCACCTCGTTGAGGTTCGCATGCCAGGTCACGGCCGTGCCGGCGAGCGTCTGCTCCTGCATGGCGCGCAGCACCGGGCTGATCTCGACCAGATGCACGCGCGCCGCGGCGCCGAAGCCGGGCATCACCTGCGCCGCGCGTAGCGCGTCGCGCATCAGCGTGCCGCGCCCGGGTCCGAGTTCGATCACGCGCACTTCGGACGGCGCGCCGAGTTGTTTCCATACCGCCGCCATCCAGAGCCCGATCAACTCGCCGAACATCTGGCTGATCTCCGGCGCGGTGATGAAGTCGCCGCGCGCCCCGAATGGATCGCGCGTCATGTAGTAGCCGTGCTGCGGATGACCGAGGCAGAGCGCCATATATTCGGCGACCGGCATCGGACCGGCGGCGGCGATGCGCCGGCGGATGTCGCGTTCCAGCAGCGAGATATCGTCCGTCATGCTTTTTGTTGTAGCGGGTGCTTGATCGCGTAGAGAATGAGTCCGACTCCGGCGAGGAACAGCGGGATCGACAGCAATTGCCCCATCGTCGCGCCGCCCCAGAGGAAGCCCAGCTGCGCGTCGGGCTCGCGGAAGAATTCGATGAAGCTACGGGCCAGCGCGTAGACCACGGCGAAGGCGCCGATGATGAGGCCCGGCCGCTTCAGTGCGCCACCGCGGATCAGCAGCGCCAGCACGACGAGCAGCAGCAGGCCTTCCAGTCCCGCCTCATAGAGTTGGCTTGGATGGCGCGGCACCGGTCCGCCGCTGGGAAAAATCATGGCCCAGGAGATGTCCGTCGGCCGGCCCCATAGCTCGCCGTTGATGAAATTGGCGAGCCGGCCAAGAAACAGTCCGATCGGTCCGACCGCGCAGGTGAGGTCGCCCAGCGGCAAAAACGGAATGCCGCGCGAGCGCGCGAACAGGATTACGGCGACCACGCAGCCGGTGAAGCCGCCATGGAACGACATGCCGCCGTTCCAGAGCTGAAAGATCTCCAGCGGGTGCGCGATGAAGTGCGGCAGATTGTAGAACAACACATAACCGGCGCGGCCGCCCAGGATGATGCCGAGCGTCACCCACACCACGAAGTCGTCGAAGTCGACGACGGTCAACGGCGCCTTACCGCCCCACAGTCGTTCGGAGCGGATCATCGCGCGCGCATAAACCCAGCCGAGCAGGATGCCGGCGATATAGGCGAGCGCATACCAGCGGATGGCGAGCGGGCCGATATGCACCAGAACCGGGTCGACGGCGGGGAAGGGGATGACAAGCAGAGGCATTCAATACCTTAAGGTGGCCGGACGATTCTGGCAGGGGGTAGCATGGCGGGTCTTGCGGCGGGATGACCGTATCGCCATTGTTCTTTCTGAAACGAGGCCATTGCCATGACCCAGACCAGCAACCGCATTTTCGACGAGATGGCGCGCCTGATGAACGACGCCGCCGGCGTGGCACAAGGCGTGCGGCGCGAATTTGATACCCTGTTACGCGGCCAGGCCGAGCGCATCCTGCGCGACCTCGATGTGGTCCAGCGTGAGGAGTTCGAGGCGGTCAAGGAAATGGCCCGCCTGGCGCGCGAGGAGAACGAGGCCTTGAAGGCGCGGATTGAGGCGCTGGAGGGGAAGGCCGACAAGCCGTCTAAAAAGGCTGTGACGCCGCCCCCGGCGGAGTGACCCCTAACCCGGGGCCCTGGGTTTCCTTGCCCTTTTAGGCCCCCGCCGCTATAAGCCAGCGCGAAACGCGGCCCCCGGCACCCCTGGAGGCTTGCCGCGTTCCGGGGCGGCCGAAAAAGCCGCCTTTTTCCATTGGCTTAGATAAAGGATCCGATCATGGCGACCGTCCAGGAATTGAAAGCGACGGTGCGTCCGAAAGGCGGCAAGGGGGCCGCTCGGGCAGCACGTCGCACCGGCAATGTGCCGGGCGTTATCTACGGTGAGAACAAGCCCCCCGTGATGGTCCTGTTGGACCATGCCGAGCTGCGCAAGCGCATCTACGCCGGCCGCTTCCTCACCACGCTCTACAACATCGACGTCGACGGCACGAAGCACCGCGTGATCCCGCGCGACTTCCAGCTCGATCCGATCAAAGACCTGCCGATGCACGTGGACTTCCTGCGTGTGTCGGAAGGCGCCACCATCCGTGTCAAGGTCGCGGTGCACGTGCTCAACTCGGAGCAGTCGCCGGGCGTGAAGCGCGGCGGCGCGGTCAACATCGTCACCCATACGGTCGACGTGACGTGTCCGGCCGAGTCGATCCCGACCTCGATCGACGTCGATATCGGCGACCTCGACATCAACCATTCGAAGCACCTCAGCGACGTGAAGCTGCCGCCGAATGTGAAGGTGATCGCGCATGGCGACATAACGCTGGTCACCGTGGTGCCGCCGTCCGGCTACGCCGAAGAGCTGCGGGCCGCCGCCGAAGCCGCTGCCGCCGCTGCTGCTGCTGCTGCTGCTGCCGCCGCTGCTCCTGCCGCGCCGACTGGCGCTCCCGGTGCTGCGCCCGCTGCCGCTCCTGCTGCTGGTGCCGCGCCTGCTGCCGGTGCTGCTGCCGCACCAAAGGCCGAAAAGAAATAATCCCGAGGCGGCCTCCGCGCCGCCTCGTTCTTCTTTTGCTGTCCAAGACCTTTTGCTCCAAGAGCGGCGGTGCCGTTTCACGCCATGCTGCTTTTCGTCGGTCTCAGCAATCCCGGCCCGCGCTACGCCGGCAACCGCCACAACGTCGGCTTCATGGCGGTGCAGGCGATCGCGCGCCGGCACGACATCGCGCCCTGGCGCAGGAAGTTCCAGGGCGTGGCGGTTGAAGGCGCGATCGGCGGCGAACGCGTGATGCTGCTGCTGCCCGGCACGTTCATGAACGAGTCGGGTCGCGCGGTGCAGGAGGCCGCGAGCTTCTACAAGCTCGAGCCCAGGCAGATCGTCGTCTTCCACGACGAGGTCGATCTGCCGCCGGCGAAAGTGCGTGTGAAGGTCGGCGGCGGCGTTGCCGGCCACAACGGCCTGCGCTCGATCACCGCGCATATCGGCAACGACTATCGTCGCGTGCGCATCGGCATCGGCAAGCCGGACGTGAAGGAACTGGTGCCGATGCATGTGCTTGGCGACTTCGCCAAGAGCGAATGGCCTTGGGTGGAAGCCCTGTGCGACGTGATCGGCGACGCGGCCGGCCTGCTGGTCGAGGGCAAGGATTCGACCTTCCAGAACCGGGTGCACCTGGCGATGGATACGAAGGGTTTCGGCCCGAAAGAGGAGCCGCCCGGCTCCGCTACGGACTAACGAACGGACGACGGACTCATGGGCTTCAAATGCGGCATCGTCGGCTTGCCGAACGTCGGCAAGTCGACGCTCTTCAACGCGCTCACGCAGACGGCGGCGGCGCAGGCGGCGAACTATCCGTTCTGCACCATCGAGCCGAACGTCGGCGAGATCGCCGTGCCCGATCCGCGGCTGGAGCAGCTCGCGGCGCTGGGCAAGTCCGAGCAGATTATCCCGACCCGTATCACCTTCGTCGACATCGCTGGCCTGGTGCGCGGCGCCTCCAAGGGCGAGGGCCTCGGCAACCAATTCCTCGCCACCATCCGCGAGGTGGACGCCATCGTGCATGTGGTGAGATGTTTCGAAGACACCGACGTCACCCACGTTGAGGGCAAGATCAATCCCATCAACGACATCGAAATCATCGAAACCGAGCTGATGCTGGCCGATCTCGACAGCCTGGAAAAGCGCGTCGACGCCCTCGAGAAAAAGGCCAAGGGCAACGACAAGGAGGCCAAGGAAGCGCTCGACCTGATCAACCGCGCGCTCAAGCTGCTGCGCGAGGGCAAGCCGGCGCGCTTTGTCGAGCGCAAGCCGGAAGAAGAGAAGCTGTTCCATTCGCTCGGTCTGCTCACCTCGGCGCCCGTTCTGTACGCCTGCAACGTCGACGAAGGCGCGGCAGCCACCGGCAATGACTTCTCGTGCAAGGTCGAGGCGCGCGCCAAGGAGGAGGGCGCCGTCGCGGTGGTGATCTCGGCCAAGATCGAGTCGGAGATCGCCACGCTGCCGCCGGCGGAACGCGCCGAGTTTCTCGAGGCCGTCGGCCTCAAAGAGACCGGCCTCGACCGGCTGGTGCGTGCCGGCTACGCGCTCCTGCACCTCGTCACGTATTTCACCGTCGGCCCGAAGGAGACGCGCGCCTGGACCATTACCAAGGGCACAAAAGGGCCGCAGGCGGCCGGCGTCATCCATACCGACTTCGAGAAGGGCTTCATCCGCGCTGAGACCATCGGCTACGACGACTTCATCGCCTGCAAGGGCGAGGTCGGGGCCAAGGAAGCCGGCAAAATGCGGCTGGAAGGCAAAGACTACGTCGTTGCCGACGGCGACGTGATGCACTTCCGCTTCGCCACCTGAGCGGTTGCCCAAGCCGCTGCCTTCGCGGATGATGCCGGCGGAATGAGCGAGCAGAAGCTCCATTTTGAAGACTTCAAGCCCGGCGCGGTCACGATCTACGGACCGCGGCTGGTGACGCGCGAGGAGATCGTCGCCTTCGCCGCCGAGTTCGACCCGCAGCCGATGCATCTCGACGAGGCGGCCGCCAGCGCCACGCTGCTCGGCGGGTTGGGCGCGTCCGGCTGGCACATCTGCTGCCTGGTGATGCGCACGATCGCCGACGGCTTCGTGCTGAACTCGAGCTCCATGGGCGCGCCCGGGATCGACGAGGTGCGCTGGCTCAAGCCGCTGCGCCCCGGCACCAACATCCGCGTGCGGGTGACTGTGCTCGATACACGCGCCTCCGGCAGTCGGCCGGACCGGGGCTTCGTCAAGATGCGCTACGATGTCCTCGACGAGCAGGACGCGATCCTCACCACGCTGACCAACTCGATGATCATGGGACGCCGCGAGGGCGCGGCGGCGTCGTGAAGTTTTTCGAGGACATCAAGGTCGGCTACGTCTTCCAGCTCGGCCGCCACACCTTCACCGCGGAAGCGATCAAGGCTTTCGCCAGCCGTTTCGACCCGCAATATTTCCATGTCGACGAAGTCGCGGCGCAGCGCTCGCACTTCGGCGCGCTGTGCGCTTCCGGCTGGCACACGGCGGTCGTGTGGATGCGGCTCAACGTCGATTACCGCCGGCGGCTGGCCGAGAGCATGCGGGCGCGCGGCGAGCCGATTGCCGGCGTCGGCCCCGCGCTCGGCTTTCGCGATCTCAAATGGCTGAAGCCGGTCTATGTCGGCGACATCATCGAGTATAAAAGCGAAGTGATAGCCACTCGGGTGTCGGAAAGCCGGCCGGGCTCCGGCCTGTTGACCTTCCGTTCGACCGGCGCCAACCAGAACGGCGATTTGGTGATCTCATTCGAGAGCACGACCTTTGTCGACCGGCGGGACGAAACCGAATGAGCGCTGCGGAAAAAAGCGAAGAGCGGCGCGCACTGGGCGTCGCCTGCGGCGCGCATGTGCTGCACGACGGCTATACCGACCTCGTCTATCTGATGCTGCCGATCTGGCAGGCCGAGTTCGGTCTCGGCTATGCCGCACTTGGCCTGATGCGCACGGTGTTCTCCGGCACGCTCGCCAGCCTGCAGATTCCGTCGACTTTGCTCGCAGAGCGCGTCGGCGCCCCGCTGGTGCTGGCGCTCGGCAGCGCGCTCGCTGGTATCGGCTATTGCCTCGCCGGTTTGAGCAGCGGCGTGCCGCTTTTGGTGGCGGCATTGTTCGTCGGCGGGCTCGGCGCCAGCACGCAGCATCCGCTTGCTTCGTCGCTGATCGCGCAGGCCTTCTCCGGCGCACGATCGCGCGCCGCTATCGGCACGTATAATTTTGCCGGCGACATCGGCAAGATGACGGTGCCGGCGCTGGCCTCGCTGCTGTTCGTGGTGATGCCCTGGCGCGAGGCGGTGGCGATCCTCGGCGGCGCCGGTGTGCTAGTCGCTATCGCGATCTATATTGTTATGCCGCGGCTGCGCGAGGTGCACGCCGACACCCGCAAAACCGACGGCAGCAAACCCGCGGGTCATGCGACCGCCTACGGTTTCCCGCTCCTGCTCTCGGTCGGCGTGATCGACAGCGCCACGCGCATGGCTTTCCTCACCTTCTTGCCTTTCGTGCTGACGGCCAAAGGCGCCAGCTTGCCGACTGTCGGCCTGGCGCTGACTTTGGTCTTTGCCGGTGGCGCCGCCGGCAAATTGGTCTGCGCTTATATTGGCGCGCGCATCGGCACGGTGGCGACCGTCTGGCTGACCGAAACGGTGACCGCGCTCGGCATCGTCGCGTTGCTGCCGCTGCCGCTTGAAGCGGCGTTGGTCCTGTTGCCGGTGGTCGGCGTCGCGCTCAACGGTACCTCGTCGGTGCTCTACGGCTCGGTGCCCGATCTGGTCACGCCGAAGAAGCGGCAGCGCGCCTTCGGTGTCTTTTATACCGGCACCATCGGCGCCGGTGCGATATCGCCGGCGATCTACGGCCTGCTCGGAGATGCGGTGGGCGTGCCGTCGGCGCTGATGGCTGTCGCCGCCGTCGTGCTGCTGACGCTGCCGATGACTTTGATGCTGCGGCCAGCGTTGGCTAGCGCGGCGCCTTGACCTTCACCTGCTTGACGACCGCGGAAGGCAGTACGTCGAGGTAAGGTCCAAGCAGGAAAGCTTCGCCCGAGCCTTTGCCGTACATGCGGTCGTGTGCGTCGATCATCGCGCGCACCGGCTTTGCGCACACGGCGATCGAGTCGACGATCAGGTCGTTGATGCCGGCCGGTGTCATATCGGCCTCGTAGCGCGAATCGGCGGTGACTTTGCCCACCACGCAGTCGGTGGCGCGGCGCACCAGCGGCAACAGCGCGGCGTCGCGCTGGCGTATCGACATTTGCATGTACCCGCCCGGATCCGCGAGGACCGGTGTCGGCGGGACGTCTTGATCGAATGCAACACTCATCACAAGCGATAACCCCGCCAGCGATTTCAGAATCATTCCTTGCGCGCCCCGAATCAGTCCCGCCTTCGTGGGTATCAATCTCGGAATCGCGCTGCACGCGAAACTTGCACGCGTCGTGCAAAGCATTTCGCGGCCGTGGATTTCGAGTCACAGGAACGAAAGGAGTGCGAAGCGCGCTAAGGGATTCTGCCGACTCATGTTTTGGCGTTTGCGACTGGAACCGGCGTCGGTCCGCGGTGTTGTGCCTGGGTCATGTCACCGCACCCGACAACCGCCAAGAAATCTACCGAGCCGACGCTCTCTACGGGAGCTGGGACGGCTATGACTCCTGAGCAAACGACCGTGCTGCGCCAGCTCGCTTACGATGCGTTCGAGCCGGAGGCGTTCAGCCACTCGCTGACGCAAAAGGAAGCCGCGCATCGCATCATGATGTTGCAGGCAAAACTCAAGCTGCAGGACGAGCCGCCGCACGTTTTGTAAGCAACCGGCATCGTTAACGAGCACGGTTCGCGCGCAGGAACGTATCGCGCGACCTAGCGTTGCCTGCGGTTGACCGACGAACAGCAGGAGGAACCATGACACAGTTTAGACACCTCGCGATCCAGGGGACGATCGCTGCCGCGTTGCTGGCGACGACCGCCGCCGCGGATGCGCAAACCACCGTGATTACGCGCGAACCGGTCGAGACTCGTACCGTGGTCACCACCGAAGCGCCCTTGCGCCTTACGCCGGTGCAGCGTCAGACCATCTATCGCACCGTCGTGCGCGAACGCGTGGTCCCCGCCGCACCAACCGTCGAATACCGCGTCGGTACGCGCGTGCCGGCGAACGCACAGCTCTACAGCGTACCGGAAGCGATCGCGGTCGAAGTGCCCGCGATCAAGCGCTACAAGTACATGATGGTAAACAATCGCGTCGTCCTCGTTGATCCGGCGACCAGCGAAGTGGTGGAAGAGCTAGCCGACTAGGCGCTCGCCACCGCCGGCAAAGCGGCCCGGCGCTTCAAGCGCCGGGCCGTGCCGCGCAACTTCTCGATGTGGGCGTTTACCTTTCCTCGGCGGGGCAGTCATGCACAGCCCCGTGGATGCTGGATTTTCGGCCGTTATGGGCCCATATTAGGCGCCGAGGAGTTCAGCGTTATGTCGATGATCAACTACCGGGCCCCGTCCGAGCTTTTCCCCAGCCGCAGCCGCAAATCCCGCCGACCGATCGGCTATAAGCGCTTTCCGACTGCGGCCGAGGCGATCCGTTTTGCGATCGAGGAATTGCCCCCTGAATTGCTGCTCGGCGCCTATCTGGAAGTCGAAGAAAAGCGCTTCGACGGCAATGGCATCCGCCAGCTTTACGACAGCGCCGATTACCCGCTGCCGCGCAAGACCGCCAAGCCGGTGAAAGTCGCTGCCAACTAGACCAGCATCGCATTGAGCTGACGGCGCCCGCCCTTCCGCGGGCGCTTTTGGCGTTTGGGTCACCGGCAGTTGGGGCCTGCGTCCTTATGCATGCAACCCGACAGCCTCTCGGCCGTTGTTCCCGGCAGCCGAGGAGGTTCCCATGACCCCACGTAACCGTTTCATGCTGGCGACAGCGCTGGCCACCGGCCTTTTGGTCGCCATGCCTCTGGCCTTCAGCCAGAAGGCGCCCGAAAGCGCCACCGTGCCGACCGATCCGGGCTTCAAGCCTGGCACAGGCCAGATCAACCCGGGCAGTGAGCACCAGGCGCCAAGCTACTCCGACCAGAACATCCCGATCCCGGCACCGGAGGAAGCGCGCGCAGCCATGTTGGAGCCGGTCTCCAAGGATCCGTCGCTCGGCCCGCCGCCGGATGGCGGTCAGCAACAGGCTGCGGCCGGTGGCGCGGCTACGACCGGGCAGGGCGCTGGCGGCGCGGCAACGACCGGAAAGGGTGACGGCGGCGGAGCCGGGCCTCAGGGTAACTCTTCGCCGTCCAGCAATGGCGGCGGCGGGCCGACCGGCCAGGGCGAGTCGATCACCGGCGGGCCTACGCCGCAGCAGTCCGGCGCCGAGCCACGCTCGTCGACCGCGCCGAACCCAGGTCCGACGGCCGCGAACGGCACGTCGCCGACCGGGCCGATCGGCTCGGTGGGCGAGACCATTCCGGCCAAGCAATCGCATCGCAACGACGTACTCGACCGCGTGCCGATCATGGCTTGGCCGCAGCCGCTGTCCGATGAGCAGCGTCAGCGTATCTTCAAGGAAGCGATGGCCGACAAGGCGCAGGCGGCCGCCGATGCCGACACGTTGATGCCGGCAAGCGAGCTGTCGACCGATCAGGCGCTCAACAGCATGCATCCGCTGCCGCAGAGCCTGGGCGACATCGAGGGCGTCAAGAAGCTGAAATACGTGAAGGGCAAGAACACGGTGCTGCTGGTCGAACCGTCGACGCGTACCGTCGTGGAGCAGATCAAGTCTTAAAGCTCGCACGAGGCGCCACCGTCCAAAGACGATGGCGCCTCGTGTTCGTTTCGATCAGCCCGCCGGGCGCTGAGTGCCGCGCTCCGGCGCGCTCTTCCATTGCGTGACGCTTTCGCCGATCACCTTCATCGCCGTCATCGCGGCGTGGCTCAGGCTGGCATAGCCGGCGATCTCGCGGCTGACGCGCTCGCCCTCGCTGCGCAGCATGTCACGCACAGCCTGCAACTCGCCGATCACCCGGTCGATTTCGTCCATGGAGGCTCCCGATACGCGACGAATGAGGGAATTCAGATTCTCCGTGACCGGATCAGCGGCCGTGGCCGCAGCAGCATCGGCGTCGTTGCGCCGGCGCAGGAAGGCGACGTCGCGCCGCACGAATTCGCGAATCTCGCCCTCGAAGGCGTTCGCCGCGGCCTGATCGATCTCGCCGAGTTTCTCCGGCGCCTTGCCTTTCGGCGCAAAAGTCTCGGGTCCCGTTTTCTCGAAGCCGATTTTATCCGCAGCAAGCCGCTCCGGTTTGATGGCCGTCATGGTCAACTCCTGCACAAGCGCAACCCCGTTGCGCGGATGGCCCCCCGTCCGCATATCGATTGCCGCATGCGATTGGGGCGCCGGTTGGGCAGGAGCGTGGCGCGGAACAAAGCGAGAAGAAAATCACCAGTTCAGCTTGAAACCGGCACTAATACTTTTGTTTGGAACCGGCTGCCCGAGATCGCTGACCGCGGTGGTGACGCGCAGGGGGCCGTAGATTTTCTGCTCGGCGCTGAATTTGTTGTGCGTGACCGGATCGGTGCTCGTGGTGTTCACGCCAGCGGCGAAGGTGGTGCCGGTCGACAGTACGTCGAACTTGGCGATCTTCTCGTTGCCCCAAATCTGCGTCGCTGGAGCTGCGCCCGGCGCGGGCATCGCCATCATCGGCACCTCGCCCGGCGCGCTCGATGACGCGTTCAGCATCTCGGTCACCGAGTAGGTGTTCTGCAGTGTCACCGCGTAATTTTGGCCGAACGGGATCGAGTGCTTGATCGTGGTTCCGATACGGCCCTGGTTCGTCGGATCGAGCCGCGCATCGACGGTGGCGAGATTCTGTACGCCGACCGAAGCCCAGGCCGTGCCGTTGCCGCTGCCCTCGCGCGCGGTCGGCAGCTTGCCTTGACGATAGCGCTCGTCGGTCTGCGCCGTTAGGCCGACATCGGCGCCGACGCGAGCGTCCCAGGTCGGATCGGCGACCAGCGGCTTCTTGATCGCCATGGCGCGAGAGCCGTCCGGCTTGTCGGAATGCGACACGTCGAGCGCGCGCGGATCAGACAGGCTGGGAAGGCGCAGCGGTTTGTTGGCGCCGGTCGCAGCGAGGTCGGCGGGGTCGAACATCAGGGCGTTGCCGAGCGCGGCAAATTCCTCGGCGCTGAGCGGCGTCCCCTCATCGGCCAGAGTGCCGCGCAGGTCGGGCTCGTCTGCGGTCTCCTGTGCCAGCGCGGGCAGGCACAAAGCGCAGACCAGGATCGTGCCGGTGAGGGCGCGGTAAAGCATGGGAGACGGGATGCCGGAAAACTGGGGCAAAGGTATGGAACCGGCCGCCGCAAAATCGACTGGAGCCTTAAGCCTTTACCAGGAGGCGAGCATTGCCATCAGAATGGCGCCCGGCACGATCAGGCCGATAAAAGCGGCGAAACGGACGGCAAAACACATGAGCATGGCCAATTCCCCCTGGCGGTTCGGGGATTGGTCGGTCCGAATGGGCGTCAGGTTCATGGCCCCAGCGTGGTTTTTCCAGGCCTCGCGGCAACCCGACCGAAGGGTCGCGCGTTTCCCTGCCGGAGGCAGCCGATGCCTGCAGTGATGCCGACGCTGCTGATGAGCACCCAGCTCTTGGTGCTGGTGGTCGAGCGCGTGCCGGAGTTCAACGTCGAGCCGAGCTGCCGCGCCGTGTCCACGGCCACCATCAAGGGCCGCGACGCGTCCGCCTGCAAACGCGACGAGCAAACCGCGCGCACCAAGCTCGATCAGGAATGGGGGCAATTCAACGACGCCCAGCGCACACACTGCGTGCGGCTGTCATCGGTCGGCGGCAGCCCGAGCTATGTCGAGCTACTCACCTGCCTGGAGCTGGCCAAGCAATCTGCGGAATTGCCGCCGGAGAGCAAGCTCAACACCGTCCCCAACACCAGGCGGTAACGCCGCGAGCCTGCGGCGTCCGTCCGAGCTTCAGGGTTTCTTCGTGCTCTGCTGCGACTGCTTGTAGGCCGACAGTTGCTTGGGCTTGTCCTTGTCGGCCTTCGGCTTCTTCTTTTCCTTGGGGACGCGCATTTGACCCTTCGCCATGGCGATTTCCTCACGCTTCGGTTCAAGGAATTGCAATGCTGATACGGCACGCGGCCGCAGGCAAGAGGGGAGTCGACGTTGTACGCAGAGAGCGTCGCGGCGGGCCGCGTCAGGTCTTGGGCGCCGCTTCGGCCGCCTTCAGCTTCTCGTCGATGCACTTGTTGACGATGTCGGCGCGCTTCTCGAGGTCGCCGCTGGCGCTGCCCTTCTCCGTCTTCATCCAGCATTCGCTGGCGGCGCGCGAGCGCGTCATCGGCGGATCCGGCGGCTTGGCGGCCTGGGCCGAGGGACCCGGGCCGGTCGTCTCGCAACCGGCGAGCAGGACGCCGGCGGCGGCGGCCAGCGCCAACGCGCGCAGTCGGGCGAACAGGGTAGGCGAGGGCACAGTCGATTGTCTCATCGGTCCTGAAGTCCAAGGCAAAAACAGGCCGCGCCGATTCGCTCCCGACGCGTGGCCCCTTTTGCCCGAATTCGGCGGCACCGCGCAACGGTTTCAAGCCCTTTCACAATCGCGTGCGGAACCTCGAACCGCCGGTTGCGCGGCAGCGTTGCCCTGCCGAACCGGATAACGCGGAACCCATTGTTTGGAGAATTCCCATGCGTACCTCATTGGCCGCCGCGGCGGCGCTCCTGATGCTTTGTACCGGCGCGCAGGCTGACAATTTCGCCAGCCGCTTCGGCGGCCGCAACGGACTGATTGCGGACGGACAGACGACCGTGGGCGTCGGGCTGATCTGCGACACCTCGGAGCAGGCCTTGCGCTTTGTCGCGTTGCGCGGCGCGGGCAGCGAGCCCGAGCAGGCCATGCAGACCGTGAACTCCGAGGCGCACAAGGAGCGCGCCTGCGGCGTCGCCGCGGTCGCGTTCGTCCCCGATCAGACCGTGCAGCTCAAGGTGATCGACGGCAAGCTGGTGCGCATCATGCGCATCAACGTCGTGGCCGGCTTCAACGGCAACAACTGGCAGCCGGTGCAAGGCATGGTGCAGTACGCCGTCATCGACGCCGCCGGCGAGACCATCTGACGACCCAGGACCTCTGCGTTTTTCGCGGGCCGCGTGACCTCCGTCATGCGGCCCGTTTGCGCAACTCGGGTCCGGCGCTGTGCGTTTTCCAGGCGAAATTTGTTCGATGGGAGGCCACCATGCCGACACGAACCCTCATCTCACGCAGCCTGATCGCAAGCGCCACCGCGTTCCTCGTTGTCACCGGCGCCGTCGCGCAGCAGCCGGCCCGCACCGACGGCGCCGTGCAGCAGCATGGCGGAGCCGTGCCGCAGAATCCGACGCTGCCGCCGCTCACGCTCAGCGATCCGCAGCGCGAGCAGGTGCGCCTGGCGGTGCTGACCCGGCACAACGACACCGAGGCCGACAAGAGCCATGCCGCCAAGGTGAAAGACTTCATCCCGCGCACCGGGGAGAAGCTGCCGACCGGGCTCGACCCCGACGGCTTCCCCGATCCGATCGTTACGCAGGTGCCGCAGCTGCGCGACTACGCCTATGTCGTCATCAAGGATCAGGTGGTGATCGTGAACGGGCTGACGCGCGAGATCGTCGACGTGTTTCCCGACAACAAGCCGGCGACGCGCAGCTAGCTAGCCTTGCGGATGGGCGCGGGCGTTTTGACGCGCGGGGCGGTGCGCTTCTGCCGCGCCGGCCGCTTCATGGCGTCGAGCACGACCAGCAGCTTCTCGTGCGGCTCGACCGTGGCCGAGCGATCGTCGCTCTTGTACGGATGGACGTCGCGCGACTCGCAGTACAGGCAGTCCGCCTCGATGACGAGCTCGCCCTCGGCCAGCCACGAGCCGCGGCAGCTTTCGCAGTGATAGTGCAGGCGGAACCAGGACATCGGACGACTCTCCAAAACGAATCACTTGGCGAATCGGACACGAAATTCATGGCGAGGGCGAGTCCGCTTTCTTCACCCTCCCCTGGAGGGGGAGGGTGAAGCGCAGTGTGTGGCGCTTCCGCCTCCCCAATGCTATCAACCGCGCCCCGCGGCCAGGTGGCCGCTTTTTTGATGGAGGCGTGTCATGCGCAAGGCTGACGATTTCGACGACCTCCCGTGCTTTCGAGATCACGCGTAAGCGCCGGAAGTCATACCCTTCAGAGACGCAGGTGAAGCGCGGTCGGCGCTTCGTGCACGGCGACGTCGAGCTGAGCGAGAAGCTCGGCCGTAACGACCTGTGCCCGTGCGGCTCCGGACGCAGATTTCAAAACGTGCTGCATGAGATCGGGTCGTTATGACGGCGCCGAGCGGAACGATTACTTTTAGAGAATGAAGCAATGCGAGGCGGCCGGACGTTCCGGCCGCCTTTGTCGAACGTGCTCCGTCACGTTGCCGCGCGTGCACGAAACTTTTCCGTTTTGCGTCGGTTAGCCGCCATCGCCGTGTGCGCGCTCAGCGCAGGACGCGCTGGTGCTTGCGCGCGCTGTCCGCTCACAAATTGTCAGTAAAATAAAGCCAGCCCAGCAGCCAGAGGCCGAGGCCGGCGAGGGCGCCGAGCGCTGCGCCGATCAGACGGCGGCGACGCCACACGAGCGCACCGGCAAGCGCGCCGAGCACGAGCCCGGGCGAGCCGATGATCAGCGCTAGCAGGACGATGCTGAGCGGATTGTTGAGAACGCCGATGTCGGACATGCGGCCTTAGTGCTTGCGCTTGTTGGCGCGGAAGCCGCCGCGTTGCCCCGGGCGTCCCATCGTCGAGCGCGGCGAGTTCGGACGCGCCGGCACGCTTTCCACGCCGGGGCCCATCTCGTCGAGGTTGGGTTTGCGCGGGCCGTCCTTGCGGCCACCGCCTTTGCCGACCTCGTGCCACGTCGCGATGCCCATTTCGTCGAGCAGTGGCTTATGAGGTCTTTCTGTTGAAGACGGGCTTCGCCCTGTCGTCACCCCACCCCGCGCGGCTGCGCCGCGCGACCCTCCCCCTCCAGGGGAGGGTGAAGAAGAACGAACAACCCGCCTGAGCTTCGGGTCCTGCGCGATCGCCACGTCGCGCGCGGTCGGATTGTCGAGCACCGCGAGTTCGGTCTGCTTCAGCCGCTTGATCTCGTCGCGCAGGCGCGCGGCCTCCTCGAAGTCGAGATCGGCGGCGGCCTCGCGCATGCGCGTCTCCATGTCGGCGACCACCGCTTCGAGATTGTGCCCGATGGTGGCGGCCTCGCCGAATTCGCCGGACGAGGCGCCGCCGGTCGAAATCAGCACGTGGTCGCGCTCGTACACGCTGTCCATGATGTCGTGGATCGAGCGCTTGATGCTCTCCGGCGTGATGCCGTTGGCGGTGTTGTACTCGACCTGCTTCTCGCGCCGGCGGTTGGTCTCCTCGATGGCGCGCTGCATCGAGCCGGTGACCTGATCGGCGTAGAGGATCACCTTGCCGTCGACATTGCGCGCGGCGCGGCCGATGGTTTGAATGAGCGACGTCTCGCTGCGCAGGAAGCCTTCCTTGTCGGCGTCGAGAATGGCGACCAGCGCGCATTCCGGAATGTCGAGGCCCTCGCGCAAGAGGTTGATGCCGACCAGCGCGTCGAAGGCGCCGAGCCGCAGGTCGCGGATGATCTCGATGCGCTCCAGCGTGTCGATGTCGGAGTGCATGTAGCGCACGCGGATGCCCTGCTCGTGCAG
>Ga0134124_10000380_pt1 | contig 38585 bp, 41 predicted proteins | sample KB304_FD_96880 | JGI IMG/M metagenome (GOLD analysis project Ga0134124, IMG submission 96880) | Terrestrial soil microbial communities without Nitrogen fertilizer from Kellogg Biological Station, Michigan, USA - KB3-0-4 | ecosystem: Environmental > Terrestrial > Soil > Unclassified ... | reverse complement strand
CGAGTTGCAAAGACAGTACGGTCAGCCATCTCAGATCGTGCTGACGATGCCCCTGCTGGAAGGAACGGATGGCATCCAGAAGATGTCAAAGTCGTACGGCAACTATGTCGGCATCACGGAAACACCGCAGGAGATGTTCGGGAAACTAATGTCGATCAGCGACGAACTTATGTGGCGTTACTACGAGTTGCTGACGGACCTGACTTCAAAGCAGATCGAAGAGTTGAAGTGGAAGGTTTCCGAGGGGTCGCTGCACCCAATGCAGGCGAAGAAAGACTTGGCCAAGCGAATTATCGCTGATTTCCATTCGGAGCAAGCTGGAACAGAAGCCGAGGCAAATTGGACAAGACAGTTCCAGAAGGATGAAGTTCCGGAGAACCTCGAGTTGGTGACTGTGACCGCCGCGGAGTTGAGCCCGAATCCGAATGGCGCTGTGAAGTTAGATAAGCTATTAGTGAAGTCAGGCCTGGCAGAGTCGGGATCGGACGCGCAGCGGAAGATCAAAGCAGGCGCGGTGAAGATAGATGGGAGCGTCCACAGGGAGCTCTACTGCAGCCTTAAACCCGGGGTCGGAGCGGTGGTTCGGGTCGGCAGGATGATGAAGAGGGTGACGCTGAACTGAGCATGCGTCAAGTTTGCGGAGACAATCCCGGCTGCCTCAGTAAGACCTTACTTGGGCCAGGTTTTCCCGGATTTTGTAATACGTGCCATAACCAGATAAGAACACGCTGGGCAGCAAGGGGCGGACATCCAGCTCTCGATTTCCAACTGGGGCTTTGGATCCTGGCGCGAAAACTTGAGATAACCGGATTTGTTGGAGTCGCGGGTTCGGCGAGTGAGTTCACCGAACACATACTTGGAATCCCACCGGGCGCGCGTAGAGTATTGTTCCATGGTTTGGCTGAGGTCCTTTCTAACATTCCTCGTATTCTTCCTGCCAGCATTTGCACAGTACAACGAGCCGTATCGCCCACAAGTGCATTTTTCTCCTCGCGAGCACTGGACAAACGATCCGAATGGGCTGGTGTTCTACGACGGCGAGTATCACCTTTTCTTTCAATTCAACCCCCTCGGCGACCAGTGGGGGCACATGAGTTGGGGACACGCAATCAGCTCCGATCTGCTGCACTGGAAAGAACTGCCGGTGGCGATCCCAGAGAACAACGGCGTAATGATTTTCACCGGAAGCGTGGTTGTAGATCGCACCAACAGCAGTGGGTTCTGCAAGCCGGGATCAGATTGCCTGGTAGCGATCTACACCGGCCATCAGGAACGCCTAGCCGGCGGCGGCAAGAGACAAGCGCAGTACTTGGCGTACAGCAACGACCGTGGGCGTACGTGGACGCAGTATGAGAAGAATCCCGTCATCGATCTGCAGATGGCAGACTTTCGCGATCCGAGTGTGTTCTGGGATGACAAGCGCAACCAGTGGTTGATGACCGTGTCGCTGCCCACACTGCACATGGTGCGATTTTATTCGTCGCATAATTTGAAAACATGGAACCAAATCAGTGAGTTTGGACCTATGGGCGATATCGACGGCGACTGGGAATGCCCCAATCTGCAGCGGGTTCCGAAAGAGCATGGTAAGGGTTCGATTTGGGCTCTGAAAGTCGGGTTGAATCCCGGCGCGCCGCAGGGTGGGTCGGGCGAACAGTATTTTCTTGGCCGCTTCGACGGAAAACAATTCTCCGCCTCAACCGAAGTTGGAGCGCATGGCTGGACGAATTACGGGAAGGACGACTATTGTGCGATCAACTTCAACAACCTTCCAACGAGCAGCAAGCCCGTTTTGCTGGGATGGATGAGTAACTGGGAATATGCGGCGAGTTTGCCGACCTCGCCCTGGCGCGGACAGATGAGCATCCCCCGAAGGTTGTCGTACCTGCGCGATGGAGCGGGGTTGGCGCTGAAGCAGGAACCGGTGATTGAACCATTGCGGGCCGGTGAGCCATCGCAGCTCACTCCGGAACCAGTGGAAGCACCGTTTGAACTTTCTATGACATTCGAAGCTCCGCAGCCGTCGAAGTTCGGCGTGCGCATGTACTCGGATCACGAACACTGGACGGAGATTGGATTCGATCGCGAGAAAAAACAGTTCTACATCGATCGCACGAAATCTAGCATTCCCGTTGCGAGAGAATTTCCGGCCAGAACGGTTGCGCCGCTCGTGGAGGGACGTCCTTTCGACCTGCGCCTAGTTGTCGATCGCTCGTCGCTTGAAGCTTTCGCCCAGGAGGGAACGATTACCATGACGAATCTTCAATATCCGCCATCAGCAAGGCTGCGGCTGGAATTTTTTGGAGCAAAGCCAAGGTCCGCATCGCAATGGAAGCTCAATTCAATTTGGAAACAGAAGAGCTGCCGGCTGGGCCCGACAACGGAGCCTTACACGCAGGAGAAATGAAGGTCGTGCTTCGCACAAGCAGTGACCATCCCGAGTGGTCGTCCGCTAAGCGGTAAAGAGTGTAGTCTTCGCTTCCAACGTATCCATACAACGAGTTCTTCGAGTCCATCAGTTGAAGCAGGGCGAGTGGGACCTCTCCCTATTTCTCAAACATGCGGGACACAAGATTTGTCCCCTCGATTTGTGCGTTGTGGCGGAGAATGAAGCGGTCGATTTGGGCAGGCATTCAGCCACTCCGACGTACTACCTTGTCAAATTAAAGAGGGTTCTTGAGTTCGTGGAACTGGAGGATCGCCTTCCAGAGGTCCCGTTTCAGGGCGCTGGAATACCTGATCTGAAGATCAACCCGGGCATTCAATGCTTCTCCAGGACGCATCGCTTCAGGATTGCTAAGATTGAGGAGCTCCCGAAGATAATTTTGACGCTCCGTGATCAATTTGCAAATCATGTCGACTCTTTCAATCGAATCCACGCGCTCAGTGGTCTCGATCGGTGTTGATGAGTTCGTTGTGTCATCGGCAATCGAGGACGAATCCCTGCCGTACATCTTTTCCTTGGAAGCGATCATTTCATGGAAGCGGATATTTAGAACTCCCGTCGTTTTCCAACTGATCAGTCGGTTGTAAAACTCTTCCCCGAATAACTTGAGCAGTGGCTCTCGGTAGTTCCCCTGAAGCGCCGTGTCCCCGTACATTCGAACCTCAGGCTTTAGAACTACAGCAAATCGAAGAGTTGAAGTGGAAGGTTTCCGAGGGATCGCTGCACCCCATGCAGGCGAAGAAAGACTTGGCCAAGCGCATCATTGCTGACTTCCACTCGGAGCAAGCAGGAGCAGAAGCCGAGTCGAATTGGACGAGACAGTTCCAGAAAGAACGAAGTTCCGGAGAACCTGGAACCGGTAACGCAGCCCGCGAGCCAACTGAGCCCGAACGGCGACGGCGAAACTCGAAAAGCTGCCAGTGAAGTCTGGGTCCGCCGAGTCGAACCCCGACGTGCAACGGAGTGGGCAGGTCGATCAAGAAAATCGTACTGCCTAAGCTTGATGGATCAACGGTTGCCGCCTTCGCGGGTCGTCAACGCTGCTTCCTGACTCACACTGATTGGCTGAAAAACCTGCACGCGACTGTTGTCGGCATCTGCCACGTAGATGTGGTCATCTGGACCAATCCAGAGTCCGGAGGGAAGTTTGAACTCCTGGGCTCGGGTTCCGGCATGACCGAATAGTACCGCTAACTTTCCATCCTGATCGTAAACGGCAATCTGGTCCGGAAATAGATTGCTGAGATAAATCCTTCCTACAGTGTCGATGGCGAGTCCGATTTCGTGCAGTACTGGCGGACGATCGTGGATCTTGACCTGGAATGAACTCAGCCGAGTGAACGACGTATCGAAGACCTGAACCCTGGCGCCGAAATCGTCCAGGACGACAGTGCGATCGCCAGACACGGCAATCTCACTCGGATAGTTGAGTTCAATCTTTCTTTTCGAGCGCCTACCGACTCTCTCCATGAAATTTCCGTCCGTGTCGAGAACCACAAGTTCATTCGCAGGGCCGTCGAGAACATAAAGAAGGTTCTGTTTCTGGTTAATCGCGATTGCGGTTGGTTTGTCGAACCGGCGCTCTCCATGGAACATCCCAATGGCTCGAATGAAATTGCCGTCGGGATCGAAGACTTGAATCATGCGCGCGTGAACATCGACGACATAGATATCGTCGTGGGCGTCGACCGCTATCCCATCTGGAGAAGAGAAACGGTGATTAGGTCCGCCGGCGATTCGGAATGCATTCTTTCCGCTTGAATCGATGACGTGCACGGCCTGCAGATCGGGGTCGGAGATGATGAGGCGCTGCCGAGAATCGACAACGACGTGGGTCGGAGCCCGCAGCAGATTCTGCCGGCCGTAGGCCATGAGGACGAGTCGGTCTCGGAGGGTGGCTAAGAGCGAGTGCCCTTTGACGGGAGTCGCTGCGCGATAGGGAGGCCTGATGTTGCTGACGACATCTTCCTTGGGATCGAGATCGATGAACTGGGGAACTTCTTTGAACCTGCCGGCCCCGTGCGCCCTGGCGTAATCACCGCCCTCGTTGCAATTTCTGGATGCTGCTGCCGAGTTCGACTGGGCGAACAAGCCGTCGGGTTGGTACAAACCGACAAACTTGAGATTGGGAGAGAGTGTTTGAGATTGGGCTGGGGTCGATCCAGTCGCGATGGCTGGGCGTGCGTTCCTACTGGTACTGCTTTCCTGACTGGTCGCAATGGCGGGGAGCAGAATGAACAGACCGCCGAGAAAAAGAGAAACGCTGAACCGTTGCATCACTGGACAACCTCCGCCATCGCTGGTCGCGTCGCGCCCGGGGGACAGTGGAAGGCACAGTCGCTTGACAACCGCTATAGTCACGCCGGGCTGGTGCAAGGTCAAGTAAAAGCATGAAAACAATGAGGTTACTCCGGTAATCTCGGCGCCAAAGTCTGAGGCTCACGCCTCCAGATTCCATTTGGGCGGACGTCACATGAGGGCGGGTTCCCCATCACAGCGGCGCGTGACCATGCTCTGCAGATTTCTGCGCGCCAAAAGACCCTATCGGGGGTGAATAGTCGCAGCGCGGGCTACCGCCGGAGAAATCCGCCCAGCTGCAAGTAGCAGATTCACAAGAGGTAATCTCGTTCACCAGCGCCGGGAAATTTGGCAGATGGAATGCACTACGCACTATTTGAATCAGGCGCGGGTGCGCCCCTGGATACGAGGTTCGGAATTCGATGGATAACGGTGCGCAAACTCGGCAGACGGAATGGAACAATACCCAGGCTTACGGCTTCGCAGCGATATGCCTAACGGTCGGAATCGTGTCTGGCTACCTGCTGCATGGACCGGTTAAGCCTGCAGTGGTTTCTGCGTCCACTGAGCAATCGTCGTCAGCGTCGGCGGCATCGCCGGCAATGCCGTCACCGGAGCATTTGAAGCAGATGGGCGACAAAATGGCTGAGCCCCTGCTCAAGGACCTGAAGAGCAATGAGAATGACGCCAAGACTCTGGCAAAGCTTGCCAGTGTTTATTTCCGGTCGGGCCAGTATCCACTGGCGATCGAGTACTACGAGAAGTCACTGAAGACCAAGCCGTCGGCGGAGGGCTACGTATCCCTCTCGAACACATATCACTACGCTGGACAGGATGAGAAAGCGATCGCGATGTTGGAGCGCGCGCTTGAAGTCGACCCTAAGTCGGCGAATGCCCTGTTCAATCTGGGCATGCTGAATTGGAAGGTGAAGAAGGACCCGCAGGCGGCTATTCAGAACTGGCAATCACTCCTCAAGAACAATCCACATCATTCGCGACGCGCGCAGGTCGAAAGCCTCATCGCAAAGGTCAAGCAGAGCCAATAAGCGGCAGTGAGGAAGAAGCCGTCCGGATAGGACCACAGCAGCGGAAGTTTTGTCCGCCTTTGTGCCGGCGAGGCGCCAGCGCTCCAATCGAGAGCATCCCTCACACTCCGTGAGTGTTCGCGGATATACAGAAGACATTGTTGATTTCGGATGAGGAATCTCTCACAGCGGCAAGCGGACGTTCGTCCGCCTCTGTGCCGGCGAGGCGCCGGCACTCCAGTCGAGAGAAGCGAGAGTTTAATGCGGAGTTGGAGCGCCGCTACTAACCTTGTGGTCCCCACATGTGACAGGTCAAGGTGCAGCTGCTTCCGTCGTATGCTATCGCTCCGTTGTATGGAGCTACGACGTTCAAATCAAGCTGACCCAGGCGCTGACCGGTTACTCCCGCCGAGCGTCAGCCATCGCTAGCTGGACTCCGCTGAGGGCATCAATTTCGCCTTCTCCGGAGGATTCGACCGGCAGGAAAGCGAATCCCCCGGTGCGGATCACAAGCGGCCTTGCACAGCATCCGACTGTGTGGACGTCCCGAACAGCTTAACCGAGATCGTCAGGTGCGAAAGGGCTCGCTGCTAGTAGTACAGAGACTTGCCGACCTCAAGGTGACCTTCACCTCCCCGAGCGAGGCGCAACTGTGAAGCGCTTCCAACTCCGGATATCGGCTGCTATCAACTCATATCCACAGCCTTGTCAGGACAGCGTGAATAAGCGCTCGTGCTGCCAGGTGAAGCCTCCAAATAACATATGGTTGTGCAGTGGCGCTCGCAGGCAAGAAACGGGCGCTCGGGATGTCTGTAGTAATGACGCAGCTGACGGAATCGGTCCATTGCCGGTGGATTCTCCGTGTCGTCTTTGATTGCTGCGGTCATTGGGACGAACCCATTAACGCATTCTGTTGCGGGCTTGCGGGTTCGTGCGGCACTACATGATATCCGCTGTAATCGATAGCCAGTACAGCGTGACCTCCCGTTCGGGTCGAAGACGTTGACCGGTTACTCACAGGAAGCCAAAAGGAACCAACCTTCTCGTATCGATGTTCAATGTCGGTTCGTTTAACCCAGAATGAGGGATTCTTCGCGGGCTGAGCCTGAATGTGCACGACTGCAAACTCGGTCGCGTCGACCCAGACCTTCCCTTCGTAGAGGAACTTGCTTTTGTTCCGGGGCTTTACTTCCAGCAAATAGCAATTTCTTCCGTCCTTCTGTTCCCTGCCGGCAAATGTGAACTCATAATTGGCTTCGGTAAGGGCTGTAGCTGTTTTGTTGCTCCGGTCATTCGCTTCTGCCTCGCTTTCCACGAGCTTATGAAGCACGTGGTCGCGGAGCATTTCCGCCCCTTCCTCAGAAACGATCTTCAGTTCCTTCTTGGGTGCGTTGAAGGTGACGTCCACTTCCATCTTGGCGTGCTTACGAGACGGGAACCCGCTGTAATCGAGGACGTACGTCCGATGGCTTGTGAAACCTTTCAGCGCGGCGGCTCTCTTCTCATTCATGTAGGCCATCTTGGTGACGATCTCGGAAGCAGAGATTTCGGGAGCACTTGTCGCAGACATTGTTTGCCCTTGGATAACACTGGATGCGGACAAAAAGCTGGTGATAAGCAAGATCGGCAATGTGACGAGTCTCATGAGGGTCTCCAAAAATCGGGGAGCGCTACCTGATTCAGCCGTGGCGCTCCCCGGCAGGTCGGCCGGTTACCGACTAACAGCGTTGAATCGCGAGTGCCGGGGGAGTTTATCTCACTCGCGGATTCTAGTCGGCCATATACCACCGCTCGCGCGTTTGGTCACTGCACAGATAGATCGGCTGGGTACGGAACACCGGAGTCTCCAGCAAAATCCATGAATCCACAGCGAATCCTCAGTCAGGGGCCAGCGGCGAGCCCTTCCGAAGAAGAGCAATAGTTGCGATTCGTAATGTTGCAGATCACGTGCCAAACTCGTCTGCGCCTAGTTGGCTGAATCAAGTGCCCTTCTCCACACGCTGCCGCCGTCAATTCGTGCCCGAATCAGGGCCATGCCCGGATACGGGCAGTTCTCGGCTAGGCGGGAATCGGGATTCTCGCGAGACTTTGTTGACATCAGCGGGTCACAGTGAGTACAGGACAGCCAACATCGCTGATAATGCGGCTTGCGACTGATCGTGCGAACCGTTCCGTCAGAGCAGGTGTCCGTCTGTTCAGTCCCATCACGATGAGATTGGGGCAGAGAGAGTTTGCGATTTCGAGAATGCGTTCCGCTACATCTCCACATTGAACGAGACGAACCGGTTCGAATGCTCCCTCCGACCCAGGAGCGCCGAGGCGAAGGAGTGAAGCACGCATCGACGCTTGCGCGCGCTGAAGGTCGCTCGATTCGGTACGCAACGATCGAACCACGTGAATCATCGACAGCGTCGCGTTGAACTGGGCGGCGACGGAAGCAGCATAGGAGAGCCCCAAGTTCGAAGGTCCCCGCAAGTCAGTAGCTAACAGCACGTGATCGAGGCGGCCAACTTTAAGTCTCGGTCTGCGGGTGTTGACATTAACAGTCAGCACCGGCTGTTGTGTCCTTCGGTAGATGCGCTCACTTACAGAGCCAAAAACAAGGCGGGAAATCCCCTGGCGACACTTGGTCCCCACCACAATCAAGTCAATATGTTCGTCACGAGCTAGTTGTTCGACTTCGGAAGCAATGCCACCCGGTCGCACGGAGAATCGTGATTCGACTCCCTTGAGTATTCCGCTACAGATGAGTCGTGTCTTGAAGTCGTCCATCTCTCGCTCGGCGAGTTCCGTCGCCTGCCTGAGAACATCAGGACCGCAGAGCGTGTATCCAATGGAGGAGACCACGTGGACGAAATGGAGCTTCGAGCCGAACCGCCGAGCGATTTCAATTGCGTGCTGCGCCGCTCTTTGCGAAGAGGGCGCAAGATTAGTCGCGACGAGGATCGAACGCAACGGGAAAAGCTTGAGACTGAGCGGTCCCGAACTGTGACAGCCTTTTAGCATCAGTCACTCTTGATCTGCGTCCTTTCACGCCGGGCTTTGCAGCACGGTCAGAAAGGACATTCATCGATCCGATTTCCGCTTAAGGCGCAGAGGGAGAGAGGAGCGCGTTCGCAGCTGGCAGTGTCTCCTGTCCTTCGGCTTTGTCCCTTTCTGCGCTTCGTAACACTTTGTAGATGGAATCCTCGAGCATGGCGAACACTCCAAGGCGTGGATGCCGCCTCCGCTCTGTAATCTGCCTGCGCTCTACAGTTTCCGGGATCAGCCTGTAAACACGAGGGAATACGATCACCATCCCGCGTCCGGACTCCGCGTGCCCCGCCTTCGGTCGTAACGATTGTGAAACGTGAAAGTCAATAATCTTCGCCATATTTACCTTTCGCTGCCAGGAGCAGCTCTTCATCTTGTGCGAATCGGCAACAACAGAGATCGGCAATCCGAGTGTGTTGTCGTTTATCTGGAGTTGAAGCAAGTCTGTTGCCACGCCGAACGCCCTCGCTTTTAGTCAGTCTCTTGCGAAGTAGGGCCGCAGTCCGCCCTTATTAGAGCAATGCCGCCACCGCAACCTGGGCAGAGCGCATGTGCCGCGCGCAATCCTTACGACGGCCCCCATGGGTTCAACCGTTTCGAGCCGCATTCCTCAAATGCCCCACATTGGGCATTGACCGCTATCCGGCACAGACGCGCTCGATCACACCTTGAGCTGGCTGTTGCGCCTCAACAAGTTGGGAATCTATTTTGGCTGGCACTTGAGGTGCATCAAGCATAGCGGTGCCTATCCAATGAGATTGTTCAGGGCAGCTGGGTAGCCCACGCCCCCGCAAAACGAGTGGAATTCGACGGCCAGCTCTCCCCCAAAGTGCGCGGACGGGGCACCTGAAAACAGCAGTGGCCTAAACGGCCAAGGAAGATGAAACATGATTCAGGAAGCAGAAGCAGGCAAGTTGCAAGGTAGGTGGAGTTGGTTTCTCGGCATCATCCTGTTTTCCTTCGTGGTAATACTCGCAGGCTGTGGGAAGAAAACTGTCGCAACTCCCGCGCCTCCGCCACCGCCCCCTCCCGCCGCTCCAACAGCTTCATTAATCGCCATGCCCGGCAGGATTGAAGTCGGGCAGTCCTCCACGCTGACATGGAAAACGCAGACCGCAACCGAGGTTACGCTGGATGGTGAACCAGTCAGTGCCAATGAAAGCAAAACGGTGTCACCAAGTGAATCGACGACTTACCTTTTGATCGCGAAGGGCCCAGGCGGCAAGCAGGAATTAGCAGCACGTATCACCGTCACGCAGCCTCCGCCTCTCCCGCCGGCACCGACGCCCAGCGACGAGGAGTTGTTCGCGCAGAATATGCAGAATATCTATTTCGACTACGACAAATACGACGTCCGGTCGGATCAGCCGTCTGCACTCGATACAAACGCGAAATGGCTGATGCAGCACCCGACCGTCTCATTCACTGTCGAAGGTCACTGTGATGAGCGCGGCTCAATTGAGTACAACTGGGAGCTCGGAGACAATCGTGTCAACGCGCTAACGACTGCACTCCTGCAAGCCGGTGTTGCAACGGACCTTATCCACACGATGAGCTACGGCAAGGAAAATCCGTTCTGCACTGAAGCAAACGAAGCATGCTGGCAGCAGAACCGCCAAGGTCACTTCGTGTACCTGAAATAGAGACGGACCAACAATGATTTGACGACGTTGTTTGCAAAGGGCGCGACGGTTCTGGCGCGGGAGTGCCTACGAGGGCATATGAGAGCAGGGTAAGACAATGAACACTTTGTTCCCACATATCACGGAGCACGGTAAGTGGATCGTATCTGTGCTGGTTTGGATTGCAGTTTGTGTGACTTGGTTCGAATTGCTCGACTACAGATCTCGCCGCAAATCGCCGAGGATCGAAACTACCGCCTCTCGGTTCCGAAGAATGGTCTATGCTCCGACTCAACAGGAGGCTTTCGACGGCTCCCCAACTGCGACTTCGCAGACGCCTGTGAATCACAAACAGAAAAGGACGGAGTCTGACTGATTTAGGGGTCGGCCAGACTCACGCAAGCCTGTTGGCAGCTATACTCTGTCGCCTATTGACCTGAGTCGCTCTCTACAAAGTGAAGAGGTACATTCTTTGCTTCGATCCCGACTAGGGTGGCTGCCACCCGATGCCTCTTCACGCAGGTGACTGAGTCGTATAGATTGCGCTTCTCATTCAGTTTTGCGGGGGCGGTTGCGACCTTGTTCTGTCCACTCCAAAAGGTCACTTCCACTTCTGAACCGGTGCCATGCCACTCGACCTTGTACTCTCCAGGCGCAAGGGTTGTTCCGGCATGTTCCGTTTGCGAGGCCGACGACCCCGAAGGGGTCGGCGACGGCAGCGCCGAAGTTCCTGACCGATGGGGGCTACGTCAGTCCCCTGCGTTCTTCCAGTTGATGCAGGGCCTGGCAACTGACGCTGACAAAGCCAGGAAGAGCTTGCACGCGTAGACGTTTAACTTCCTCAAAAGCCAAGTTGGCGCTCGCGTCCAGGCGGTTCAGCCCTTCTCCCGGCCGTTCCGAATCGGCCGTAAAGGCGTTAGCCGATAACGCACACTCCGCCTCTGCATCCGTACAGGTCGGGTTACAAGCAAGGAATTGAGTATCGGCACACAGAACCCGCAAAGCTGCCGGGAGCTAAAGTTCTATGATTCCCCTCTTCAGCCCGATCGTAGCGGCGTGCGTTCGATCGTTGGCGCCCAACTTGGAAAGGATGGATTTGACTCGACTCTTGACGGTTTCCTCTGTTATGGAGAGCTGATCCGCGATTTGCTTGTTGGCATTCCCGGCGGCGATCAAGCGCAACACACTAATTTCTGCCGGGGTGAGGGCGTCATCCGTCGCATGCTCAGCGATTTCATATGAGGCTTCGGGAGAAAGCGCCTTCTTCCCGGAATGGGCCGCTCGGATCATCTCCACGAGTTCCTTGTGAAATGTACTTTTTAGCAGGTAAGCTTGTGCTCCCGCTTTGAGTGCCCGAAGAATCTGAACGTCGCCCTTGTAGGTGGTCAGTACGATGATCTTCGCATCGGGAAATTCTCCCCGAATCGCGACGATCGCGTCGAAGCCGTTCATCTCCGGCATTTGCAAGTCCATCAGCGTCACGTCTGGCCTATGCATACGGAACAACTGGATCGCCTCGCGACCGTTCGAGGCTTCCGCGACCAGAGTCATATCCGGCTGGGTGCCGACGAGTACGGCGATGCCCTGTCTTACGATGGCATGATCATCAACCGCCAGAATTCGAATTTGAGCTGACCCGTCACTCACGCTCTATGGTTTCCTTCTCATCGGCATGCTTCGCGGAGCCTTTACCAAAGTACCAGAAACGCCGCGTCGCTTTCCCGTATGCTTTCGATGCTGGAATAATCAGCTCGATCTCCGTACCACTATCCACTTCACTCCAGATCGTTAGCTTGCCGCCCACAAGCTTGGCTCGCTCCCTCATCCCGCGCAAGCCGTAGTGCCCCTCACGTCCGCCTCCGCGAAGAACCTCGTCGCCAATCCCTTTTCCATCGTCGCGAACCCGAAGCCGGAAACAGTTTCCGTCGTAGCGGATTTCAACTTCTAGGTTTTGCGCTGCCGAATGTCGGAAAGCGTTGCGCAGCGCCTCGGCCGCGAGCCGGTAAACTTCGTCCCGCAGGATCGGATGTAGATTCCGGGATGTACCTTCCACGACTACTTGAAAGTTCGGGGAGGACTGATTGGTCTCAGCAGAAGCGAGTTCTTCCCCAACCGTCCGAATGGCTACCGCAAGGTCGTTCTTGTCGACCGTGGACATGCGCAACCCCTGCACGGCGTCCCTGCCTTGAGCAATCGCGTCCGATGCTCGATCGACAGCAACTTCCAGTGTCTTGCGAGCATCCACCGCGCCCTCCGGCAACTTATAAATCGTAGCTTGAAAGAGTGGCAAGAGCCCCTGAAAACTCTGCAGCAGAGTGTCGTGCAGGTCGCGGGCAATCCGTGTACGCTCGCTAACTCGCTCTTCCAGGCGCAGATTGAACTGGTACGCCAATTGTCGTACACGCAACTGATAGGCCGCCCCCAGCAGTGCCAGGAACATTGCCGCACAGAGGGCGCGGAACCAGTTCGTCTGATACCAGGCCGGAGGAATCACGAACTCCAGAGCCGCGCCTTCTTCATTCCACACGCCGCTGTTGTTGCATGCAAGGACGCGGAAGCGGTAGGTGCCCGGTCCGAGATTCGAGTACTGCACCTCGCGGTCATTGATGACCTCTCTCCAGTTCTTGTTCAGGCCTTCCAGTTTGTAGCGGAAGCGCACCTTTTCCGGCGCGACGAGGCTAAGGGCCGTGTAATCGATCGCCAGATTATGGATTCGGGGAGGCAATCGCATCCCGTTCATCGCATCGTAGGTCTTGTCATCCGCAGTGATCTGCTCGATGTATACGGGGGGCGGGAGTTTGTTCACGGGAAGGTGGTGCGGATCGATGACGCTGACGCCGCCGAGTTGCACGAACCACAACTTGCCATCCGCGGATTTTGCCACTACCGGGCTATAACCGCCCGTGAACCGATGGTTGCTCACGCCGTCGGAACTCTCGAAAACCGTCACCTGGATCGTCTGCTTTGGATGGGAGGCCCAGGCGTCCAATTCGGACCGGCCAATACGCACCAGGCCACAGGACAGATACAGCCAGACCGATTGGGCGTCATCCTCTATCATCCAGTGAACAGTATTGCAAGGCAGTCCATTCTCTGTTGTTAACGTGAGAACATGGCCGTCTTTGATACTGCTCAGCCCACCCTCAGTTTGGACCCAGAGTGTACCTTTCTTATCGATGTAGAAACCGCGAACCATTCCTTCTCCCAGCCCTTCGACGGCTGAGTACGAGGCGCGGAGTTGACCGTCCTGAAAATAAGCTACGCCACCGTCTCGAAATCCAAGCCATAAACCACCGTGCGCAGCATCGTGCATTAGAGCACTAGCCGGTTGTCCGCGCCCGAGCCTCGTCCAGGGTATGCGTTCTACCACACGCTCTCGGAACAAACGAAAAAGCCCTTCCTGATGACTCATCCAGACGTTCCCTGCAGTGTCCTCGGTGAAGGCATAGACGATTCCGTACGGTACGGAGCCTATGGGCACAAACCGGTCAGACTTAAGAAAGCCAACCCCGGTTTGCGTTCCGACCCAAATTTGTCCGCGGTGGTCCTCAAAGAGGGAATAGATCGAATCCTCCGGCAACCCACTGTCGGTAATCTCCCGAACCGTGCCCCTCGAGTCCGCACTCCTTCCCGTGGTGACTCCCCTGACCGGGGACCCACGGCGCACGTCACCCAGCCCGCGATTGCGATAAATCGTGATTAGGCCTTTATTCCATCTATTCAACCCATTAGACGCGCCCAGCCAGAGACTGCCATCCCTCGCGGCCAGGATGGAAAAAAGCCCTCGGCTCGAGAAACCTTGCCGGTCAGAAAACGTTGGGATAGCGAAGTCGCGAAAGCGGTCCAGGCCTTCTATGGTCGCCACCCAAATATTGCCTTCCCTATCCTCAAAGAGAGAACTAACGGATTCGCTTGACAGGCCTTCCGCTTGGGTAAACCGATCCGTTTTCCCCTCGTGAATATGCAACAGCCCGCTGTCCCGTAGGGCGCCGATCCACAGGCCACCATTGCGATCCCTAAGCAGCCTGTGGGGTGGGAAAGGCAACCCGTTAGGCAGCGGATACGCCTCGGCTTTTCCATTTCTCAGCTTTGTGATTCCGCTGTGCTTGGCAATCAAGATTCCGCCGTCATCGCTTTCCATCAGCGCGTAGATTCGCTGCGCTGGATCTGGCATCGGATAAAGCTGGGGTGGACCAGGCTTCCATCGCCACAGGCCATTCATCGCTCCCGCCCAGAGATTGCCTCCGCTATCCTCGTATAAGGGCGTCACTCCAGCGCCGAAACGGCCGTCCTCTCCATAGCATTGGGTGTTGCCGCTTTGAATCCGACAGAGTCTTCCCGTGGGAAGCGACCACCCGGCAACCCAGATCGTTCCTTCACGATCCTCAAGCAACGCTTCAATAATCTGGCCATCAAGTTCCGGGTAGCGAGTTAGCTTGCCGTCCTTCCAGCTTGCAAGCCCGTCATAGGTGCCAATCCAAAGACGTCCGTCGCGCGTGCCCTGCAAGCTTCTGATATCGCTACTGGGGAGATGCTGCCCCGCCGGTGGCTCCCACGGGACGGCCCTGACGCCATCGAACCGAAGCAAGCCGAATTCGGTACCCAGCCAGAGATACCCGTCGGCCGTCTGTGCAATTGATCGAATGAAGCCTTTAGAAAATCCTTCGCTCACTTTCCATGCTTTGTGCGCGTATTGATTGACGTCGAGAGACGGGTCTAATGCGAAAGCACAAGGCCAGCACGCGAGGAAAATTAGTGCGAAAACAGCGGGTTGTCGCCTTAAGGCCATTTCGTGCGTAAGCAGGAACCACGATGCCACTAAAAGCTATACTTCAATCCAAGCTGGATCACGCGTTCCGTCTGCGTGAATCCGTAGTCGCTGGCTGATGTGATCTTTCCAGCCAGCGGGTTGTTGCCGGGCGTCACCACTGGATCATCGAATTGCGGATGATTGAACGCATTGAACAATTCCGTCCTGAACTCCAATCGATGCCGCTCCCGGATGCGGAAGAACTTTGAAACAATCAAATCCCATTTGTTATTTCCGCTGCCGCGGATAGCGCCTTTCCCTGCATTACCGAGCTGACCTGGACCTGGATTCGCGAGTTTACTCACGTCGAACCACCGATCGATGGTCCGCTCACTGCGCGGTGAGTTGGGATTGCCCAGAAGATTGGCGTGAGACCCAACAAAGTTGATGCCATACGAGGACGGCGTCAGAGATGGGCCGTCCTGGAAAAGAGAAGTTGCACCGACCTGCCATCCTCCGGCGACTTTCCCCAACAAATCTTGTCTCTGCTTGAAAAACGGGAGCTCATAAAGCCAGCTCGCGATTAAGCGCTGCGGCCGACTAAACGGCGCAGGACCATAATTGGCACGAATATTCTTGATCGTTTGAAGACCCGCCCCTGCGCCAAAGGCGACGCCGACACTGCTGGAATCCAAATCGGTCAAGGTCTTCTGAAATGTATAGGAAACGAGGAAGGCAAGACCGTTGACAAAGCGGTGCTCAAACCGCGCCTGCAGCGCGTTATAGTTCGCCGCCGCGCGTGACTCGTACATGAAAACTCTCCCCAGCTGCGGATACGGATAGATAAGTGCGAAGTCGGGAGGTTGAGCCGGGAATGGATTCGTTTCGTTGTAATTGAGAGCGCTCATCAGGTGCGAGCTTTTCGAGCCATGATAGGCTGCTTCGAACAAGGTATCCTTTGTAATGAGATATTGGATAATCAAATTCCATTGCTGCACCTGACCTTCGCGGAGGTTACGCTGCATGCCATTGCGGTCGTTAGTGGTTAAGCGAGTGGCCTTTGCGAGGGGATCGTCCACCGTGAAAACCGGCAGAGGATTTTGAGGATCGTCGGGGCGAACGAGCAAGTTGCTAACGGCTCCAAACGGATTCTGAAACGCGAGTTGCCGATAGGAGTTAATCACATCAGGGGTGTAGAAGATCCCATACCCGGAACGCAGGGCTATGCGATCTGTAACGCGCCAGGCGAGTGCGAACCTTGGCGCGAAGTTCTTGTAATAAGGATCGACCAAGCTACGCGGGTACCCATTTTGGCCGGGGAAGACCTGCTGGCCAGTCGCGAGATCAAAACTGGCAATCCGGTTATCACGCTCAACTGGCCGACCGAAGTACTCCCAGCGCAGCCCAACATTGGCCGTGAGGCTGTCTGTCACCTTCCAGTCGTCCTGAATGTAAAAGCCCATGTCGATATATGACAGGTGTGGCGAAAATGGAGTGACCTGGACTGTATAGCTCGAAGGATATCCGAGGAGCAGGTCGGCCAGCGCATGAAAGCGAGATGTGGTAGAAACCGGCACCGGAGCGCTGAATTGGCCGGAAAACGTATATGTTCCATCGGGCTGACCCCACTGTATGGTGGTCATTCGCTTGAATTGAATCGTCAGGCCGGCTTTGACCGTGTGCGCATCGCGAACAAATGAGAGGTTATCGACAACCTGGGCAGCGTTTGTTTCCCATCTGAACACCGCGTTATTAGAGGAATAGCCGATCTCAGAATAGCCGGCGGGCGTCATGGAGGGCGCCGCCCAGGTAAACGGGAGCGGCGATAGCCCTTTTATGCCCAACTCCTGGATCCAATTGCGTTTGAAAGCGTCCGGCGAGTGGCGCTCGCGTCGAAAGCGTACGAAGCCGAGATTGGCTTCGTTGACGACAGTCGGACTGAAGGTGTGAACGTCGCCAATGGCAACCTGCAGGTTGTTGTCTGACTGTTCCTGATCGAATCCGGGAAATGCAGGAGAAAGTGCCTGTCCGACGCCGCGATCGAATGGAGCATTCTTGGTGAATCGGCCCCAGATCGCGTCTCGGGCTCCAGGCCGGTAGTCGATTCGCGCAGCCAGAACGTCGTTGTCGGAAACCCCTTTTGGATGGCCAATGTAGTTCCGTGATGGATCGGTGTTGTTGGGGGCGGGATACAAGTTCGCCAGGGCGGCGCCAACCGGATTGATCCTATTTGCCGGAATAACGTTTCCCGGAAACGGGACCTTACTGATAGGATCGACGATGGTCACCCCCGAGCCACTGAAGTCCCCGGCGCGCTCCTCCAGCGTGGGCACTTGGGTGGTGCTGGTAACCGCCTGCCGCCGCCGCGTCCCTTCGTAGGCAAACATCCAAAACAGTTTGTTCTTTCCGTTGTAAAGTCCGGGTATGAACGCCGGCCCGCTGGCGACGAAACCAAACTGGTTCCGTTTCAGCGGATCAACCGTAGTGCTGAAGTAGTTCCGCGCGTCAAAAGCGTCGTTGCGAAGAAATTCAAATATCGTGGCGTGAAATTCGTTTGAGCCGCGCTTCGAGGCCACATTGATCACAGCTCCGGAATTGCCGCCAAACTCAGCCGAGTAGTTGGAGGTCTGAACACGGAATTCGGCCACTGAGTCCAGTGGCGGTATCGCTAGTGGGTAATTGTTGAGTTCCTGCCCGCTGATTTCCATGCCATCGATCAGGACCACGGAGGTGTTGTCTCTCTGCCCGCCGACCGAAAACCCGGGGCCGTAATTGGCTTGACGTTGAGTGGCACTGGCACGCCCCCCATTGATGACACCGGCGGAAAGCGAGACCAGTTGGAGTACATTACGTCCGTTAATCGGCAAGCCCAGGAGTCGCTTATCATCTATGACTTGAGACAGGCTCGCGTCCGAAGCCTCGAGCAAACTACTGTCGGATTGAACGACGATCGATTCATTGACCGATCCAACCTGCAGCATTACCCCTAAGCTTTTCGTTTCCGCCACTTGCAGTGCTACATTCTCAATCACCTCTCTTTTGAAGTGTGGTTCTTCAACTTCGACCCTGTAATTGCCCCACGGCAATGCTCGAAACTCAAAAAAGCCGCCCTGATTCGTCGATTGTTCCCAGTTTTGATTTCGTGCCTCATCAATTAATCTCACGTGGACGTGAGTGAGGATGGCGCCTGTGGAGTCTTGAACAGTGCCACGAATCACACTAGTGGCGCTCTGCGCGAGCACAAACGACGTCATGGCAAGATAGCAAAAAATCAACGAAATCAGGTGCTTTTGCATCTTTGCACCCCTTGACGGAATGCTGTGCGCTGTTTGTTGGTCTCGAGAAGTATACGCTGCTGACCTGCTACCCCGAAAATATCAGCATCCGTGACGTATCATCTCCTCGGAAAACCCACGGAAAAGTGCCAACGGAACTCTGGCAGTCCAATCAATTACATGACCTCACCTCAGTCCGGCCATTCTACTCACATGTTGAACAACCATCTACGCCAGAGCGGCGGCCTCAATCCTCGATACCAGATCGGCGGCCCTCGCTCCGTCCAACTGGCGCTCAAGTTTCAGTTGTGATATTAGGCCTGGGTAGTATTGTTCATTGTCGGCCTGAACTCCATCGAGACGGCCACATCAGGCAACAGCCCGTTACCGTCGAACTTAAGAATTCCTGGCGAGATAAGTAGGCAAGTACGTGCGGGTAAAGAATGGCTGGTCGCGAAAGGTTTGGCTTCAGCGAGTTCGGCCACGACGCTGGGCCCAGTTTTGGATCCTCCGCGCCGCCGGCTCACCGGAACTGCCGATCGCCGTAGCTCAGAACATCGAATCAGCATCAGCGCTTTGCGCGCGAATTACAGCTTCTCGTCGCGCGATTTGCCCATTCCCATTCTGCAAGCCAGCTTCTGCGGCATCTTCCCTCGCATTGGAATTCCGACATTCTTCCGCCGCATTGTGGACATACGAGGTTCAGGATGGACGAGATGATGTGTCCATGCACTTCGCCCGGCAGGGCGTCAAACGCGCTCATAGTCAGTTCCCTATCAAGAAATCTGGCGAACGGCAGATAGTGGGTCACAACAACGGAATTATCCCGCGCGGGGTCGTGCCCTCTGTCACGCTCCGAACTGGTTGGCTGCGGAGTCCGTTTGTGCCCAATCATTCTGCCGCCTCGCTACTAGGGATCATGCAATCCCCATGCCAACTGAAATAGCGACCAGAAGCCCACAAAACCGCTTCTGAGAGCGCTAGATTCATTCGCAATCAGACATCTTGGTAACCATTTCGGCAATGGTGCCCGGATTTGGGCAGTTCTGCGCGATCGTGCCAGTCTGGTGGAGACCGTTAACAAGGGTTTGACCCACCTCCTGTCGGATACTGTCGTGAGATTGGTGGATCCCTGCCCGATCTCCAACACTTTGGGGCGCCGCGCCTCGCATTGCTTGGGATGAGCACATTCGCACGCTGTCTCCTCTTCCAGTCCACCCCGAATTCGCTTTGTGGTACGAAGCCGGAAGGTTTGATCTTGGCTCAGCCGGCTGGGACACCTATCAAGGCAGTAACGCCGGAGCATTCTTTCCAACCAGGGGTGATGTCGGGATCGCGGTGGCCTTCGACGAGCGAGGACGGGCAAGGGCTCGCTTGCTATTGAGAACCTTGGTCAAACAATTGGATTCCGGACCTGTTTTCGGTTCGAAATTAGTGCGTCATAGGTCGCGGCGGCAGCATCTTTGTTGCCCTATTGTGCTTCAGAGCAACGGCGGCCGGCATCGCCCTTCCGTGACGCTGAGCGGCAGGTCATCATCGCGGCTGAGGGCTACTTCATGCGGGGCTGGAGGACCCAACGGCGTGGCAGAACGTTTCAACTTGAAAGCACTACGCTGCAGAACAAAATGCAACGGGCCGATATCTCACCCGCCGACTGTCGGTGACGGCCATCAAATTTGCGCGAACGCGGCAGGCCTGGTTCCCTGTGCGCAACCAGGTCTCTGTCTAGCGTTTGAAGTCGTCGGCGATGTAGGTGCTAGCTGTGGTCTCCCAATGCTGCTGCAACCACGTCGAGGCGCGGAGCTGCCCTTCGGCTACCTGGTTCTTGGTCAGTATTTGAACGAGCTTTTCTCGCGCACGCTTCGCTTCAGGGTTCCCTCCTTCGGCGCCCAACGAATACCACTTGTACGCTTCAGGATAGTCGATGGAAGCACCCAATCCCGTTTCGAACATATATCCCAGATTCGCTTGTGCCACCGCGAGTCCCTTTTCCGCAGCTTTTCGGAACCACTCTGCGGCCTGCCGATAGTCTTTGTTTAGGCCCTGTCCTTTGAAGTACGCAACACCCAACGCCGTTTCACCAATAGGATCTCCCTGTTCCGCCGACCTGCGGAACCACTGTGCAGCCTGGATATGGTCCTGCGTGACGCCCCTACCGTCCAGGAACATTCGGCCTAAGGCATCTTCTGCCGCTGGTAAGCCCGCTTCGGCGGCTTTCCTGTACATCTCCAATGCTTCTCCATAATTCCGCCGAACCCCATTGCCGTTCTCTTGAAGGTATCCAATTGCGTAACAAGAAGCCGACAGCCCCCTACTTGCAGCTTTTTGGAACCACATTATGGCCTGCTTAGGATCCCGCGCAACACCCTTGCCCTCGAGGTATGCGCGTCCAAGGTTGTGTTGTGCTCCGGGTTCACCATGCTCAGCAGCGGCGCGGAGCAACTGGAAATACCGGCTATAGTCTCGCGGAACTCCCCAACCTTGTGCATACAGCAGGGCGAGATTGTTCTGGGCCGCGGCCAGGCCCTGATCCGCAGCTTTCGAATACAACTCCGCTGCTTGTTTGAAGTCCTGCGAAACGTACTCTCCCCGCTCGTACATGTTTGCCAAGTTATATTGGGCGGCGGCTAAACCCTGTTTTGCCGCCGCTTGTAACCAGTGAAAGGCCTGACTGAGGTCCTGCGATACTCCGTGCCCGTGCAGGTAGGAATAGCCCAACTCGTTTTGTGCGCGGGCGAGACCCTGCTGCGCCGCTCGCGACCACCACTTCACGGCTTCGCTGTAGTCCATAGCGACTACGTATCCGTGGGCGTAACTCTTCCCCAACTTGAATTGAGCCATCGAATTTCCAGCTTCTGCTTCTCGAATCAGTGCTGATAGCTGGGATGCTTCGGCGCTGTCCTCCTCAGGCAACTGGGCTGGATTCGAAACTTCGGCAGTGGCCGAGATGGTCTGCGCGGCACCCACTTCATGGTATAGAGCCATGACCGTGCAGAACGTGATCGCAACGATGTAAAACCCAAATCCTCGTCTCATACTGTGATTCCGATACTTTCCAAACACGCTGGCGGCTGAAGCAGTGACCTCAGTCTCGCTAGAGCGAGTAATGAGCCTTTGTGATCCCGAGACGGCGAATTTTGTTTTGCAGGGTGCTGCGTTTTAGTCCGAGCCGTTCGGCCGCTCCTCCCCTGCCCGCAATTTGCCCCGACGCGGCTCGCAATGCGTCGATGATTACACTGGATTCCGCTTGTCTAAAGGTAGAGGCCGAGCTAACAGCAACAACCGCGTCGAAAGAAGTGGGAAGCGTCGAGATTGGAACCTCTAACTCCTGACCGCGTGTAACAATGACAGCCCTTTCGATGAAATTAGCCAATTCACGGATGTTGCCTCTCCACGGGCACTTCGTCAGGATCTCCATTGCCTGCTTCGGTATCGACTTAATCTGTTTTCGCATCCGTGCCGAGAATTTCGAGACAAAGAAACTTACCAGCAACGGAATGTCCTCGCGCCGCTCGCGAAGAGGCGGGATCTCAATCGGGAAGACGTTGAATCGATAGAAAAGATCCTCGCGGAACTTCTCTTCCTCGATCATGGCCCCAAGGTCGCGATGGGTCGCGGCGATGAGTCGCACGTTGACTTGAATCGTCTTAGAGCTTCCCAGCCGCTCGAACTCCCGCTCCTGGATGGCACGCAATAGTTTCGGCTGGAGTTCCAGGCTGATGTCGCCGATCTCATCCAGAAACAGCGAGCCTCCGTCGGCCAGCTCGAATCGGCCCTTTCTTTGCATCAGGGCTCCGGTGAAGGCTCCCTTCTCGTGGCCGAACAATTCGCTTTCCAGCAGCCCAGAGGGGATGGCGGCACAGTTCAGTCTGCCAAAAGTGCGCTGGCGCCGGGAGCTTAGGTTGTGGATAGCCCGTGCGATCAACTCCTTGCCGGTTCCTGTCTCACCGTGAAGTAGCACTGTGGAATCGGTAGGCGCGACAATCGCGACTTGTTCCAGCACTTTCCGGAGGGCTTGGCTCTTGCCGACAATGTCTTCGAAGCAGTACTCGGAGTTGATTTCTGGTTCTAGATAGACCTGCTGGTCTTGGAGTTCGGTCACCTTGGGAAATCCTGTTCCAGCGAGCCTTCCCGGGTCTGGGAACTCAACGGTCGTGCACGCCATAATCTCCTCCGAACCCTTACAGTTGCAGTGCTTTGCGAACTCTTGTAGGTAGGTGGATAGCAGCTAAGCTGATCTCTTCGTCTGTGGAGCAAACTCGATGATTTTTCCGAGTTGCGGCTCCGCCACAGTCCTTAACGGTTTCCGAAAGTTCTTGGGTATGTAAAACTCAATTGCTTTTGCCATGACAATCTCCTAGATCCCAGTGAATCTCGGTGCGCGCAGCTGTGTCAGACAGTTGCGCTCACCCTTTTCAGTTGCTATCAGTGCGTTCTACGAGGTTCATTGCAGCCATGATTAGAACTTCCTGTAGCGTGAAACCGTGAGTCGTGATCTTCCACATAAGCGCCTCCCGAACCTTCATACCTATGTTCTAGACACGAGCCATTGTCTGCCCAGTTCCGTTTGCGGGCAGCCCCACATCGGGGCAAAACACAGACTCTTGGGGAGCGAATAGCAGCCTTCTTTTGAGGCAAGAAATTTGGTGTGCTATGGGGAGTCTTAACGAGAGTGAGAGCTCGTTTTGGGTGCCAGAGCTTCGATGCGCTTCCACCCGAAAAGGCGAGCATCGATGGACCATAAGCCGGGACCTAACATTGCGAGACCGCCACCGATGGTCGCCAGCAAAAGCGGAGCCCAAAGGTCACCAGCTCGCGTCAGAACCTGCCCCAATGCGATCAAAGCAACTAAGGTTCCCGCAATCGGAGTCCACAGGCCGGGAATAAGAAGGATCCCGGATCCCACCAGAAATGCAGAGGTTATAGTAGTGTGTGTCGGAGGATTGCTCCACAGGGTCGAGCTTGCGCGCACCACCAGTGCCGAGCCGCCAATCAGGCGCATGAGAAGCAAACCCGTTCCGGGCCAACCGCCAGCGAATGTGGAATATAGACGCCGCAAAATGCGCCTTTCTAGACATCCACTATATTGTGATGTTGTGAAGGCGAACCGATACCCCAAAAAGAGCTAGGATCGTCACTAATTAGAGTCCTGCATTTTTCTGAGGCGGGCAGGTAAGCTGGTGGAAGCTACAGCTCAATGATTTCTCTCTTCACGCAGATCATTGCGTCGTGCGTTCGATCATTGGCGCCCAACTTGGAAGGGATGGACTTGACTCGACTCTTGACGGTTTCCTCGGTGATCTTGAGCTGATCCGTGATCTGCTTGTTGGCATTCCCAGCGGCGACTAAGCACAGCACGCTGATCTCTGCCGGCGTGAGGGAGTCATCCGTCGCATGCTCAGCGATTTCGTACGAGGCTTCGGGAGAAAGCGCCTTTCTTCCCCCGCATGAACCGCTCGGATCGTTTGTACGAGTTCCTTGTGAAACGTAGTTTTTAGAAGGTACCCTTGTGCTCCTGCTTGTAGGTCGTCAGCACGATAATTTTCGCATCGGGAAATGCTCTCTTAATCGCAACGATCGCATCGAGGCCGTTCATCTCCGGCATTTATAGATCCATCAGCGTGACCTCGGGACGATGCGTACGAAACTGTTGGATCGCCTCGCGGCCGTTCGAGGCTTCCGCGACCAGAGTCATATCCGGCCGGGTGCCGACGAGTACGGATGACGTTGAGGAAATTCCTGAAATCTACGAGCCCGACGTCCTTAAGAAGTTGTTCGCGGCGTTGGCACACGAGACAGGCCTCGACAAATCAGTAATCAGCTCTCGTGATATTTAATCGGCGCATCTTGTTTTGCAGCGTTGTGCGCTTCAGACCGAGGCGCTCGGCGGCTCCTCCGAATCCGGAGATTCGACCGGATGAGGCTTTCAGAGCGTCGAGAATCGCCTGGCGTTCGGCCTGCTGAAAGCTCAAGCCTGAAGTGGTTCCTCGGATACTGTTTTTTTCTAGCTCTGCGAGAGGGACATTCAGCTCTTCTCCCTGCGACAGAATCACAGCGCGCTCCACGAAGTTCTCGAGTTCGCGGATGTTGCCTGGCCACGGTGCACTCGCCAGCGCGTTCATGGCCTCTTTGGGAATCACCCTGATGTGTTTTTGCATGCGCCGCGCCAGGCGAGACACGAAAAAGTGCACCAGGAGAGGAATGTCTTCTCGCCGTTCGCGAAGAGGAGGGATTTCGATAGGGAAGACGTTCAACCGATAAAACAGGTCCTCGCGAAATTGACCGTTTCGGATCATCGATTGAAGATCCCGATGGGTCGCGGTGACGAGCCGAACATCAACACCGATCGTTTTCGTGCTGCCCAAGCGCTCGAACTCTCGTTCCTGCAATGCTCGCAGCAGTTTCGGTTGCAGGTCCAGGCTGATATCGCCGATTTCGTCCAAGAACAGGGTTCCGTGGTCGGCAAGCTCAAAGCGTCCGCGCTTCTGAATCAGTGCGCCGGTGAAGGCTCCACGCTCGTGTCCGAAAAGCTCGCTCTCCACCAGACCCGAAGGAATGGCTGCACAGTTGAGCCGAACGAAGGTTCGGTCCTTTCGCGTACTGTGCATGTGAATTGCTCTTGCAATCAGTTCCTTCCCCGTGCCGGTTTCACCGTGCAGTAGGACAGTCGAAGTCGTGGGAGCGACAATGGAAATCTGCTGCAGGACTTTCCTTAGCGCCGAACTCTTTCCGACAATTTCTTCGAAGTTGTACTCCGATCGAATCTCCGACTCGAGGTAGAGGCGTTCTTCCTCAAGGCGTTCCTTGGAGGCATTAAGGCGATCGAAGGAGACTGCATTCTCCAAACCCAGCGCAATCTGGTTGCTGATCTGAGAGAGCAGATCGAGGTCCGCCTGCCGAAAGGCGTCAGGCCTGCGACTGCCCATAGTCAGAACGCCCAGCGGGCGATTGGCAGTCGTCAAAGGAGATACGGCAATGGTTTTAATGGATTCAGCCTGTAAAGCCCCTCGGAAGACAGAGGGAAGTTGGTCGAACTTGTCAGGCGACAGGATCTCGTTTGTCCGAGCACGCATTTTGTCGAGCTCTTGATCCTGCAACTCCGATACTGGAAGATCGCCCAGGAATCCTCGGCTATTGGGAAAATCCATAACAGCACACTCGAGCGTATGTGATCCCCTTTCCATCATCCAAAAGCCGGTGAAATCATTGACAAAGTATTTGCGGAGCGAAGCTGAAGCCGAGAGAAACAGCTCATTGATCTCTAGTTTGGACACGACGTGATTGTTGATTTCGAGAAGCAGCTTGAGGCGATCACGCTCATGCGCAAGTTGGTTCTGGTATATTCCCGCAGTTTCGATGGCGAGCGCGCTTTCGAGCGCGACGGCGACATGCGATGCGACTGAAGCCATCAACTCGATATCTTCTTCGGCAAAACCAATCTTTTCGGTACTCCCAAAGACGAGTGCTCCAAGCTTTCTTCTCTGAGTGGTCAGTGGGAAGACGCAGGCAGTCCGCAATGTCACCAGGGACTCGCGTGACCGTAACTCCGGGAATTTCTGTAACTCCTGTTCCGGATCGTCGATGAAGATCGGCTTTTGTTGGTCGATCGCTCGACCTAGGACGGTGCCGGCCAAAGTGATTTGCAGACCAATTTCGGTGGGGTCGGCTGTCTGGGTAAAGCGGTCAATCGCTACGACTCGGACAAATGGACGGTTTGGATGGAGGAGTAGGAGGCTGGCAGAGTCAAAAGCAATGACCTTAGACAGCAACTCACGAACCGAGTGCAGAACCGCCTGAAGACTCGGTTGCTGAGCTATGCTGAGTGAGAAATCTAGCAAAATTCGATAGCGATTCTGGGTTGCAGCGTCAATCATGCTAATTTGCGTCTTGTCCCCTCGAATATTCGTGGCCACGATCGGCAAAATCCAGAATTAGTGCTACAGAAACCGCGCATCCAGACAAACGTTGGCCACTCGCGGCAACCTTAGTAAGGCAACGCTGCTGCCAAAGATAAGCCAACGTAAGTCGCTGAAATTGTTAGGAGAGTAGCAATCGCGCCATGCCCGAACACGCGGGTTCCTGCCGACATAAGGGCATCCGAGATCCGGAATGTGAAGGCTTTCCTGTCGAGACTCCTTTTGGACGTGGCGAGCTTCAGTCTGCGGAGATCTGACCCCGGTAATCGCCAACTTGTTTTGTCACAATCGGAAGGCCCAGACGTTCGCATACGTCGAGGGCGTAAGAGCTTTCCGCAACGAAGCGTCCGCCTATCTCTGACACCCAGGTAAGCGCGTCTTCGCCATTAGAATCAACAAAAGTCACTTCCGTTATGTCTACGATCAATGTTGGTGGAATATGGCGGCGGGCGATCAACACTCGTGCCTCTTCGGCAAAGTGCCCAACAAACCTTCCCTCGACTCGTACGATCAAACTATTCGCGATATTTTCGAATTCCATGCGAAACATACTTTGGTTCTCCCGGGCTCTCGACAACTCACGGTAACTGCAAGTGCAGGTGGATAGCCCAACTCTGTACAGCTAACTTATTGAAATCAAAACTGAATTGCGTGGACCAAGGGCCGATCTACCGACCCTCAGTGGGCATTTGCCCGCGCGCGGTCAAGTAAGGACTCCTGGGCCTCGGAGCTTAATCCCACCAGAAGTGAGCATTTGAAATACTCAGCTCTGTGTTCCTCTGATCTGCCGTCCGGCGTCGGGGTGAAGAGCGATGGAGCAGGTGCTCAGCGACCTCCCGGATGACTTCGTCTGGGTCATCCAGGGCGGCGATGAGTTCCTCGTAGGCCTGAAGACTCCTTCTGTCTCGCCATTCGAGATGGCAAAGGAAGAGGAAGAAGGGATCCCGCAATGAAGTCCCTTTGCTCTGTTCGGACTTCGTTCGCTTTGTCAGCACTGCTCACCTCCCTGCGGGGAAGACGCTCCGGAACTGCACCCGGAGCGTCCGCTTCATTGCAGAGTGAGGAAAGGAGGAGGCCTGTAATTCAGGCCTCCTTGTTCGGGCGTCAGAACTTGAATACCAAGCCGGCCGATGGCACGGCTGAGTGTGTGAACTTGTCCGTCTTGATGCTACTGAGTTGGAAGTCTGGGGTCCTGTAAACAAACCCTCTGTACTCTCCGCGAAGGGCGATGCGTTTGGTCAGAGAATAGTCTGCGCCACCGCCGTAAACGAACGTGCCTCGCGTTTGCGAATCAAGGGAAGCGTTGTCACGCGGGTCGAAGATCATCACGCCGCCACCCACTAGTGCGTAGGGCTTCAGCATGAACGAGGTGGGAATGCTTATGACGGCGGTACCGGTCAGCGCGTTGACATTCGTCTTTACGACGGTTCCCGCGCCCCCGGAAGAATATCTTTGAGCATTGCTGAAATAATCGTAATCGCCTTCAATTCCGAGCCAACGATTGAGGTTGTAGCGGTAACCGACTACCAGGCCGCCTGAGTACGTTGGTTTATCCGTGACTCCCAAACCGGTAGATTCTTTGGTGAAGAAGCCACTTCCTTGGACGGTGACCTCGTGCTTCGTTTCTTGTGCCGCCAGAATGCTTCCCAATGCAAAGACTAATACCAGACCGACAATAACTCGTTTCACGTATTCACTCCTTGAGAATTGATAGCGTTTCGTCATTCCTGAATTGCATCCTTCGTGCCGAACTCACGATTTTTCGCAAGTGACTCTGACTGTAGGTTTTACGGAATGCGAAGGTCGCGGAGCGTAACGCATCGGCTTGCCCAATGTCGGGCAATTGACCTTATGCCGTCAGTAGTCAGGTTGGGAAAGGCTCTTGGCTTTGCGGTTAAAGAGTGAAGGCCCACACCTTCGGGGGGATACGAAGGTTGTGGGCCCTGACTGCGAACTGCTTATGACTGGCGGCAAAATGGGGTTTGCGCCAGTGGAGCAGTTCACAAACTCAACGACGCTCCAGTGCGAGCCTGTTCAAAATCCTGTTGGCACTCCAGGCAGTAGATCGCGGTGGGAAGCGCTTTCAGCCTTCGTTCGCTAATCTCCTCACCACAAGAGGCGCATACTCCCAATTTCCCCGATCGAAGTCGGTCAAGACTTTCTCTCACAAGCTTTAATTTATTCCGGTAATAGTTTGTCTTGACTGCCCAAGCTTCCCGTTCGGCTTCGATACCGCTTTCCGTAAAGCCGATACTGTCACGGTTCAGTCGCCGCAGTTGCTCTTCGGCTTCTCGAATGGACATAACGAGTGCGAATTCTTCGCCTTCGATCTTCGAGGCGAGATCTTGACTTCGACTACCCGCAGAGGAACTCTTCTTTATGTTTTTCATTGGCAGCTTCCATTTCGTGAACCGCCACCGTGTGATCGCGACTGGCGTGCGATTGCACTTGCATCTCAAGTGCCACTCGATAATTCCCCTAATTGCCTGAAGTTCAGACCGAAGATGGGCAGTTCCATGGTTTGAAGATGCCCGCTGGCGGGCGGTGCCGGGGTATGGGCAGGTCGGTCCGCAGGCGCTGCGAAATCACAGTGAATAGATACAGAGACTTACCCATTGATTTCCATCCAGGTAATTCGGCAGGCGGATTGCATTTGCCGATGAGTAAGAAACTGTTGAGGTGAACCATGAAGCACATCGCCGAACGGCTGTACGACTTGTTCCTCGGGTGCCCTCACGCGAATGTCAGCAGACCCTTCACCATTGATAGCCGTACTTATTGTGTCTGCTGCGACTGCGGGCGTGAATTTGCATATTCGTTAAAGACCATGAGCATCGTCGGCGTGCGGGAGCGCACCGGTGAGTTTCCCGGGCTCGCGGTACAGCACTCGCAGTAAGAGTAAAGGAGTGTCTTATGTCCAGAATGTCTTGGCTTGCCCGCCGATGTGCGGTTTGTGGAATGGAAGGAACCGAAGTGCAGCCGAGGTTTGAAGCAGTTGTATCGTGCGACGAGATCGTGCTGCGGCATGTTGGCGAAACGCAGGAGACTGGATCTTCTGGCATCTGCTTCTGCAGCGAAGAGCACGCAAGCCAGTTCCTGGTGAGATGGTTGTACTGCGAACGTCAGTCTGGTGGGAGTGAAGCTGACCGCGTTGCGAATCTGCCTCGGACCGACGACTTTCATCTCAGCACCACGGATGCTGCAGTAGAACTCTCACTCTTTATGGCCTTACAAGCCTTCTGGGAAGAGAGTGCTCGCGCATTCGACAGCGGAAGATTCGATACCAGCGAAAACTTGTGACTTTGAGAAGAGCTTTCGAAAGCAGGGCCATTCGATGGACTACTTGTTTCCGCAGATCACAGTACACGGCAAGGTGGTTCTCGCCGTACTGGGTTGGATCGCACTATGCGTAGTCTGGTTCAAATTTCTGGATTGGAGGTCTCGTCGCCGCACATGGAATCGAAACGTTTTCAAAGCTGGGTATGCGCGAAGTCATAAATGGGGAGGAAAGAAAATGCGTAAAGCCATAGGAATGATTATTTTGTTGTATTCGTTGGCGCTTGTTGGATTCGCCCAATCTTCATCGAAGTACGTCGTGGGCACGATCGTCGAAGTCACTCCAGTGCAGAGCACGGTTGAAGCAAGCGAGTCAACTCCTTTCTACCACATCTCTGTAAAGGTTAAGGACACTGTATACGTCGTTCGCTACAACACCTCGAGCGGCAATGAATCGGTAAAGTACTTGAGCGGAATGCAACTTCCGGTATTGGTTGGCGAGGACACCATCAAGTTCAACGACCTGCTCGGCAAATCGTACGAAGTTCCGATCATAAAAAAGAAGCCAGTAACAATCAGCCAGGCGAAGTAAGAGTGGACTATCAGTCTTATGTCGCCGTGTGTCTTGAACCGAAGAGGGAAATAATGCATAAGCAATATAAAATGTCCGAAAAGAAGCTCCTTTCATCCCTCTTGGTGAGAGGTGGAGTAGCACTGCTAATCCTTATGGCATTGGCAATCGTGGATGCCAACGGCCAGACACCAGCGAACAATTCAATCGCCGGCGCTCCCATGAAAGCGACCCACGTAATGGGTCTAGAGAATATCAAGCGCAACAGTAAGGGAGAGCTTTCGATCGACAACGAGTCTCTGCGTTTTAAGCGAGGCCAAAGTCCGTCTGCTGCAGTGACTTTAAATTCGATCCAAAACGTCTCTCTCGGAGAGCAAGATAAGCAGGTCGGCGGTGTCCCCATGATGCTGGGCAAAGCCGCAGTCCCATTCGGGGGAGGTCGTGTCGTAAGCCTCTTCTCGCATAAGAAGTACGACAGCGTCGCCGTTGAGTATACCGACAGCACTGGCGGTTTCCACGGAATCATCTTCCGAATGGCCAAGGGACAAGGTGAAACCTTGAAGAATGGTCTGATGGAACACAGCCCACGTGTAGCGCAATCGGAATATCAGGTCGGTGAGCAAATTAAGCCCGCCGGTTCGGTTGAAGCAGCGAAATGGAGCATTCAAGTAGACAGAATCGATCCTGGCGCAACAACCCTCGATCCGTGTTTTTCTGATGCTATTTACGAAAACCTCCTGCGAGAGTTACCGAAGCGGAAGCAATTCAACCAGGTGTTTCGCAGCGGAGATCGCAATGCAAACGATGTGCCCGAAATGCTGACCTTAAAGATGGTCGTGGAGAAGTATTCTCCGGGCAGCGAAACACGACGTGCAGTAACGACGGTAGCTGGAGCCACCAAGCTGAAGGTCCACATCCAGTTAATGACGCGCGACGGTCGTGTGGTGATGGAAAGTGCCGTGGCCGGGAATGTTCGATTTATCGGGGATAATCTCCGTGCGACGAGCAAGCTGGCAAGCAACACGACAAAAGTGCTGCAACGTTCTTCATTGCCAGCCCCAGTCTCCCCGGCAAAGCAGCAGGAAACCGCAAAGGAAGCAGCTGCTGGGATCTGAACCGCCGGCGTTTGATCCGCGTCGCCAGTTGGTAGGGCGGCCAAGGACATGGTGATTGCACGACCCCTGCTCAGCGAGGCGGCTGCGACGAGAGCATAAACGGACTCCGCGGCCAACCAGGTGGAGCGCCATAGAGCGCAAACGACCCGCGCGGCATATTCCGTTATCGTGCGCCGTAGCAGCGCCTCGCCGATCTCGACGAGGGTAGTGTTAGGCGACCGCGTACATCTTGCGGATGCTCGCGATCTTATAAGAGGCAAGGAGTAAGAGGCAAGGAGTTCGCGACTGAGAGTACGAGATCACAAGACGAAGATTGTTGCCACGATCGGCCCCGCCTCCGACTCACCGGAGATGATCGAGCGGCTGATCCGTAGCGGGCTGGACATCGCAAGGCTGAATTTCTCACACGGTGCATTCGAAAAGCACGGCGAGATCATCGACAGAATCCGGCAAGCAGCTCGCAATGTTGGTCGAAACGTAGCAATCATGGCGGACCTGCCGGGCCCTAAGATGCGTATCGGGAAGGTCGATCCCGAACCGATTTGCCTGAAGGAAGGCGAGGATTTCAGTCTCACTACCTCGGAGGTTCTCGGCAATTCACGCCAGGTCTCCATCAGTTTCGAGCCTTTGCCGAGGGTCGTAAAACCGGACGATCGAATCTTCCTCAATGACGGCCTGGTGCAACTGCGAGTCCTGCGGGCAGATCAATCTCACGTGTATTGCAAGGTCGTCGTTGGTGGAGAACTCCGCTCGCGTAAAGGGCTCAACCTGCCCGGCATCAAGTTAGGGATAAGTGCGTTCACTGAGCACGACCGTGCTTGTCTCGAGTTTGCACTTCAACGCGGTGTAGACGCCATTAGTCAATCGTTCGTTGAGGGCCCGGATGATGTTGAGATTGTTCGAGCGGCAGCATTGAAGCTTGGTAAGCGGCCGCTCATCATGGCTAAGATCGAGCGAGCGGCGGCGCTGGAAAATTACGACAAGATCCTCGAAGCAGCAGATGGGATCATGATCGCCCGCGGTGACTTGGGAATTGAAGTGCCAATTCAAGAGATTGCGGTACTTCAAAAAGAACTGATCATGAAGGCATGCGTTGCAGGCAAGCCAGTGATCACCGCGACGCAAATGTTGGAATCCATGGTGGCCAGCCCTCTCCCCACCCGCGCAGAATCGACGGATGTAGCCAACGCCATTCTGGACGGCACGGATTGCGTGATGCTTTCGGGTGAGTCAGCAATGGGTCGATACCCTGAAGAAGCGGTCACAATGCTGGGTAAAATCGCAGCCGCTACCGAACCTCACCGGCCACCGCCGTGGTTGCAATACATGCTTGATCAGACACAGAAGCCTTCGAATGCGGGACAGGCGATGGCGGTACTGGTCGAGCGTGCACTCGAGACCACACCGAGCGCGGCAATATTCGTTCCAACCTCAAGCGGAAGAACTGCCCGGATGATTTCTCGATTCAAGCCCGCGATATGGACCGTCGCGGTCACTAGTGACGAAAACGCAGCACGCGCACTGCAATTCTCTTACGGTGTGGTCCCAGTACACCTGGCTGAGGAACCTGAGGATTGGCGTCAGTTCGCCAGCCTTTGGGTACAGGAGCAGCTTACGTCCGGAAACGTGGCTCTGCTGGTCGCAGGAGCGTCATCACGGCAACCGGATGCGAATTATCGAATTGAGTTTTTGCCGGTTTCCGAGCGCCGAATGAGTGCTGGAATCTCTTCCTGACGGAACTTGTCCCAGTATTAACCGAGGATCACTGCTGCTTGTGATGCCCTGACCGAGTTCGGGCGCTGCCCTCATTCGGGCAAAGTGGCCTGCCAACGCCCTGTACATCCCAATCAGATTCAACGACTTCTAGCGCTTTCGAATTGGCAGATTGGTTGCACTTAAGTAAGCCGTCAGAACAGAAGCTGGTTCTGCAGAGGCGAACGATGATGCTTCGAGTTGAATTCCAGGACACTCCCAGGGCGATCATGATCCGGATCGAAGGACGGCTGGTCGGAGGGCTTGCAAAGAATTTACAGGGCTTCGTGGCTCGGAGCCGTATTCCTTCTGAGATCGTCGTGAATATGTCGGAGGTGACATCGATCGATTCTGTTGGCGAGGACGTGCTTTCCTGGTTCAGGCAAATCGGAGTCAAGTTCATCGCGGACACCGCTTATTCCGTCGATGTCTGCGAACGTCTTCATCTGCCGCTGCTCCGCAAGCGCGTCTGGGCTCCCCAACACTGACGTTAGGGGGCTGCAGGCGCTCCCCCGCCGGGAACGTCCGGGCTTGAAACGGGGCCCGGACGTTTTCGAGTTATCGAGAAGAGTTATGGGCTGGCTATCAACATTTCGCAATAACGAACCGCAAAAGATTCCGCTGGCAACCACCGAGGAGCTCACTGCCACGTTTGTGACCGAGCACGATCATCTCTATTGGATCTCATTGGTAATTACGGGCGACCCTGCATTAGCAACGAACTGCCTGGTCGATGCAAGCCGATTATCACGCACCCGTACAGGAGTCTTTCGTGATTGGCTTGTATCCTGGTCCAGATACGCGACTGCTCGCATAGCTGTCAGCAGTATGCGCGACGCCATCGCTGCCTCGGCTCCACGTTACGCGAGCCTGTCGTGCACGCATTCAAATCATGAATTGCTTTCGATTGAACAGATAGACTTCGTTCGCCGACTCGATCCCACGCTACTCTTCACCGAACTTGACCCCGTCGCCCGTGCCGTTTTGGTTCTTAGAGGATGTCAGGGTGTCTCGATCGGAGACTGCGCACTTCTCCTGCAGCTCTCGCGCAAGTGCGTAATAGGTGCTTACTGTAATGCTCTGCGCTGGATCTCTCAAAGAAATCGCGCACCCGAGACTGTGAAAACTTCGTTGATCCATTAAGGAGTCCCATGCCGATAAAAGAAGAGATGAATCCGCTGTTGCTGATGAGCAGTTGGTCGAACCCGGCTTCTCGAGTTTCGTCAACACTGGACTGGGCCACTGCCTTCAAAGTGAGACTCTCATTGCTCTTAGCCGCGCAGAGTCAAAGTAAGCGGGTAGTGGTCTGAAGCGTTGACGCAGGTGTGAACTTCCGCGATAGATTCTCCCCAGGCACCCCGACTTAGAATGCAGTCGATCGATCTTTGAACCGCGATCCAACTAGGTACTGTAGTCGGAAGGTGTTCTATGGCGAATGTGTTTTCGAATCCTGCGCCGGCGATGTAGGCACCTGACTGCTTGTGCCTAACGTCGAAATTGAAATCGCCTCCCACGACAACAGGCCATTCAAGTTCGTATTGAAAAGTATCGTCCAGTAGCTCTCTGAGTTGGCGAATACGAAGCTTGTCACCGTTCCGACTCTCGAGATGCAAGTTATAGACGACCAAAATCCTTCCCCTGACGCTTACATTCGTTACCAGGGCCATCCGACCCCCCAGCCTTCTCTGAAAAAGGGGCAGTTTAGGTATCCACCAGTGCGGACGCCAGAAGGTCGACTGTGCGCGGAAGCGTAGGACCCGTGAATGTGACAGTTCCCAGGGTGAAAGTGTCGCCTGGCCGTGATATGCAGGAGAGGTTGAGGAGCCGTGAGCTAGTTCGTTGAACTCTGCCCCAAAGACATAATTCATTCGGAGCTTCTTCGCGAGTTCCTTTGCAATGTTCCGAAACCCAGTCCGGCGACTGTTTGTGTCCACTTCCTGCAGGAGGATGAGATCGGCATTGATGTCCTGCAGGAACTCGAGGATCGCATCGAAGCGTTGACCCCGCGCTATATTCCAACTCGCAACTCGGACTTGACGCGCTGAATCTACAGCATTCGTAAGTTCTGCAAAAGACCCTGTTTCAATTTGCTCGATGGACATATTGTCTGATCGTCTGCAGGGACCTAGGAACTTTCCCCCTGGATAGCTGTAGCTCGCTCCAGTGAGACTTTCGTATGCGGTATGCGAGAGAAATCGAAGTATGCAAAGAGTGCAATGATCCAGGCGATGTTTGCACCGATCGCCGCTCCGATGAAAACGACGTTTGTCGCACCGAGAAGCGCGAAAAACACGAGAGCATAGGGATGGAAGCACCGACGAATGATGAATTCGGTCTGACGCCCAAAGTAGAGGAGAGGATTTGACGATCGGCTTTCGGCTTTCTTCTGCCAGACCGCAAGCAACTTCTCGGGATTCGCGCCGGAGAGTCGTTGCCGCGAGAAGCTAACAACTACAATCGTTGCAACTGCACCCAGCAAGAGGGCGACTCCCCACATAAGATAGATCCTGTTCCCCGAACCCCGAGACAGTCCAAGGGCCATCCCAGTGAACGCGGCGATATAGTAGAGGTAATCGCAAATAGTGTCGAGCCAGCAGCCGAACGGGGTTGACATTAGCCTGAAACGAGCGACTTCGCCGTCGCAACCGTCGAGTATGCTGCCAGCGACCGACAAGAAAGCTGCGATCAGGCAGCCCCAGTATCCTCCCCGAGCGTAAAACCCTCCGCATGCAATGCTGACTCCAAGCACAAATAGTGAAACCATGTTGGGAGTGACGGGAACCTTGATAAGCTGGCGGCTGATCGGAATCGACACGCGCCGATTCATTCGAGCAAAGATGCCGTCGGTCGGCTTTGTCAGCCAACTCTCGATCTTTCGCTCGGCTTCCGGCAGATCGCCGGGACCCATGACACTGTGCCATGAGTCGCTGGGAACTTCCTTAACCTGAAGGAACTCGATGCGTTGTAGCCACGAATGCAATTCCTCGAGAGTTTTAACGTCCACTCCCGATTCAGCAAGACTCAAGGCTGCCGAGTTTGTAAGGACAAAAACACCCGCAAAGTCGTCATCGGTAATTAGTCCTAGGCAGCTGGATGACTCCCATCCCATGCTGTCTTGCAATAGCTGCGGGCGGTAGCTTCTGCTGCCCAGCACGAGCACAACTTTCCTCGAGCTGAGTGCTGCTTCAGTGATGAGTGGCACTAAATTCAATGTTTCAACTTCCTTCCACTCAACCGCAGGCATTCGGCCAGTCTGTGCGAGAGCCGATTTGATGCGGTGAGCAGAAGTTGACGGCACTCCGACGATCAGGCGGTCCGGCTGCGTGGCTCGAATGCTTAGGATGTTTCGCAGGAGAAGCGGCAAGGTAGCAACCGGCGCAATGGATGGAGAAAAGCTGTCACACGCTCCTTCCCAATCTGCAAGTACGATCACAGTTGTTGAGCAGTCCTGCTTCTGAAGCTGTAGCATTGAGTTTGCGTCCTCGGAGTGGCCGCTTGGCGCAGCATCCGTCTTCTCCTCGGCCCTGCTCTCCTCGGTGGGCCGCCGCATCAACATTAGGCAAAAAGCTCCGACCGCAGACCAAAGGAGGGCACGAGCACGCCGGCACAGAGCAAGCGTCAATGCCGCACTGGCGGTTAGGCCGAAGAGTTTTCCGACCAGCATGTTTCCACCTTCATAAGTTCCGACGTTGCCGGGATTGACGGCACCTATGAAGTTGATGAATTTCGTCATTCCCTCCAAAACAAAAGAACTTATCAGGGTCGCTTTTGGTGTAAGAAAGCGCAGAACGATAAAGATCTCGGTGACGGCCAGTGCGTGTGCGCAGAAATTCAGAAGAAGGGCGGCGCGAAAATTGGCGGGCGCCTCCCGATGGAAGCAGAGAAGGTTCTGTTCCGTTGAATCGATGATCTGCTGCTTCCGGCTTATCCAATCCTTGCAAACAGGTATCCGTCCAAGAGCCCTGAACATCGCACCCATCGCCCGCGAACCGCGTCCGACAGCCACGCCTAAAGCGATTAGGATGAATGCGAACACTGCAGTGAACAGCAGTGCATATATGCGCAGTTTGCCTGACAGTGGTGCGACCAGAAAACTCGTGAGAATCGCCGTGATTGCGACGACCATCGAGGTGATGATGTACAGTACCGAATCCAGTGCAGCAGCGGACACAGCATTTGTCTTGGGCACGATGGCGCCCAACAGAGATACGCGCGCACCCTCTCCGACTAACTTGCCGGCGACCCCCAGCTGTCCGATTGCTTCAGAGACAAGGCGTAAGGCAAAGCTTCGCCGCAACGAGAGGCGACTGATATCGCAGGTGAAGGTGCGTCGCCACGCCAAGGTCTTGACGAGATGAGCAGCTCCGCCCAGACCGAAAATGATCGCTAGGCCATATCCAACGGTCTCAATCTGCTTCCAGAGGACCTGCGGCCCCGTTCGAAGCACCAGGTAGGCAAGTAATGCGATCCCGAGCGAACTCGCCAACCAGCCGACCCCGCTCCTTGGAGTTGAGTGAGACTCAGACATGAGCAGCCTCTGTCACGTTAGGACTCAATCGATAATTGTTCAGGACTCCACCGCTTGCGTATCTCAGAGCTTCGGGTGTGTCGACGTCCTGCCACACAGCATCGCCAATGTCGAACGCTAGCAGTTTCCGACGCGCCGCCATATACCTCATTCCATGAGAGAGAGAGCAGTCTCCATCCACGAGGGACCTTTCAAGAGCCCAGAACAAGTCAGGAGTACACAGAAACATCCCGGTATCGACGGCATCGTATCGGATCAAGTTCTTCCCAATGTGGGAGATGTGCTTTCCTCGGCACGCGACCTTCGTTGCGTCATCCATGTCAAAGATCGAATCCAGTTTGTAATCCACCGCCAAAATCGTGGTGTCACTCTCGATCGGCTGTTGGAGTAGGGCCGACGCAGTCTGGGGATCAAAGAGATGATCGGCCATCAGCAGAAGGAAAGGTTCTTGGATGACTCCACGCGCCTTCATTGCCGAGATTCCGTTGGACTTGTAGTATTCAGGATTCTCGACGAATTCAATCTGCGCGCCGGGGAATCGTTGATGCTGCAGGTGTGAGCGGATGGCCTCGCCCCCGTAGCCAAGTACGATGACGAATCGCTCGATCCCAGCGACCTGGGAAGCGAGAATGACATGCTCCAACATTGGTCGTCCGTCTACTTCCACGAGCGGTTTCGGCAGACTGCCCGATACATTTTTCAAACGAGAGCCGTTCCCGGCAGCTAGGATCAGAGCGACATTAGTGGCTTGCATAATTTACCTCACCCAAAATGATTCCAAACGAAAACAGCTGCACACACGCGATTAAGGGGTTCATTGTTAGAACTCGAATATGAATTTGCCTCGGTACTCTCGCCACGCATCGTTGAAGAACTGTCCGTAGCGGGGGCTCGCGGCAATGTTTTGGACTTCACGAGGATTGTCGTGATTGAAGACATTGAAGATGGCTAAGCCGACCCTTCCCCTTATGTGTTTGT
>Ga0134124_10000379_pt1 | contig 38634 bp, 42 predicted proteins | sample KB304_FD_96880 | JGI IMG/M metagenome (GOLD analysis project Ga0134124, IMG submission 96880) | Terrestrial soil microbial communities without Nitrogen fertilizer from Kellogg Biological Station, Michigan, USA - KB3-0-4 | ecosystem: Environmental > Terrestrial > Soil > Unclassified ... | reverse complement strand
ATCTGCTGTCGGGGTTGCTGGCCGCCGAGGAGCAGGGCGACAAGCTGACGGAGCACGAGGTCATCGCGATGTGCCTGCTGCTCTTCATCGCGGGCCACGAGACCACCGTGAACCTGATCGGCAACGGACTGCTGTCGCTGCTCCGACACCCCGACCAGCTCGCGCGCGTGCAGGCCGACCCGGCGCTCATCCCGAACGCGATCGAGGAGCTGTTGCGCTACGACAGCCCCGTGCAGCGCACCGCGCGGATCGCCACCACGGACGTCGATCTCGCCGGCCACCAGATCGCGAAGGGCACGATGGTCGTCACCGCGCTCGGTGCCGCCAACCGCGACCCCGCGCAGTTTGCCGAGCCCGACCGCCTCGACGTCACCCGGCGCGACGTGCGCCACATCTCGTTCGGCTACGGCATCCACTTCTGCCTGGGCGCGCCGCTGGCCCGGGTGGAGGGCCAGATCGCGCTCGGCACGCTGCTGCGCCGGGCGCCACGACTGGTCCTGGCGGAGAGCTCGCCCGAGTGGCGCGAGTCGTCCGTCCTGCGCGGGCTCAAGCGCCTGCGCGTGACCTTCTGACCGGCCCCGACCGAAAACACGGGGTCGCATCCCATTGGGCGCGCGGCCTGGTCGAGAGGACCCGGACGCAGTCAGCGTCGGGTCCTCTTGCCGAGATACGAAGAGGCTACGAAAGCTTCGGCCAGACCGCCTTCGATACGGCGATGTTGTCCGGGTGCACGGCCACCGGCCGGCCCTTCTGCCACTGCACGATGCACAGCTCGGCGCCGACGCGGCGGCCGTTCTCCTCGAACTTGACGCGGCCGTCGGGGAAGTACCTCGCCGGGCCGTCCTTGAGGTCGATCTTGTGCAGCGTCTCCCCGAGCTTGCGGCGATCGGTGGACGCCGTCCGCTCCAGGGCCTCCTTGAAGATCATCACGTGCGCGTACGGGAAGATCGAGTCGTGGCCGAACCACGGCTCGGCCGTCTTGGCCATGAAGCGCTTCTCGAGGTCGCCGAGGGTCTTCCCCGGCCAGTTGGCCAGGCCGACGATCACCCCCTCGAGGTGCTCCGTGCCCGCGACCTTCGCCAGCTCGGGCACCGTCCAGTGGCCACCGCCGCCGACCAGCGGAATCGTGCTGGCGGTGATTCCGCGCTCCGCGAACTTGTCGAGCAGCAGCTTGTCGTCGCCGACGTTCGTCGACTGCATGACGATGAAGTCCGGACGACCGGAGCGAATCTTCTGGACGAGCGTCGTCGCGTCAGCCAGCGGTGGCGTGAAGACCTCGTCGGCCACGATCGTGAGGCCCAGGTCCTTCGCCACGCCGCCGCGGATCGCCTTCATGAAGCTGACCGAGGAGGCCGAGTTGTCGCCGACGAAGGCCACCTTCGTCGGCTTCGCGCCTCCCGACTTGGTCGCCAGGTCGACGATCCTCGGCAGCAGCGCGGTGGCCTGTGTCTCCGCGGTCGGGGCCGTCTGGAAGATGTACTTGAAGCCGCGTCCCGTGATCAGGTCGGAGTAGGACAGCGTGAGCCACGGCAGCTCCGCGCGCTCGGTCACCTCGGTCACCGCGAGGGTGAAGCTCGAGAGCCAGGAGCCGATGCCGCCGACCACGTCGGGCTCCTGCGCCACCAGGCGCTGCGCGGCGTTCTTGGCCTTCTCCGCGGTATCCCCGGTGTCGTAGAGGACCAGCTTCAGCTTGGCGCCACCGAGCGCCTTGATGCCACCGCTATTGTTCACATCGTCGATCGCCAGCTCGGCGCCCATCTGCTCGAGAATGCCCTGACGTGCCCACGGCCCGGAGAGCGGCACGACCAGCGCGATCTTCACCTCTTTCGGATTCTGCGCACGCGCGCGTCGAGGGGCCAGCGCCGTGGCAGCGCCAGCGAGGCCCAGCTTGATCGCGGTCCGGCGTCCAATCGTCGTGTCCATGCTCATTCCTCTCATCTCCCGTGTGGTCATGACTCCGTGGTGATCACTACGCTTCCGTCAGACCGAGGTACGAGCGGCGGACCCGATCGTCGTTCAGCAGGGTCTCGTACGGTCCCTCGAGGACGATGTGGCCCGTCTCCAGGACGTAGCCATGATCGGAGCGCTCCAGCGCCTCGGCCACGCGCTGCTCGACCAGGAGGATGGTCAGCCCATCCTCCCGGTGGATCTGCGAGATTCGGTCGAAGATCATGTCGGCCACGCTCGGGGCGAGGCCCATCGATGGCTCATCCAGCATCAAGAGGCGGGGCGCTCCGGCCAGGCCGCGGCCGATCGCGAGCATCTGCTGCTCGCCGCCCGACAGTGTGCCGGCCAGCTGCCCGGCCCGCTCGGCCAGGATCGGGAACAGAGTCTGGATGCGGTCGAGCGTCTGCGTCCACTGCGCGCGGCCGGTCTTCGGGTATGCGCCCATCTCCAGATTTTCCCGGACGGTCAGCGTCTTGAACACCTGCCGCCCTTCCGGGACGTGGGCGATACCCACGTGCGCGCGGTCCGACGCCCGACGAGACAATAGGTTCTCACCCCGAAACGTGATCGTGCCGGACACGGGGGGAACAACCCCGCTGATCGTCTTGAACAGGGTCGATTTCCCGGCCCCGTTCGGGCCGACGAGAGTGACGAATCGGCCCTCGGCGACGGACAGGGTCACGTTGGTCAGGGCCCGCAGGCCGCCATAGGCGACCGAGAGGTCCTTTACTTCGAGCACGCGGTGTGTCCGATCCTACGCATTCTGGCGAGCCAGCCATTTCTTTCCGAGGTACGCCTCGATCACCGAGGTGTCCTCGACGACGGCGCGCGGCAGGCCGGTGGCGAGCACCCGGCCGTGGTCCAGCACCACGAACCGGTCGGCCAGGCGCATCATCGCGTGCATTGTATGCTCGATGATGCAGATCGTCATACCCTGCTCACGCAACCGGGCCAGCACCTTCAGCACGCCGTCGCATTCCTCTCGACCCAGACCGGCGAGGGTCTCGTCGAGGAGCAGCAAGCGGGGATTACCGGCCAGGGCCCGGGCCAGCTCCATCAGGCGAAGCTGCTTGTTGGTGAGCTGGCCGGCGGCCACGCCCGACTCGTCTTGTAGTCCAACCTGATGCAGCGCCCGCACGGCCGAGGCGATCGCGTCGCGATCCGACAGGCCGGCGCCATAGGCGCCGACGATCACGTTGTCGAGCACGGGAAGGCGAGGGAAGCTGCGTACCACCTGGAACGTGCGGCCGACGCCCATGCGGCAGACCTCGAAGGTCTTGCGGCCGAGCATTTGCTGACCGGCAAGCCGGGCCGAGCCTTCGTCTGGCGACAGGACGCCGTTCAACACGTTGAACAGCGTCGTCTTCCCCGCGCCATTCGGACCGATGATGCCGAGGATTTCACCCTCGGCGATCGAGAAGCTGACTTCGCTGACGGCCTTCAGGCCGCCGAAGGCGCGTGAGAGATTCTCGACCTTCAGCAGCGGCGCGCCCGCGTGAGCGGATACGGGGCGGGCCGGAGGCGACATGGGCATCAGATCGGGAACGGGAGCGGCGGTCTTCTGACGGAACCAGCGGTCGCGGACGGTCCAGAACAGCCCGTCGGGCGACAGCAGCATGATGCCGATGATGGCGACGCCGTACACGACACCCTGGATGCCGGGCAAATAGGTGCCCAGCTCGGCTTGCAGCGTTTCGGCGAGCGGTACCAGGATGGCGGCGCCGATCAGCGGCCCCCAGACCGAGGCCACGCCGCCGAACAGCGTGACCACCACGGCCTGGGCCGAGACGAGCATCCCGAACACGGAATCCGGCGTCACGACCAGCAGCACCCGCGCGTAGAACCCGCCGGCGACGGCCGCCAGCATGCCCGACACCACCAGGGAGCGCATCTTCCACTGACGGGTGTTGATGCCCGCCGCCTCGGCCGCGAGCTCATTCTGGCGGATGGCCAGCAAGGCCAGGCCGAAGCGCGAGCTCTCGACGACGAGTGAGACAAGCACGCCGCCCACCAGCAGGCACACCGCGATCAGCGTGTAGACGCGCGGCTCGCTGAACTCCATGAAGGCGACCGGGTTTCCCCGATGCATGGGGATCGAGATTTCCTGAAAGCCCAGATACTGCAGGACGTAGAGGATGGCGAGCGGGTAGGCCAGCATCGACAGAGCGAAGTAGTGCCCGCGCAAGCGGAACGTGGGAGTGCCGATCGCGATGGCGGCGAGCCCGCCGAGGATCATGCCGAGCAGAATGCCGAGCCAGGGAGAGAGGCCCCAGTAGACGACGGTGAGCGTGACGGTGTACGCGCCGATGCCGAAGAACGAGGCGTGGCCGAAGGACAGCTGGCCGCCATACCCGGAGAGGATGTTCCACGAGACGCCGAACAGCGCCCACACCGGTACCATGGTGAGGATCAGCTGGTAATAACTGTTGGTCACGAAGATCGTGAACATCAGGTAGGCGACGGACACCACGGCGAGCGCCGTCAGATTCCGCCTCAGCTGAGGACCGGTGCCCTGTCTCATGCCCGCTCCGCCGAACGCCCGAACAGACCCTGCGGCCGCAGCAGCACGATCATCAGGAACACGACGAAGATCGCCGCGTTCTGCAGCTGCGGGGGCAGGATCAGGGCCGAGAACTGCTGGACGAAGCCGACGGTCAGCCCGCCCCAGAAAGCCCCGAGAATGCTGCCCATACCGCCCAGCACGACGCCCGAATACATGATGATGACGTAGTCGAAGCCGACGAAGGGACCGAACGAGATATAGGTGGCCATCAGCCCACCGGCGATCGCCGTGATGCCGGCACCAAGGCCGAAGGCGATGCGGTAGGCGGTGTCGACCTCGATCCCCATGTACGTGGCGGCCGTGGGGTTGTCGGCGGCGGCCCGGAGGGCTTTGCCGAGGCGCGTGTACTCCAGGGTCAGGTACAGCACGATCGCGACCAGGATGGCGACGAAGAAGGCGATCAGCTTGGCCTTGTTGAGGAATACCGTCGCGGCGCCGTAGACCGGACCGACTAGATAGGCCTCGGCGGACAGTGGCGTGCGGACGGCAACGGGCGTGGAGCCGAACAGAATCTGCCCGCCATTCTGGAGGATCAGCGAGATGCCCAGGGTGACGATCAGCTGGCCGTAATGGCCCTCGTCGAGCGAGCCAGCCGTACGTAGGCCCGACACGCGGGAGATCAGGAATTTGTGCAGGAGCGCGCCGCCGGCGAAGATCAGAGGACCGGCGCAGATCGCGCCGACAAATGGCCCCCAGTACGGACCAAGGAAGGAGAGCACCTTGCCCCCGGTGACCAGATAGAAGCTGGCGAACATGCCCAGCATCAGGAGCTCGCCCTGGGCGAAGTTGACGATGCGCATGATGCCGAAGATGAGCCCGAGGCCGATGCACATCAGACCGTAGATGCAACCGATCGTGATCCCCGCGGTGATCGCGTTCAGCACGTTCTCGATCAGGATTTCCAGATCCACTGAGCTTGCGCTTGCCTCCCGTTCGCCGGCCCGGGAGAGATGGCGCCTTTGGCAGGGGTCGTTCGTTACATCTCTGGGCGCGGGCCTCGAACCATCGTGACCTGACCTCAGAGACCCGCCGCCGCAGCCAGCCCGATAGCTCGCTCCCGATCGGAACCCCGCGACTTTAGCACGTCCCCGCGCCGGTTTGAAGATGGCGCCCGATGAAATAGATCGCTTGGTGCGGGACGCAGTAAGGAACGCAGAGAAAGCGAAAGCCGCGGGTGGGCGCTCTCATCTCGGGTTGTGCCGCACGGAGCCCGTTGGGGCGACCAATATTGTTGAAACGGGACCTCGCACCCAATGAGGGGCTGGAGTTTGGAGCTCCGAGCGTGTGCGTTCGACGACGTGCGTGCGGGCAGGGGCGATGCGCCGCTACATTCCGCCGCCACCGCCACTCTCGATCCAATCAAAGGAGAGCGCCTGCACGCGGTAGCTCGCCGCGCCAGGGACGGACGCACGGAAGTAGGCGCGGCCGTCCATGGGAACCGCGCCGAACACCGGCACCGTCGAGCTGCCAAGGACTCTGCCCGTCTCGTCGAGGCGCTCGATCTTGAGGCGCATGTGCTCCGCGGTCCGCATCGCCCTGTTGTAGACATACCCCTCGATGGTCGGCTCCTTGCCACCGGCCGTCACCTGCCACTCGATCCGGAAGTCGCGCTCGAGGCTCTGGGGAGCGTAGGGTTGCGCCGAGACACCGCCGGAGCTAGCCAAGAGCGCCGCGATCGTGAGCACCGCGATTCGTATGCGCATCGCTCTTCCTCCTGCGGTGAAGGTCGAAACTTAGCATGACACTTCCGGCTAGGGGGGACTCGGGGCATCCGGTTAGCTAGAAGCGTCGCTGAGCGACGTAGACAATGTCCCCAGACCGAAGCTGGACGTCCGGGTTGTTCGCCGGATCTCGAAGAATGCCATCCAGATCGACTCTCATAGTCTTCTCACCCGCTCGGTGCAGGTCGGTACGACTGGGTGCAGCCATGTTGGTGGTGCCTCCCGCGAGCGTGACGGCTTTGCTAAGAGTCAGCCCGCTTGTGTACTTGATTGCACCAGGTGTGCGGACCTCGCCTTGAACGTAGACCGTCTCCCCGTTGGGGATGACGATGGAGTCGAAGGGCGCGAGCTGGACGTTCTGCGATAGGTCGCCCGTCAGTCCCGGGTCCAGCTGAAGATGTCGGAGGACGTAGCTCGCACCCCGTTCCGTATGTCCTGGCCTCGGACAGGGCCCGCTCCTGATGGGTGGCGTGCGGGCTTAGCCGGCCTGGACGTCAGACATTCGCAGTGGGTCTGCCTCACGGGGAAGCCAAAGACGAAGAATTGGATCCAAGGGGATGGGGTGTCGAGGAGGCTTACTCCTCGACCCACTTGGAGGTCGGTCGATGACGGAGACTGAGGTTATGGAGAAGGTCTGTTGGACCGCCATCCTGGGAGTGTTGCTGGATGATCCTGAGGCCGCCAGGGAGATGCGCTTGGTCGCCATCCTCGTAGCACTTGGGCTGTTCTTGCTCTTCGACCGAGGTAGCCAGTCAGTCTGGTGGTTTCCGGCGCCGGTCTTCGCGTCGTTCCTCTCTTGAGGATAGAGGAGCCGCAATGAAGGACTTTGCAATCGAGCTATGGGCGTTCATGAGGGAGCGGAAGAAGTTCTGGCTCCTGCCGATCTTCGCGATCCTCGGCTTGGTCGGCGCCGCAATCGTGGTAACGCAGGGCTCAGTCGTGGCTCCGTTTATCTACACGATCTGGTGAGCAGGATAGACAGGCTCACAGGCCCGAAGGCCTAGCCTCTCCTCAATGTCGCTCACAAAGGGTCGGCCAAGATGGCTCGACACATCCAACGCTGTACAGCTTGAAGCGCGCCGCCGGTCTACGAGATGGAGCTCGCGGTGGATCTTAGGGCCTAACGTCAAGAGCGCTTCCAGTTGTCACTCGGCCGAGCCGAGACGACGTCGGCCGGGGATTCCGGCACCAGGATCGGAGGTTCGCGCAGGGCCAGCGGCACGTCTGCAGCCGTCTTTGCCTGTCGTGCGTGATGGGCCGCCGCAGCCAGCGCGTGGTCCGGTGTGCGGAAGACGACGCCGACGCCGAAGACGACTACGGCGCCAATCATCCCCCACCAGGTAAAGGACACGTCGGGAATCCAGGCGGGCTGCTCGAACGTCCCCTGGATCCCGAGCAGGGGGGCCACGCTGTTGAGAATGACGAGGTGTAGCTTGCCGACGATCACCGTGGCGACCAGCCCCGCCGAGATGGCCAGCATGTTTCCGGCATCCGATCCTCGAAGCGTGGTCAGCATGCCGATGAGGAAGACGCCGAGCATCGGCCCGAGGATGAACCCGGCGATGCCCAGCACCACGGGGATGATCCGCAAGTCGGGGTTCGTCACCTTGGCGTGGGCGAAGCCACCCGCGATGACGATCATGAGGCCGGCGAAGAGCACGGTGAACCAGCGTGCGGCTCGGACATAGTGGGCCTCGGGCTTGCCGCGGACCCAGCGGATGTACCAGTCGTTCGTGGCGCTGGTCGCCAGCGCGTTGAGGGCCGCCGAGAACGAGCCCATGGCGGTCGCGAAGATGCCGGCCAGCACGAGCCCGCGGATGCCGACCGGCATGACGTTGAGGATGTACGAGCCGAAGACGTCGGCGGTGGCGGCCGGCTTATAGGTCGGATCCTTCTGGTAGTAGGCAAAGAGGAGGATGCCGATGAACACGAAGGCGGATGCGATCGGCAGGTCCATGAAGGCCGCGGTGATGAGACTGCGGCGCGCCTTTTGATGGGTCTCGGCCGTCAACATTCGCTGCACCATGTCCTGGTCGGTGCCGAACGCGGCCATGTTGCCCAGCGTGGCCCCGATGAGCGCCGAGAACAGCGTGTAGTCGCTCGCCAGGATCAGCTTGACGAAGTCCCACACGCCCATCGTCACCAGGTGGTGGCTCTCCTTCCACGTCGCAATGGCGATGGATTCGAAGCCGTGGAGGAAGTAGCCCTCATGGGTGGTCAGCGGCGGGACAGCCCGGATCACCTCCGCCAGACCCCCGACGTGAATCAGCAGTGTGGCGATGGCGATCAGAGCCCCGCCAAACATCAGGCCGGCCTGGATCACGTCCGTCCAGATCACGGCCTTGATGCCGCCGACCGCGGTGTAGAGGCAGGTGACGATCGTCAGCACCACGATCGCGGCGAGGTATGGGCCGACCGTCGTGACGGCCTGCTGTCCGAACTGCACCTGTCCACCTGAGACGAACATGCGATATGCCAGCACCATGACGAGTGACGGGATGAAGAGCCGCGTTCCCGAGGCCAGCGTCCGCATGAATAGGAACAGGGCCGAGACATACGCCTTGGTCGAAGGTCCGAAGCGGACGCCGAGGTAGTCGTAGACCGTGTAGACCTTGTAGGCGTAGTAGGGCCTGAGGAAGACGTGGCCGACGACGAACCGCCCGAGGATGAGCCCGAAGACGAGCTGCACGTAGGCGAAGCTCTTGTTCGTGTACCCCTCGCCGGGCACGCCGAGGAACGTGGCGGCGCTGGTCTCGGCGGCGATGATCGAGGCCATCACGGCCCACCAAGGCACCCGTCGCCCCCCGAGCGCGAAGTCGCTCAGGCTCCTCTCGCGGCGCCCCATGTAGAGCCCGAGAGCCGTGATGGCGACGAAGTAGACGAGGACGATGCCGCCATCGATCAGGAGCCCTGTGTCGGTCGCCATGCCCTGTTCCCGTTCTACCGGAGGTCGGGCTGGACCCCCAAGCTATTGGAGCAGACAAGGCGGAAGCCGTCGACGGTCGCGAGCTCGAGGACCAGAATGGGCCTGCGCACGTCGAACCCGCGCGGCGCGAACAGGCCTGCTGGGGTGGGGCGGAGAAGCCGGGCACCGTGGCGCCCGCCCCTGGGGGATGGTCGCTAGCCCTTCCTGAGCATGCCACCTCCATCTGCGCAGAGATCGTCGACGGTTCCACTTCTGGCGCCACGTGCAGCTTGGCGGCTGCGAGCAAGAAGTGAAAGACTATCGGAGCGCAAGGCCGACCATCCTGCGATCGTCGAGGCCATTCTTACCCGCAGCCTTCGACCGGGCGCAAATGTCAGACGGGCGACGAGGGGCTGTCTCGCCGCGCGGGACTCAAGGCGAATCGGGCGGGGCTACCGCTCCGAACGCCTTACGAAGATCTGTGACGGTATGCCGCGACCGGACACAGCGACCACCGCATCGGTATACCTTCGCGTCCTTTGCTTCCGTGGGCGTGGCGCAGAGAGTCACGGTCAACTCCTCACCACACGGGTGGAGAACCGCGTATTGTCCGTCCCCCTTTATCCAGGTGGCCGTCGCGCCCCATTCGCGTTGTGCTACAGCTTGCCATGGTGCCATGCGCATCACCTCATATAACCAGTATCCTCCTAATCTGGCCTAGCGCCGCACCATCCCGCGCTAGGCGCTACCGTCCCTTCCGCACTCGGCGGTGGTCGACGGAGGGTCGTCAGGCATGGTGAACGCCAAGCTCGTTCGGCCGAAGCGCCTAGACGGTTAGCGAGTAGAGACGGCCACTTGCACAACGGTTGACCAAGCGGGCGTTCTGTACAGGCTAGCCCAGGCGGTCAGGCTGCGCATACTGCCTAAGGGGAGGAGGCCGACCGTGCGGTGTATTTCGTGTAGCGACGACTCCGCCAAGTGCGTTTGGAGACATCCGGCAGATCCAGGGCGCGACGAGTTCAGGTGTCAGACATGTGGGCAGACGTTCTATGGCTACGAGCTGCCGAAGGAGTGGCGAACACGATTGAGGTAGTCATCGCCACGCCGGTCACCCGGAAACGGCCGGCCGTCCTCGGGCACCGCGCCCTGACCGGGACCAGGTCAGGGGGCATCCCGCCCGGACCGCTCCTGTCCGCACCCGCGAAATGGCCTATAGTTCCGTGTGGCAGGATCTATGCGACGGGCGCGACAGCAACCAGTTCAACGGGGGAGGCCCTGATGGCCAAGAAGAGCGTCGGCAAGAAGAAGACGACGAAGGTCCGCGACCTGACCGCCGGGAAAGGCTCAGACGCGAAGGGCGGCTTCTTGAACGCAACCTCGCAAGTACTCAAGAGCATCGGGGACGGCATCTCGCAGGTGGCCCGGAAGGGTTAGACCGCCGTCTTCAGGGGCGAGAGGCGGTCGCCGCCTCTCGCCGCCAGCTCTTCACCGGTGGTTCAGAAGTTCACGGCCGCCAGCGTCACGATCTCCATCGTCCCGCGCGACCCCAGCTCCATCGAGATCTTCGCGATCGTCTTGTTGTCGGGCGCCTCGACGACATTCACGTAGTCGTACGGCCCAAGAACCGCGTACTGGGCGACGATCTTGCCCCCCATCCCTTCGACCTCTTTGTTGACCTCCTTGGTGCGGTTGGGATTCTGCTTCAGAGTTTTCCGCCCTTCATCCGTGAGCTTGGTCAGCATGACGTAGGTCTCCATGGCTCTTCTCCTTTCCTTCTGCGGAGCCGCTGCGTGGAGGGCTTTGCCGCCCGACCCTATCGACCGAAGAAGATGAGCCGCATTCTGTCCTTGCCCAGGATGCGACTCAGCTCCCTCGCGGCCAGGAACACCAGGAAGAGGACCACGATCCAGATCCCGGTCGCCCAGAACGTAGGCTGGGTGAAGGGCTGCAGCGCCAGGGTGCTGGCCGCGGCGATGCCTTCGCCGGCGAAGAGGTGGTGGATCAACCGCTCCAGATACCGGAACGCGAGGACGGCCGTCACGTAGATCGGCGCCTTCCACGCGATGTTGTACATGAGCGGCCGGTCGGGAAACGCGTCCACGAACGGGAGCATGTCGACGAGGAGCAGGACCTTCGCGATGATCAGGCCGGCCACGATCGCCGTGGCGAAGGTGGCGGTCTTGATCTGCGAGCCCCAGACCAGCAGCTTGTCGGAGAAGACGACCAGGCACGACGCGAGGGCGAAGAACACGGCCACCCCCAGGAGCTTGCGGACCTCGGCCTCGACGCGCGCCCGTCTACCCGGCATGTCCTTCGTGTACCGCTGCCCATGCCGCGACGACGCGGCCGAATGGCCGCGGGCGGGGGACTTGCGGCCCTACTAGCGTGCCCCGGCGCGGGCCGCGCGTTGCAGATGATGCAACGGTGGTTGGCCAGCACGGCAGGTGGATCGGCCGGAACGTGGCAGGCGACGACGTTCGACCCAGCGCGGCGGCTTTGCGTTGTCTCTGCGACATGGCGCGGGTTGCGCTCTATAGTCTGGAGGGACATGGACGGCCAGTCGGGGCTGCTGCTGTTCGGGGCCGGGCTCGCGGGGGGCGTCGTCACCGCGATCGTCGGGGGCGCGTCGCTGATCACGTTCCCGGCGCTGCTGGCCGCCGGGCTGCCGGCGATCATCGCCAACGCGTCCAGCTCGGTGGCCCTCACGCCCGCCAACCTCGTCGCGGGGCTCGGCGATCTGCAGCGCCTGCCGCGCTGGGATCGATTCCTCGCCGGCCTCAGTGCGCTCGCCGTCGCCGGCAGCGTGGCCGGAGCCGTGCTCCTGCTGCTGACGCCCGAGAAGGCGTTCACCGCGGTGGTCCCGGTGCTGATCGGGCTGGCGACGATCCTGTTCGCCGTCTCCGGCCGGATCCGCGGATGGATCGCGTCCCGGGCGGCGCGCGGCGTGTCCTCCCATCGCCTCGGGATGCTGCTCTTCGCGCCCGTGGCCGTGTACGGCGGCTATTTCGGGGCGGGGATGAGCGTGATGCTCCTGGCCATCCTCTCGGTCAGCCGTGCCGATGAGTATCGCGCGAACAACGTGGTCAAGAACCTGCTCTCGGCGCTGACGGGCCTCGTCGCCGTCGCCGTGTTCATTCACCAGGGGGTCGTGGCCTGGCCGCCGACGCTGACCACCATGGCCGGCGGGTTGGTCGGCGGTTTTCTCGGCGGACGACTGGCCCGCGTCTTTCCCGCCGAGGTGGCGCGGGGCGTGGTCATCACGGTCGGCGCCGCGCTGACGCTGGTATACGCCTGGCGCTACTGGTAGCCCGGCCGCTCAGACCTTCTTGCGCGGGCGCTCCTCGACCGGCAGCCCGGCCTTCTTCCACGCCGTGAAGCCACCGTCCATCTCTGAGACGGGCTCGAGGCCCATCTGCTGGGCGGTGTCGGCGGCCAGCGCCGAGCGCCAGGAGGCATTGCAGAAGAAGACGAACTCCTTGCCCGGCGCGAAGACGTCCTTGTAGTACGGGCTGTCGGGGTCGATCCAGAACTCCAGCATGCCGCGCGGGCAGTGGAAGGCGCCGGGGATCTGGCCCTCGCGCTCCAGCTCGCGGACGTCGCGCAGATCGACGAAGAGCACGTCCGGCCGACCGTGCTTGGCGCGTGCCTCGTCGAGGCTGAGCGTCTTGATGCGCGACTTCGCTTCGTCGACCATCTGCCGGAAGCCCTTCCGCAGCGCCATCGTGTCCGTCCTCCTGCTGCGCAGTATGCCCTGCCTGCGGGCCCGAGTCCTTGTCTTCCTCGGTGACGGAGCTATGCTGAAATCCTCGATCGGGTGCGACGCTGGTTGTGAGCCCGTCGAGCAGCCCCTGATGCGCCGAATTCGGAGGGGACAGATGCCCTCGTCGTCACTGGCGTCCGGTCACCCCCTCGACGCCGTCGTCAACTGGCTGAACTCCCTGAGCACGAACCCGTCCCCACCCACCGCCGATCAGCCCAGGCCGGCGCCCTCGCGACCAAGCGATCCGCCGGCGGCCGCGCCGGGGGAGCCATCGCTGGAGGACGTGGTGCGCGTGCTGTGCGCCGCCCGCCGCTTCTTCGGCGTCGCCGGCACGGCGTTCCTGCTGTGGAAGATCGACGAGGTCGTTCGCAAGAACCAGAAGGGGACCGTCGGCGGCGCGCTCATGGAAGTGGCGCTCGTCTCGGTGCTGGGTCCGGGCCTGGTCTGGGTGACGAGCCAGTGGGGCGAGCGGCTCGCGAAGGAGGCGAGCCGTCACCACGACGAGCTCGTGCGTCTGCACGAGCGGGCGCAGCAGGAGATCGCCGAGCGCAAGCGGGCGGAGGGCGCGCTGGCCGAGGCCAACGCGCGGCTGGAGGCGCGGGTGGCCGAGCGCACGCGCGAGCTGACCCGCCTCAACGAAGCGCTGCGCCGCGAGATGAGCGAGCGGCGGCGGGCCCAGAGCGCGCTGGTGGAGCAGGAGAAGCTCGCGGCCACCGGTCGCATGGCCGCCCAGATGGCGCACGAGATCAACAATCCGCTGGCCGGTATCAAGAGCGCCTACCGCGTCATTCGCGACGCCATCCCCACCGACCACCAGGACGCGCGCTTCGTGGGCCTCATCGACAAGGAGATCGACCGGATCGCGCGGATCGTGCACCAGACCCTCGACCTCTACCGCCCGCACCCCGAGCCACCCCGGCGGTTCCGGATCGATCGAGCCGTCCAGGAGGTCGCCATCCTGCTCGAGGCGCCGTGCCGCGCCCGCGGCGTGGCGCTGACGGTGGAGCCGACGCCGGCGATCGAGGCCTGGCTGCCGGAGGGGCCGGTCCACCAGGTGCTCTTCAATCTCCTCGAGAACGCCCTGGAGGCCTCGCCCCGGGACGGCCACGTGCGGGTCGCGGTGACGGCGACTGACGACACGCTGAGCGTGGCCGTCTCGGATGAGGGCCCGGGGATTCCCGCCGCCCTGCGTGCGCGAATCTTCGAGCCGTTCTTCACGACCAAGGATCGCCGGGGCTCCGGCGGCGGGGTCGGCCTGGGGCTGTCCGTGAGCCGAAGCCTGGTGCAGGCGATGGGCGGTGCGTTGACGTTCGACTGCGATCGCGGGCCGGGGACCCGCTTCGAGGTCGTCCTGCCGCTGATCGTGCGCGACGGGGTGACGGTGCGATGAGCGCCTCCACCGAGACGCGCCCGGGCCGCATCCTGCTCGCCGACGACGAGGAGACGTTTCTCGAGGCCACCGCCGCCCTCCTGCGCCGCGCCGGCTACGCGTGCGACACGGCCCGGGACGCCACCGAGGCGGCCGGGTTCCTGGGCGCCGCCGAGTACGACGTGCTGATCGCCGACATCCGCATGCCCGGCAACAGCGAGCTGGACCTGCTCCGGCATACGGCGGTGACGCACCGCTCGACGCCGGTGATCCTGGTCACCGGCTACCCGACGCTCGACACCGCGATCCGGTCGGTCGAGCTCCCGGTCGTCGCCTACATGGTCAAGCCGCTCGCCTTCGACCAGCTCGAGGTCCGGGTGCGGGCGGTGATCAACGGCTCGCGGGCCGCGCGCGCCGTCCGCGAGGCGCGCGAGCGGCTGGGCACCTGGCAGCGCGACGTCGCCCGGGCCACGGACGCGCTGGAGGTGTCACCCCGCCAGATCCAGCCGGCCTCCTTCGAGCTGTTCCTGACGACGACGTCGCAGACGATTCTCGACTCGCTGGCCGATCTCCGCCACGTCACCGAGGCGCTGGCCGGCGGCGGCGGAGCCCCGGAGCCGTGTCACCTGCTGAACTGCCCACGGCTGCGCCAGTACAAGGATGCCGTCGTCGCGGCCATCGCGGTGCTGGAGGAGACGAAGGGCGCGTTCAAGTCCCGGCAGCTCGGTGAGCTGCGCCAGAATCTGGAAGCGCTCGTGAAGGAAATGTCCTAGCGATCGCTTGACACACCCTGATCGGTGTGGCATCCCGAAATTACCGTAGCTGTGGCCCGTCCCCCCGGGGCGGGCCGCCTTGTCGAGCGGGAGAGAGTCCCGCGAGTCGAAGGCACGGCGAGAGTCGATCTCGCCGTGCCTTTTTGTTTTCGGGGAGGACGCGTGCTCACGACGGCTGAGATGTTCGAGCGTCGGAGGGCTCCGGGCCTGGCCGTGGCGGACATGGCGGAGGCGATCGCGCGTGCCTGTCACGACATGGCGATACGGTTCGACCGCGGCGGCAAGCTGATCGCGTTCGGTAACGGTGGAGCCAGCTCGGACGCCCAGCACGTCGCCGTCGAGTTCCTGCATCCCGTCATCGTCGGCAAGCGAGCGCTGCCGGCCGTCTCGCTCACCAACGACGTCGCGACGGTGAGCGGCATCGCCAACCGCGAGGGGTGGGACGAGGTCTTCGCCTATCAGCTCCGGAGGGTGGCGGCGCCCGGTGACATCGCGCTCGGCCTCTCCGACACCGGACGCTGCGCCAACGTACGGCTCGCGCTCGCGGCGGCCAAGGAGCGAGGCCTGCTGACGGTGGCGCTCGCCGGCGCCGGCGCGCTCGGCGCCGATCGGTCGGTCGATCATCACCTAGCCGTTCGATCGTCGGATCCGCAGGTGATCAAGGAAGTCCACGTCACGATCTACCACCTCCTGTGGGAGCTGGTGCACGTCTTCCTCGAGCAGCCGGGCGTGCTGCGGGGGGAGCCGGCGCGATGATGAAGTGCGTCACCTGCGCGGACGAGGCGGTCCCGGTCCGGGTGGTGGCGCTCCTGGCCGATGGCATGGCCCGGGTCGACACCGGCGCCTCGCTCGAGGAGGTCAACGTCGAGCTCGTCGACGCACGGGTCGGCGAGACGCTGCTGGTCCACGCACGTGTGGCGATCGGGAAGCTGGCGTGAGCAACGGCCTCGACGCGCTCTATCCGTTTCTCTACCCCGGCCGCGGCGACCTCGACGCTGTCGTGGCGGAGGTGCGACGCTCGATCCAGGCCAAGGCCCGCGAGATCGCTGATCTTCGCGATCGGCTCGCGGATGAGCTGGGAGAGCGGCTCGTGGCATGCGCCCGCACGATGGCCCGCGCGTTTCTGCGAGGCGGCACGCTATACACCTTCGGCAATGGGGGCAGCGCCACCGACGCCCAGTCGGTCGCCCAGCTCTTCCTCCATCCGCCGGCCGGTCTGTCGGTTCCCGCGATGGCGCTCAGCAACGACGTCGCCGCCGTCACCGCCCTGGCCAACGACGTCGGATTCGACGTGGTCTTCGCGCGCCAGCTGGCGGCGTTCGGACACCGGCACGACATCGCGCTCGGGCTGTCCACCAGCGGCAACTCCTCGAACGTCCTGCGCGCCCTCGACGAGGCACGGGGGCGCGGCCTGCTCACGATCGGGTTCGGCGGCTACGACGGCGGCAAGCTGGCCGAGCTGGAATCGCTCGACTACCTCTTCGTGGTCCCGTCCTCCTCGGTGCATCGGATCCAGGAGGCGCAAACGACGCTCTATCACGTGCTGTGGGAGCTGACCCAGGAGGCTCTCAGGGAGGTCGCACGACATGGCGACGGTGATGAAGAGGCCCGAGACGCTCATCCATGTCCTGTGGATCAACGGCGGCCTGAGCTGTGACGGCGACTCCGTCGCATTGACGGCGGCGACCCAACCCAGCATCGAGGAGATCGCGCTCGGCGCGCTGCCCGGGCTGCCGAGGATCGCGGTGCACTGGCCGCTGATCGATTTCGAGTGCGGACCCGGCGGCCTGGGTGAGCCCGGGGCCGACACGTTCATCAAGTGGTTCTACAAGGCCGACCGCGGCGAGCTGGAGCCGTTCGTGCTGGTCGTCGAGGGATCGATCCCCAACGAGAAGATCAAGCCGGCCGGGTACTGGGCGGCGTTCGGGAACAACTTCGCCACCGGCCAGCCCATGACCACGAGCGAGTGGCTGGATCGGCTGGCGCCCAAGGCGCTGGCGGTGCTGGCCGTCGGCACCTGCGCGACCTATGGCGGCATCCACGCCATGGCCGGCAATCCGACCGGCGCGATGGGTGTGCCCGACTACCTGGGGTGGGACTGGCGGTCCAAGGCCGGCATTCCGATCGTCTGCGTGCCGGGGTGCCCGGTGCATCCCGACAACCTGTCGGAGACGATCACCTACCTCCTCTACCAGGCGACCGGGCAGGCCCCGATGATCCCGCTCGACGAGGAGCTGCGGCCGACGTGGCTCTTCGGCCAGACGGTGCACGAGGGCTGCGACCGGGCCGGGTACTACGAGCAGGGCGACTTCGCCACCGAGTACGGCTCACCGAAATGCATCGTGAAGCTCGGCTGCTGGGGGCCGGTGGTCAAGTGCAACGTGCCCAAGCGCGGCTGGATCAACGGCGTGGGCGGCTGCCCGAACGTCGGTGGCATCTGCATCGGCTGCACGATGCCGGGGTTCCCCGACAAGTTCATGCCGTTCATGGACGAGCCACCCGGGGCCCGAATCTCCACGATGACGTCCGGGCTACTGGGCGGCGTGGTCCGGCGCCTGCGGACCATCACCGCGCAGACGCTCGACAAGGAACCCAAGTGGCGTCAGCGCAGCGCCGAGCTGACCTCCGGCCACCTGCCGCGATAGGAGAACACCATGGCCACGAGGACGGAAGAGATCACCGGGACGGGTAAGAAGACCGGTCTCGTCGAGATGGCCTGGGATCCGATCACGCGGATCGTCGGCAGCCTCGGCATCTACACCAAGATCGACTTCGACGAGCGCAAGGTCGTCGAGTGCCACAGCACCTCGTCGATCTTCCGTGGCTACAGCATCTTCATGAAGGGCAAGGACCCGCGCGACGCCCACTTCATCACCAGCCGCATCTGCGGCATCTGCGGCGACAACCACGCCACCTGCTCGGTGTACGCGCAGAACATGGCGTACGGCGTGAAGCCGCCCCACCTGGGGGAGTGGATCATCAACCTCGGCGAGGCGGCCGAGTACATGTTCGACCACAACATCTTCCAGGAGAACCTCGTCGGCGTGGACTTCTGCGAGCGCATGGTGCGCGAGACCAATCCCGGCGTGTGGGAGCGGGCGCAGCGCACGGAGGCGGCGCACGCCGGCGCCCATGGCTACCGGACCATCGGCGACATCATGAAGTCGCTCAACCCGTTCGAGGGCGAGTTCTACCGCGAAGCGCTGCAGATGAGCCGGATGACGCGCGAGATGTTCTGCCTCATGGAGGGCCGTCACGTCCACCCCTCGACCCTGTACCCGGGCGGCGTCGGGACGGTGGCGACGATCCAGCTCTTCACCGACTACCTCACGCGCCTGATGCGCTACGTCGAGTTCATGAAGCGCGTCGTGCCCATGCACGACGACCTGTTCGACTTCTTCTACCAGGCGCTGCCGGGCTACGAGAAGGTCGGCAACCGGCGGATCCTGCTCGGCTGCTGGGGGAGCTTCCAGGATCCCGAGCACTGCAACTTCGACTACCGGGACATGACCAACTGGGGCCGCAAGATGTTCGTCTCGCCGGGCATCGTGGTCGACGGCAAGCTCGTCACCACAGATCTGGTGAAGATCAACCTCGGCATCCGCATCCTGCTGGGGCACTCCTACTACGACGACTGGGATCGCGAGGAGCTGTTCGTCACCCAGGACCCGCTCGGCAACCCGGTCGACCGGCGCCACCCCTGGAACCAGACCACGCTGCCGAAGCCCCAGAAGCGCGACTTCAGCGAGAAGTACACGTGGGTCATGGCGCCGCGCTGGTTCGACGGCAGCGACTACCTGGCCCTCGACACCGGCGGCGGTCCGCTCGCCCGCCTGTGGGCCACGGCCCTGGCCGGGCTCGTGGACATCGGGTACGTGAAGTCCACCGGGCGCAGCGTGCAGATCAACCTGCCGCGGACGGCGCTCAAGCCCGAGGTCAGCTTCGAGTGGAAGATCCCGAAGTGGAGCAACACGATCGAGCGCAACCGCGCGCGCACCTACTTCCAGGCCTACGCCGCCGCCGCCGCGCTGCACTTCGCCGAGGAGGCGCTGAAGGAGATCAGGGCCGGACACACCAAGACCTGGGAGAGCTTCAAGGTGCCCAAGGACGCGATCGGCTGCGGATTCACCGAGGCGGTCCGCGGCGTGCTCTCGCACCACATGGTGATTCGCAACGGCAAGATCGCCAACTATCACCCGTACCCGCCGACCCCCTGGAACGCCAATCCGCGGGACGTGTACGGCACGCCGGGGCCGTACGAGGACGCGGTGCAGAACACGCCCATCTTCGAGGAGAACGGCCCCGACAACTTCAAGGGCATCGACATCATGCGCACGGTGCGCAGCTTCGACCCCTGCCTGCCGTGCGGCGTGCACATGTACCTGGGCGACGGCAAGGTGCTGGAGCAGCGCCACTCGCCGACGTTGCTGAACCAGATCTCCTGACGCCATGGCGACGGAGACCACGGACGTGCGCGCCGTCGGCGATCGCCTCGACGCGCTGGTCGGGGAGCTCGGGGCGCTGGCCGATCCCCGGGCGCGGGCGAAGGCGGAGGAGGTCGTCCGGCTGCTGATGCATCTCTACGGAGCCGGGCTGGCCCGGATCATGGAGCTGGTCGACGAGGCCGGCGCCCCCGCCGCGCCGCTCCTTCACCGCTTCGGGGACGACGACCTCGTGGCCAGCCTGCTCATCGTGCACGGACTGCACCCGCTGGAGCTCGAGGCCCGGGTCTCCCGGGCGCTCGATCGGGTTCGTCCCTATCTCGCCTCGCACGACGGCGATGTGAAGCTGCTCGGCATCGAGCAGGGGGTCGTGCGCCTGCAGCTCGTCGGCAGCTGCCAGGGGTGCCCCTCGTCCAGCGTGACGATGAAGCACGCGGTCGAGCGGGCGATCCAGGACGCGGCGCCGGAGGTGACGCGCATCGAGGTCGTCGGTGTGGACGGGGTCGCGGCGTCGGCGTTGCTCCAGATCAGCGCGTGGACTCCGCTGGCGGCGCCGCCGGCGCTGGGCCCCGGGGAGCTGGCCCCGGTGGAGATCAACGGCGCCAAGGTGCTCCTCTGCCGGGCCGGCACGGCCTGGTACGCCTACCGCGATAGCTGTCCGTCGTGCGGCTCGTCGCTGACGAGCGGGGCCCTGCGCGACGACCTGCTGGGCTGCGCGGTCTGCGACCATCACTACGACGTGCGGCGCGCCGGGGCCTGTGTCGACGCCGCCGAGCTGCACCTGGATCCGCTGCCGCTGCTCCAGGAGGACGGTCGGGTGAAGGTGGCCGTCCCGAGGCCGGCGCGCTGAGATGAGCGTGCCCTTCGCGCTCCGGCGGTTCCTCGAGGCGCGGCCCCAGCCACCGCCGGGCGAGCGGTGCGAGCTGTGCGGCCAGCCGATCGCCGAGGAGCACGGCCACGTCGTCAGCGTGGAGGCGCGCAATCTCCTCTGCGTCTGTCGCCCGTGCTACCTGCTCTTCACGCGCGAGGGAGCCGCCCACGGCAAGTACCGCTCGGTGCCCGACCGCTACCGATACGCGCCGGGTGTGGTGCTCACCGACGCGCAGTGGGAGGAGCTGCAGATCCCCGTGGGCATCGCGTTCTTCTTCTTCAACACGCCGATGGCGCGAACCGTCGCGTTCTACCCGAGCCCGGCGGGCGCCACCGAGTCACTGCTGTCGCTGACGACCTGGGCCGCGCTGGTGCGGGCCCATCCACTCCTCGGCAGCCTCGCCCCCGACGTGGAGGCGCTGCTGCTCCGCCGCCTCGCGGGCCGATTCGAGTGTTTCCTCGTCCCCATCGACGCCTGCTACGAGCTGGTGGGGCGGCTGCGGCGTCACTGGAGGGGATTCGACGGCGGGGACGAGGTTCGGAGCGAGATCGAGGCATTCTTCGAGGGGCTGCGCGCCCGCAGCGACGTGGTGGAGACGGCGGCGGGATGAGCCACCTCGTCTTCGAGGCGCTCGGGGCGCGACCGGAGCCGTACGCGGCGGTGCCGACCCTGGTGTTCCGGCTGGGGATCACGGAGACGACCGGCGAGCAGGTCCACGCCGTCGCGCTGAAGACGCAGATCCAGATCGAGCCGCGCCGCCGCCACTACGCGCCGCCGGAGGAGGAGCGGCTGCTCGAGCTGTTCGATCGCCCCCACCGCTGGGGCGAGACGCTCAAGACCCTCGTGTGGACGCAGGTCTCGCTGACGGTGGCCGGGTTCACCGCGCGCACGGTGGTCGACCTGCCCGTGGCCTGCACGTACGACTTCGAGGTCGCCGCGGCCAAGTACTTCCACGCGCTGGACGAGGGCGAGATCCCGCTGCTGCTGCTGTTCAGCGGCACGGTGTTCGTGAGGGGCGAGACGGGATTCAGCGTCGAGCCGGTGCCGTGGGACAAGGAGCTGGCGTTCCGCCTGCCGGTCCGGACGTGGCGCGAGGTCATGGACAGCTACTTCCCCGGCAGCGCCTGGCTTCGCCTGCGCCGGGAGAGCTTCGATGCCCTGCATCGCTTCAAGGGACGGCACGCGCTGACGACCTGGGACGACGCCGTCGACGCCCTGCTCAAGCAGGCCGGCGAGGAGGCGCCCGCGTGAGCCTCGCGCAAGCCCAGCTCGTCGCCGACGCCGTCCTCTACGAGGGCTACGTCCTCTATCCCTATCGGGCCTCCGCCGCCAAGAACCAGGTGCGCTGGCAGTTCGGCGTCGTCGCACCCCGCGCCTACAGCGAGCGCGGTGCCACCGAGCCGTGGGTCATGCAGACCGAGTCCCTGATCGAGCCGGGCGAGACGCCGGTCGTCGACGTCACCGTCCGGTTCCTCCAGGTCCAGGCGCGGACCGTCGAGGAGGCGCTGGCCGAGTCCGGAGGCTTCCAGAGGGTCGAGTCGATCCCGCTCGAGGACCAGACGCTGGTGCCGTGGGAAGAGGGCGTCGAGCGTCTGCTCGAGGTGCCGGGACTCGATCTGCGTGCGCTGCTGACGGCCGAGCGCGCGATGCCGCTGGAGGTGCCGGGTGGTGAGGACGTCGAGCTCGTGGACGACGCGACCGGCGTCGTGCGCGGCCGGGTCGTCCGCGAGCGGTGGCCGATCTCCGCCGTCCTGCGTGTGAGCGCGGAGGCGCTGCCCGGGAGCCTGCTCAGGCTGCGCGTCCGCATCGAGAACCCGGGCCCGATCGACGCCGGCGCCGACCGCGACGACGCCCTGCGGCGCTCGCTGGTGGGCACGCACACGCTGCTGGCCGTGCGCGACGGCGGTTTCGTGTCGCTCCTCGACCCGCCCGGGTGGGCGCAGGCCGCCGCCGCCGGCTGCGAGAACCTGCACACGTGGCCCGTCCTCGTCGGCGATGCCGGCCGCCGCGACGTGATGCTGTCATCGCCGATCATCCTCTACGACTATCCGCACGTGGCCCCCGAGAGCCCCGGCGATCTCTGCGACGCGACCGAGATCGACGAGATCCTCACGCTGCGGATCATGACGCTGACGGAGGAGGAGAAGCGCGAAGCCCGGGGCACGGACGCCCGCGCGCGCCGGATCATCGAGCGCTCGGAGGCGATTCCGCCGGAGATCTTCGATCGCCTGCACGGCGTGATCCGCTACCTCGCCCCGCCGAAGGCCGCGCCCGAGGAGGGCGCCGAGCGCGCGAAGTGGGCGTTCTCGCTCGATGCCCAGGCGGAGGCGTCCCCGGAGGAGGCGTCGGTGGGGGTGGGCCGCGTACGCGTCACGAAGGGCGCCCGCGTCCGCCTGCGCCCGCGGCGGCGCGCCGACTCCATGGACGTCTTCCTGGACGGCCGGACCGCCCGGGTCGAGGGCGTCTACCGCGACGTCGACGACGAGGCCTACGTGGCCGTGATACCCGAGGACGACCCGGGGGCCGATCTGCACAGCTGGTACGGACGCTTCCTCTACTTCTACCCGGACGAGATCGAGCCGCTCGAGTCCGGCCTCGAGAAAGGACACTAGCGATGCGCCGAGTCTTCGGCAGCTTGATCGGACTGCTCATGGCCCTCGTCATCGTCCAGTCGTTACCCGACATCGCGCGCTATCTGAAGATCCGGGAGATGTGAGGCGGCCAGACCATACGGGGGGAGGAGCGCCGGGATGGGCATCGTGGTCGGATTCGCCGTGGGCTATCTGCTCGGCACCAGGGCTGGACGCGAGCGGTTCGACGAGTTGATCGACGCGGCTCGGACCATCGCCGGATCCAAGGAGCTGCAATCGCTCATGATGGTCGGGACGACGGTGCTCACGCGCGCCATCGTGGACGGCGCCTTCACGCCGCGCGGCTCGAACGGCGACGGCCTCGGCCTGGCCGGGTTGCTCGGCGATCAGGTGCGCCGGGCGCTGGTACAGGCCCTCAAGCCGACCGAGGCGGTCTAGCGAGCCCTGTGATGGACCACCGCATGCTGGTCGCCGGTGTGGGCAACATCTTCCTCGGCGACGACGGGTTCGGCGTCGAGGTGGTCCGGCGCCTGGCCGGCGAGTCGCTGCCCGACTGGGTGCGCGTCGCCGACTTCGGCATCCGTGGGATTCATCTCGCCTACGAGCTGCTGGACACGCGGTACGAGACCACCGTCCTCGTCGACGCCACGCCGCGGGGCCGCGCGCCGGGGACGGTCTATCTCATCGAGCCCGATCTCGAGGCGCCGGCGCCGGCCGGCGGTGAGGCGTCCGACGCCCACGGCATGAATCCCGCGGCGGTGTTCGGGCTCCTGCGAAAACTCGGGGGCACGGCCGGACGCGTCTTGATCGTGGGATGCGAGCCGGCGCGGACGGATGAGGAGATCGGCCTCAGCGAGCCGGTGGCCCGCGCGGTCGACGATGCCGTCCGCTTGACGCTCGAGCTGATAAACGGGCAACCGGCGTGACGCGCTTCCGCGCCCGACCCGAGCGCTCACGGCTGTCGATCGAGGCGAAGTCGAGCCTCCACCCGATCCACGGCGAGGCGACGGGGCTGCGGGGGGAGCTGGAGGTGGAGATCCGCGACGGGCGGCTCGACGAGACCGTGCCACCGAAGGCGCGGATCGAGCTCCCGGTGGAGCGCCTGCGGTCGGGCAACACGCTGATGGACATGGAGACGCGACGCCGCATCGACGCCCGGAAGTTCCCGACGATCACCGCCGAGCTGCGGGAGGTGCGAGCCCTCGATCGGCCGGACCGCTATCGGGCCTGGATCGATCTGACGCTTCACGGGGTGACCCGGCGTCTACCGGCCGACGTCACGGCGCGGCTCGACGGCGAGAACGAGCTGTCCGTCGAGGCGGACCTGCGTCTCGACGTCCACGGCTTCGGGATCACGCCGCCGCGCCTGCTGGGGCTGCGCGTGGATCCCGAGGTGAAGGTTCACGCCCACCTCGTCGCCGAGGAGCAGGGGGGCTAGAGCCATGTGCCTGGGGATTCCCGGACAGATCGTCGCGATCGATCCCGACAACGACGACTTCGCCACCGTGGAGGTGAGCGGGGTCATGCGCCGGGTGAACATCGCGCTGCTGGAGAAGGGCAGCGTGGGGCCGGGCGAGTGGGTCCTCATCCACGTCGGCTTTGCCATGGCCCGGATGGACGAGGACGAGGCGAAGGCCTCGCTCACCTTCCTGGAGTCGCTGGGCACCGCCTTCACCGACGAGGTCGAGGCGCTGCGCCAGTCGGGGATCGAGGACTGACGTGCGCTTCGTCGACGAGTTCCGGGACCCCGAGATGGCGCGGGCGCTGGCCGGGCGCATCGCCGGCCTCTGCGAGCCGGGCCGTCACTACAAGTTCATGGAGGTGTGCGGCGGCCACACGCACACCATCTACAAGCACGGGCTCGAGGACTACCTGCCGGCCAACGTCACGCTCGTGCACGGGCCCGGGTGCCCGGTGTGCGTGATCCCGATGGGCCGGGTGGACGACGCCATCCACATCGCCGAGCAGCCGGACGTGATCCTCACGTCGTTCGGCGACATGATGCGCGTCCCCGGCGGCGGCGGCTCGTTCTTCGACTCGAGCGCCCGGGGCGCCGACATCCGGATGGTCTACTCGCCGCTGGATGCGCTCAAGATCGCCCGTCAGAACCCGGGCAAGCGCGTGGTCTTCATGGCGATCGGGTTCGAGACCACGGCGCCCTCCACCGCGCTCACCGTGCTGCGGGCGGCCGCCGAGGGCATCCGGAACTTCTCGATCTTCTGTAACCACGTGACGATCATCCCGGCCATCAAGGCCATCCTCGACTCGCCGGACCTGCGGCTGGACGGCTTCATCGGCCCCGGCCACGTCTCCACCGTGATCGGCTGCCGCCCCTACGCCTTCATCACCCGGGACTTCGACAAGCCGCTCGTGGTCGCCGGCTTCGAGCCGCTGGACATCTTGCAGTCGATCTACATGCTGCTGACGCAGCTGGCCCAGGGACGCGCCGAGGTCGAGAACCAGTACACGCGGGCGGTGCCGTGGGACGGCAACGCCCGCGCGCTGGAGGCGATCAACGAGGTGATGGAGCTCCGGCCTTACTTCGAGTGGCGGGGCCTCGGCTTCATCTCGCATTCCGCGCTGAAGGTGCGGCCGGGCTACGCCGCCTACGACGCCGAGGCGATCTTCGCCACGCCGGGCGTCCGGGTGGCCGACCCCAAGGCCTGTCAGTGCGGCGAGGTGCTCAAGGGCGTGCTGAAGCCGTGGGAGTGCAAGGTGTTCGGCACCGCCTGCACGCCCGAGACGCCGATCGGTACCTGCATGGTCTCCTCCGAAGGGGCCTGCGCCGCGTACTACAACTTCGGCCGGTTCACCCGGGCCCGCGTGCGCGAGGCCGCCCACCCATGAGCACCGAGCAGCAGGTCCTGCACCGCATCGAGAAGGTCCGGCGCCGCAAGGCCCGGCTGACCGACGAGCGCATCACCATGGCGCACGGCGCCGGTGGCAAGGCGACCCAGACCCTGATCGACGCCGTCTTCCTGGAGGCGTTCCGCAATCCGCTGCTGGAGCCGCTCGCCGACCAGGCGGTGTTCGGGGTGAACGGCACCCGCCTGGCGTTCACCACCGACTCCTACGTCGTCTCGCCCCTGTTCTTCCCCGGCGGGACGATCGGCGACCTCGCGGTGAACGGGACGGTGAACGATCTCAGCGTGTCGGGCGCCCGGCCGCTCTATCTCTCGGCGGGATTCATCCTGGAGGAGGGATTCCCGGTCGAGGACCTGCGGCGGATCGTGGCCTCCACGGCGGCGGCGGCGACGGCCGCCGGGGTGGCGATCGCCACCGGCGACACCAAGGTCGTGCAGCGCGGCAAGGGCGACGGCTGCTACATCAACACCGCGGGCGTGGGCGTGATCGAGCGTGACGTCGCCCTCGGGGCCACGCAGGTCAGGGCCGGCGACGCCGTCATCGTCTCGGGGCCGATCGGTGATCACGGCGTCACCATCATGCTGGCGCGCGGCGAGCTCGATATCGTCGCCGATCTCGCCTCGGACACCGCGCCGCTCACCGGGCTGATCGACCGCCTCTTCGACGCCACGCCGTCCGTGCGCTGCCTGCGCGACGCGACGCGCGGAGGAGTCGCGACCATCCTCAACGAGATCGCCCGCGCGTCGAGCCTGGCCGTCGTGCTCGACGAGCGCGCGGTGCCGGTGCGCCGGCAGGTGCGGGGCGCCTGCGAGATCCTCGGGATCGATCCGCTCTACGTGGCGTGCGAGGGACGGATGGTGGCGATCGTCGACGGGGCGGCGGCGGACACGGCGGTGCGGGCCCTGGCCTCGCATCCGCTCGGGCAGGGGGCGGCGATCATCGGCACGGTGCGCGACGACCCGCCCGGCCTCGTCCTGCTCAAGACGCAGTTCGGCGGCACCCGGATCGTGGACGTGCTGGTGGGCGATCCGCTGCCGCGGATCTGCTGAGGCATGCACGAGCTGGGGATCGCCCAGGAGGTCGTCGGCATCGTGGCCGAGGCGAGCCGCGGCGCCCGCGTGACGCGCATCGTGCTCGAGGTCGGCCGGCTGGCGGCGGTGCTCCCCGACGCGCTGCGGTTCTGCTTCGACATGGCGACGGAGGGCACGGTGGCCGAGGGCGCGGAGCTGGAGATCGTGGAGATCCCGGGCCTCGCCACCTGCCGCGCCTGCGGCGGGAGCGTCACGCTCGATCGGCCGTTCGGCCGGTGCGTGTGCGGGGGGTCCGATCTCGAGTGGCTGTCCGGCGAGGAGCTGCGGATCCGCGAGATGGAGGTGGCCTGATGTGCGCGACGTGCGGCTGTTCGGGGACGATCGACGGGCTCGAGCCTCACCACCACCCGCACCCTCACGAGCATGACCACCCGCACGATCACGCCGGCTCGACCGTGCGCCTGGAGCGCGACGTCCTCGCAAAGAACGACCGCCTGGCCGAGCGCAACCGCGGCTGGTTCGCGGGCCGCGACGTGCTGGCGCTGAACCTGGTCAGCTCGCCCGGGGCGGGGAAGACGACGCTGCTCGAGCGGACGATCCGCGACCTCGGCGGCGAGGTGCGGGTGTCGGTGATCGAGGGGGATCAGGAGACGGCCCACGACGCCGAGCGCATCAGCGCGGCCGGCTCGCGGGCGGTGCAGATCAACACCGGCAAGGTCTGCCACCTCGACGCCACCATGGTGGCGCAGGCCCTGGTCGAGCTCGACCCCGCTCCCGGCTCGCTGCTCGTGATCGAGAACGTCGGCAACCTGGTGTGTCCCGCCCTCTTCGACCTCGGCGAGGCGGCGCGCGTGGTCGTGACCTCGGTGCCCGAGGGCGACGACAAGCCGATCAAGTACCCGTACATGTTCCGGGGCAGCCACGTCATGCTCCTGAACAAGATCGACCTGCTCCCGTACGTGCGCTTCGACGTCGACCGTTGCCTGGCCTACGCGCGCGAGGTGAACCCGCACCTGGCGATCTTCCAGGTGTCGGCGACGCGCGGGGACGGGCTTCAGGCGTGGTACGGCTGGCTGCGAGGGCGGCTGGCGGTGAGGGGGCCGTTCGCCCCCTCCGCCGTGCACTGATCGAGCTCGTCAGCGGACCGGTGTGTCGGTGATCGGCTCCTGCGGGTCGACGCCGGTCCGGTCGCGCGCCGTCGACTTGCCGGCCGGCCGCTCGCTCGCGCCCTGCTTGCCGGTGTCGTGGCGACCGGCCTCCTTCTCGTCCCGTGCGATCTCTTCGCCGCGCCGTGTGGTGCTCTCGCCCGAGGTCTCCGGTGGGTTGCCCTTCTCGTCCGTCACGACATCCTCCTGATACTGCGCCCTGCATTCTGTTGCAGCAAAGGGGATGCCGCCGCGATCACCGCCTGCCCCAGGCTGAGGCCGCCGTCGTTGGGCGGGACCTGCCGATGGCGCAGCACCTGGAAGCCGTGGGCCTCGAGCGCGTCCACGGTGCGGGCGAGCAGCACCATGTTCTGGAACACTCCACCCGACAGGGCGACGGTCGCCAGGCCCGACCGCTCACGAACGACACGGCAGCCTGCGACGATGCTCGCCGCCACGCCGTTGTGAAAGCGCGCCGCGATGAGCGGGGGCGGCGCGTCGCGCAGCAGGTCCTCGGCCGCCGCCCGCACGAGGTCGGCGCCCGGGATCTCGAACGTCTCCCCATCGATCCGCAGCGGCGCGACGTAGGCGCGGGCCTCCGTGGGATCGACGAGCTGCTCGAGCTCGATGGCGGCCTGGCCCTCGTAGGTGGCGACGTCGCGCACGCCCAGCAGCGCGGAGACGGCGTCGAAGAGGCGGCCCGCGCTGGAGGTGAGCGGCGAGTTGAATCCCGAGCGCGCGACGTCGAGCACCGCCCGCCAGCGCGCCTCGTGCCGGTGCCGCAGCGGCAGCGCGGGCACCTCCCCGGCATAGGCCCGCTCGAGGTAGACGGCGGCCATGCGCCACGGCTCGCGGATGGCGGCCGTCCCGCCCGGCATGGGGACGGCGGCCAGGTGCCCCGCGCGCTCGAATCCCGTCGCATCGGCGACGAGGAACTCACCACCCCAGAGCGTGCCGTCACCGCCGTAGCCGAGCCCGTCGAAGGCGACGCCGATCACGGGGCCCGACGCGCGGTTGTCGGCCAAGCAGGCGATCACGTGCGCGTGGTGGTGCTGGACGCCGACCGGCTCGACGCCCTCCTGCTCGAGCGCCCACTTGGTGGACAGGTATTCCGGGTGCAGGTCGTGGGCGACGACCGCGGGCGTCACGTCGAACAGCGCCCGGAGGTGCGCGACGGCCTCCGTGAACGAGCGAAGGACGTCGTAGTTCTCCAGATCGCCGATGTGGTGGGACAGGAACGCGTGGTGGCCCTTGCCGAGGCAGATCGTGTTCTTCAGCTCGGCCCCGCAGGCCAGCACGGGGCGCGGGAACGCCTCGTCGACGCGCAGCGGCTGGGGGACGTAGCCGCGCGCGCGCCGAAGCGGCATCGGGGCGCCGCGAAACGAGCGGACCACGCTGTCGTCGGTCCGGATGTGGATCGCGCGGTCGTGCGTCAGGAACGCGTCGGCGATCCCGGCCAGCCGCTCCCGGGCGTCGGCGTCACGGAAGGCGATGGGCTCGTCGGAGACGTTGCCGCTGGTGAGCACGATCGGAGCGCCGAGCTCCTGCATGAGCAGATGGTGCAGCGGTGTGTAGGGCAGCATGATCCCGAGCGATCGATTGCCCGGCGCGGTCGCCGACGCCACCGGCGCCTCGGGGCGCCGCCGGACCAGGACGATCGGGCGGCGGGCGCTGGTCAGCAGCCGCCGCTCTTCGGGGTCGAGGATGGCCAGCCGCTCGGCTCCGTCCACGTCCGCGACCATCGTGGCGAACGGCTTCTCCTCGCGATGCTTGCGGCCGCGCAGGGCCGCGACGGCGCGCTCGTCCCCGGCGTCGGCAGCGAGGTGATAGCCGCCCAGCCCCTTGACGGCGAGGATGCGGCCGGCCCGGATGAGGGCTGCCGCCGCGCGGACCGGATCGTCGTCGCCGCCGTGGTCGCCGGCGTCGACGAGCGTGAGACGAGGACCGCACCGCGGACACGCGAGGGGCTGGGCGTGAAACCGGCGGTCGGCGGGGTCGTGATACTCGCGGGCGCAGGCCTCGCACATCGTGAACGCCGCCATGGTCGTCGTCGCGCGATCGTAGGGCACGTCCCGCGTGATGGTGAAGCGAGGCCCGCAGTTCGTGCAATTGGCGAACGCGTAGCGAAAGCGCCGGTCGGCCGGATCGAAGAGCTCCCGCAGGCAGTCCTGGCAGGTGGCGACGTCGGGCGAGACGAGGGCGGCCCGCGAGTTGCCCGACTGGCTGGGGGCGATGACGAAGGGCGGCGTGGCGCCCTGCCGCGGAACCTCGCGCGTGCTCACGCGCTCGATCAGGGCCAGCGGCGGCGTCTCCCGCTCGAGGGCGACGACGAAGCGCGCGACGCGCCGGCCGTCCCCCTCCACCTCGATGGTGACGCCGTGGCTGTCGTTGGCGACGTACCCGGCCAGGTCGAGCCGACGGGCGAGCGCGTGGACGAACGGGCGGAATCCCACGCCTTGCACCATCCCCGAGATGGTGAGCTGCAGGCGGACGGTCTCGTCCTCCATGCACCGTCTCCGTGGCACGCGCCGTCTCCGTGGGTCGCGGGCCGCGATGTTACTCTCGCGCGGTGACCTCGCGGCCCCGCCTGCTCCTCGCCGTCGTCGCCGGCCTCGTCGCCATGCTGCTCTACGCCGGCCAGTTCGTGCTCTCGCGCTGGACGATCCAGCGCACGCTGTCGCTATGGGACCTGGCCGCACTGCGCTTCGCCGCCGCCGGGCTGCTCCTGCTGCCGGTCGTGGTCCGTCACGGTCTCGCCGGCGCCGCCGGAGTGGGATGGGGCCGCTCGCTGGCGCTCACCATCACGGCCGGCGGTCCCTACACGCTGATCATGTTCGCCGGACTCTCGCTGGCGCCGGCGGGTCACGGCGCTGTCATCATACCGGGCGCCACGCCGGTGGTCAGCACGCTGCTCGTCTGGCTCTGGTTCGGCGAGCGCCCGTGGCCGGCGCGCCTGGCCGGGCTCGTGCTCGTCGTGGTCGGTCTCGGACTCGTTGGCTGGCCGGGCATCTCCGGCGCCGCCGGCGAGCGCACCTGGCTCGGCGACCTGCTGTTCGTCGTCGCCGGAGTGCTGTGGGGTCTCTTCACCGTCCTGGCCCGGCGCTGGCAGGTCGACCCGCTGCGCGCGACCGCGATGATGTGGGTGCTCGCGCTGGCCTATCTGCCGTTCTATGGGTTCGCCGCCCACGACCGCCTGCTCACCGCGCCGCGCGGCGAGATTCTGTTCCAGGTGATCTACCAGGGCGTCGGCGTCGCCATCGTCGCTCTCGTGCTCTACGCGTGGGCGATCCGCGTGCTGGGCGCCTCGTTCGCGTCCCTGTTCATGCCGCTGATCCCGGTGCTGGGGATGCTGCTGGCCGTGCCGGTCCTGGGCGAGGTGCCCGCCCGCGTCCAGCTCGTCGGGGTCGTCGCGGTCAGCGTGGGGATGGCGCTCGCGGCGATCGGGCAGGCTCCCGCGAACCGAGCGCGCGAGCAGCGGTGAGCCGCGACACGCTCGTCCTCGCGCTCACCGGGCCCCCTCGTAGGAGATGCGGTAGATGCGTCCGGCCTTGTCGTCCGAGACGAGGAGCGCGCCGTCGGGCATGACGAGCACGTCGGCCGGGCGGCCGGAGGCGACACCGCCCTTGAGCCAGCCGGTGGCGAACGGCTCATAGGACGTCGCGCGGTCGCCCTCGACCTTCACGAAGGTCACGCGATACCCGATCGGGGTGCTCCGGTTCCACGAGCCGTGCTCGGCGATGAAGACGCCGCCGCGGTACTTCTCCGGGAACATCGCGCCGGTATAGAACCGCATGCCGATCGCCGCGACGTGCGGCCCGAGCAGCCGCGCGGGGGCCGTGAACTGATCGCAGGCGCGACCGGCGTTGTGCTCGGGATCGCGCAGGCCGTCGCCGTGGCAATAGGGAAACCCGAAGTGCTGCTGACCGGGACGGCTGAGCCGGTTGAGCTCGTCGGGCGGCTGCTCGTCGCCGAGCCAGTCGCGGCCGTTGTCCGTGAACCACAGCTCGCCCGTCCCCGGCTGGAAGTCGAAGCCGACGGAGTTGCGCACCCCCTGCGCCACGATCTCCGGCCTTCCGCCCTTGACATCCAGCCGCGTGATCGTCGCATAGAGCGGACCCGACGGCGCACACACGTTGCACGGCGCGCCCACCGGCACGTAGAGACGACCGTCGGGGCCGAAGGCGATGAACTTCCAGCCGTGGTGCGCGTCGGCGGGATAGGCGTCGCTGACGACCTCGGGCCCGGGCGGGCGGGTGAGGTCACGGGCGACGTCGGGGAAGCGCAGGATGCGACTGACGGCAGCGACGTAGAGCACACCGTCGCGGAAGGCGACGCCGCTCGGATTGTTCAGGCCGCGGGCCAGCACGTGGACGGCACCGACGCGATGGTCGCCGTCACGATCCACCACCGCGTACACCTTGCCCTCCGACCGGGAGCCGACGAAGACGATCCCGTTCGATCCGAGCGCCATCTGACGCGCGTTGGGCACCTCGGCCGCGTAGACGGCGATGCGGAAGCCGGGTGGCACGCTGAGATCGCCGCCCTCCGCGGCCGCGCCCGGCAGCAGCCCGGCCAGGTAGCCGCGATAGCGGCAGCCCACGACGACCACGACCGTCATCACGACCAGCAGTGCCAGGAGGACGAGGCGCGAGCGCCGCATGCACTCTCATTGTGCCTGTGGCGCTCTCGTGCGCAACGCGGGGCGGGACCATTCGTCCCGAGACCAAGATCCAATCCCTCGGTGGCACGGGGGACCGTAGGCTGGGCGCGCAGGAGGAAGCGTGATGATGTTGCCGTATGTGGCCGCGGTGGCGCTGTCGATGACGGTCCTGGTGCTCGCGAGCGGATGCTCGTCGAAGAGCAGCACGACATCGCGAACCAGCACCCCCTCGACGAGCGCCCCCGCCGCCTCGCCGACGAGCTCCAACCTGACCGGGACCTGGCAGGGCAATGCCGGGGTCGGCGCCCGGGCGGCGACCCTCACCATGAACCTCCGCCAGGAGGGCCAGGCCCTGACGGGCGACATCGCCGTCGGAGGTCGTGCGGATCTCAGCGGGGGGCTCACGGGCACGGTCGACGGTGACACGCTGCGCATTCAGCTCCAGAGCGGCGCGGCGGGCCCGCAGCTCCGCGTCCAAGGCGACACGATCACCGGCGTGATCAGCGGGGAGCCGGTCACCGCGCGCCGCGTGCGCTAGGCTCCGCGCCGCCGCGCCTTTCGTAGGCGGCGGTCCGTCGTCCGAGGCCGGATAATGGCCGTATGTCACGCACGCCCTCGCGCTACGACGCCATCGTCGTCGGGGCCGGCCACAACGGGCTGGTGACCGCTTGCTATCTGGCGCGGGCGGGGCTACGCGTGCTCGTGCTCGAGCGCCGCCACCTGGTCGGCGGCGCCTGCGTGACGGAGGAGACCTTCCCCGGCTTCAAGGTCTCCACGGCCGCGTACGTGAACAGCCTGTTCCACAAGGCGATCGTCCGCGATCTGAAGCTGGCCGGCTACGGCTACCAGGTGCTCGCTCGCGATCCGTCGTCCTTCACCCCGTTCCCCGACGGGCGCTCGCTGCTCATGGGATCCGACGCGGACCTCACGCGCAAGGAGATCGCCAAGTTCAGCGTGCGCGACGCCGAGCGCTATCCGCGCTATGCGGCCATGCTGGAGCGGGTGGCGGACGTCATCGAGCCGACCCTGGCGATGAGCCCGCCCGATCTCCTGAAGCCGCGGCTGCGCGATCTCCGCACGCTCTTCGCGCTCGGCCGGTCGTTCCGGCGACTCGGCACCGGCGCTGGCGAGGCGATGGAGATCCTCACGGGCGCGGCGCGGCCGATTCTCGATCGCTGGTTCGAGTCGGAAGAGCTGAAGGCGACGCTGGCCACCGACGCGATCATCGGTGCCATGGCCAGTCCCTCCACGCCGGGCACGGCCTACGTGCTCTTCCATCACGTCATGGGCGAGACCGACGGCAAGCGCGGTGTCTGGGGCTACGTGCGGGGCGGCATGGGCGGGCTCACGCAGGCGCTGGCCTCTGCCGCCCGCGAGATGGGGGTGCAGATCCGCTGCGAGGCCGAGGTGGCGCGCGTCCTCGTGCGCGACGGTGCGGCGGTCGGGGTGGCGCTGGCCGGCGGCGACGAGTATCACGCGCCGATCGTGGCCAGCAACGCGGATGCGCGCGTCACGTTCCTGCGCCTGCTCGCCCCGCGGACGCTGCCCGAGGACTTCGTGGCGGCCGTCGAGCGGATCAGCTACGAGAGCGCCTCGCTGAAGATCAACGTGGCCCTGGCCGAGCTGCCGGACTTCCGGGCGCTGCCGGGCGTGGCGGCGGGCCCACAGCACCGCGGCACGATCCACATCTGCCCCGACCAGGACTACATCGAGCGCGCGTTCGACGACGCCAAGTACGGCCGCCCCTCGACGCGGCCGGTGCTGGAGTGCACGATCCCCTCGGTCGTGGACCCGACGGTGGCTCCGCCCGGCCGCCACCTGATGTCCATGTTCGTGCAGTACGCGCCCTACACGCTGCGCGAGGGATCGTGGGACGAGCGGCGAGATGCCTTCGCGGATCGATGCTTCGACCTGCTCGACGAGTACGCGCCGAACTTCAAGCGCTCGGTGCTGGCGCGCCAGGTGCTGACGCCGATCGATCTCGAGCGCGTATTCAACCTCACCGGCGGCAACATCTTCCAGAGCGCCATGACGCCCAGCCAGCTCTTCGCGTTCCGTCCAGTCCCCGGCTACGCGCGCTATCGCACGCCGATCCGTGGCCTCTACCTGTGCGGCGCCGCCGCACACCCCGGCGGCGGCGTCATGGGCACGCCCGGCCTCAACGCCGCCCGCGAAATCCTGGGCCGCCGCCGCCTCCGGGCCTCCGTGTGATCTGACGCCGGGCGGCCCGAACGACGAGGGTGTGGGGGCCGTCGTGAGCGCCGAGCTCAGGCCGAGGCTCCCTCCGATCCGAAGAGCGGAATGCGTGTGTTCGCGGACGAGCGGTAGTGCACGCGCTCGAGCAGGCGCTCGGGCTCGACCCCGGCCGCGAGCAGTGCGTCCACGCCGGCTTCGGCGATCGCGGTCGCCAGCGCCTCGCCGGGGCAGGCGTGGACGCCGAAGCCGAACGTGTAGGCCTGACGCTCGCGCCGGCGCGGATCGAAGCGGTCGGGATCCGCATTGACCGAGGGGTCGCGGTTGGCGGCCGCGAGCACGACCAGCACGGCGTCGCCCTCGTTCATGGTCTGGCCGGCGATGGTCCCACGGCCGGCGATGAAGCGACGAGTGTTCTGCACCGGCGCGTCGTGACGGACGACCTCGCGCACGACGGCGCGGAGCAGTCCGGGCTCGGCGCGTAGCCGCGCATGAACATCCGGGTGCCGCCCGAGCGCGACCAGCGTGTTGCCGACCAACCCGGCCGTCGCCTCGTAGGCTTGCGACAGGTAGCCGATGCTGTTGGCGACGACGGCGTCGAGCTCGTCGCGCCGCAGGAGCGCGCAGAAGGATCGGCTGAGCTCGGCGGCGGCGGCCTTGCCCCGTTCGATCTGTTCCGGCGTACTGGTCGGCGCCAGGCAGCGCACGAAGTCGCCCGTCCAGGCGGCCGTCGTGGCCAGCGCTTCGGGGCCGACGCCGAGGAGCGTGGCGACGACGTAGGTCGAAAGCGGGAAGGCGACGTCCGCCACGCGCTCGGGGTGGGCGCCGGGTTCGACCTCTGCCGCCAGGTGCCGGGCCCACGTGGCCGCCTGACCGGCGATCTGAGCCGGGTCGAGCAGCGCCAGCTTCGCCGACACGCCGGGCTTGAGGCGCAGGTGCGTGGCGCCGTCGTTCATGCGGACGAGCCGGCCGAAGATCTCGCCGGCGGCGGAGCCGAGTAGCGCGCGGGGCACCGGCTCGGCCGGCGGGCGCACGCGGCCGAGCTCGCTCGACAGGGCGGCGGTGACCGCGGAGGCGCCGGTGGCGACCCAGAGCCCGAGCGCGTCGTCCCGGTAGAAGGGCTGCCGGGCGACGAGATCGGCATAGTACGGGTACGGGTCCTCGTGAGTTACGGCGGTCAGGGGACTGGACGGTGCCGGCACGGGCTCACGCCTTCAGCTGAGACCCCGGTTCGGCTCGATCAGGTACTTCTCGCCCGTCGCCTGCTTGGCGTAGACGGCGATCTCCTCGAGCTTCAGTGCCTCGGCGAGCGAGACCTGCTTGGTGTACGTGCTGGCAAAGGTCGTCTTGATCTCGGCGGCCACCCGCTCGCGGAGCTTCTGCGCGGCCTCGAACCCGATCTTCTGCAGGAACGGCGTGAGCAGCCAGCCGCCGATGCCCCAGGCCTGGCCGAAGGTGCGGGTGAACTCGGTCGGCCCGCGGTCGAGGCCGCCGTAGATGTAGACCTGCTTGTGCGTGGTGGAGCCGTAGCGGCTGTACTCCTTGGCCGTCCGGTTCAGGGCTGCCTCCATCGCGGTGAGGATCTGGCCCGCCAGCTTCCCGCCGCCGACGGCGTCGAAGGCCAGGGTGGCGCCGGTCGCGACGATCGCCTCCGTCAAGTCGTCCATGAACGTGGGCGCGCTCGAGTTGCAGACGTGGGTGGCGCCGATCCCCTTCAACACGGCGACGTGCTCGGCCTTGCGCACGATGTTCACCAGCCCCACGTTGTCCTTGAGGCAGATCTTGTTGAGCATCTGCCCCAGGTTGGAGGCGGCCGCGGTGTGCACGAGCGCCTTGTGGCCTTCCGCGCGCATGGTGGCGACCATGCCGAGCGCGGTGAGCGGGTTGACGAACCACGAGGCGCCCTCCGCCGGCGTCGTCCCCGGCGGCAACACCAGGCACGCCACGGCTTTGATGGACCGGTACTGCGTGTACATGCCGCCGCCCACGATGGCGACGGTCTTGCCGATCAGCGCCTGGGCGGCCGGTGACGTCCCCGCACGGACGACCACGCCGGCCGCCTCGTTGCCGACGGGCAACGACTGATCGAGACGCCCCGCCATCGCCTTCAGCGCCGCCGGCGGAACGGTCGCCGTGACCATGGGACTCGCAGCGGTGCCGGAGGCCTTGGCTGTGCTCAGGTCGGCGCCGCCGAACAGCAGCCCCTGGTCGGACGGGTTGATGGGGGAGGCGTCGATCCGGACGATGACCTCCTCCGGCTTCGGCTCGGGGGTCGCGACGGTCGCGAGTGACAGCTCGAGGATGCCTTCCTTCTTCACGATCGAGCGGAGCTGAAGGCCGGTGGCCGTGCTGGTGTTCGTCATGTGTCGCCTCCGATCGGGTCTGGTGGACGCTTCGTCCCGAGTAGGATCGGTCGGCGATGCCGTCGATGCAACCCCTGCCTGTGCCCCACCTGAGGAGCCTTGACGCCACGCGGCGGCCGGTGCAGTCTCCAGACCAGCGTCGACGCACAGGAGCCTCGACATGAGCGAGCAGAATGGAGAGTTGGACGGCGTCCTCGCCGGCGTGCGCGTGCTCGACTTCGGGCGCTACATCGCCGGACCGTACTGCGCGGCGCTGCTGGCCGACCTCGGCGCCGACGTCATCCGCGTCGAGCGGATCGGGGGCGGTGAGGATCGCTGGGTGGCGCCGGTAGGGCCCGACGGCGTGGGCGCGATGTACCTGGTGATGAACCGCAACAAGCGTGCGATGACGCTCGATCCCGCGTCGCCGGAAGGCCGCGAGATCGTGCGCAAGCTCGTGGCCACGGCCGATGTGGTCGTCGCCAACCTGCCGCCCGAGGTGCTGCGCTCGCTGGCTCTCGACCTCGAGAGCCTCCGGCGCGTGAAGCCCGACATCATCCTGACCACGGTCACCGCGTTCGGCGCCGGCGGCCCCTGGAGCCACAAGCACGGCTTCGACGGCATCGGCCAGGTGATGGCCGGCGGCGCCTACCTGACCGGGACGCCCGAGCAGCCTCTGCGCGCCTCCGTCGCCTGGGTCGACTTCGGCACCGCCTCGGTGTCGGCGTTCGGCACGCTGGCGGCGCTGATGGCCCGCAACAAGACCGGGCGGGGCCAGAAGGTGGAGGCCGCGCTGCTTCGCACCGCCGTCGCCTTCAACAACCCGACGCTGGTCGAGCAGCAGATCGTGCAGCCCAATCGCATCGCCACGGTCAATCGCGGCCAGACCTCCGCGCCGTCCGATCTGTTCCGCACGAAGGACGGGTGGATCATCGCCTACGCGATCGGCGGCCCGATGTTCGCGCGCTGGGCCAGGCTGATGGGCGAGGACCACTGGCTGACCGACCCACGCTTCGCCGACGACCTGGCGCGTGGTGACAACGGCGAGCTCATCTCCAAGCGCATGTCGGAGTGGACCGCCGGGCGCACGACGAGCGAGGCGTTGGCCGAGCTGGAGAAGGCCAGGGTGCCGGCCGGTCCGCTGTAGTCGCCGCAGCAGGCGCTGGAGGATGCGCACATCCGTGCCGCCGGCCTGCTCAACGATACCGACTATCCCGGGCTGCCACGCCCGGCGCCGCTGGCGCCCACGCCCGTCGATCTCTCGGAGACTCCTGGCATCTTCCGCCATCGCGCGCCGACGCTCGGCGAGCACACCGACGCCATCCTGGGCGAGCTAGGCTACGACGCCGCGGCCATCGACGGCCTGTGCCGCCGCGGCGTGATCTGACCCGAAAGGACTCGACATGAAGATCAGCGCGTTCCACCTGATGCCGCACCGCGAGCTGCCGGCGGACTT
>Ga0134124_10000378_pt1 | contig 38713 bp, 42 predicted proteins | sample KB304_FD_96880 | JGI IMG/M metagenome (GOLD analysis project Ga0134124, IMG submission 96880) | Terrestrial soil microbial communities without Nitrogen fertilizer from Kellogg Biological Station, Michigan, USA - KB3-0-4 | ecosystem: Environmental > Terrestrial > Soil > Unclassified ... | reverse complement strand
GCCGAGGGGCATCCCGGCTCCGCCGGGACGCCCCGAGCGTGGGGGAAATTCGCGGGCCGTGGAGCGACGCGTTGCCGAGGGGCATCCCGGCTCCGCCGGGATGCCCCGAGCGTAGGGGGGATTGGGGGGCCATCTCGGGGCCCCCCATGTGCATTGTCAATGAGCCCGGCCCCGCGGTAGGCTCCACGCCCATGAGCATGCGTATCGGCATCGTGGGCGCGGGGGCGATCGGCTGTGTGGTCGGGGGACTCCTCACGCGGGCCGGGCACGACGTGACCTTGATCGATCAGTGGCCCGAGCACGTCGAGACCCTCAAGCGCCAGGGGCTGCGGCTGTCGGGCACCTGCGGCGACCACGTCATCCCCGTGCAGGCGCTGCACCTGCACGAGGTGCAGCGGATCGTCACACCGTTCGACGCCGTCTTCGTCGCGGTGAAGTCCTACGACACGGAGTGGGCGACCGCGCTGGGGGCCGCCTACCTGGCCCGGCCGCACGGCGTCGTCGTCGACTTCCAGAACGGGATCAACGACGAGCGCGTGGCCGCGGTGGCCGGACGCGAGCGCACCCTCGGCTGCGTGATCCTCATCGCCGCCGGCATGTACGAGGCCGGCCACGCGATGCGGACCGACGCCGGCAGCGCGGGCTTCAAGATCGGCGAGCACGACGGGCGTGAGACACCGCGGGCGCGCGCGCTGGCCGAGGCGCTCGCCGCGGTGGCGCCGACCACGGTCACGAAGAACCTGTGGGGTGAGCGGTGGTCGAAGCTCGCGCTCAACTGCATGGCCAACCCGATCGCCGGTCTCAGCGGCTTCGGCACCGCCGAGGTGCGCGTCGAGCCGGGGCCGCGCCGCCTGGCCGTCTACCTCGGGGCCGAGGTGATCGGCGTCGGGCGCGCGCGGGGCTTCGAGGTCGAGCCGATCTGGGGCATCCCCGCCCAGCGCTTCGTCGACGCCGTGGCCGGCCGCGGCCTGGCCGACGTGGAGGCCGACATCAGTCGCGACGCCCAGTCGCGCGCGGGCGGCCGCCCGTCGCTGCTGCAGGACGTGATGCGCGGGCGGCGCACGGAGATCGAATACCTCAACGGGTACGTGGTCGCCGAGGGCCGCAAGGCGGGCGTGGCCACGCCGGTCAACGAGGCGGTCGTCGATCTCTATCGCCGGTACGGCGTCGGCGCGCTCCAGCCCGACCCGCGCAACCTCGAGCCGCTGCTGAAGCTGGTGCCCTGATGCGCATCGGCGTCTCCGAGGCCAGCGCCCGCAAGGTTCGCGATCCGCGCCAGGGCGCGCGCTGGATGGTCGAGCGCGCGGCGGCGGCCCGCCGCGCGGCCCTCGATTCGCTCTTCGTCGGCGACCATCACGCCACGCCGGCGCCGTACTACCAGAACGTGCCCATCACCGCCCGCATGCTGGCCGAGTGGGGCGCGGCACCGGCCGGGTGCCTGTTCCTGCTGCCGCTCTGGAACCCGGTGCTGCTGGCCGAGCAGGTCGGTACGCTGGCCTCCATCGCGGCCGGTCGATTCATCGTGCAGGTCGGCCTCGGAGACGACGAGGCGCAGTTCGCGGCGATGGGCGCGACGCTGAAGACGCGCACCTCGGCCTTCGAGCAGTCGCTCGACATCGTCCGCCGGCTGTTGGCGGGCGAGGTCGTGAGCGCGAACGGCCGCTTCACCTTCCGGGACGCGCGCGTGGCGCTGAGGCCCGCCGAGCCGGTCGAGTTCTGGATCGGCGCCAGCGCGCCGCCGGCCATCGACCGGGCCGCGCGGCTGGGCGACGGTTTTCTCGCCGCGCCCGGCGCCACGCTGGCCCAGGCGCGCGAGCAGATGCGCCACTACCGCGAGCGCTGCGCCGCCTACGGCCGCACGCCGACCGCCATCGCGATCCGGCGCGACGTCTATGTCGCCGACTCGCGCGCGGATGCGGACGCCGCCACCGGCGCCATCATCAAGGCCGGCTACCGCGGCTTCGATCCGAGCTCGCTCGTCATCGGCACCGTGGACGAGGTCGTCGAGCGGTTTCGCGCGCTGGGCGCGCTCGGCTACACCGACGTGATCGTGCGTCACGTCACCGACGAGCAGCCGTACGTGCTCGCCTCGCTGGCGCGGTTGGCCGAGGTGCGCAAAGCCCTCGCCTGATCGGGTTGTCGTTCTTGCACGCCTGCCCGGCGACAACTGCCTGGCACGCGATTCGCTCTCCTCCTGGCGGCGTTCGAAACAGCCAATCTCCGCAGGAGGATCATGCACTGATGACCAGGCATTCGCGGGCGAAGCAGACGAGTCCGGCAGCGGAGGAGACCGATATCCGCGAGCGCATCGAGCACGAGCGCGAGACGGCGATCGCCGCCCTCCGGCGTCTGGGCATCTCGCCCACCGACGAGGACGGCGCTCCCCGCGGCGCCTCGGCCGACGAGGGCGACGAGGCCCAGGCGAGCGAGCGTCAGGACATGGGCGTCGCGTACCGCGAGCGTCTGGCCACGCGGATCAACCGTCTCACCCGCGCGCTGGAGCTGCTCACGCGCGGAACCTACGGCGTGTGCGAGGCGTGCAAGAACCCGATCGGCGCCGAGCGGCTGGCCGCGATCCCCGAGGTCACGACGTGCCGAGAATGTCAGGAGCGCCTGGAGCGCGAGGCCGCGTGAGCGGGCGCGCGGCCCGTTGCGAGCGGTCGGCTCATGGGCCGCCCTTGCTCGCCCAGTCGAACGAGAGGATGCGCACCCGGTACCGGGCGCCGGCGTCAGGCACGCGCGCGACGAAGTAGGCGCGGCCGGCCGGCGGCACGGTGCCATTCACCGAGATCGTCACGCAGTCGATGGCCTGCTCAGAGGCGTCGACTCGGGCCACGGCCAGGCGCATCCGCTCGGCGCCGGCACCGAAGTGGTTGTAGACGTAGCCTTCCACTTGCGGACCACCACGACCCCGCGTGACATCCGAGGTCAACCGAAACCACCGATCGAGGCTCTCCGGCACGTAGCTGCCCGGGGCACATTGCGCCTGCCAGGCTTCCGGCATCCCGGCCCGAGCGCAACCTGCCGAGGCAGAGGTTGCGATGACGAGTGCGGCCAGTCCGAGCTCGAGCCGCAGGAAGCCGCCATGAGGCATGTGATGGCCAGCCGGACTTCAGGGGCCGCCGTCGGGGATGCACGTCCCGTTCGATCGGCGGGTGGCCGGGCAATTGGCCGGCCCCTGCGCATCACGCGCCTGCCACACGGCTCGAGCCGCCTCGTACTCGGCGGCCGACGCGCACCCGGAGATCAAGATCAGCATTCCGTAGAGAAGCCACCTCCTCACCATCGATGAGCCTACGGCACGCGCGTGAGGCTGAGCGGCTGCATTTCATCGAGTGTCGTGGGCGGCACGACGCCAACACAGAGGCGGCCGGCGGCCTCGCAGGCCCCTTCGGCCCTGGCGGACACGGGCGCGGACGCTCGAGCCAAGCTCGGTCGTCGGCTAGGCGCGGGTCGAGGACCGGCGCCGGCCGGACTCCACCTGGCGGCGTGGGCGGCGCAGTGGCCAGCCACCGGGTTCGGTGATGGCGCGACGGCCCACGGGCGAGGACAGGATGATGGAGGTGGACGGCGTGCCCCAGCGCCCGAGGGCCTCGATCACCGCCTCGAGGTGCCCCACCGACGAGGCCACGACCTTGAGGACGAACGCGTCGCTGCCGGTCACGTGATGGCACTCCAGCACCTCCGGCACGCCGGCGACGAAGGCCTTCAGCCCGGGGCACTTCTCCTCGGGTGCGCTGATGCGGATGAGCGCGGTGATCGGCAACCCGAGCGGCTCGAGCCCGAGCTCCAGCCGGTAGCCGCGGATGATGCCGGCGTCCTCCAGCCGGCGCACGCGCTCGGCGGCGGCGGGGGCCGAGAGTCCGACACGCCGGCCGAGCTCGCTGAACGACAGGCGCGCGTTCTCCTGCAGCGCCGCCAGGAGCTGCCAGCCCACCTCGTCGAGCAGTCTTTCGATTTGAAGGCCCATCGCGCGCCTGGATTGTAGAACCAAAGCCGCATCGCGCACACGCCTTCGAAGTGCCATGGACCGCGCCGACGGCGGCCGTCTACAGTCCTCGCATGAGCCAGATCGCCGACACCGAACGCGAGCGCATCCGCGCCGCGCTCCACGACCTCGACGGGCCCGTGGTGCTCCGCTACTACACCTCCGACGTGGACAGCTGGTACTCGCGCGCCGAGCGCGCACTGCTGCAGGAGATCGAGCGCGCCTCCCCGCGCGTCACGCTGGAGATCCACGCCGACCGCTGGGATCCGGCGCGCGAGGCCGCGGTCGGGATCCGCCGCACACCGGTGCTGGCGGTGGCCGGCGCGCGCGACACCGGCGTGCGCTACTACGGCGTGCCCGACGGCTACGAGCTGGAGGTGTTCCTGAATCTGCTGCGGGCGGTCGCCGGGGAGCGCTCGGTCCTGGCCGAGGCGTCGGTCGCCCGGCTGCGCGCGCTCGCCCGCCCGGTCCATCTGGAGGTCCTCGCCTCGCCGACGTGATTCGACTGCGCGACAGCGGTTACGCTGTCGACGGCCGCGGCCCTCGCGAGCGAGCACCTCACCACCGACATCGTGATGGTGAACCTGTTTCCGTACCTGGCCGTGCGCTACCAGGCCTCGGATGTGCCGACCACGGTGGCCGACGGTCGCACGATCGTGGTGGGCTCGGTGCCCGAGGAGAGCTACGTGGAGGCGATCGTTCGCGCCGCCGGCTGAGCGGGCGAGCGGACGTGCTCCGGTCGGACGCCGATCCCGATCAGACGGGCCGGCAGGCGCCAGAAGAGCGGCACGCGCGCCAGGAGGCGGACGAGGGCCGGCGGCCTCAGCGGCGCACGCGTCGTCAACACCCGCGCGATCGCGCGCCGCTGAACCGTGAGCTGCAGCTGCTGGGTCACGCGGGTCGGGAGCTCGCGCCGCCGCTGCACGGCCGTCAGGTCGTCGGTGGTGACGCGCCGCTCGGCGAGGGGGACGGCCAGCCGGTTGGCGGCGGCGACGGCGTCCTGAATCGCCAGGTTGATGCCGACGCCGCCGATCGGTGACATCGCGTGGGCGGCGTCACCGATGCAGAGCAGGCCGGGCCGGGACCACCGCCGGAGCCGATCGACCTGCACGGTCAGCAGCTTCACGTCGTCCCAGGAGCGGATGGCATCGATGCGCGCGGCGGCGTACGGCGCCAGCCGCGCCACCTCGCGGCGGAACGCGTCGAGCCCCCGCGCCCGAAGCGCCTCCAGCGAGCCCTTGGCGATCACGAAGCCGCACTGCCAGTACTCGCCCCGGTTCAGCGTGATGAAGATGCGCCCGGGATCGAAGCGGCCCATGACGTTCGCCGGGTCGCCGGAGGTGCGCGGGAGCCGGAACCACAGCACGTCCATCGGCGCGCCCAGGGTCTCGGCCGACAGGCCGGCGCGGTCGCGCAGCACCGAGTGGCGACCGTCCGCCGCCACCACCAGGTCGGCGCCGATCTGCACGCGGCCCTCCGGGGCCAACGCTTCGACCCCGGCGATCCGTCCGTCCTCTTCCAGCAGGCCGGTCGCCTCCGTCCGCGTGCGCAGCTGGAACGTCGGATAGGCGGACGCGTGCCGAGCCAGGAAGGCCAGGAAGTCCCACTGGGGCATGAACGCGATGAAGGGGCAGCGCGTGGACAGGTGACCGAAGTCCGCGATCTTCAGCGTCACGTCGCCGACCTGCGCGCGCAGCTCGCGGATCTCCTGATGCGGCAGCGTCAGGAATTCTTCGAGGAGGCCGAGCTCGTGCACGACCTCGAGCGTCGAGGGATGGATGGTGTCGCCGCGGAAGTCGCGCAGGAAGTCGGCGTGCTTCTCGAGCACGACCACGTCGACGCCCGCGCGCGCGAGCAGCAGGCCCAGCATCATGCCCGCCGGACCGCCGCCGGCGATGCAGCAGCGCACCCGCGCCGTCTCCGACATCCACGGCCCTCACACGTTAGAATACGCCCGTGCTCTCGGCGATCGTCTCCGCCCTCCACGTCCTCGCGCTGGCCCTCGGCCTGCCGAGCGTCTTCCTGAGAGGGCGCGCGCTGAAGGGCCGGCTCGACGGCGACGGCCTGCGGCGACTCTTCGCCGCCGACACCGTGTGGGGCATCGCCGCCGCCCTCTGGCTGATCACCGGGCTGCCGCGGGCGTTCGGGGGGTTGGAGAAGGGCGCGGCCTTCTATCTGGCCTCACGCCTGTTCTGGCTGAAGATGGCGCTGTTCGTGGTGGTCGTCCTGCTCGAGATCCGACCGATGGTGACGCTCATGCGCTGGCGCGCCGTCGTGCGCGGCGGCGGCACGCCCGACACCTCGGGCGCCCGCGCGCTCTACACCCTGAACCACGTCGAGCTGACGCTCGTCGTCGTGATCGTGTTCGTCGCCAGCTTCATGGCCCGAGGATTCGGCCTGCGCTGAGCAGTCGGCGCAGCAACTCGGGGCCGTTCTCCCACATCACCAGCACCACACCCATGAGGCTCTCGCCGGCGATCCAGCCGGAGGCGACCGGGAACGTGAACTCCGCCGCCCACCGCGGCCGCCGCTTCTCGATCCACCAGCCGAGCAGCGCGCCGAGAAAGAACAGCACGCCGTAGTACCAGTGGAAGGTCCACGCCAGCCCGAGTCCGGCCGGCGACGGTACCAGGTGCTGGCGCCGCTCGGGGAGCAGCCGCGGCAGCAGCGTCAGCACGATGCCGACCACGCCGCCGATCGCGATGGACCACAGCTTCACCGCGCCGAGATCGGAGACGCCGCGCGAGAGCGCGACCGCCACCGCGCGCCACGTCTGCGCCGCCGGCGCCGGGAACTGATCGGAGCCCAGCACCGACGCGCTCGGCACCAGCAGGCGGAAGGCCAGCACGCTCACGAGCGTGCCGACGAAGATGCCGGCGAACTGAGCCAGGAACTGCTTGCGCGGGTGGGCGCCGAGCAGGTACCCGCTCTTGAGATCGGTCAGCAGATCGGCGCTGCTGCCGGCGGCGGCGGCCGTGACGTTGGCGCTCATGAGGTTCACGTTCACGTTGCCGGGGCTGAGGACGCCGAACGTGAGCTGGGTGATCTTGCCCATCGCGCCCACCGGCGTCGTGTCGGTCTCGCCGGTGACGCGGCAGGCGACCAGGGCCAGCGCGAACGAGAGCAGCACGGCCAGCCCGGTCTGCCAGTAGGGCATGCCGAACGTCGCGTGCCCGAGCCAGGCGAGCCCGACGAAGCCGAAGAGCTGGCCGGCCACGAACCAGGAGGCCGGCGTCTCGATGGCGGTCATCGGATCATCCGCGCCGGATCGCCGCCGGCCGAACGCGGCGCCGAGCCCGGCGAACGCGCGCACCGCGCTCCGCCACTGTAGCGCGAAGGCGAGCAGGCTGGACGTCACCATGCAGGCGACGCCACCCCAGAGCGTCCACTGCACGAGCGTCGCGTAGCCCGAGCCCTGGATGACGCCGCGCGACTGCAAGATGGGCGCGAAGATCATCCAGGCGGTGACGCTGCCGAGCAGCATGCTCCAGCACACGCGCAGCCCGGTGATGGCGCCGGCGGCGATGAACATCGGCTCCCAGGACAGCATCACGGTGCGGCCGATCCACGCCGGGCCGAAGAGACGCTGGTTGAGCGCGGCGATCCAGGTGCCGATCATCAGCGGCGCCAGGGCGGCGCTGACCAGCACGAGGCCCTCGGCCCAGAACTTGGCGATCAGCGCCGCCAGGCCCGCCCAGCCGAGCGCGCGGGCCGAGCGCAGCCCGGTGCCGCCGGCCGCGTGCAGCGCCCGCAGCGTTTCGGCGGCGGCGATCCCGCTGGGAAAGCGGAGCTGCTCGACGTTGATCATCTGGCGCTTCATGGGGATGGCCATCGTGACGCCGAGCACGGAGAGCAGGAACACCCAGGCCAGCATGGAGGGCAGCGACATGACCCGATCGTTGAGCAGCATGTAGGCCGCGAACGCGGAGATGAGCGTGCCGCCCGTGGAGTAGCCGGCCGAGCTCGCCGTGGACTGCATGCAGTTGTTCTCGAGGATCGTCATCGGCGTGCGCACGAGGCCGACGCGGTGCAGCGCGGTCCAGATCGCGTACGACAGGATGCAGGCGGTGATGGCGACGCCGAAGCCCCAGCCGGCCTTGAGCCCGATGTAGAGGTTGGTGAGGGAGAGCACGCCGCCGAGCACCGAGCCCATGACCACCGCGCGCCAGGTGAGCTGCCGCATGCTGTCGCCGTGGCCGCGGTACACGTGCTCGTACCACTGGCGCTCGACGTCCTCGGGCGAGTCTCCCACCCCTCCGGTGTCCCCTCTCCGCCACGTCACGGGCTGATCAGTTTCTCGCCGCGGAGCCAGTATGCCCGGCTAGGGATGATCCACCAAGCTCGCTCGGCCAGCCTGACACCGCCGCAACGACGGGAGGTTGGAGGACACCGGGCCCCGGCACAAGAGTTGAAGCCATCGGCCGCCCATGAGCACAGCCGGGACGTTGCTGGTGATCGACGACGAGCCAGCGGTTGCCGATGTGGTACGTGATTTCTTCGAGGAGCAAGGCTACTCCGTGAGGTGCGCGCTCAACGGTCGCGACGCGCTCACCCTGGCCTCGCTGTCCCGCCCCGACGCCGTGGTCCTGGACGTCCGGTTGCCCGATCGCGACGGCCCCGAGGTGCTGTGCGACCTGTTGGCCCTCGACAGCTCGATCACCGTCGTCATGCTCAGCGGTAGCGACGACGAGGAGCTGGCCTCGGCGCTGCTCGAGGCGGGCGCCTTCGACTACGTTCGCAAGCCATTCATGCTCGACAACCTCCAGCAGGTCATCGGCCTGGCCGTGCTGGTCGGCAAGCGCAAGACGCTCCTGCCCGACGATGGGACGCCGTGGCAGTGTGGTCCGCGTCCCCCGGCCGACGACATCCCGCGGCCCGACGGCGACAGCTGGTGCGCGCAATGCCACGAGCGCGTGCGCGACGGCGACAGCACGGCCGTGCGTGAGCGTGACGGGTTCTACCACGCCACGTGCTGGCTGAGCCGCTTCACCGAGCACGCGGCCGGGTCCCCCCAGCTCGCACGCTCGTAGCACACCGGGGCCTCGACGCGGCCCCCCAACCCCCGAGCGCTCGGAGCGCCCCGGCGGAGCCGTGGCGCTCCTCCACATCGCGACCTCCGGGAGTCTCGTAGCCGATCGAGGCGCTTCGACAGCCCAAAGTCTTTACGGGTACGATGCGGCCATGGCCGCGCTGACCCAGCTGCTCGGCGAGAGCGCGCCGATCGCCGCCGTCCGTGAGCAGGCGACTCGGCTGCTCCGCACCTCGACTCCGGGCCGTCGACTGCCGCCCATCCTCATCCTCGGCGAGACCGGCACCGGCAAGGGACTGCTCGCCGCTGCCCTCCACGGCGGCGGCGGCCGGGCCGGCGGGCCGTTCGTCGACGTCAACTGCGCGGCGATCCCGGAGACGCTGCTGGAGGCCGAGCTCTTCGGCTTCGAGCGCGGCGCGTTCACCGACGCGCGACAGGCCAAGGCGGGACTCTTCCAGGCCGCGAGCGGCGGCACCATCTTCCTCGACGAGGTGGGACTGCTGCCGTCGGCGCTGCAGGCCAAGCTGCTGAAGGTCATCGAGGAGCGCTCGGTGCGACGGCTCGGCAGCACGCGGAGCGAGGCGCTCGATGTGTCCATCGTCGCGGCCACCAGCGAGGATCTCGCCGCCGCCGCCCAGGACGGACGCTTCCGGGCGGACCTCTATCACCGCCTCGCCGTGGTCACGCTCCTGTTGCCACCGCTGCGGGCGCGCGGGCGCGACGTGCTGGTGCTGGCCGAGGAGTTCCTGGGCCGCATCTGCGAGGACTACGGACTCGCCGCCCGCGTGCTCACCGAGGACGCGCAGGCGGCGCTGCTCGCGCACGCGTGGCCCGGCAACGTGCGTGAGCTGGCGAACGTGCTGGAGCGGGCGGCGCTCCTCTCGGACGGGCCGACGCTGACCGCGGCCGGGCTGGGGTTGCCGGCGCCCACCATCGCCGCCGCCGAGCGCGACACCCCGGTGCCGGCGGTCGGGACGGCGACCGCCGACGTCGAGGCGGAGGGCGAGCGGCGCGTGCTCCTGGACGTGCTCGAGACGACCGGGTGGAACTTCACGCGCGCGGCCGCCCGGCTGGGGCTGCCACGCAACACGCTGCGCTACCGAGCGGAGCGCCTCGGCCTGGCTCCCGAGGGCCAGCCCGACCGGCGGCGCGGCGGCCGCCCGCCCGCGACGACCCGGGTCGCCGCGCCGGCCGCGGGCGCAGCACCGATCGAGGCGGTGCGCGAGACGCGGCGCGTGACGCTGCTGCAGGCGCGGCTGTCTCCGAGCGCGGCCGGAGGATGGCAGGCCGGCCGGGCCCTCGAGGAGAGCATCGGCAAGGTCCGGAGCTTCGGCGGACGTATCGAGGAGACGGGACCGGAGGCGCTGCTGGCGACGTTCGGGCTGGAGCCCGACGAGGATGCCTCGCGGCGCGCCGCGTACGCTGCGCTCGCCGTGCGTACGCTGGCCGCCCGCGCGCGCCGCGAGACGGCCGATGCGCCCGCGGTCACGGTGGCGCTGCACACGGAGTTCCTGCCCGTCCTCCGGGACGGCGACGTCGCCCATGTCGAGGCCGGCGCACTGGGTCAGGCACGACGCACACTGGAGAATCTGCTGGAGGTGGCGCCGCCCGGAGCCGCCGTGGCCACGGCCGCCGCCGGTCGCTTCCTCGCCCGTCGCTTCGACCTCGCCCCGCTCGAGGTAGCCGGCGCCGCCGGCGCCTGCCTCGTCGTCCGCAATGCCGAGCCCGGCCGCACGCGCTTCGTCGGCCGCGAACGCGAGCTACGCCTGCTGCGTGAGTGCTTCGAGCTGGCGCAGACCGGCCAGGGTCAGGTCGTGATGGTCGTCGGCGAGCCCGGCATCGGGAAATCGCGGCTGTTGCACGAGCTGCGCCGGCAGCTCGGCCGCAGCGCCACCTGGGTCGAGGGCCAGGCGCTGTCGTTCGGACGCGCGATGCCGTTTCATCCCGTCATCGACATGATCCGCCGCGTGGCCCGGATCGACGACGCCGATCCCGAGCCCGTCATCGTCGACAAGCTCGAGCGCGCCCGGGCGCGTCTCGGCGCCGAGCTGGACGACACCTTACCCTTCCTGCGCTACCTCCTCTCGATCGACCCCGGCGACCCGGCCGTGCGCACGATGGATCCCAAGCAACGCCACGCGGCGATCGTGCAAGCCACGCATCGCCTGGTCGAGCGCGGCGCCGAGCTGCGCCCGCACGTCGTGGTGCTGGAAGATCTGCACTGGTGCGACCCGGCCACGGAGGACTGGATCACCCGGCTGGCCGACCACGTCGCCGGCCAGCGCGTCCTGATCGTGATGACCTACCGGCCCGGCTATCGACACGCCCTCGGCCGCCGAGGCTTCCACACGGCGCTCTCGTTGTCGACGCTGTCCGGCGAGGAGAGCCTGCGGATCGCCGGTGGCCTGCTCGGCGTCGATGAGCTGCCGGCGGCGGTGCAGTCGCTCGTGCTCGACAAGGCCGAGGGCAATCCGTTCTTCATCGAGGAGCTCGTGCGCTCGCTCGAGGAACAGGGCGTCGTGCGGCGCGAGGGCGACCAGGTGATCCTCGCCGCCGGCCTCGAGCGCGTGGCGGTGCCCGACACCGTGGAGGACGTCATCCTCGATCGCACGCACCGGCTCGACGACCATCTCAAGCAGGTGCTCGAGGTCGCCTCCGTCGTCGGCCGCACCGTGCCCTTCGCCCTGCTGCGCGCCGTCACCGGCCGCGCCGAGGCCGCGCTGGCCGACGACCTGCGCCGCCTGCAGATCGCCGAGTTCCTGTACGAGACGCGCCTCTACCCCGAGGTCGAGCACACCTTCAAGCACGCGCTCACGCAGGACGTGGCGTACGGCCGCGTCAAGCCCGACACGCGCCGCGCCCTGCACGCGCGCATCGTGGAGGCGATCGAGCACCTCTACCGTGAGCGGCTCGACGAGCACGTCGAGCGGCTGGCCTACCATGCGGCGCGTGGTGAGCTGTGGTCGCCGGCCGTGCGCTACTCGCGGCGGGCGGGCGCCAAGGCCTTCGATCGCTCGGCGAACCGCGAGGCGGCAGCCTCGTTCGAGGACGCGCTCGCCGCCCTGGCGCGGCTGCCCGGCAACGCCGACACGCTCGCCGAGGCGATCGACATCCGCCTGGCCGCCCGCAGCGCCTTGCTCCAGCTGGCCGAGCTGCCCCGTATCGAGCGCTACCTGCGCGAAGCGGAGGCCCTCGCCAGCGCCCTCGGTGATCGGCGCCGGCTGGCGTGGGTGTGGACGTACATGTCGATCGCCCACCTCTTCGCCGGCGAGCCGGCCGAGGCCCTCGCCGTGGGCGAGCGCGCGCTGGCCCTGGCCGAGGCCGTCGGCGACGTCGGCCTGCGGGCGTCCGCCCGCACACCGCTGGCCCACGCTTGCTGCGAGCGCGGCGATTACCGCCGCGCGATCACGCTCTACGGCGAGGCGATCGAGACGCTGGCCGGCGACCTCGTGCGCGAGCGGTTCGGCCAGGCGGTGCCGCCCTCGCTGTACGCGCGCAGCATCGCCGCCATCTGTCTGGCCGAGCTGGGCGAGTTCGCCGAGGCCGAGCGGTTCGCGACCGAGGCCGCCGCGCTCACGCGCACGCTCGATCTCCCGTTCGGCTTCGTGCTGGCCCGCATGGCCCTCGGTCACGCCGGGATCGTGCAGGGGCGGATCGAGTCCGCGATCGAGGCGCTGGAGCCCGCGCTCGAGATCATCGAGGCGCGTGGCATTCCGACCTGGCTGCCGTGGGCGGCGGCGCTGCGCGGCTACGCGCTGGCCCTGGCGGGACGCACGGACGAGGGACGGGCGCTGCTCGAGCGCGCACTGGAGCGGGCCGTCGCGCTGCCGTTCCTGTTCGGCCATTCGCAGTGGGTCGCCTGGCTGGCCCACGTCCACGCGCTCGCCGGACGCCTCGACGAGGCGCGCCGGCTGGGCGACGAGGCCCTGCGGCTCAGCCGGGTACGCGGCACCCGCGGCTACGAGGCGTGGGCGCTGTGGATCCTCGCCGAGATCGAAGCCCGCCGCGGCGCGACGTCGGCGGCGGAGACCTTCGCGCGACAGGCGCGGGGGCTGGCCGACACGCTCGGCATGCGGCCGCTGATCGGCCGCTGCGACGCGCTGCTGGGCCGGCTCCGCCTCAGGAGCGGAGCCGACCCTTCCCCCGCACCGTCAATCTGACCCTCAGACCATCTGCCCCAGCACGGCGTCGAGGGCCTGCTCCACCTTCTGCCGCTGGGCCGGCGTGGCCACCATGCCGAACAGATCCAGAAAGTTCGGGTGCGTGAGGCCGCTCTCGATGAACGTGTAGCGCTTGGCGGCCAGCACGGCGGTCTGGATCTCGTGCCGCTCGGCCGCATCCAGCCGCCGCCACAGGCACGCCTGGAGATTGTCGACGTCGAGCTTGGCCTGCAGCTGCAGCAGGCCGTCCACCGCGCCCACCAGCTCGATGAGCTCGTCGATGGCCTGGTCCTTCTCGGCCGGGCTCATGGCCTGGAAGGCGCGCAGCGTCTCCAGATGGTCCATGCGGGCGTGCTGCGACTCCTCCAGCCAGTGCGACTTGAAGATGTGCTTGGTGAACGGGTCCAGCGCCTCGTCGCCGTCGAAGCAGCTGAGATAGTGCAGCTGGGTGAGCCACTCGATGGCCGCCGTCAGCAGCAGCACGGCGCCGGTGTGCTTGCTCAGCACCGCCCGGGCGACGCCCGGCGCGCCCGGGAGCAGCGCGAGCGAGAACCCCAGGGCACCGTCCACGCGGCCCCGCACCTCCCGGAAGAGGTTCATGTGCTTGACCTCTTCGGCGGCGAAGTTGGTGAGGGCGTCGAAGCCCTCGCGCCGGTCGATCTCGAAGTCGCGGGCGAGCGCGATCATCTTCGGCGCGATGAACTCCTCCACGAAGCCGAACAGGTGCGCGTAGGAGCCCATCTCCACGTGGCTGAGCTTCAGCTTCTCGCTCGGGGTCAGGCAACCGACGCGCCCGGCGCCCGACAGGCGCGCGGGCAGCCAGTGGCGGGCGCCGTCGAAGTGGCGCCCGCCGACCACGTCGGCGATCTTCCAGTTCACCCGATACGAGTTCTGCAGGCACTCGGCGTAGGAATAGGTGCTCATCTCATCCCCCTCTCTGATCCGGTCGGTCACTCCACCACGAGCAGCGCGTCGATCGTCACCGGCCGCGCGATGTTGAAGTAGTTGGGCGACGTCCGCATCACCATCTCGTGAATCGCCTCGAACTGCGCCGGCGTGCCGGCCCCCTTGAGGCGCGCCACGTAGCGGATGGCGTCGTAGCCGGGCCGGATGGCCGGATCGATGCCGAGGAATCCGCGCAGGTCGAGCGCGCCCGACGTCTCGATCTCGACCTTTTCGAGCGCGATACCCTGCAGGGCGGCGCCGGCGACGTAGCCCACGGTGATGCACGCGTTGAGCGCCGCCATCAGCAGCTCCTGCGGATTGGGCGCCGTGTTGCGGCCGAGCAGCTCGAGCGGCTCGTCGGCGTCGATCGAGAAGTGCCGGTGCACCGACCGGCCGGCGATCGTGTAGGACTCGACCGAGGTGCGGCTGCTCGCCTGCCCCTTCCACTCCGAACGGACGCGGAACTCGACCTGCGCCTGGGCCGGATCCTGCTCGATCGCGCGCACCATCTCGTGGATCGCGTCCACGTCCAGTCCGTTGACCTCTCGCCCCTTCGTCGCCGTCGTCGCCATGTCGTGGCTCCTCTCGGTCCGGGTCGGTACGAACGCGCAGGAGCATCGCAAGCGCGATGCCGAACGAAGACGACGAAATATCAGGGACTTGCGAGGCGGGTGACCATCGGCCGGGGCCGGGCGGCGGTTCGGCAGTTTCGGCGGTTTCGGCAGTTACCGGGTGGCGGGCGGCTTACCGCGTACCTGCACGCCGGCCCAGCGCTCGAAGAGCTCGGTCACCGCGGCCATGTCCTGGCCGTCGAGTCCGGAGGCGCCCGCCGCCTCGTAGACCTGGCGCACGATCGACATGGTGAGCATCGGCACGCCGAGGCTCTCGGCCATCCGCGCGGCCAGGCCCAGGTCCTTGCGGGACAGCGCGATGCTGAACCGCGGGTCGAAGTCGCCCGCGAGCACGTTGGGGAAGCGCTTGAGGAAGTGGTGCGAGCGGCCGCCGCTCGTGGATAGGATGTCGAAGAGACGCTGCGGGTCCATGCCGGCCTTGACGCCGAGCACCATCGCCTCCGCCGCGATCGCGACGTTGCCCATCGACATCACGTTGTTGACGATCTTCACCACCTGCGCCGAGCCGAGCGGCCCGACGTGGTGGATCTCGGTGCCGAGCGTGGTGAAGATCGGGCGGCAGCGCTCGAGCACCTGCTCGTCGCCGCCCACGATGAAGACCAGCTTGCCGCTGCCGGCCTCGACCGGGCCGCCGCTCACCGGCGCGTCCAGGCAGTCGAGTCCCTTCGTCGCGGCGACGCGCGCGACCTCCTTCCAGGTGTCGGGATCGATCGTGCTCAGGTCGACGAGTACCGCGCCCGCGCGCACCCGGGAGAGGACGCCGTCCGGCCCCAGGTAGGCGGCGCGGACGGCGGCGGGATGCGGGAGGCTCGACATCACGACGTCGGCCGACCGCGCCGCCTCGGCCGGTGAGGCGGCCCGGGTGACGCCGGCCCGCGCCGCGGCCTCCGCGCGCTCGGCGCTGATGTCGTAGCCCGTCACGGCGTAGCCATTCTTGACCAGGTGACCGGCCATGGCCCCGCCCATCGCGCCCAGCCCCACGAACCCGATCGTCTGCGCGCTCATCGCGAATCCTCCTGGTCGAGCTTCAGATAGTCGACGGTGCCCACGATCGCCTCGCGCTCGGTGAACGACGCCATGCGATCGGCGACCGCGCGGCTGTTGCCATCGCGGGTGATCGCCACCAGCACGTCCTGCATCGCCCGGATGGCCGCGCGCTGAAGGTCCGACGGGATGATGACGATGCGATAGCCCAGCGCGTGCAGTCGGGCCAGGGGCACCAGCGGCGTCTTGCCACCCTCGAACATGTTCAAGAGCTTGGGGAACGGCAGGCGGCGGGCGATGGTCTCGATCTGCGCCTCGCTCACCGGCGCCTCGACGAAGATCACGTCGGCGCCCGCCTCGGCGTAAGCCTGGGCCCGCTCGATGGCGGCGTCCAGCCCCTCGACGGCGATGGCGTCGGTGCGGGCGATGAGCACGAGGTCGGCGTCGGCCGCGGCGTCGCGCGCGGCCCGCAGCTTCTGCACCATCTCGGCCGCCGGCACCACCGACTTGTCGTCGAGGTGGCCGCAGCGCTTGGGGAACGTCTGGTCCTCCAGGTGCAGCGCCGCCACGCCGGCCCGCTCGAACTCGCGTACCATCCGGCGGACGTTGAGCGCGTTGCCATACCCGGTGTCGGCGTCGGCGATCACCGGCACGCCGGCGTGCTCGACGATCAGGGCCAGACGATCGGTCACCTCGGTCATGCCCAGCAGGCCGAGATCCGGATAGCCCATGCTGCGCGCGATGCCGCCGCCGGTCGCGTACACGGCCGCGAAGCCGGCCCGGCGGACGAGCCGCGCCGACAGGCCGTCGTAGACGCCGGGGGCGACCACGGTGGTGTCGCCCGTCAGGAGCTGCCTCAGCGCGGTCGTCGCGCGCATGTCACGCGCCCGCCGCGTTGGCGCCCGCGATGCGGCCGAACACGGCGCCGGACATCAAGCCGGTGCCACCCGGATAGTTCGAGTGAAAGAGGCCGCCGACCATCTCGCCGCACGCGTAGAGCCCGGGGATCGGCGTCCAGCTCGTGCTCTGCACCTGCGCGCGATCGTTCACCTTCACGCCGCCGAACGTGAACGTGATCCCACCGGTCACGGGCCACGCCGTGAACGGCGGGGTGTCGAGCCGCTGCGCCCAGTTCGACTTGGGCGGCGCGAGCCCCTTCGTGCCCAGACCGTCGCGGATGGTCGGATCGAACGTCCCGCCGCCGACCGACGCGTTGTAGGCCTCGAGCGTGTCCAGGCACCGCGCCTGGTCGACGGGAAGCTGCTCGACCAGCGCCTTCAGCGAGTCCGCCGTCGCCGGCTTGCCGGTGCTGTAGCGCCCCTCGAGCAAGCCGGTGACCTTGGCGTCGAAGATCTGGAAGGCGACGCCGCGCGGCTGGTTGAGGATGATGCCGCCGAGCTTGGCGTACGTGTAGAACTGGAAGTCCTCGCCCTCGTCGAAGAACCGCCGGCCGTTGACGTCCACCAGCACGCCGAAGGGATAGGACAGGCGGTTGGTCTTGTCGGTGAGCTTGCGGTCTCCGTGCGGCGGCGCCTCGGCGTCGATCGGCGTGGAGTGACAGCCGGTCCACTGCCCGCACGGCAGCGCGCCGATCTCCAGCGCCATGCGCAGCCCGTCGCCCGTGTTGTAGCGGGTGCCGCGCACCTTGGCGTGGTCCCAGGGGCGGCCGAGATAGCGCGCGCGCCACTCGGGATTCGCCTCGAAGCCTCCACAGCCGAGCACGACCGCCCGGGCCGTGATCTCTCCGTAGCCGTCGCCGTCCCGCGTGACCACCCCGGTGACGCGCCCGCGCGTGTCCTGCACGAGGCGCGTGGCGCTGGTGCCGTAGCGGATCTCCACACCGCGCTCCTGGGCGGCCTTGAACCACATGGCCGACAGGCCGATCCCCTCGTGCCGCGCGCGGATCACCGCGCCGGGCGACCACTTGATCGTGTTGCCCACGCGGACGCCGCTCAGGGACACCGCCGCTTCCATGGCGATGCCCTGCCTCGCCATCCAGCGCACGGTGTCGTAGGAACGGCCGATCAGGATCTCGGAGAGCTCGGGATCGCTCCGTCCCTCGGTGACGCGGTCGAGGTCGGCGCGGAACCGCTTCGGGGAATACGACTCCACGCCGGTGAGAAACCCCGGCACCTCCTGCTCGACCCCGGGGACCAGCGGCAGCAGATCCTCGCCACGATCGTAGGCGAAGCGCAGGAGGCCGCCGCTGTAGTGCGTGTTGCCGCTCCGCAACTCTCTCGGCGCTTTCTCGAGGATCGCGACCCGGTTGGCGCCCTGCTCACGGGCCGAGACCGCCGCCGCCATCGCGGCGTTTCCCGCCCCGACCACCACGACATCGTAGTCAGCCATCGAGATCCCTCTCAGAGCGGCGTGGACACCGGGCAAATGATCGCCGCTGTTGAGGATTTTTGCACGTTTCGTTTAGTGCCCAGACCTGCTAGGGTGGACGCCTCATGCAGAGACTACGAGACGCCGTTTGCCCGACCTGCGGAACCGAGGTCACCGTCACGTACTGGCCGTACAACGTCCCGCTGTATACCGTCCATCTCGTCCGTGGCTCCAATCGCGATTGCCGGCAGTCCCTTCGCCCAGTGGTGGTGGACCGTCCCGAGAGCAACGCGCCCCGACCGTCCTCGTGAACCCGACGACCTATCGGGTCGTCCGTCATGACCGCAGCGGTGAGGTGTGGATCTTCCGAGTAGAGTCCGACGTCCTGACCGGCGCCTGCGGTCCGATGCAGAATCGCGAGATTCCGCCCGAGTTGTCCGATCTGTCCTACGAGGATCACCCCGACGATCTCGACTGGATCCTCCGCGCGTGGGAGCATTTCGAGGTGCTCACCTCCCGCTGACGCTGTCCCGCTGTAGACGGCGTGTCGGTTCCCTTCGATCCAGCGCGCGAGGCCGAATTGGCAAGACGGTCAGGAACCGACCGGTCTTGATTCACTCGTCGACCACTACCTGTGGGTGACCCGCCGCAGGAGACTCCTGTATCGACGGTAGGTTAGCTTCTCTGTTGGAAGTGGTACTGGCTTTGCCTATACTCCCCGGCCATGGTCCGCCCGATCCTTCGCTACGTGATCGCCGTCGGCGGCATCGTGCTGGTGGTCGGCAGTGCGTTCGCGATTGCTCCGCAGATCTGGCCTCCCGATCCCAACGCATCGCTGACGCTCAAGAACGGGCAGATCGTCGGCGAGACCATCGGCTTCGTCTGGGCGGCGGATCCGGACACGGCCACCATCCAGGTCAGCGCGAGCCTCGTCGGCTTTCGCACCTTTCCGGTGACGGTGAATGCGGATACGCGGATCATGGACGGCGACAAGGAAGGCGCGTTCGGTGACCTCGGCAAGTACACACGCGTGCGCGTCGTCTACGAGAGCCGCGACCACAACCGTCTGGCGAGCTCGATCGAGCTGATCCGCAACGGGTCGCCCGGCTCGGCCACGTCGGCGACCGACGTGGCCGGCGACGAGCGTCCGCCGTCCACGGGCTACTGGGTGGAGGTCGGCGTCTTCACCGATCCCGAGGCCGCCGGCACGCTGGCCGCACGCCTGCTCGAGCACAACCTGACCGTCTCCCTCGAATCCGTCACGCTGCGCGGGCAGGAGCACCCGGTCGTGCGCGTGCAGGTCGGTCCGTACCCGGACGAAGCCGCCGCGACGGCCGCGCAGCAGAATCTCCGCGCGATCGGCTACCAGGCCGCGGTAGCCGGTCGCTGAGCGCGGCAGCGTCTAGCGCGCCCGCGCCCGCGGGCGATTCGCCTCCGGTACCGGCCGGCCGTCTTCCGCCCGCGCCGAGTGACGATGCTGGGCGACGGCCTCGCTGAACTGCTCGACGAACGCGCGCGTCTCCGACCCGCCTCCGATCACGACGCCGAGACGGCTGCCCGGCTTGCCGTTCCGCCGATCGGGCGTCGCCAGCGCCTCTTCGCCGACACCGGCGGCGCGCAGGAGCTCGACCCCCTCGCCCATGGCCCCGATCGGCTTGAAGTGCTTGTAGGCCTCGTCGACGAAATCGCGCGCATCGGGGTTGCGGCCGAGCGTCTCGAATCGGCCCCGCCGGGGATCAGCACCGCGTCGAACAGGACCGACTTCACGGTGAGCAGACTCCTGGTGGCCTCCAGCGTGGTGCCGTCGGCAGTGGCCACCATGCCGAGCGCCGGGGCGACGATCTCGACCTTGGCGCCGGCGGCCTCGAGCGCCTTGCGGGCCGCCGTCAGCTCCCGGCCGGCCACGCCCGGCGCGACGAGTGCCGCGATCACGCGTCCCTTGATCGTGTCCTTGACGGTGGTGGTCATGCTGAGCGCCGGTGACGGGACCGGCGTCCTCGTCCGGGGATCCTGCAGGAAGCCGGCCCGGGTCAGCTTCGCCATCGACTCGTAGACCTGGAAGAACCCGTGGGCGGCGGACCCGCGGGCGTGCACCACGCGTTCGGGAATACGCTCGTGATCGAACCGCGTGATCTTCTCGCGCAGGTGGAAGTCCTCGAGCAGCGTCGGCCCGCGCCGGCCGGCTTTGAGGGAATCGTCCGTGTGGTGGACCCGCGCGCCCTGGTCGGTCGTGAGGGCCGTCTCGTCCGGGCCCTCCCGGAATGGCTCGAGACTGCGATCCTTGCTCGAGACACCGTTGCGATCGGGGCGGCCGCCGTTCCGCTTCGGCTTCATGGCCTACAGCAACTCCTTGCGCGCCTGCTTGGCCCGGGCGGCGCCGATGGCGGTCTTCACTTCCTTCTCTTCCTCGGGCGGCGGGATCACGGCCGGCATGCCGAGCGACTCGATCCACAGCTCCCGGCACCAGCCGGTCGTGTGGTACAGGTGCTCGTCCTCCTGCTCCTCGACCTGCTCGAGGGCATCCGTGAGCGCCCGGCCCTGATCTCCCTTGAGGGCCGCCGCCGCCTGGCCGATCAACTCCCAGTTGAGATGGTCCTTCGTCTCGGCCGAGACGACGCACTCGGTGGCGACGAGCTGCGCGGCATCCGGCACACCGGCGTCGAGCGCCATCTCCATCGCCGTCACCAGGGACTGTCCGACGTGTCGGACGACCAGCCGTCCGGGTGTCTCGATCGCCGGGTCGAGATCCAGCGCCTCGAAGATCCCGAGGACGATCCGCTCGTGCGTGCGGGTCTCCTCGAGATACGTCTCCCACTCTTCCTCGAGCTCTTCGTTGATCACGCAGCGGAGGGCGGTCTCGTACACCTTGATGCCGCCCTGTTCGGTCTCCAGAGCCTGATACAACAGCTCGGCGAGCTGGTCCTTGTTCATGCTGCCTCCATCGACTGAATTGCCCGTTGGGACGATGGAGGGGGTGCAAGGGGTGTGCCCATGAGGCGCAATGGGTTCTGGTAGCATGAGCGAGGGAGGAAAGGCCATGGCCACGACCCTCGAGCAGTTCGCCGCGGACTGTCGCCGCATTCTGGAGAGCACGCCTGGACCCGACGGTCGCAAAAAGGTCAGCGCGATCGTGCAGGACGTGCTCAAGGACGACGCGTTCATCGCGCGCCACCTCGGCGACGACGTGCCCGAGCGCAAGATCCTCTACCAGGACCCGACCCTGGGCTTCTGCATCCTCGCCCACAACTACATCGGTGCGAAGGAGAGCGCGCCCCACGATCACGGTCCGTCGTGGGCGATCTACGGTCAGGCGCGGGGCGAGACGGTCATGAGCGACTGGACGGTGCTGGAGCCGGCCGCCGAGGGCAAGGCGGGCAAGGTGAAGCACGCCCGCAGCTACCCGCTCAAGCCCGGCGATGCCCACGTTTACAACGAAGGCGACGTCCACTCACCGCGACGCGACGGCCCCACGAAGCTGATCCGCATCGAGGGCACCAACATGGCGAACGTCAAGCGTCTGTCCTTCGAACAGGTGTGAGATGACGCGCCGCCTCGCCGCCGTGGTCGTCAGCCTGCTCCTCGTGACGGCCACGGCGGCCCAGGCGCAAGCCCCGATGCGGGTGCGCGGAACCATCACGGCCGTCGATGGCAACGGCGACGGCGTCGGTGCCACCACCCGGCCCGGCCCGGGTGGCGCGCTCACCGCGCTCGAGGTGCACGTGTTCCCGCCCAACATGCCGGTGCCCAACGAGGGCCATCGCCCGTGGGATCTCGAGCCGGGCTCGATGACGACGAATGCCCGGGTGACCGCGGTGGTGCAGTCCACCAACGGTCGCGAGCTGACCCTGACCTACAAGGACGGCGCCCAGAGGATCGTCGTGCCGGAGCGCACGCCGATCGTGACGGCCGTGCCCGCGGACCGGTCGGCGCTGAAGGCGGGCGAGTTCGTGTTCTTCTCCGCCGAGGCGGGTGCCGATGGCACCCTGACCCCGACGGGACGCATCCAGGTGAGCCGCGACGGCGTCAAGCCGCCGATGTAGCTACGCGCCGCCGGAGAAGCCGCGGAGCTCGGCGAACGTCTCGTCGGGCGCCTGCTCCGCGGGGCAGTGCCCGCACGGCAGGACCACGCAGCGCACGAGGTTGGTGGCGTACCGCGACCACGCGGCGTCGTAGCTGTAGAACTTCGACGTGTGACTCCGACCGCCGAGGATCACCATGAGCGGGCAGGCGATCCGGCGGTCCGCGTACCGCCGCCGGGTGGTCGAGCGCCATCCGGTAGCCGGCCCGGGCGCCCCGATCGTGGCCGGCCACCATGAAGCGCTCGAAGCCGAGCTGCTGCATGACCTCGACCTGGTCCTGGGCCATCCGGCGAAAGGAATAGTTGCTGTGATCCGGCAGCCCGCGCGGCTGGCCACTGTCGCCGTAGCCGCGCAGGTCGGTGACGACGACGGTGAAGTGCTCGGCCAGCCGCGGGGCGACGAATCGCCAGTGGATGTGCGTCAGCGGGTTGCCGTGCAGGAGGAGGAGCGGCGGGCCGGCGCCTCCGACGACGCCGTGATTGGTGACGCCGGGATCGCGGGTCGGCAGGTCGAAGCGGCGGAAGCCTCGTACATCGCGCGCTCCTTTCGCACCGCCATCATCGACGGACCGCGGTGGCGACGCGCGCCGAGTCCCGCTGGGTGGGGGCCATGTCGGGCCCCCCTGTGGACTAGTGCGCGGCGTGGCCGGGGATCGACATCACGAGGTGCAGGTAGCCGCCCAGCTCGTTGATCCGTCGCATGTCGCGGGCGACGAAGGCCGCGCGCTCGCTCTCGGTGAGATCGGCGCCGGCCACCGCCGCCGCGGCATCGCGGCTGAAGCGATCGCGGAACTCGGGATCTTTCTTGAGGCGGTACAGCAGGCTGTTGACCGCGTAGCGGCTCATCAGAGCCTCCATTCCACGGCGGCCAGGTTGATGCGCGGCAGCTCGCCGAAGTAGCGGACGTCGGCGCGGGCCGGCGTGACGGCGCCCAGCAGCACCATCCAGTTGAGGAACTCGTGACCGCCGGTCTTGTGCAGCTCGTCGGCGGTCAGCTCCTGCAGCGGAGCGTGCTCGCCCGCCTCCATCCAGTGGATGAGCTTGCGGTCGAAGACGGTGTCCGTCTCGCCCACCCGCGGCAGCGAGAGCTCGGGAAAGTGCGACAACCCCCCGGTGGCGATGATGCCCACGTTCCACGGGCTCTTCGCCACCACGCGCGCGATGTGCTGGCCGAAGGCGAAGCAGCGCCGCGCGGTCGGCTGGGGCGCGACGAAGGCGTTGACGAAGATCGGCACCAGCGGCGGAATGGGCCGCGTGCCGTGCATGGTATTGACCGGGCTCAGGAAGGCGTGGTCGACCGGCGCCTCCCAGGACAGCGCCAGGTCGAAGCCGGCCTCCATCCCCTGCTCGAGGATCGCGTTGGCGAGGGCCTCGTGCAGGGGGTACTCGGTGGGCATGTGGTCGAGCACCTTGTCGAACGCCTCGGCGTGGTCCTGGGCCATGCGCTGCACGCGGCGGCCGATGCGCACGCACATGGCCGGCACGCAGTTGAACGAAAACGCGTTGAGATGATCGTCGGCCACCACGATGAGCGCGTCGGGCTGCCGGGCCGAGAGGCGCTCGCCCATCCTGGCGATCTCGGCCATGACCGCCACCACCGTCTGCCGTCCCAGCGCACCGCACGCCCGCTCGTAGTAGTCGGGATCGAGCACGTGCGACATGGCGCCGCCGAACACGATGCGTCCCATCGGCCTGTCTCCTGTGGGCGAAACTATAAAGGATCTTCGGAGCGACGGTCGGCGCTATCGCGCGTCGAAGTGCAGCGAGCCGAACAGCACCGCGGTGTGGCTGTGCGTGTCGTTGGAGTGGCTCTCGACGCCGACGAGCTTGACCGGCGGCGGCGTCTCGTCGAACAGCCGCCGGTAGTCGTCGCGGACGTTGCGGCGCTCGCGGAACCAGTGACCGGCCTCGCGGGGCCCGGACCGCACCACGAGGAGGACGCGCTGAAACAGCTCGAACTCGTCGGGGCGGGCCTCGGTGCCGACGGGCGCGGTCGTGTCCCAGACGTACTGGATCCCCTTCATCCCCTCGAACACGACCATCACGCGCCCGGCCTGATCGTTCCGCCGGAGATCGCGGACGTCACCACCGGCGGGAAGCACGAGGGCCTTCCACTCCCAGGTCAGCCAGGGGGTCCGCTTCAGATCGATCGTCAGATTGCGGCCGACGCGCATCGCCTCGCCCTCGGTCGTGAGCTGGAGCACCGGGCGCCCCTCGGCCTGCACGATCGTCGGTGGCCGCTTGAACGGCGTGCGCTCGGGGGGATATCGGCGCCACTCGGCGGAGAGATCCAGCGGCCCGCCGGGATAGGCGTCCCAGTTGTCCACGCGGACCGTCGACGCCGGACCCGCGCCCAGGGTCAGGACGACGACCGCGAGGGCCAACCACACGCGCGCCGGACGGTGAACGACGAGTGTCACGGCGCTCCCGATTTTACTTCAGCCGCGGCGAGAACGGTCGGCGCAAGTCAGCGGCCGGCGCCCGGCCCCGGGCCTCCCCTCACTCGGTGCGCGGCGGCAGATGCTGCCGGAACCACGCGACCGTCGCCTTCATGACCTCGCTGAACGCGGGGTCCGTGTAGACCTCGTAGTGGCCGTAGCCCTTGAGCACCACGAGCTTCTTGGGCTCGCCGGCTCGCGCGTAGAGCTGGAGCGATTCATCCGGCGGCACGAGCCGATCGTCGTCGGTGGTGATGAAGAGCACGGGCCGAGGCGCGATCTTGTCGACCACCCATTCCGGATGGAACTCGAGCGTCTCGGCGACGTACTCGAGGGGGATGGTGCTCACGGCGGCCGGATTGTTGCGCCGAGCCGCGGCCGCCAGCTCCGCGGACTGGCGGTCGGGCAGGAGAATCTCCTCGCGCTTGACGAACTCGGACTTGCCCTCCCGTACGCGTCGCACGCGGTCCTGGTCCGAGCGCTCGAGCAGATCGTGGAACTCGTCGGGCCGGCGGACGCTGCGCATCCAGCGACCGCCGTGGCCGATGCCCACCACGCTGACGACGCACTTCACCCGCGGGTCGACGGCGCCGGTCCACACCACGGTCGCGCCTCCGTAGCTGGTTCCGTAGATCCCGAGCCGGCCGGCGTCCACTTCCGGCTGGGCGCCGAGAAACGTCAGCGCCGCCTGGACGTCGGCCACCCGGCTGTACGGGGCGAGGCGGTTCCTCGACCCCTCGCTGTCGCCCCAGCCCTTGTAGTCGAACGTCATGACGACGTAGCCCGCCTCGTTCAAGAGGCGCGCGTTGTCCGGCAGGTACATGTCCTTGACGCCCGTGTAGCCGTGACAGAGGACGATGCCGGCCCGCGTCTCCGACGGCTTCAGATCGTCGGGATAGTAGAGATCGCCGACCAGCCGGATGCCGTCGCTGTAGAAGTGGATCGCCTTCTTCACGACCGTCGTCCTCCCCTCGCTCGATCCCCTGCAGCCATCAGGGCTCGATGATACGATGCCGCCCGATTCGATGGACGACCTGCTGATCCGCGGCGGCTACCTGATCGACGGCAGCGGCGGCCCCGGCCGCGACGCGGACGTCGCCGTGCGCGACGGCCGCCTCGCCGCCGTCGAGCCGCGCTCGGCCCGTCCGGCCCGTCGCGTCATCGACGCCCGCGGGCAGGTGGTGGCGCCGGGGCTCATCGACATCCACACACACTCGGACTTCACGCTGCCGCTCAACCCGCGCGCCGAGTCGAAGATCCGCCAGGGCGTCACGCTCGAGGTCGTCGGCAACTGTGGCTTCTCGGCCGCGCCCGCGCTCCCCGGCACGGCGGCCATGCTCCGCCAGTACCTCGCTTCCAGCGCGACCTGGCTGCCCTTCCAGGAGACGACGTTCACGGACTACGCCGCCGGCTTTCCGCCGACCTCGGTGAACGTGATCCTCCAGGTCGGTCACAACACCCTGCGGCTCATGACGGCGGGGCTGGACAATCGCCCGCTCACCCCGGACGAGATGGCCGCGATGGAACGCCTGCTGGAAGAGGCGCTCGTCGGCGGCGCCTGGGGGCTGTCCTCCGGGCTGTTCACCGCGCCCGGCAACTTCGCGGACGCCGCCGAGATCCATGCGCTGGCGCGTGTGCTCCGGCGCCACGGGGCCGCCTACTCCACGCACGTCCGCGACGAGGCCGATCGCGGCTTCGAGGCCGTGCGGGAGGCGATCGCGGTCGCCGAGGCCACCGGCGTGCACGTGCAGATCGGGCACCTGAAGCTCTCGGGCGTCGACAACTGGGGCGGCGCCACGCGGCTCCTCGCTGAGATCGAGGCCGCGCGGCGCCGCGGGCTTCCGGTGGACTGCGACGCCTATCCCTACGACACCGCGAGCAATCCCCTGCGCAACCTGCTGCCTCGCTGGGTGATGGAGAACGGTATCCCGGCGATGCTCGAGCGGCTCCGCCTGCGCGACGTGCGCACCCGCCTCCGAGAGGAGATCGCGCGCAACGGACTCACCAACTTCGGTCGCATCCCCTCCTGGGACGTCGTGCGCGTCGCCATCTCCCCGCACCTGCCCGAGAACGCCGGCCGCACGCTCGGCGACATCGCCCGGACCCGCGGCGTCGATCCCATCGACGCCGTCGCCGACTACCTCGTGGCCGACCGGGGGGAGACGCGCATCCTGATCACCTCGATGGCGGACGCGGACGTGCACGAGATCACGCGGGCGCCGTGGGTGACGGTGGGCTCGGACGGCAACGCGCTCGCCGTCTCCGGCGTCACCAGCCAGGGCAAGCCGCATCCGCGCTTCTACGGCACCCACGCGCGAGTCCTCGGCCCCTACGTCCGCGATCTCCGGCTGCTGACGCTCGAGCACGCCGTCGCGAAGATGACGGGCGCCGCCGCCCGGGCCCTCGGGCTCCAGGACCGCGGCCTGCTTCGCGCCGGTGCCTGGGCGGACGTCACCGTGTTCGACCCGGCGCGGATCGGCGATCGCTCGACCTACGAGGAGCCGCACCGCTACGCGGCCGGCGTATCCACGGTGGTCGTCAACGGCGAGGTCGTGGTCGACGGGGGCGACCATACGGGCGCGCTGCCCGGGCGCGTGCTCCGGCGGCGCGCGTGACCGCGTCGCACTGGGAGCGCGATCGGCTCGCCGAGTCGATCCTCGGCGCGCTGGCGGCGGCCGGCAAGAACCTCGACGCGCTGACGATCGACGACCTCGCGGTGACCGACCAGTTCCACGGCGGCGGCAAGCCCGCCACCGTACGGCTCGCGAGACTCTTCGGCGCCGCGCCCGGCCTGCGCGTGCTGGACGTCGGCGGCGGGCTCGGCGGGCCGGCGCGCACGCTCGCGGTGGAGTTCGGCTGCCGCGTCACCGTCGTCGACCTCACGGAATCCTTCGTGCGCGCCGCGCGCGAGCTGACCGCGCGCCTGGGCCTCGACGACCGCGTGAGCCACCAGGTCGGCGACGCGCTGGATCTCCGCTTCGACGGCGGCGCGTTCGACGTCGTGTGGACCCAGAACAGCGGCATGAACATCAGCGACAAGGAGCGTCTCTACGAGGGCTTCCACCGGGTCCTGCGACCGGGCGGGCTCCTCGCCATGCAGGAGCCCATGTCCGGCCCCGTGCAGCCGGCGATCTTCCCGCTGATGTGGGCGACCGACCCCTCGACCAGCTTCCTGCGCACGCCGGCCGAGATGCGCGGGCTGATCGCGCGGGCGGGCTTCGCCGAGCGCACCTGGGAGGACGTGACGTCCGAGACCGCGGGCCCCGCCAGCGCGGAGGGCATTCCGCCGCACAGCGCGCAGCGCCTGATCATGGGCGACGCGCTCGACGCGATCATCCGCGCCAACCATCGCAACCGCGCGGAAGGTCGCATGGTCTCCGTGCAGGCCGTCTTCGAGCGTCGCTGACCCTCCACGTCCGGCGGCCTGCCCTGATCGCCTGATCGAGCGCGGGCAGGACTCCCGAGCGGACCTCGCAGACCCATGAAATACGCTATGGTTCACGTGGCATCGACCATACGTAGAGCGAGTAACGGGAGGGCGTCATGAAGGCGAAGAAGAAGAGCCGGACGAGCAAGGTGAAGAATCTGATGCCCCGCCGGACGGAGATGGTGAAGGGCGGCCGCGACGCGGCGACCGGCATGGCGTCGGGCAAGCTCCAGCACGGGGCCGTCGTGATCACGAAGGAGTGGGGAGGCACCTCGAGCTGACGCGACGCCGGGCATGACGCGGACCGCGTCGTATCCGAGCCTCGAGGACCGTGTCGCCTTCGTGACCGGAGGCGGCAGTGGCATCGGCGCCTCGATCGTCGAGCACCTGTGCGCTCAGCGGGCGCGCGTCGCCTTCGTGGACATCGCGCGGGCGGCGTCGGAGGCGCTCGTCGAGCGGATCGGCAAGCGCGGCGACCCACCGCCGTCGTTCATCCCGTGCGACCTTCGAGACATCGCGGCACTCCGGTCGGCCGTCGCCGAGGCTCGCGGCCAGCTCGGGCCCATCCGGGTGCTGGTCAACAACGCCGCCCACGACGAGCGCCACTCGATCGAGCGCGTGACCCCCGAGTACTGGGACGATCGGTTCGCGGTGAACCTGCGCCACCAGTTCTTCGCCGCGCAGGCGGTGGCCCCCGACATGGCCGCGGCCGGCGGGGGGTCGATCATCAACCTCGGCTCGACGTCGTGGCTCGTGGGCCAGGGCGGCATGCCGGCGTACCTCAGCGCCAAGGCGGCCGTCGCCGGGCTGACCCGGGCGCTCGCCCGGGACCTGGGCCCGATGAACATCCGTGTCAACTGCATCGTGCCCGGCTGGATCATGACCGAGCGCCAGGTGACGCTGTGGCTCACCCCCGAGGGCGAGCAGGAGCTGCTGCGGCGTCAGTGCCTGAAGCGGAAGCTGGTGCCCGAGGACGTCGCACGCGTCGTCCTGTTCTTCGCCGCCGACGACAGCTCGGCCTGTACCAACCAGAGCTACATCGTCGACGGCGGCTGGGTGTGACGCCGCGCCTCAGACCTGCACGGAAGACGAACGCGGCGCGCTAGTCGAGGCCGGCGTACATCCGTTCGTCGTAGAGCGCGCCCGTCATCGGCGCCAGCGCGTCTCTGAACGCGCGCGTCGCCGCCGTCATGGAGTGCGCCTCCACCGCCGTCGCGTCCTTCCAGATCTCCACCACGGTGAAGTGGTTGGGGCGGCTCGCCTGCTGCACGACGTCGAAGCGCAGGTTGCCCTCTTCCTTGCGGCTCGCCTCGGCGAGGCGCTCCAGCGCGACGGCGCCGTCGTCCTTGCGCGGCGGGATGACGTCGACGTGCGTCACGACGTAGATCGCGCCGGGCGCTGAGGCCGTGGCGATCGGCCCCAGCGCGAGGCGGTGGTGGATCCGCTCATCGGTGGGGGCGTTGCGGATCGCGGCGAGCTTCACGCGCGTGTCCATCGTGGCCGCGTCCCGGCCGTGCGCATCGAGGGCCGTCTGATCCTTCCAGACCTCGAGGATCACGAACTGATGAGGCTGGCCGACGCGCTGCGCGACCTCGCACCGCAGGCTGCCATCTTGTCGACGCGTGCGCACGCGATAGTCTTCGAGCAGCGTCCGACCGGCCGCCGCCGAGGCGGGTGTGACCTCGACGTAGGTCACGGCGTACACGGGCTGGTCGCATCGCATCACGAGCGGCTCCGAGTGTACTATCGTCCGGCGATGCCGGGCCCACTTCCCTCGCACGCGCGCGTCGTCATCATCGGCGGTGGCATCGTCGGGTGCAGTGTCGCCTATCACCTGACGAAGCTCGGCTGGCGCGACGTGCTGCTCCTCGAACGCCGTGAGCTGTCCTGCGGCACCACCTGGCACGCCGCCGGGCTCGTGGGCCAGCTTCGCTCCAGCCACAACCTGACCCGCCTGGCCCGCTACGGCGCCGTCCTCTACGAGCGGCTCGAAGCGGAGACGGGCCAGGCGACCGGGTTCCGGCGATCGGGCAGCATCAGCGTCGCGCGCACGGCCGAGCGGTTGATCGAGCTGAAGCGCGGGGCGTCGATGGCGCGGTGCTTCGGGGTCGACGTCGAGGTGATCTCCCCGAGCGAGGCCGGCCGCCTGTGGCCGCTGATGCGGACGGACGACCTGGCCGGCGCCGTGTGGATCCCCGGCGACGGGCGGACGAATCCGATCGACACGACGCTGGCGCTGGCGCGGGGGGCGCGCAGCGGCGGCGCCACCATCCTCGAGAACGTCACGGTGACGGGCGTCCGGCGCGAGCACGGCGCGGCGACCGGCGTCAGCACGGATCGCGGCGACGTCGCCTGCGACGTGGTCGTCAACTGCGCGGGGATGTGGGGGCGCGAGGTCGGGCGGATGGCGGGCGTCAACGTGCCGCTGCACGCCTCCGAGCACTTCTACATCGTCACCGAGCCGATGGCGGGGGTGGCGCGCGACCTGCCGGTGCTCCGCGACACCGACGGCTACATCTACGTGCGCGAAGAGGTCGGCGGCCTCCTCATGGGCGGCTTCGAGCCCGCCGCCAAGCCGTGGGGGATGGACGGGATCCCGGACGACTTCAAGTTCTCGCTGCTCCCCGAGGACTGGGAGCACTTTCGCCTCCTGATGGAGCAGGCGTGCGTGCGCATCCCGGCGCTGGAGACGGCCCCGGTGCGGCGGCACGTCAACGGGCCGGAGAGCTTCACCCCCGACAACCGCTACATGCTCGGGGAGGCGCCCGAGCTGCGGAGCTTCTTCGTGGCGGCCGGCTTCAACTCCGTGGGCATCGCCTCCGCCGCCGGCGCCGGCCAGGCGCTGGCGGAGTGGATCGTCGGCGGCGAGCCGAGCATCGATCTGTGGGACGTGGACATCCGGCGCTTCATGCCGTTCCAGGGCAACGCCGACTACCTGCGCGAGCGCACCCGGGAGGTCGTGGGGCTGCTCTACGCGATGCACTGGCCCTTCCGCCAGCCGGAGACGGCGCGCGGCGTCCGCCGCTCGGTCCTGCACGACCGGCTCGCCGCCCGCGGCGCCGGCTTCGGCGTGGTGGCCGGCTGGGAGCGCGCGAACTGGTTCGCGACGGCCGGCGTCGAGCCGCGCTACGTCTACACCTACGGCCGCCAGAACTGGTTCCCGTGCGCGGCCGCCGAGCACCGCGCGGTGCGCGAGGCCGTCGGGCTCTTCGACCAGTCGTCGCTCGCCAAGCTCCTGGTGCAGGGACCGGACGCGACGGCGACGCTGCAGCGCCTCTGCGCCAACGACGTCGACGTGGCCGTCGGGCGGATCGTCTACACCCAGATGCTCAATGCGCGCGGCGGCATCGAGTGCGACCTGACCGTGACGCGCCTGGCCGACGACGCCTACCTCGTGGTCACGGTGGCCGCCGCCGCCACCCACGACGCCGACTGGATCCGGCGCGGCAGCGCGGGCGCGCGGGTCACACTCACCGACCTCACGTCGGCCTTCACCGTCCTCGGGGTCATGGGCCCGCGCTCGCGCGAGCTCCTGGCGCGCCTGACGGACGCCGATCTGTCGAACGCCTCCTTCCCCTTCGGCACGACGCGCGAGATCGCGGTGGGCTACGCCACGGTGCGGGCCACGCGGATCACGTACGTCGGCGAGCTGGGCTGGGAGCTGTACGCCCCGACGGAGTTCGCGATGGGGGTCTACGACGACGTGGTCGCCGCCGGCGGGGACGTCGGGCTGCGCCACGCCGGCTACCACGCGATGGACTCGCTCCGGATGGAGAAGGGCTACCGCTCCTGGGGCCACGACATCGGCGGCGACGACACGCCGCTCGAGGCCGGGCTCGGCTTCGCCGTCGCCTTCAAGAAGGACGGCTTCGTGGGGCGCGAGGCGCTGCTACGCCAGCGCGACCGCCCGCTGGCCCGCCGCCTCGTCGCCTTCACGCTCGACGATCCCGAGCCGCTGCTCCTCGGCGACGAGCCGATTTACCGGGACGGCGCCCTGGTCGGCCGGATCACCTCGGGCGCCTACGGCCACACGCTCGGACGCTCGGTCGGCATGGGCTACGTCGCCCATCCCGACGGCGTCGACGCGGCGTTCGTGCGGACGGGACGCTGGGAGCTGGAGATCGCCACCGAGCGCCTCCCGGCGAGCGCCCAGCTCGAGCCCCCCTACGATCCGACCTCCGCCCGCGTCCGCGCGTAGCAACTCGCACGTCGGGGATCGAGGAGCGGCCCGGCGAATCGAGGAGCGCCCCGAGTTCCCGGGGCGCTACCGAGCCGCCCGGGGGGGTGTGGGGGGCCATATCGGGGCCCCCCCACCTTAACCAAACACGAACGCGCGCCGCGGGTTGTCGACCAGCAGCCGGCGAAGGCCGGCGTCGTCCACGCCCTTGCGCCGCAGGCGCGGCACCACGTTCACCATGAGGTGGTGATAGCCGTAGCCGCCGTACTTCGTCAGCGAGCTCTTGTAGGCGATGTCGTGGGACATGAGGATCTGGCTCTCGTGGCCGCGCGCGATGAGCGCGAGGATCTGAGCCATGCGGCCGCCGTCGTTCGGCATGTCGAAGTCGGGATTGTACGGGTAGTACGAGTTCTCCAATCCGAACAGGTCGTACTCGAGCCATACGCCGGTCGCCGCCAGGTCGAAGAGATGCTGCTGGTCGGCGATGGTTCGATCGATGTGGCACATGATGGTGCGGCGGAGGTCGCCGCCCTGCTTGCCGATCAGCTCGAGGATCTGCATCGGCGCCGTCTGGTCGCGGCCCGGATGGATCATCAGCGGCGCGCCCGTCTGGCGCTGAGCCTCGACGGCGGCGCGCACGACCTTCTTCTCGTTCTCCGTCCACGGCCACGTGTTGCCGATCTCGCCGATGAGCCCGGCCCGCACGCCGGTGTCCCCGACCCCGACGGTCACCTCACGGACGATCTCCCGCACGATCGAGTCCTCGCTGCGCCGGTCCATGTCTGCGGGATGGGCGGCCGCCACGTAGTAGCCGGCGCCCATGACGATATTGAGGCCCGTCGCCCGCGAGATGCGCGCCAGGGCGAGCGGGTCACGCGACAGACTCACGTTGGTCGGATCGACGACCGTCTGCCCGCCCACGCGCTTGAACAGCATGATCTCGTCCTGCGCGGTCTGCTCGTCGAGCAGCCGGAGGTTGTCGAGGTTCGCGTTGAAGTTCTGTCGCACCCAGCCGACGTTCGACAGGCTGACCGGCTGGTAGGCGAGGCCCTTGTCGCTCGCGGCGGCCGGCTCCTTGAACATCACCTCGAAGTCGATGAGCAGGTGCTCGTGCGGCAGCGTGACGCCCATGGCCTCGGCCTCGACGACACCGAGAACGGTCAACGCCTTCCCCGACAGCGCGTTCGGCATGCGGCCCCCCCTGTGTGCGGCGCGTTGGTCTCGATCCTAGCGGCGGTCGTCAGGGCGCGACAGGAGCCACCAGTGCCAGGCGAAATGGAGAACGAACCCGAGCGCCCCGGCGCCCACGACGATGACGACGAGCAGCCACCACGGCAAGCAGAGCATGACTCTCGCCCGCTACCTCATCGAGCGTGACGGCGTCAGTCTATCCCGCGCTTCGCGACGAGCCCGACCCGCCGCCCTCGCTTCGCCGGTGACGGCGCGACCTAGTAGCGCAGACGCAATCCGTAGGTGAAGTCGAACCCGCCGATCCCGCCGTCGCCGGAGCCGCCGGCGGCCGGCAATCCGCCGGGGCGCGCCGTCGTGAGCTCGTACTCGCCGAACAGGGCCGTGTCCTTGCCGAGCCGCCAGGTCAGGCCGGCGGCCGCCTTCGCCCCGAGCCGATAGGCCGGGTCGACCCGGGTGCCCAGCAGCCGGCCGACGTAGTCGGGCTCGACGACGAAGATCGCCGGCCCAAACGCCAGATAGGGCTCGAGCGTGGGGATCAGCTCGGCGCCGGGCCAACGCAGCTTGATGTCGAAGGACGTCACCGTGCCCTGCGAATCGAGGTCGAGGAGCCGGGGGCTCTCGCCGAGCTGCGGGCCCGGGGAGGGTGCGACGGGGGCGAGCGACCACCGCAGCGGCGCCACGCCGAAGCCGACGCTGAAGGCGGGCCCGGCGTCCAGGAGGTGCTCCAGGATCGACTCGCCCGACGAGGCCGCAAAGGTGGTCCCCGGCAGGAAGGCCATGGCGGCGAGCAGGACGGCAACAACTCGGCGACGCACAGCGTGTTGAAGCATACGCCCGTTGGACGGATGAGGCCACCCGCTATTCGTTCCGTTTGAGAGAATCAGCCGACACGCGCCCTACCCGCACAGCACCGCGGTCCAGAACGTGAGCATGTCAGCGCGGAACTCGGCGGCCTCCCCGTCCCGGCTGCCGAGGCTGGCGCCCCGCACGCCATAGCCGGCCTTCAGGCCGTAGACCGCCACGTCGCGGTCGGTGAGGGCGGGATCGGCCTGGCCGGTGAGCGGATGGATGCAGGCGCCGTCGGCGGCGAGGTAGGTGGTCGGCGCCCCGGGTGCCACCGCGGCCTCCGCGACCCGCACGACCGGCGTGCCCCGATCGAAGCTGTGCGCGGCCCCGTCGAACAGGCGCATCGTCACCGCGCCTCCCGTGAGCCGAATCGCGTGGACGTGGCCCTGCACCTGCTGGACCGAGCACCAGTCGTCGCGATCGCCCATCAGCACGCGGATCGGGGTCGTCCCGACGGCCGGGTCGACGAACTGGTGTCCGCTCCACGGATACGCCGCGAGGACCGCCGCGAGCCCACGCCCGTGGCCGACCACGGCATCGGCAAACCGCCGCGTCGCCGCCGTCAGCACGGCGGAGCCGCCGCGGCTGTGTCCCTGCGCGCCGATGCGCGCGGCATCGATCTCGGGGATCTGCGACAGCACGCGCCAGGCCGCGAGCACGTCGTAGGCGCTGGCCGCGAAGGAGTATTGCGTCTGGTTGGCCACCGTCGACGTGATGCCGCGCGCCCCGAAGGGATCGAGAACGAACGCGGCCAGCCCGGCGCTGGTGAGCGTCTCGGCGTGGGCCAGGTGCGAGGCGGCGATGCCCAGGCTGCCCGGCACGACGATCACCAGCGGTACCCGGACGCCGCCCGGCGCGCTCGGCGGGAGGAACAGCTTGCCGTCGATGACGGTGCGCGGCATCTCGCCGGCGGCGGACACGGCCTGGTGGTAGTTGCGCGGCGAGGCGGAGGGAACGTCGAGATTGCGCCCGGTGGCGCCGTTGGCGAAGGTGATCGCCCGGTCGCGAAAGCGCGCGGCGGCGGCGGTGGTGGTGGTCATGGCAGCGGAATCCGCGTGGGCAGCCCGGTCTGCGCGGTGAGCCCGCCGTCGGCGACCACGGCCGCCCCGGTGACGTAGGAGGCCAGGTCCGAGGCCAGGAACATGACGACCCCGGCCATCTCCTCGGGGCGGCCGAGCCGCCGCATCGGGATCATCCGCGTGGTCTCCTCCGCAAAGCCCGGGATCGCCAGCGACGGTCGCAGCAGCGGCGTGTCGATGGCCCCCGGGCAGACGCAGTTCACCCGAATCCCGCGCGATGCGTACTCGATGGCCGCCACCCGCGTGAGGTTGACCACGCCGGCCTTGGCGGTGTTGTAGGCGCCGATGGCGAAGTCCGCGAAGAGACCGGAGATCGACGCCGTGTTCACGATGGCGCCACCGCCCCGCGCCAGCAGCTCGGGGATCGCGCGCTTCATGGCCCGGAACACTCCGGTGAGCCCGAGGTCGATGGTGTGGGTCCACACGCGCTCGTCGAGATCGCCGATGAACGCCAGCCGGCGCTGCCCCTGGGGCAGCGTCGGCTGACCGAACGCGTTGTTGTGCAGGATGTCGAGGCCGCCGAAGGCCTGCACCGTGCCGGCGATCATCGCCTCGACGCCCTCGGGGGCGCCGGCATCCGCCGCGATCGCCAGGGCCACGCCGCCGTCCTTCGTGATCTCCTCCGCCACCGCATCGGCCTTCGCGCGGTCGATGTCCGCCACGCCCACCCTGGCCCCGCGCTCCGCGAAGCCCAGCGCCGTGGCGCGCCCGATCCCCGATCCCGCGCCCGACACCAGCACCACCTTGCCGTCGAACCGCATGTCACGTCCTCCATTCGAGCCCGATCGTCGATCGGGCGGATCCGGACCACGCCCGGCAGGAACAATATCGTGTCTGCGGCCCGACGGCACCCGTCCGCTCGCACCGGGGGTACGATGCCATCGCGAGCATGAGCCCTCTCGACCCACTACATCTGCTCGAAAGGTACGGTGCCCTGATCCTCCCGGCCCTGGTCGTCGCCGAGCAGATCGGGATCCCGCTGCCGGCGGTCCCGGCCCTCCTCGCGGTCGGCGCACTTGCGGCGAGCGGGCGCGGCAGCATCCCTCTGGTGCTCGCGGCGATCGTGCTGGTGGCGCTGGCCGTGGACCTCGGCTGGTACGAGGTCGGGCGGCGGCGAGGCGCCCGCGTGCTGGCCCGGCTCTGTCGTCTGTCCCTCGAGCCGGACTTCTGCGTGCGGCGCGCCGAGACCATCTTCACCCGCTACGGCGTCCGGGCCATGCTCGTCGCGAAGTTCATTCCTGGCGTGACCACGGTCACGCCGCCCCTGGCCGGCATCTTCGACGTGGGGCGCGTGCGGTTCGCCGTCTACGAGGTGGCCGGCGTGCTGCTCTGGGCTGGTGTCTGGCTGGGGCTGGGCTACGTCTTCAGCGATGCGATCGGAGCGATCGCCGACCGCGTCGCGCGACTCGGGCGCCTGCTGGGGTTGGCCGTCGCCGCGGCGCTCGTCGGCTACCTCGTCGTGAAGTACGTGCGACGGCGGCTGTTCATACGCAGCATTCGCATCGCCCGCATCGCGCCGGCGGCGCTGAAGCAACGGATCGATGCGGGCGAGGACATCACGATCATCGACCTCCGCACACGGCTCGACGTGGCCGCGACGCCCTACGCCATTCCGGGGAGCCGCTGGATGGAGGCCGACAGGCTCGACGCGGACGAGTGGGAGATGCTTCGCTCACGCGAGCTCGTGCTGTACTGCTCCTGACCCAACGAGGCCACGAGCGCCCGGGTGGCGCTTCGTCTCAAGCGCCGGGGCATCACGCGCGTCCATCCACTGGAGGGCGGCCTGGCCGGGTGGATGGCGGAGGGTTTTCCCGTCGAGGCGGTGCAGCTCCCGGACCCGCCATGAGCACGCGCCCCGAGAGAGTTCGACCGAGCGTGGCCGCGGCGAGACGTGCCGCAGCCACGCGAGCCGGAATGCTACCAACGACCTCCCCTGGACGACGCCCCGCCAAAGCCGCCCCGTGAGCCGCCGCCGCCACGGCCACTGGACGTCGCCTTCTCCACCCTGAGCTGGCGCCCGTCGAGATCCTTGCCGTTGAACTGCGAGATGGCCTGGTCGGCCTCGGCGACCGTCGACATCTCGACGAATCCGAAGCCGCGCGATTGACCCGTGTCGCGATCGGTGACCACAGCGGCCGACTCGACCTGACCGGCCAGCGCGAACGTCTCGCGAAGCCGTTCCGTCGATGTCGAGAAGGAGAGTCCGCCGATGAACAGTTTCTGCGCCATGGTGCGCCCCCTTGTGCTTCCACGCTGTGGATCGGGCATGCCCCAGAGAAGCGCGGATGACTCCGGAGTTCTGGTCCGCCGAGAAGTATGGCTCGGACGCTCTTACCGTACCAGAACCCGCGGCCCCATGATCGAATACTTTATATGTATGATATATGGTATATATCGTGTAGAGGAGCCGGACCAATGTTCGCAGACGAGGCGCGTGTGCTCATGGTCCTGCCGCGGGATCTGGTCGACCGCGCGCGGGGTCTGGCCGGCCGGGCCACGATGTCGATGAAGCTCCCCGTGAGCCTGCAGATCGTGTTCAGGGCGCTGATCGAGGAAGGCCTGAAGCGGCCGACGGACCCGGCGCTCCTGGCCAACGTCACCCGCCAGGCGGAGACGGTCCGTCGCATCCGAAGCGAGTCGCGCCGTCGGCCGGAGCTGCGAACCACGGACGGGAACCGCGCGCCGCGACCTCGGTCGACCGCCGGCTCACGACGGTCGCCATGAAGGAGGGTGTGCAATGAGTGAGGCGTGGATCGTACCCGTCGTCACGATCGTGCTGACGCAGGTCGCCGTCATCGCGACGTCGATCTATCTGCATCGGGCGCTGGCGCACCGGTCGCTGCATCTCCATCCGGTAGCCGACGTGGTCTTCCGGGCCGCCCTGTGGCTGACGACCGGGCAGTCCCGCCAGGAATGGGTGGCGGTCCACCGCAAGCACCACACCTTCACCGATCGCGAGGGAGATCCGCATAGCCCACGCTTGCTCGGGTTCTGGCGCGTGCAGCTCTTCAACGTCGCCTACTACATGCGCGAGGCCCGGAACCCCGACACCCTCGAGACGTTCGCCCCGGACCTCCGACCCGACCGTCTCGATCGCCTGTTCTTCTCGCACGGCGTGCTCGGCCTCGGCGTCGGCCTCGGCCTGCTCTGTGCCCTCATCGGGCTCTGGCCCGGCCTCATCGCGGGTCTGGCGCACGCGGTCCTCTACGTGTTCGTGATGGCCCCCCTCATCAATGCGCTCGGGCACTGGCACGGCAGCAAGAACTTCGAGAACACCGCGTACAACTGGCGCGTGCTCGCCTGGATCACCGGGGGCGAGAGCCTCCACAACAATCACCACGCCCACCCGCGGTCGGCGAAGTTCAGTGTTCGCCGCTCGGAATTCGATCCCTCGTGGCTCATCATCAGGGC
>Ga0134124_10000376_pt1 | contig 38761 bp, 67 predicted proteins | sample KB304_FD_96880 | JGI IMG/M metagenome (GOLD analysis project Ga0134124, IMG submission 96880) | Terrestrial soil microbial communities without Nitrogen fertilizer from Kellogg Biological Station, Michigan, USA - KB3-0-4 | ecosystem: Environmental > Terrestrial > Soil > Unclassified ... | reverse complement strand
GCGGTCTTCTGGAAGCCGGTCCACCAGTTCATCGCCTCGACGCTTGCCGGGCTGGGCTTTGCGGCGTTCCATTGCGCCTTCGTCGGCCGCTTCGGTGCATCCTCGGGCACCACCACGTAGCGCTCCGACAGCGCGCCGGGCTCGAGTTGTGCGCAGTGCACTAGCGTGCCATTCAGCATGGCGCGCGTCGGCGTGATCGGCACGCGGTTGCGGTAATGCCAGGCCGAGCGGGCGAGTTCGCGCATGCCGGACGCGCTCAGTGCGTCGACAGCGTGGTACTCCTCGAAAGGCATGTCCTTGATCAGGCCCATCGGCCGTGTGTTCGTCATCAGTCTCTCCATGGTGAAGGTTGCAAAAGCCAATCCCACAGCGCCCGCCAGAAGCCAGGCTTCGTGCCGTTCACCTCGGCCCGGTGTCGCGCGTGACGGGCTTCGTCGGCTGCGGGGATCATGACGTTGCCTCGTCGATCGCGGCTTCGAGCGGAAGGCCGGTCGCAACAGCGCTCAGCACGGTTGAGACGATCTCGGGGCTGTAGCCGTACAGGCCCCACGCGTGCTCGATATATGCTGCGGAGACATAGCTGCCGGAGCGCAATGCGCGTGCGTATCGGCGCATGTCGGCGGCGGCCTGCTCTGGCGTGTGCTGTTCGCTCATTGCTCCTCCATCCCCGCAATGTCCTCTGCCCGTTCCGCGTACTGCGACGCGGCCAGCAGGCGCCACGATGCGACCTCGGGGCACTCAGAGTGCTGCAGGACGTTGACCAGCGCGCGCATCAGGGCCGATTCGTTCTCGCCCTTCTTCACTTCGTCGAGCAAGTCTCGGAGCATTGATGGCAGATCGCGCACGACGAAGTAATGCTTCACGATGCTACCGGCTCGCATGTCGTTCCGGTACTCCCGCAGCACACCCTCGCCGTTCGCCATCGCCGCCAGCAGCTCGATCTTCAGCGACTCCCGCAGCACCTCGATTCGCTCGCGCTGCAGGCGGTTGCGCTCGGTTGCGGCGTCGGCCTTGTCGAGCGGGTTCATACGGCCTCCTGGGGGAAGGGGCGGTACTGGAAGGACGCGTATTCGTGCGGCTGAAACAGGGTCCTCAATGAGGTGTGAAAAGAAGCAGCCACAATACCGAGTCCGCGAACATGACGGAACTGATACGAACCGCCAGCGAGGTCAGGCATGTCGGCATGCATATCGAACCACCCGTCGCCCAGCGCATTCGGCAGCACAGGAAGCGGAGGCTCGGCGAGCTCCTCGCGCACCAGATCAGCGAGGTCGCCATCGATGGCTTGATTCAGCGTGACTTGCTGGCCGTAGCGCATGCAAGCGATCATCACCTTGGAGGCCTTGCAGCCGAGTTCGCGCGACAACTCCCACACAGTGATGCAGGCCTGATCGGAGCCGGCCGTGAGATCAACGCCGATCGTCGCCGGAGTCACTTTCGGCGCAGGCTTGCCGCCGCCGTTGACGATCAGGTCAACAGCCGGATTGCGCGTCTCCAGCTTCCCGTCCGGGTTCTTCCAGATCCCCGGCTTGATCTGCACCGGCTCAGGGGCTGGTGCTGCGGGGCGGGGGATGGGCTTGCCGAGGGGCCGGAATTGCTCGGCCTTGAGGATGGTGATGGTCATGTCGATCTCCGTTCAGAAGCTGTGCTCGAGAGAGAAATGCAGCACCGTCCGTGCCTTGACCAGATGGCCCGGTACGAGCGTTGCACGCGGTGTTGCGCCGAGGATCTGCACCGGCGGCGCGTAGGAGACGGCAGCGAGCGGCGCCAGGTAGTTGCGCGACCAGCCTTCGCCGTCCTTGATCTTGTAGCCGGTGATCGCACCGAGCGTCAGGCCGAAGCCGCGGTGCTCGAACGTCTGGCCGAGGTAGAAGCTGTTGCGGCGCAGCGTGTTCCTGTACCCACCGAACGTCAGGCCGTCAGCAGTGCGACCGTACAGGCCCCAGTTCGAATTGTTGTCGGTGTCCTTCGCCGGCACGTGCACCGAGTGGATATGCAGCCCGACCGTCAGCGGCTCGGCGTGCGCAGGCTGCGTGCACTGACCCAGCGCAAGGCCGATCAGGAAAGATGCGGCGTAGCAGATGTGGCGCGGGCTCATCACAGCCCCCCGAATCCGCTATCCGCCACATCCGCCAGAGCCTTGAAGCTGCAGCAGTCCTGCGTGACGACATGCCCCTTGCTGCAGGTCAGGCTCGGCACGTCGTGCTCTGCGAAGACCTGAGCAAGCGCTTCTTGCTGGGTGGGCGCGTCGACCTCTGCAATCACAAGGCGGCCCTTGCGGTCGATGCCGGTGAGGTGGTAGTGGCTCATGGCGTTCTCTTTCAGTTGATGGGGTGAGGTCAGGAGGTGGCGCGGGTTCAGTTCGGATTGCGACCGAAGCGGCGTGCCCACGCGCGAGTCATCGAGCGCTCCGCGTCCTGCATCGAAGGGCCGTGACGCATCAGCACCTCGCCGGTGTCGCAGCGCGTGACCTCAACACTGTAGGCGTCTTTCTCGTCGCGGCGGTACGTCTCGAACACCCCCGTGGCCTGCGCCAGATCTTCGGTAAAGAAGCTCAAGCCAGCGCCCGTGTTGTAGCGCTCGTGATCCGCGTAGAACCGGTGAGCGTCAAAGCGGTAGGTGACAGGCTTGCTCATTTCAATCTCCGTACAGGTATGGGTGGTTAGGCGAACACGAACACTTCGACGCTGTACGCGCTCGGGTACATCCAACAGGCCTCGCCCATGCTGCGTGCCTTGATGACCTTGACGCCGCTGACCGGGTGATAGATGCGATACATGGTGTGTTCTCCGTGGCTTGGGTGGTTAGGAGGGGCCGGAGCCCCGGGTGTTCAGGCGGCGCGGCGGGCCTTGGTAGCGGCTTGCTTGGCCCGCAGGTTCGTCCAGTAAGCCACCACTTCACGAGCTTGCTTGACGGCGTTCGGGTTGACGAAGGTTTCGCCTTGTGCGGCGCGAGAAAGGGTCAGCTTCGCGTCGCTGAGGGTGCAGGTCAGTTGCAGCTTGGTAGTCATGGTGTGCTCCGTTGCGTTGCTTGATCGATGGAGTGAACTTTAGCTTTGCCTCGCCTTGCTGACTATTTGCTTTTAGCTATTGCATCAGACGCATGCGATAGCAAAAGACAAATAGCAATCGCAGCCACGTTCATCCAAGATTTGAGCATGCAAACACCACCTCAATCCATCGTCGCCGGCTCGGTTCGAATCGAAGCGAAGAACGGGCAGCTCTTCATTTGCCCCGCCAAGAATCCGCCAGGCGCACCGGTTGTCATCGACCTGAAGCGCTTGGAGAATTGGGTCAAGCGGATCTATCGAGAGGAGGTTCTGAAATGATCACCGCCCACCAGTACGCCCAGCAGCTGTGCCAGGCGTCGCAACCGGAGACGAGGCAATGAACTTTGACGAAGAAACGGATGACGGAATGGACGCTCTGACGCAGGCCTACGCCAGCGGGCGAAGCGACCAATTCGAGGACGACTGCGCGGTCGTGAAGCTGTTGCTCGACGAGTGCGATGACGCAGTGGCGGTCGGCGACGGGCGCCTGAACGTGACGCGGATCCGCGAGATGCTGGAATCGCACTTCACACCTGGGCAGTGCTTCCCGGATGCGTGCAAGACGCCCAGTGAGTGCGATGCCATGGGCTGCAAGAAGGAGCAATCATGATCACCCTTCACTCCGTAGCCGCGGACCTGCGCCGCAAGTCCGATTCGCAACCGGTCGCCGCTGTCGTGGCGCCGCAGACGTATGAGCCGGCATGCTTGATTTCGTGGCGCGAGGCTTGCGCTGCCGTCGACGATCAGGCTGCGTATGCGTTTCGGCGCGGTGGCGGCAAGACCGGATGGCCGCCCGGCTTGTTGCAGGATGACTCTCGCGAACTGTCGCGCTGGTTCGCCAGTCGCATGGATGCGCGCCATGTGGTGCGTTCGATCGGCTACCAGCCGAAGGAGGCGCAATGAGCGAGATCAAAGCGGGCGAACTTGGCATCATCGTCCATAGTCTCAAGGGGTTGAATCTCGGGAAGATTGTTCAATGCATTTGTGTCCTTGGTGAACTTAAGTTCATGCATGTCGGGATCGCAAGGGCGATCGAGGTTGATCAAGACCTGCCGACGGGCGAAGGCACGACACGGTTTGTTCCAATCGCATGGGTTCATTCTCTCCGCGACACAGACGGCGCCGACGAAGTCAACGCCATCGCTCAGCGCAAGAGCGGTCGGGAGGTGAAGGCGTGAGTGCAGTCATCAGCCCATGCGGCCAGTACCGCTACCGCCTGGATCGCGCGGTCGGCATGGAAGGCCCGGTCTATGCATTCTTCGGCATCAACCCGAGCACGGCTGATGCGAACCTCGACGACGCCACGGTGCGCAAGTGGATCGGCTTCATGAAGCGCTGGGGCGGCAGTCGATTCATCGTCGGCAACGTCTTCGCATTTCGCGCTACCGATGTGAAGGTGCTCTCCTCGACATACATGCCGCAGGGCCGTCAGAACGACGAATACATCGACATCATGGCGGCCGAGGCTGACATCCTGGTTCCATGCTGGGGATCTCGAGGAAAGGTGCCGATCGATCTGCGCCATGAGCTCGACGCGCTCAAGCGCAAGTTGATCGCGACACGCAAGCCGGTGATGTGCTTCGGGTTCACTGCCACGAACGATCCGATGCACCCGCTGATGCTCGGCTACGACACGCCACTGGTGCCGTTCGCCTGATGGACGCCCGCACCCGTCGCGCCAAGGTCCGCCAGCTATGGCCGCAGTGCGGTAACGCGGTCTGCTGCTACTGCGACGTGCCGTTGAAGCGCTACGGGGACACCAGCGCGCTTGGGGCGACGCTCGACCACTGGATGCCGACCGTGCTCGGCGGAACCGACGAGCTCGAGAACCTCCGCCTGTCCTGCCGCCGCTGCAACAACCTCAAGGCCGACATGCACCCGCTGGTCTGGCTCGAGCTGCCCAGGCCCAAGTACGTCCACCAGCCGACGCGGTATGAGCGGAAGGTGGCGGCGCTGCAGAGGTGTGCGCAAAATAGTCGTTGCGTCACGCGTGACGACGTGACACCATAGCGCCATGGCATTCGTCAAATTGGACTGTGGAATCCTCAACTCCACGCTTTGGGTCGAGCGCGAGCCGCGCGACGTTTTCATCACCGCTCTTCTCATGGCGCAGCCGATCGAGATCCGCGAGCCGATGCCTCAGTTCGAGGTGCGATCGCTGGAGCAGACCGGCTTCGTCGTGCCGCCAGGCTGGTACGGCTTCGTGCAGGCCGCCGGCCCTGGCATCGTGCGAATGTCGATGGCGGATCAGGCTGCCGGCATGGACGCCCTCGAGAAGCTCGGCGCACCGGATCCCGAGAGTCGTTCGAGCGATTTTGAGGGCCGCCGCCTCGTCCGTGTCGATGGCGGGTATGTGGTCTTGAACTACATGAAGTACCGCGACAAGGACATGGGCGCCGCTGTCCGATCGGCCCGATATCGGGAGCGAAAAGCGCAGCAGGCTTCGGCGTCCGTCACGCGTGACACGAACACCGTCACGCGTGACGCGTCACGTTCCGTCACCAAAGAAGAAGCAGAAGCAGAAGAAGAGAAGAGAAGCACACGCAGCAGGCTGCTCACCAAGGCGGACCTGACGGCCGCAGGTGTTGACCTGAAGGTCGCCGAAGACTGGCTCGCAATTCGGAAGGCAAAGAAGGCAGTCCTCACGGGAACCGCGTGGGACGCCATCCTGCGCGAAGCCAAGAAGGCGCAGTTGAGCGTGGCTGAAGCGATCCGCATCAGCACCGAACGCGGATGGCAGAGCTTCAAGGCCGAGTGGCTGCATGATCGAAGCAAGCCATCGCCTACCGGCGACATCTTCGGGGGTGCCAAGTGATGCGTGACTTCGACCACCTGCGCGAGATGCGCCGCCGCGGCTTCGCACCGATGAAGGTCTACATCGACCTCGAGTTCCAGATCCTCTACGGCAAGGGCGTCCCGTTCAATCCCGAGCTCCCGCACCTGTACCTCGACGAGACAAAGAACGTGCGCACGATGGACCTGAGGTGTCTTGCGGGGCTTGACGTTCAGGTGAACGGGTTCAACAAGATCCGGCTGGCTGTAGTCGCCGAGGCGATCGCGAAGGTTGAGCCGTCGAGGTTGATCACCGTCCGTCACCATGACATCGGCATTGGCGAATGGCGGCACTTCCCGATCGTCGAAGTCACCGACACGAAGGGAGTCGTCACATGGCTGGCCGACTGACCCCCGACAGCATCGACTTCGCCGCGTACGAAGCCGAGACCGAGCACGCGCAGAAGGTGCGCCCAGCTCGCGACTTCTTCGACGACGTGGTCCGATCGTTCCAGCGCAAGGAAGCCGGCAGCAGGCATTCGCACATGACTTCGACCAAGGTCGGCAGCTACCTCGAGTTCCCGCCGGGCAATGTGACCGTGTGGGCCGGATTCAACGGGCACCGGAAGTCGATGTTCACCGGCCAGGTGGCCCTCGACCTATGCAACACCGGCGAGCGCGTCCTGATCGCGTCCATGGAGATGGAGCCGGCCGACACGATGGTGCGCATGTCGCGCCAGGCATCGGGCACCAACCGCCCCAGCGAAGCATGGCTCGCGGCCTTCCACGACTGGACCGACAGGCGGCTGTGGCTCTTCGACCACGTCGGCCGCATCAGTCCCACCCAGGCGCTCGGCCTGTGCCGCTACTTCGCCGAGGAACTCAAGGGCAAGCACGTGTTCCTCGACAGCCTCATGAAGTGCGTCACCTCCGAGGAGTCGATGGATGACACGAAGTCCTTCATCACGGACCTGACGCAGCTCGCGAAGGACACCGGCTTGCACATCCACCTCGTCGCCCACTGCCGCAAGCCCAGCACCAGTGGCGAGACGCTGCCGCCGTCGAAGTACGACATCAAGGGCTCGAGCTCGATCTCCGACCAGGCCAGCAACGTCGTGCTCGTCTGGTGGAATAAGGCCAAGCACGAGGCGCTGAACCGCAATCCGAACGACGAAGAGGCGCTAGTCAAGCCCGACGCGATGGCGATCGTCGACAAGCAGCGTCACGGTCCGTGGGAGGGCAAGCTCTCGCTGTGGTTCGATGAGGTCAGTATGCGATTCGTCGACAACCGACACAGTGAAGTCAGGCCCTACCAACTGCAAGGAATGACCGAATGAAGACCATCAGCGATAGGCTGCGCGAGTTCGCGTTCGTCAAGGGCGGCGTCCCGAATTTCTGGTGGATGCCAACCCATATTCAGGATGTGGTTTTCGAATGGAAGGATCTCGATACCGAGCGCTGGCTAGACCTCACCCTCGATGAACGCTGCATGTTCCTGCTGTTCGTGGCCGAAGCACTGGAGACACCATGACCACCCACCTCACGCCCTACGAGGAGAAGATCCTAGCGACCCTCCACCCGAAGTGGGGCAGCTCGACGCGCAATGTTGCGGCCTGGGCTGGTCACATCGCAGGCGGTGTCAGCCGAGCCAGCCAATCCTCGCTGGTCCTGAACTCGCTCAAGCGCCTCGAGAAGCGCGGGCTCGTGAAGCGGCTGGACGGCGAGTTGCCGATTGCTTGGGTGCTGGCGAAGGAAGGGGGTGCAGAATGAGGACGATCAGCCAGAAGCTGCGGAGCTTGGCAAAGCGCCCGCTTGTATCGGAATGGACCGATGAAAACTGCGAGGCCCATGAGGTCGCATACGGGTGGCTGAGGCCGCATGAGTTGACAGATTTTGGTCTGGAGCAGTTCTACAACATGACCGACGAAGAGTGGGGGATGTTCCTGTGCTTCGTGGCTGAAGCGCTGGAGGCAGCATGAGCGAGTGGCAACCGATTGAGACTGCGCCGAAGTACCGCGAGGTGCTTCTGTTCCGCGATGACGCGGGTGTGTTCACCGGAATCTTCACTTCGTTCGACAGCTTCGCTACCGAAGCAGAGACCGAAGCCTGCAATGAAGACACGTTGTTCAGCGAAGGCTGGTTCTATGGCGACTATCGAGGCTGCGGGCGCCTTGAAGGCAGTGAGTTGCCAACGCACTGGATGGAGCTGCCACTGGTGCCGCTATGAACCCTGCACCCATCCCGCGCGCGCCCGCGCATTCACCGAAGGAGCGAGCATGAGCAATATCGACTACGGCTCAAACCAAGGCCGCGCATACGACGAGTACCTGCCCGATGGCATGGAAGACTGGGCCAAGAAATATTGGCTCGGCGCACGCAACGACCCTCGCACAAGGCTCGAATTCGGCGAGCGCGAGGAGCCGCTAGATCTCGGTGTCACACCGGACGAATTCCACCAGCAGCTACCCAGCCCCTGGACAGGCCTGAACATCGCCTTGGCGCTCGTTCTGGCGGCTGCGGTGAGCGGATTGCTGCTGCACGCTGCTGCTCGGGCGGGGTGGCTGTCGTGAGCAATGACCGCAAATTGCTAGAGCTGGCCGGAAAGATGGCAGACGCAGCCCGAGCTGTCGTGGGTGGCAGAGCAATCCCACTGGAGAACGTGCCGGCCGCGAACGTCTACACGCTCGGTGAGGCCTGTATGCGCCTGCAGCATGCCGTCGATGCTTGTGACGCGGCGATCATTGATTGCGCTCGCTCAAGCCTCCCAAAGGCAGCACCATGACCCGCCGAGCCGCCAGAGTAGACGCCAACCACGCCGAGATCGTCGGATGTTTCAGGGCATGCGGATGCGACGTGCAGAGCCTGGCTGCAGTAGGCTGTGGCGTGCCTGACCTGCTGGTGCATCAGCGATCGACGGGTAAGCTGTGGCTGGTCGAGGTGAAGGATGGCCGCAAGTCGCCGAGCGAACGCAAGCTCACCAAGGACCAGGTCGACTTCCACGCGATCTGGCCTGTGCACGTGGTCATGCGGGTGGAGGATGTGCCGGTGTTGCTGGCTGGACGGCCGAAAGGGATTGCGTTATGAAGAGGAATACGGCATAGTGTAGGTGAGTGCTTTGTGTTGCTCGGTGCGCTGAGATAAGAGCAAACGCGGAAACGCGAAATTTCTTGGCAAGGCCCGGCTCTCTAGTTGCTCTGAACCGATACCCGCAAAGGGGAGCAACACAAAGCATTCAGAGAATTCTGTTCTGGAGCGGCATGGAAGGACACGCAGCGGACCCGAGGACTGGCAAGAAATCGGGCGAGTGGAAATAGTAGCTCAGTCAGGTAGAGCGAGGCTGCCAAGCTTAGGGCGCTGGATCGAAGCCAGCCTAGTTCAATAGCAGGTATCAAGACCTGCCTCCAGAACAGAGTTCTTTCAGATGCTGAGTGCACAGTGATGATGTGCAGCCTCCCGGCTAGCCCCCGATGGCGACTAACGCAGTTAGTAGACGTAGCTCGACGATCAGTGACCCTGTGGCGGGGTAGATGGAGCATGGCCTAGGCGCAATCCTAGGGTCAAGCCGGGATCATCTCCGGTCAGCATCTGAAAGCATTCAACGACGGGGAATTGAATGAACGTCATCGAAGAAATGGCCCAAGCAAGAGAGTTCCAACAATCAATCGGCCCCGATGAGTCTCCGCAATGGAATGAAACCGAACTAGTGAACCTTCTGGGGCGAGCGCTGATGAACCTAGCCAGAACAAGCCCAGATAACTGCACACCGCAGGTCACACAGGCACTGGCAATCTTTCACGTATGGGAGGCGAGTAGGCGATGATTGAGCTTTTGCGACATAGCTGGTTGATGGCAAATTATTCTCACGAGCTGACGAGGCTCGAATACTTGTCCGACTATATATTCGATTTCACGACATACGACGGCGCCATGTCTGAGCTGTTTGCAAGCAAGGCCGTCGAGGTATGTAATGCAATCAGCAGGAAGGAAACATTCGACTACATCAAGGATGAGGAGAACTACAAGTGGTATCTGCTGATGTGCAACATGCCGTTCTTCGCGGAACGTCTTGAATGGGGAACTTCGATCCGTGGCGCATGGTGGCGGCTGCATCAAACGCTCGAAAGCTGCGGCATCTATCGGGACGAAGAACAGGTCTTGAAGGTGGAGTTCGATCCTGAGCAATGGGAATACTTCATCCAAGCGTTGATCGAGTTTTCGCGAGAAACCGATTGATCGGCGGGTAATCCGCTATACTCTCTCTTCATGACGAAAGAAGAAGCCATCACCGAAGTACAGAGGATCATCCGAGAGCATGGATTGACTCTAAAGGACTACCAAGCAAGCCCACTCAAGGGGAAGAAGCTGGAGCCGAAGTTCTTTGGTGTGAACGGTGAAACATGGACTGGCAGAGGTGCAAAGCCTCGATGGATGCGGGAGCAAAACCATGACTGACGCGTTGATGATCGATCAGATCGACAAGAAAACGCTTGGCATCGTTCGATTCACTGAGAACGCCGGCCGGGTGGTTCACTACCAAGTGACCATCGATCCAGCCAAGAAGAGCCCAAGCGGCCAGTTCATGCGGTTCGGCACCTATCCTATGGACGAGATCACAGGATGGCAGCCTCTTGCAGGTATGGTGCTGGTGGAGATTCTAAGCCAAGATTGGCAAGACGATCTCCCGGAGATCCCGAATGCGTAAGTCGATCTTTGGATACGCGGTCGTGATCCACGCGACCAAGGACTACCCGAACCATCAGATGCCGAATTTCTACCGGCTGTTGTCGGCGCTCGGCTTCCTGGTTTGGTCCCGTGACTGGCGTTCCGTCCCGATATTCGGAAGCAATGTGCAGCACTGCATGACGACCTACCGGCTGGGCTCATTCCGGGAACAGATCGAATACATCCGCACCCGAGGCGAGCGCAAGAAGATGACCGAAGAGGTCTTGCGCCGGTTGGAAGCAGGACAACATGTGGAGAGTCGTAATGCAGCCTGACACCACCACTCAAAGCGACATCCTCGTAGACAAGGAAGAAGCGCAGACCAAGCTCTGCGTTCTGTGCATGGCAGTGGTGAAGCGAGAGGAATACGACGATCACCTAAAGTCGCACGGCTATGAGACATTGGCGCATGCGGTCAAGGCGAACCCGGGGCATGATGTATGAGTGACTTTGCAATCTGGCTGCCTGAAGCCTCACAAGAAGAACGAAAGAGCTATGGCTACATCAGCGTGGCTGTGCTTCCATACCTGAAGGGTCGCCCGATGGATGAGGTTGCGCAAGCCTTCATCTCTACGCTACGTCCAACATCAGTGCGCGTCATCAAGTTCAATCAAGCGCAGTTCTGTGACGCACAGACATGGCATGTAACGGTAAACCTGAAGCGAGACGGGATGATCGACTGCATTCACCAAGAATGCAGTGTTGAGCTACCGGAAGGCGTAGATAACGGGCACGATCTTTCATTGCTGCTGCCCGAGTGCGCCGACGATAACGAGTAATCTGTATACTTCGTATACACATAAACAACTGAGAGATACATGGCTCGCCCGAAAGGATCACCAAACAAGGCAACGCAGGCCGCTAGAGATGCCATAGGCGCGTTTGTTGATGGCAATGCAGGGAAGCTGCAGGGATGGCTAGATCAGATCGCCCAAGGCGTTCCTAAGCCCGATGCCAAAGGCGAGTACATCATTCCACCGAACCCCGCCAAGGCATTCGAGCTGTTTCAGAGCGTCGTCGAATACCATGTCCCAAAGCTCGCTCGCACGGAGCTGACGGGCGAAGGTGGTGGGCCAGTTCGCCAGGCTATCGAGATGCACATCGTCGATGGCAATCAGGGTTGATGTTCCCCGCAAGCTAAAGCCATTCCTCTATCCGCGCCGATACAAGGGCGCCAAGGGTGGACGAGGAGGCGCAAAGTCACACTTCTTCGCTGAGCAGATAGTTCTACGCTGCTACCAACGCCCTACCCGAGCCGTCTGTATCCGTGAGGTGCAGAACTCCATCAAGGACTCGGTCAAGCAGCTCATCCTAGACAAGATCGCCAAGCTTGGGCTGCAGCCCATGTTCCAAGAGGTAGAAGGCGAGATACGAGGGCCTGATGGCTCGTTGATCGTCTTCAAGGGCATGCAGTCCTACAACGCAGACAACATCAAGTCGCTTGAGGGATACGACATTGCATGGGTTGAGGAGGCGCAGACGCTGTCTCAGCACTCTCTCGACATGCTTCGCCCGACCATTCGCAGGGCCGGCTCTGAGCTGTGGTTCAGCTGGAACCCTCGGTACAAGACTGACCCGGTTGATGCCTTCTTCCGCCTGAACGAAGGTGATCCGGACTTCTGCTGCGTCACGATCAACTGGCGTGATAACCCATGGTTTCCTGAAGAGCTGCGCAAGGAGATGGAGCGCGACTTCAAGAACGATCCGGACAAGGCTGAGCACGTCTGGAATGGAGCATACGGAGCTGGCATCGGGGCTATCCTGGCTCGCTGGGTCAACAAGGCTGAGAGAGAAGGTCGCATCCACGATGGCGTCACATTCGACTGCGGCGGTGCTCCTATCGACGTATCCAGCGACATCGGATTCAGGGACACTGCATCATGGTGGTTCTGGCAGCGCTGCTTGGGCGGGTATCGATTGCTCGGATACTTGGGTGACAGTGGGCTGGACGCGGACGACTGGATACCCATCATTCGAGACAAGATCCTTGAGTTGAGCGACGGTCATCTTGGGAACATCTGGCTTCCGCACGATGCTCGGGCCAAGACATTCCAGAGCAAGCACACCACGGCAGAGAAGTTCCTGACCGCATTCCCGGGTAAGGTGAAGGTCGTGCCTCAATCCAAGAAGATGGATCAGATCGGAGCGGCTCGTCAGGTCATCGAAACATGCGAGTTCAACAAGACAGCATGCGAGGCTGGCATTGATGGACTCACAGCATGGGAGTTTGAGTGGAATGAGGAGTTGAACGTATTCAGCCGAGATCCGATCCATAATTGGGCCTCTCACCCATCTGATGGATTCGCATACGGTTGCCAGGTGATGCAGATGGCCGAGCCGAAGAAAGAGGCAGAAGAGCCGAAGTTCGCCATTGAGTCCAAGAATGGGCGTATAGTTACGCGTCCGTTGGAGGAACTCTGGCGCGACACTCCCAAGAAATCTCGGAGGATCTAGTGCCAGCACTGAACTCGCCTTTCACGCCTTCCCATGCGAACACGGTCAGACTGGCGGTGACTGCCGCCAACACTCCGGGTGCGCTGGTAATCCAGTCCGCTCAGATTCGTGTATACAACGGCGGTCCGAATAAGGCTTTCATTCGATGGGGTGTTGGCGCTCAAACGGCCACCACTACAGATACGCCAGTTGGACCCGGCAATACCGAGGTCTTCACGAAGCCGCCTGAGGCAACTGGTGTTGCGTCGATCTGTGATGCCACTGAGACGGCAACCGTGTTTATTACTCCTGGTGAGGGGTCGTAACCATGGCACTCAAGGGAGGCTACTCACAGACGCCGTTAGGCGCAGGGGGAGCGGCAGCATCTGCCAATCGGATTCAGAATGCGACGCCTACAGAGGGCGGAACGACGACGATGACGCAGGACTCGAATGAGGCAACGTTGGTGCTGAGTGCTGGCGCGAATCTCACGGCTGCTACCGTTGCAATCCCCGCTGATGCTGTCTCGCGGATCGGACAGAACATCTCGATTGCATCCTTGCGCGGCATCACGACTGTTTCATACTCGGGTGGCACCGTGCGTAACCCATACTCAAACTTCAACGCGGACGACTGTGTGACGTACCGCAAGATTGCAGCAAACACATGGATTCGACTCATTTGAAGCGGCTTCTGGCCGCACTGGTGCTTCTTCCGTCCCTGGCTATCGGGGCGGCGAATGACATGCTATTCATGCAGCGCAACGCGACGGACAACGGCACCCTGAATCGACTTGTCGCGTTTCCTGTTTCGGATGCGCTGTTCTACTTCAATTCCTCCACTCTTCTCCCTGGGGCTGTGACTCTAGGCTCGAACCTGACTTTGGGAAGTGGCGTGCTGGACAGCGTTCCGCCGAATTGGACTACTCTTGCTGGCAAGCCTAGCTTCGCAACGGTTGCGTTCACGGGGAATTATGGTGATCTGACGGGTACTCCGGCCCCCGCAACGCCTTCACAATCGGCTGCAAGCCGTTCTCTGAACACTATTTTCCAGATCAGCACAACGCGTGGAGCGCTCGGCATCTACAGCATTCAGTGCACCATCACGGCCAGCATTGCAGGCGGCCAGAACTGTGACATCATCTTCGAGATCGCAAGCGATTCCGGGTTCACGGCCAACGTGCAGACCGTAAGTATCTGTGGTGACGGGCAAACCTATACGCTAGCGGTCACGCTCCAAGGTGTTCAGCCCACGACCAAAGTTTGCACTGGGTTCGTGCCGGCAAACTACTACGTCAGGTTGCGAACGGTACAGAACACCGGGACACCGTCTTTCAGTTATCGCGCAGGCCAAGAAGTCCTGATGTAATGGCAGACAAACCCGATCAGCCAGAAGCTCAAGACCCGGCGCTTCGCTGGGGCTCTGAACTCAAGTTCGCCAAGAAGACGGATGACAAGTGGGTTGAGCGCTCACGCAAGATCGTCAAGCGCTATCGGGATGAGCGGGATGCCATCGACAGCGAAGACAGGCGCTACAACGTGTTGTGGAGCAATGTCCGCACGCTGATGCCTGCAGTTTACTCGCGCAAGCCCAAGGCGGCTGTATCGCGCCGCAACAAGGATCGCAGCGACGTAGCCCGTACTGCATCGGCCATCCTTGAGCGTGCCTTGCAGTATGAGCTGGAGTTTTACAACGACTTCGATTCAGGGATGCGCAATGCCATCCTTGACCGGCTGTTGCCGGGTCGTGGCGTCTGCTGGGTTCGCTATGAGCCGCACTTCGGTGTAGCCACTCAGGTGACGGAGGATGTCGAGACGCCCGCACAAGAGGCTGCAGAGACGCAAGAGACGCTGAAATACGAATGCACCCCGGTGGACTATGTCTACTGGGAAGACTTCCGCATGGCTCCTGCTCGGACCTGGGAAGAGTGCGGGTGGGTCGCTCGCCGCGTCTACATGGGCAAGGAAGAGATCGTAGAGCGGTTCGGCGAGGAGTTCACTGATGTGCCGCGCTCCCATGTTCCGCTGGGTCTAGATGAGAAGACAGACCCCAACGCCGACCGCATGAAGAAGGCGAAGATTTGGGAGATCTGGAGCAAGACTGACGGCAAAGTTTACTGGTACGCCGAGGGATATCCGAAGTGCCTAGATATCAAGGATGATCCGCTGGAGCTGGACGGCTTCTTTCCTTGCCCCAAGCCTCTCTATGCCACGACGACCACAGACCAAATGGTGCCGGTGCCTGACTACGTCGAGTATCAGGACCAGGCTCGCGAACTGGACGAGGTCACGACCCGCATCAGCTATCTCGTAAAGGCCTGCAAAGTCGTTGGCGTCTATGACGCATCCCAACAGGCGATCTCTCGGATGTTCACCGAGGGAACGGATAACACAATGATTCCCGTCGACACTTGGGCAATGTTCGCCGAGAAGGGCGGTATAAAGGGGGCGATTGATTGGGTTCCGCTGGAAATGGTCGTGCAGGCCCTCAATCAGCTCTATCTAGCGCGTGATCAGATCAAGCAGGTTATCTACGAGGTCACCGGCATCTCGGACATTCTGCGTGGCGCATCTCAGGCCAGCGAAACACTAGGCGCGCAGCAGATCAAGGCACAGTTTGCCTCCATGCGCCTGGATGACATGAAGAAAGATGTGGCTAGGTTCGCATCCGACATCATCCGCATCAAGGCGCAGATCATGTGCTCCTTCTACTCGGATGACAGCCTGATCAAGATGTCGGGCATCCAAGACACGAAGGATCAGCCGTTCATCCCGCAAGCTCTCGCCATGCTCCGCAACGAGCCCATGCGGAACTTCGCCATCGAGGTCACTGCTGACTCGCTGGCTGAAATGGATGAGATCAGTGAACGCCAGGGCCGCATGGAGTTCCTGACGGCCGCTGGAGGCTTTCTGCGTGAGGCAGTGCAGGCGGCTCAGCAAGTGCCGGAGATCGCCCCGTTGATGGGCGAGATGCTCATGTTTGCCGTGCGCGCATGGAAGACGGCTGAGCCGCTGGAGGCTTCGTTCGAAGAGGCGCTGACCAAGATGGCGGCGCCCAAGCCGCCTGCGCCACCGAGCCCCGAAGCCATCAAGGCCCAAGCTGACGCGCAAAAGTCTCAGGTTGACGCACAGGTTGCCCAGATCAAGGCGCAATCCGAACAGGCCAAGGCTCAGGTCGAGATGCAGAAGAGCCAAGCTGAGCTGGCGATGACGCAGATGGAAATGCAGCGCATGCAGATGGAGCAGCAACAAGCCGGCGCTCTTGAGCAGTTCAAGCAGCAGGCAGCCGCACAGATGGAGGCGATGGCGATGCAGCATGAGAAGGCACTTGAAGCTGCCCGCCTGTCCTTCGATCAATGGAAGGCTGAGCTTGATGCTGCAACCAAGATCGAAGTCGCGAACATCTCCGCAGCAGTGAAGATGAACGACACGGCTACGGCTGCTGCGACGGCTGAGGCTACGCAAGAGCTGAAGGGCGACGACTGATGCCCATTTACAAGGCGATGTGCGACTGCGGCCATACGCAGGATGTGTACCTTCCGCTTCGTGAGATGGACAGCCTACCCCATCACTGCGGAAAGAAGATGTTCCGGGCCGTCTGCGCGCCAATGGTCATCGCGGACATTCAGCCTTACCGGTCTATGGCGACCGGAGAAATGATTGGTGGTCGCGCACAACATCGCGAACACCTGAAGAAGCACGGGTTGGTCGAAGTAGGCAACGAAAAGATCCCCGTCAATCAGCAGCCGACGAAGTCGAGCGACATCAAGGTTGATTTGTACAAAGTAGCCAATGGAATGGGTCTATGAGCGATCTTCGCGAAGCACTCGAAACAGCATTTGAGAGCGCCGAAACTGCACCTGTGGTCGAGTCGACTCCTGTCGCTAATGTGCAGCAGGAAACTCAAGCCGAAGCAGATGCGCGCGCTCGTGACGAGAAAGGCCGGTTCGCAGCGAAGTCGGAGCCGGTCGAGGAAGCGAAGATCACCAAGCAGCCGGAGTTGAAGTCCCCGGTAACTCCGGACGCTTCGAATCCTGATGTTCAGAAGCCAGAAGCTCAGACCGATGCTATCAAGGCTCCCAACACGTGGCGCCCAGCGGCGGCTGCGAAGTTCGCAACCCTGGACCCGGAGATTCGCGCCGAGATCGAGAAGCGGGAAAACGATGCCCGCATGGGTATCCAGCAATACAAGCAAGCGGCTGACTTTGGGCGCAGCTTCGGTGAAGCAGCAAAGCCGTTTGAGCGCACATTTCAAGAGCTTGGGGTTACTCCGGTTCAAGCGTTCCAAACACTGTTGGCAGCAGACCACAAACTGCGCTATAGTCCTCCGCAAGAAAAGGCACGGTACTTCGCCGAGCTGGCTCAGCAATATGGAGTGAGCCTTGACCACATCAAGGACGCTCCTCAGCCAGATCCGCAGTATCTGCATTTGCAGCAAGAGCTAAGTCAGCTCCGTCAGCAGCAGGAAAGTTGGCTTCGCCAGCAGCAGGAACAGGAAAGTAGCACCCTTACGAGTGCCATTGAACAGTTCAAGGCTGATCCGGCAAACCAGCACTTCGAGGCAGTTCGGGACGATATGGCAATGCTCCTTGAAAACGGGCGAGCCAAATCTCTCAAGGAAGCCTACGACATGGCCGTGTGGGTTCGACCCGATATCCGCTCCAACCTGCTGAAACAACAGACGGAAGAAGCGGCTAGAAAGGCGCAGGAAACATCCCACGTGCAGCGCGCAAAGACTGCAGCAGTTGGCGTCAAGGGAAGTTCTCCGGCATCTGGTTCGGCTACAGGCCCGAAAGACTCGTTGCGCGCCGAGATTGAAGCGGCGGCTGACAAATTCTTCTGACTTGGAGCACTAAATGCCTTCTTTTGCAAACGTAGCCGACATCGTCGCAACTACGATCCAATCCCGAACCGGCAAACTTGCCGACAACGTGATGAAGAACAACGTTCTTCTGATGCGCATGAATGAGCGTGGCAACGTGAAGCCGTTCAGCGGCGGTAACGTGATCACGCAAGAGATCATGTACAACGACCCCAACACGCAGAATGCCGGTTCGTACAGTGGTTATGACGTGGTGGACATCACGCCGAACAGCCCGATCTCCTTCGCCCAGTACGACATCAAGCAGTATTCCGCTGCGGTGACGATCTCGGGCCTGGAAATGCTGCAGAACTCCGGCAAGGAGCAGATCATCGATCTGTTGGAAGGCCGGATTCAGGTGGCCGAGGCTCAACTGCAGAACCAACTGAGCGCAGGCCTGTACTCGGACGGTACGGGCAACAGCGGCAAGGACATTACCGGTCTGGCTGCTGCGATCTCATCCACTCCGACGACCGGCACCTACGGCGGTATCAACCGTGCTACCTGGGCTTTCTGGCGGAACGTGGCCTTCTCGGCTGCGACTGACGGCGGCGCCCCGGCGACCTCGGCCAACATCCAAAGCTACATGAATCGCGTTGCTCTGCAACTGGTTCGCGGCACGGACTCGGCTGACACCGCGGTTGCGGACAACAACTACTACCGCCTCTATCTGGAATCGCTGCAAAGCATCCAGCGCGTGACGGATGAGAAGCTGGCTGCGGCTGGTTTCACCTCGCTGAAGTACTTCGGTGCCGGCAAGGCTGTTGATGTGGTGCTGGATGGCGGTATCGGTGGTTCGATCACTGCGAACACCATGTACTTCCTGAACACGAAGTACATCTTTTTCCGCCCGCACCGTGACCGCAACATGGTTCCGATTGGTGGCGATCGCCAGTCCGTGAACCAAGATGCAATCGTGAAGCTGATGGGCTGGGCCGGCAATCTCACTTGCTCGGGCGAACAGTTCCAAGGCAAGCTCGTCGCTTAAGGAGAAACGACATGGCAACCCCTTTCAATGTATCCAACAGCGTCGGCGCGGATCTGAAGACGATCTCGCTTGCGGCTGATCTCGCCTCGGGTGCTCTGCGTCCAAACGCGCGTCTCGGTCAGGAGGTCTTTGGCAACGATGGCAAGCTGTATGTCTATGCACAGGCCAACGGCGCCATCACTGCGTCGACGGCCGTGTGCACGGTGAATGCCTCCACGTTCCTCGCAACGAACTCGGGTGGGGCCTACACCTCTCCTGCAACCACGATGGCAGCCGGGGACCAAGGTTGGTTCTCGAAGGCCTCGGTGTAAGGAGCTGACCATGCCTGGATTCCTTCGCACTCTCATGGGCGGTGGGCTCTCGGCTGGTCAGGCGAATGCGATCAATGGGTATGGCACCGCCGGCGCTACGGCGACCGGTGCTACCCAGGCAACCGCGTACCCTCTCCAGAACGAGTTCACCGAGTTCACGACCGTTGCCGCATCGACTGGCGCGCTTCTGCCTGCACCTACTGCAGTGAATGCGCCGGCAACCGGCGATGCCTTCCTTGTCGCAAACCAAGGCGCCAACGCCCTGCTTGTGTATCCGCCACTCGGCTTCTCAATCGGCACGGCTGCAGCCAATGCGGGCGTCTCGGTGGCGGCTGGCAAGGTGGGTTACTTCATCGCCAAGGGCAATGGCACCTACTGGGGCGGCTCTCTCGCCTGATCCTTGGTCCTTCGGCCCTTCGGGGCCTATTTTCTGGAGCACACATGCAACGCACGGACGACAATCTCTTTGTCGAGTTCTACATGGGCGCGATGCCCTCCGAGTTTGAAAGCAAAGCTCGCGGCTACCCGGTTCACGTGGAAGTCCCGTTCGTTCGCATCAACATCCCCGGTGACATCAACAACCAGATCGACACCCGAGCCGAAGATCATCACAAGCAGCGCTTTGCCGTGCAGTGGGGCCGTTTCGAGGCGGGTCTTTCGCAAGAGATCAAGGGTTGGCGCCTGGAAGATTGGCCGGTTGTCACCACGGCTCAGGTCCGCAACCTGAAGTACCTCGGCGTTCACACGGTGGAACAGATGTCGACTCTGACCGACACGCAGTGCCAGAAGGTCGGCATGGGTGCCATGGAGCTGCGACTCAAGGCTAAGGGTGCACTCGAAAAGGCCAAGGGAGAAGTCGACGAAAACGCAGGCCTGAAGGCCCAGCTCGCAGAAATGCAGACTCAGCTCGCCGCATTGACTTCCGCACAGGCGGAGCCTGAAAAGCGCGGCCCTGGCCGGCCGAGGAAAGAAGCAGCCGAGGCCTAACCCGTGAACCTGCTACAGCTCGTTCAGCAGATCACTAGCGAGCTGGGCCTTCCGGCTCCTAACGCCGTTATCTCCAATCCTGACACGCAGATTCAGCAGATCTTCTCTTTCATCAACCGACTTGGAAAAGACCTGGCGCGCGATTTCGAATGGCAGGAACTGCTGAAGACCTACGTGTTCACGACGAGCGCCTTTGACTCGACGGGGACGTTGACGGCCGGCTCGCTGGTCATGACGGGTATTCCTTCAACGGCACAGCTTTCGACGGACTGGAACGCATCGAACACGTCGCTCCCGTCGTATGCTGACATCGTGTCTGTCGATAGCCCTACGCAGATCACGCTGAATCAGGCTGCCCTGACTTCTGGCTCAGGAGCAGTGACGTTCTCCAAGGTTCGCTATTCACTGCCGAGCGATTGGGAAAAGCAGATCCCGCAGACTGAATGGGATCGCACGCAGCATTGGCCCATGGCAGGCCCTGCTACGAGCCAGCAGTGGGGCTATCTGCAGGGCGGCATCGTTTCAACTGGCCCATGGCTTCGCTTTCGTATCGCAGGCGACAAGTTCGCAGTGAATCCGAATCCGCCGAATGGAGAGGTCCTGTCGTTTGAGTACCTGTCGAATGCCTGGGTCATTCCGCTGACGGGCTCGAACAAGTCAGGCTTCACGCTCGACACGGACTCATGCATCTACGATGACTCGCTGATGATCCTTGGTGCAAAGAAGCTTTGGCGGCAAGAGAAGGGATTTGAATCGTCGATCGTGGAGCGCGACTATCAATACATGCTGGAGCGCTGCACTTCTCAGAACAAGTCGGCGCCTCGCCTGAACATGGCGCCGCGCCAGAGTTCAATTCTCATTGGCCCATGGAATATCCCGGCAGGCAACTGGCCGGCGGGTTGATCTATGCGCAGAGTAGGCATCCCGACCAACAAGCGGCAGGTCAGTAAAACTGCATCCATTCCGGCTCCGGTTGGAGGCTGGAATGCCCGCGACCCAATCTCCAACATGCCGCCTAGTGATGCGGTCGTGCTGGACAACTTCTTTCCGAAAGCCACAGTTGTCTCCCTCAGGGAGGGCTACACCAACCACGTTACCGGCATCACCGGGACTCCTGAAACGCTGGTTGCATACAACGGGGTATCTACTCAGAAGCTATTCGCGGCATCTGGCAACAACATCTACGATGTGACTGCAGCCGGCGCTGTTGGTGCTCCAGTCGTCACTGGACAAACCAGCGCTCGCTGGCAGCACACGAACATCTCAACGGCTGGCGGCCAGTTCCTGTACCTCGTGAACGGCGCGGACAAGCCTCAGCTCTACAATGGAGCCACCTGGACAGCCATTGATGGTGCATCAACGCCTGCGATTACGGGCGTCACGACAACCAACCTCATTCACGTCAATCTGTGGAAGAACCGCATCTTCTTCACCGAGAAAAGCTCTCTGAAGGTGTGGTATCTGCCTACCTCGTCCATTGGTGGCGCAGCAAGCGCAATTGACTTCACGTCACTGTTTACCGATGGCGGCTACTTGATGGCGATGGCCACATGGACCATCGATGCAGGCTACGGAATGGACGACCATGCGGTATTCATCACCTCGCAGGGTCAGGTGGCTGTCTATCGCGGCACGGACCCGTCGTCAGCCTCCACTTTCGCGCTTGTGGGCGTCTACACCATCGGATCGCCAGTCGGCCGGCGTTGTTTCGCCAAATACGGCTCCGACCTGATCCTCATTTGTCAGGACGGCCTGATGCCGCTTTCCAAAGCCCTGATGTCGTCTCGCGTCAATACGGGCATCAGTCTGACAGACAAGATTCAGCAGGCCATGAGCGAGTCGGTAACTATTTCCGGTAGTCTGTTCGGATGGGAATGTCATGTTTACCCAAAAAACAACATGGTGATCCTGAACGTGCCATACAACAGCACGACGACGTATCAGTACGTCATGAACTCGATCACAGGGGCATGGTGCAGATTCCTTGGGTGGAACACGACAACCTGGGAGATGTTCAATGAAGAGATGTACTTCGGATCGCCTGGGAAAGTGTGTCATGCGTTCTCTGGAACCTCTGACAACGGCCTGTCGATCTCAGGAGATGCGACACAGGCCTTCAGCTACTTCGGCGCAAACACGTCTCAAAAGAGATTCCTGCTGGCTCGCCCGATTCTCTATGCAGACAGCCCTTCTGTCGGTGTCTCGCTAGGGGTGGCGATAGATTTCGACCTGAATGCCGTCCTGAACTCGCCAACTTTCTCTAGCATCGGCAATATAGGAATTTGGGATTCAAGCGTGTGGGACGGTGCCGTTTGGGGTGGCGATCTATCCTTGCGTAAGGATTGGCTGAACATTCAAGGCGTGGGCTATGCCGCAGCGCTCCGGATGAAGACATCTAGCCTCGCATCGCAGCTACAATGGGCTTCAACTGATTTCGTCCTTGAATATGGCGGCATCGTGTAGTGAAAACCATCGTCTTTGACCATTCTCGCGTCTCGCGTTGGGTTTGCGAGAGGACCGGAGGTCAGCCGGATGGCCTTGGTCAGGCGATAGGACTTGAGCAAGATGGCCGATTGATTGCAGGCGTGATGTATGATAACTACAACGGCCGCAGCATCTGTATGCATGTGGCTGGTGAAGGTTCATGGATGAACCGAGAGTATCTGAGGGTTTGCTTTGACTACCCTTTCAGGCAGCTCAAGGTGAACCAGTTGATAGGACTTGTGGATGGCTCGAATCTGGCCGCTCGTCGCTTCGATGAGCACTTGGGTTTCAAGCTGCAATGTGTAATCCCCGGCGCGGGGCCTGTAGGCGACTTGTGCATTTACAGCATGTCACCTTCGGAATGCAGATTTCTGCAACTGGAGGAACGACATGGGCGGCAAGAGCAGCGCACCTGCAGCGCCTGACTACACGGCAGCGGCAAAAGCCACGGCAGACAGTCAGCGCAACAACTACACGACTCCTTACGGCAATCAGACCTGGTCTCAAGGCCCTGATGGCACGTACACGAACAATGTCACGCTGAGCCCCGATCAGCAGAAGCTGCTGGATCAGCAGAACCAGACATCTCTGCAGCTCGGGAATCTTCAGGGCTCCGCAACAAATCGTGTCGGGCAGATGCTCGGTCAGGGGTTCGATACTTCGTCTCTGCCATCCGCCCCCGTCAATGCTGGAATGACGGGGCAGCAAGCCATCATGGCTCGCCTGCAACCGCAGTTCGACCGCAGCGATGAGCAGCTCCGAAACCGGCTCGCCAATCAAGGCATCATGCCTGGCTCAGAGGCGTACAACAACGAGATCAATCTTGCCGGACAAAACAAGAATGACGCCTATTCGCAGGCTGCGCTGCAAGGCATCAATCTCGACACCGGGGCCCGCAAGAGTGCATTCGATGAGCAAAGCTATCTTCGTCAACTTCCGCTCAATGAGCTGAACGCACTTCGTTCCGGTTCTCAGGTTCAGAACCCGAACTTCAGTGGCGCTCCGAAAACAGGGGTTGACATGACGGGCGCTATGCAGAACCAGTACAACTCTCAGCTGGCAAGCACAAACGCCAACAACGCGGCCAACGGGCAGACGTGGAGCACTGTCGGACAACTCGGCGGGTTGGCTGCGGCCTTCATGTTCTGATGGATGCGCAAACCATCATCCGCAGCGCAAAGCCAGTCGACTGGAGCGATGGAGATGCGCTCGTCAGCAAACTGTCTTTCTCCTATCAGATCATCAAGGCAAGCGAGCGCCTGCTGTCTGAGGCCATCTCCGAGCTTCATGATTGCCGCCTCCGTGACTACTACTCCGCTCATCTGGAGGAGGAGAAGAATCACGCCGATTGGTTGCTGGAGGATCTCGGATTCACTCCGGCCTATAGCCCACTCGCGGCAGCAATCGCTGGCAGTCAGTACTACCTGATCAAGCATGAACACCCGGCAGCGCTGCTCGGATACATGGCTGTGCTGGAGGGAAACGGTCCGACACTCGATTTCATCAACGCCATGGAGATCATCCACGGCCGGAAGATCATGCGCACGTGGCGGCATCACGTGATGGCAGATGTTGAGCACCACAAAGATATTCAAGAGGAAATCAAGGCCCACCCAGAACATGCGAAGCTGATCGAGATGAACGCGATCCAGACGGCCTATTATTTGGTGTCTCACAATGGCTGATTTCAATCCATACGGCATCCAGTCCCAACAGCTTGACATCGATCAGCAGCGTAAGCTTGCGCAGGCCCTGCAGGCTATTGGTCAGCAAGGAAGCCAAGGACAGATGGTGTCGGGTCACTACGTCGGCCCGAGCAAGCTTAGTGGCCTCGCGAGCTTTCTTTCGCAGATCGGCGGCGGACTGATGCAGGGTCAGGCGGACAGCAAGCAGAAGGCGCTTGCACAAGCCATTGCTACCAAGAAGCAAGAATGGATGGAAGGCCTTCCGCAGGCCACTCCTGCGAAGACCATGGACATGGGCGCAATTGATCCGTCCATGGCTCAGTATGGCCAGCTAGAAACCGCTCCCGCAACCCAGCCAACTCAGAAAGACATGTTCAACTGGGGTATGCAGGGCATGGCGATTGATCCTGAGATGGCAAAGATGGCGATGGCGCTTTCTCAGAAGTCGGCACCTGAGTACTCGCAAAAGCCGGAAGTCGATCAAAACGGCCGCGCCTATGTGTTGGACAAGCAAGGGAATGTGAAGTACCTGCAGGGCGCAAATGGAACCATCAGCCAGCGCGACAAGCTGGAGAACGTGAACGGGGTCTTCGTGAATCCGTACACGGCAGCACCGCGGGCTGTTGCACCGCAGGACGTTAACAAGCCTTTTGGTGTCGGACCCGACGGTTCGATGGTGCCGAACGTGCCATTCCAGCAGTACAGCAAGGAAAAGGCGAAGGCCGGGGCATCGAACGTCAATGTCAAGACTGATGTCAAGACGGGCGAGAGCTTGGCGGCACAGGTCGGTCCGATGATGAAGGATTCCGCATCCCAGGCTGAGGCGGCAGTCAAACAGGTCGATGCGGCTCAACGTGTCGTCAAGGCCGTCGACTCGAATAAGTTGTTCGTCGGCCCTGGCGCAAACACGAAGCTCAAGGCTACGCAGATTTTCGACACGTTCGGTGTAGCCGGCGCTGATGATGCGGAGAAGCTCGCGAACACCCGCTCTGCGATCCGCGGGCTTGCTGAACTGACTTTGCAGGGCCGTCAGCAGATGAAGGGGCAGGGCGCGATCACCGAGAGCGAAGGCAAGCTTGCAGAGAAGGCAATGTCTGGTGACATCACGGACCTGACTGCAGCCGAGCTGAAGCAGCTTGCAAAGGCTTCCGAACGTGCTGCGCGGTTCAACTATGCCCAGCACGAACGCCGCATGAACAGCGTTCGCGACAAGCCTGAGTTCAAGACGGTTGCCCCCTTCTATGAGGCTCCGCAAATGCCGGCTGAGCAATCTGGCGGTGCGGCTCCGTCCAATGGTGGATGGTCAATCAATCCGGTGCCCTGATGCCAAAATATCAAGTCACCTCGCCGGACGGACAGAAATTCGAGGTCACCGCACCTGATGGGGCAACCCAAGATCAGGTGTTGGCGTTCGCGCAATCTCAGTTCAAGACACAAAAGCCAGCCGAGCAAGCGGAGCAGCATCCAAGCAATTTTCAGCGAGCCTCCAATGCAGCGGCTGGGGCTAACTACGGAATGATCCCTGGCACCCTTGGCGTGCCGGTGGACACTGTTGCGAACGTCCTGGACCTTGGGCGCTCTGGAGTTGGCTATATCGCCTCCAAGTTCAATGGCGGCAAGGTACCTGAGGTGCTTGAGGTCAACCCAGACCGCTCTGGTGTTTTCGGTTCATCTCAGTGGATTGCGAACCAGATTCGCAAACTGCCGTATGGCACAAACCTGATCGACAACCAGAATCCGAACGATGAAGCATCGCGTCTCATGTACTCGGGTGGTGCAGCGGCTGGTGGCGCTCTCGCGTCAGGGAGAGCGCTTGGCGCTCCTGTTGCTCCTTCTCAGATTCCGACCGCCGTAGCTTCTGGCGCGGCTTCTCAATATGCTGCGGACAAGCTCCCGGATGATCCAGCCATTGCTGCTGCAGCCGGCATGCTGCCAATCGCAGCCTCCAACATTGCAGGCAATGCGGCACGCTCAAAAATCGCATCCCTCCAAGCGGAGAAGCTCCGCAACATGGAGCGAGATGAGACGCTGAAGCGGGCAATGGATGCTGGCTATCAGATTCCGCCATCCACGATCAACCCGAGCGCAACGAACCGAGTGCTTGAGAGCATCGCCGGCAAGGTGGCGACGCAGCAAGCTGTCTCTTCCAAGAACACGCAGGTAACGGATGCTCTCGCCCGGAAGGCGACCGGTCTTCCTGAAAATGTTCCGTTGACTGAGGAGGCGATGCAGTCCGTCCGAAAGGATGCTTACAACCAAGGATATAAGCCGGTTGAGCAGCTCGGACAGATTAGCAGCGGTCGCCTATATCGTGATGACCTAAACAAAATAGAGCAGCAGTATCAGGGTGCGGCTCGTTCATTCCCTGGCGCCGTCCGGAACGATGTATCAGAAATGCTGGCGCCTTTGCGTCGCCGCAGCTTCGATGCGGGTGACGCACTCAAGATGACGCAGATCCTGCGCGACGATGCATCGAAGTCGTTTACATCTGGCGATGCGGCCCTAGGCAAGGCTCAGCGCGCGGCAGCTACTGCAATAGAGGACCAAATCGAACGCGGCATACCAGCTACGCAGAACCCGGATTTGGTCAAGAACTTCAGGGAAGCTCGCCAGCTCATGGCAAAAACCCACACGGTGGAGGACGCAATCCGCTCTGGAAGCGGTAGCGTCGACCCGAATGCTATCGCTCGCGAGCTGCAGAAGGGTGCGCCTCTGTCTGGTGATCTTGAGACGATCGGACGCTTTGCAAACACCTTCAAGAAGGCCAACCAGACCCCGCAGGTTGTTGGAAGCCAGGGAGTCAGCAAGAGCGCCGCTCTGGCCTCTGCACTGATGGGCGGTGGTGGTGCTGCAGCCGGCGGACCGGTCGGCGGCGTGATCGGAGCTGCGGCCCCGTTCGTCGTACCGCCAGCAGCACAGGCCCTGTTGCTTTCCAAGCACTATCAAGCCATGCAGCAGCCGGACTACAAGGCAAACATGCTCGCCCGGCTGCTTGCTGCAACTCCTGAGATGGATTATCAGGCGCTCCTGCAGCAGCCGCAAAACATTCAAGGGAGGCAATAGCATGCCGTTCTCTGGAACAGGCTCGTTCACGCTAGTTGCAGGAAACCCTGTCGTTACCGGTACGAACATCAGCTCCGTCACGCAAAACAACACCATGAGCGACTTCGCCAATGGTTTTGGAAACTGCGTGACACGGGATGGTCAGTCACCGCCTACCGCAAATCTTCCGATGGGTGGTCAGCGCCATACTGGAGCCGCGAACGCCTCCGGCGCAGGGGAATACATCGTCTATGGGCAAAGTGCTTCTCTTGGGTACATCACAAAGCCAAGCGTTTCTTCAGTTGTCGCCCACAGAACTGGATCGAATTTGACGATACCAGTCAGCACGGTCAGCACGGTTGTTTTTGATAGCGAAGTGATCGACAGGGCATCAAATTACGACACGACAACTGGGATATTCACAGCTCCTGTTGCTGGTGTTTATCTTGTTACGACATCGCTCCGCTTGCAGAATAACGGCATATCTGCGACGACGATGGATAATGCTTACATGTCGAAGAATAATGCAACTACTGCATCCGCAACTGATGCCGTTCGCCTCTCTCAGGCAACCGAATCCTCGCCAATTAATGCCGGCAGCAACCCATTCGACATGACGGGATCTCACCAATTCTCGCTAGCCGCCAATGACACATTGCGCGTGAAGATCGCAATGGGCACCGGCGGGGTTGGGCTGAATTTGCTGATCGGGTCTGCGTTCTCTGTTACCTTCTGGGGATAAGCATGCCGTTCAATGGAATTGGAGGATTCACCCTTGTAGCTGGGAACCCTGTCGTTACGGGAACGACCATCTCATCGACTGTGCAAAACAACACGATGACGGACTTCGCGAATGGTTTTGCGAACTGTTTCACCCGTGATGGACAATCTCCAGCTCTTGCAAATATCCCAATGGGCGGCTTCAAGATCACCGGTCTTGCGGCAGCAACTACCAATGGTGATGCTGTTCGATGGGAGCAGGCTGCGCTGCTAACCCAGCTTGCAGCGTCGGGAGGATCTTCTCTTATAGGCTTCCTGCAGGCTGGCACTGGAGCCATCTCAAGAACCCTTCAAGACAAAGAGCGCGACACTTGCAATATTTTCGACTTCATGTCTGCGGCCGGCCAAGCCGCCTATACCGCTGGCACCTTCCACGCTGATGTGCGGATCGGCATCCAAGCCGCGATGGATAGTGGGTTTTCCACCATCAATTTCAATCAAGGTATTGCCCGCCTGGATCAGCCGCTTCTGGTCAAGTCTGGCGGCACGCAGAACCTGAAGCTTGTCGGGCATCGCGTCGGAACCTACCTGGCTCCGAATGCAGTCAGCATCGCCACGGCACCGGTCAGCATCAACGCGCTGATCATCAATCAGAACAACGACGGCAAGTTCTCGATCGAGCGCATGCGCTTCTGGAGCGACATCGGCTACACAGGGATCGGCGTCTATGCGAAGGAGGGTGGCGGCTCTGACGGATCCGCTCAGTGCATCTTCTCCGGCTCGATGACTGACCTGTGGGTCGACTTCGGCACGGCGAACACGGGCTTCTTCCGAGGCGGACTGCAGAACTATCATGTCAGCCGGATCACGGCAGAGAACATGAAGGGCGTTTTCTACCTCGATGGCGCCGGAAATTATGACATCGACTTCCGCGACATCTCGCTGTACAACTGCTTCGATGCGGTGATCGATCAGACGACGGACACGCTGGGTAGCAATCAGGTCTCGGTGAGCGGTGTGCATGCCTACACCCACAATCGCGGGCCGCTGATCAAGCTGCAGAACTGCAACGGATGGACGATCGGCGACATGATCGTCACCTCCCTGCCTGGCAATCTCGGTACGGTCGGCCTGCTGGATCTGCTGAACTGCGGCGCCAATGGCTCCAACAAGGGCCGCATGCTGATCGACTCGCTTTCCCTGTTCTCGAGCGCCGGTGTGGGACAGACGGCGGACGCAATCATCCTGAACGGGGTTGCCGCGAAGATCAGCGCGGTCACGATTGACGGTGCGGCGAACGGCATCACCCTGGCCGGCGCGAACGCCTTCGATCTCACGCTAGATCACATCGACATCAGCAACAGCACGTCGAACGGCCTTCGCAGCACCGGCCTTTCGACTGGCCGCGTGGTGATCAACGACAGCAACATTTCCGACTCGCAGGGCTACAACATCGTCAACTCGGCTGCAGCCGCATTCGATCTGTCGATGACCAATGTGCGGTGCCTGAATTCAGGACTCGGCGGCAACTCGGCATTCCGGAACATCGCCCCCGCAACAAGCGGTGCAGTGCGCCTGTGGAGTTGCCAGATCGGCCGAGACAATGGCTCCGCAGCGTCCGCAAGCTGGGTCGATGCCGGCGGCAGTGGCTCGTTCATCAACACCGACCCGACGTGGATTGGAACGCCGCCAACGTCGCGCGAGAGCGGCGCGCAGCTGCAGGACAAGCGCGTTGCCCAGCCGACAGGCATCAAGCTGGTGAACACTGCGACCTATACCGTGCTGCCATCGGATCGCGACATCCGCGTGAACTTCGCCGGGGTCTGCACGTTGACGCTGCCGGCGACGACTCAGAGCGGTGAACAGCGCCTGACCATCACGACGGAGACGGCGAACACCGTCGTGTCTGCAACGGCCAATGTCTCAAACAAGACCGGCGCAGCAGCTGCTACGGCGATACTTGCTGCCGTGGCTGGCAGCTCCGCTGAAATCGTTGGCGATGCCGCCGCCGGTGTGTGGCGTATTCGGATGACAAGCTGAGGAACCATCATGACCAAGCTCAAGACCTACTTCGCGAACCTGCTGCGTGCCGTCGCGAACAAGATCGACCCGCCGCCGGTGACGACGCAGGGCGGCGGCGGCCATGGCGAGGAATGAGGGCGCCGGGCTCGCTGTAGCGATCCTCGCTGCCGTCGTCACCATGCACTACCTGGGCGATCCGATCGCAAGCGGCTATGGGGACAAAGCAGCCGCTGCAGCCCGAGCCTGGGAGTACGTCCTGCGCGGCCTTGGCGGGGCTGCTGTGCTGCTTCTGTGCGGGCTTCTTGCTCGCCGTCCTCTGGTCTGGCCTCTCATCCTGTGGGGCATCGTTGAAGACTTGGAGCGCGCGGGCTGCCGACTGGCTCACCCGATGACAGCGCCGCCGCCCGGAACTGAACTCTTCGCCGGGCTGTGCGGCGATGGTCCCTACCGACTCGGTGTCATCGCGGCAGCTTTCGCAGCCGCGCGAGTCGCCTATCTACTCGCAGGGGAGAACGATGATGGCTGAAGCCACGACAACCGCGGCGGTCTGCGTCGCAACTGGGGCCGTCGTCGCCCCGTTCTGCGCGGCGTTCGGGTTCGACCCGATGCTGCTGATGGGCGGCATGGTCGGCGGCGTCGCCGGCTGCGTGATCGTGCGCACGCTGCTGCCCACGAAGGACAACACCTCGATCCGGCAGCTGGTGCTGGTGGCGATCGGCAGCACGCTGCTCAGCACGATCGGTACCCTGCTGATGGCGCCGTGGGTGGTGCGAACGTTCGCGCTCGCCGAGGTTCCGCCGGGCGCGGTGCGGCTCGCGGTCGGCGCGTTCCTGGGCGGCTTCGCGCAGCCCATCGCCGGACTGCTGCAGAAGTGGCTGCTGGCCAGGTTCGACACATCAACGAAGGAGTCCGGCAATGCCTGACATCATCAACGCGCTGATCTGCGCGGCAATCCTCGCGTGCACTGTGCCGGCGGCATTCGCAATGCCGCATCGCGGGATGTGGCTGGCCAGGCTCGCCGTGTGGGCGATCGTGCTCTGGTGCGGCTGGTGGCTCGGATGCACGCTCTACGACTGGGCGCGGGCCAACGTGCTGGTGCTGCTGGTGAACCTGCTGCTGCTGGCGGTGCTGCTGGGACGCCGGCGCGAGATCATGGGAACGCTACGGAGGGCCGCGCGATGAACATCACTCTCACTGACTACTGGATGGGCCGCGACGAGACGTACCCGCTCGCGATGACGCTAGACATCCGCCAGCACGCCCAGCGCATGGTGGCGCTGACGAACGATCTACTCGCGCGACTGCTTGCCGCCGGCGTGCAGCTGCATACCAACCCGAAGACAGGGACGATCATCAGCAGTGGCTGGCGGCCTCCCGCGGTGAACTCAGCGACGGCCGGCGCGGCGACGAACTCGAAGCACATGACCGGCGACGCGATCGACCTGTACGACCCGGACGGCGACATCGACGACTGGCTGATCGGCCACGATGGGCAGGCTACCTTGGCGCATATCGGCCTCTGGATGGAGCACCCGAGCGCAACGAAGGGCTGGGCTCACGTGCAGTCGCTGCCGCCGCGGTCCGGGAATCGAGTCTTTTATCCGTGAGTCCATGGGCCATCCTTGCCTCCGTGCTGGCCCTCAGCGGGGCTGTGGGCGCGTCGTACGTGCAGGGCCGCAGGGATGGCAGCTCCGCGGTGATCGCAAGCCAGGAGAAGGCCAGGATCGCATCCGAGGCAGCAGCTTCTGCCGAGCGCGCCAAGAACGCAGCCAACACCTTCCGCATTCAGGAGAACCGAGATGCAGAAAACCTACGCACTGGCGACCAGCTTGCTGATGCTCTGCGCCGGCTGCGCGTCAGTGCCTCAGTGCGCTCCGCAGCAGTTTCAGCGTCCGGTGCTGGGACCCGTCCCGACCGAGAGCTACCTGTCGAGAATCGAGAGGCTCTGCTGCGACTCGGGGCCGAAGCCGACCGACTCCGCGCCGACTACCGAGCGTGCCGCGAGTTCGTCGACTCGCTGAAGTGATGGCGAGTCCGGCAGGATTCGAACCCGCAACCGATGGCCTAGAATACCACAGCTCTTCCGTTGAGCTACGGACGCATGGTGGAAGGTGAAGGGATTGAACCTTCGCGGCCATCGCTGACCGGCTACGGCTTAGCAAGCCGACCCATTGCCACTCTGGCAACCTTCCTTGGCGGATGATGTAGGAATCGAACCCACTCGACGGTTTACAAGCCGTCCACTCGGTTTTCGAGACCGGGGCCTTACCAGTCGGCCAACCATCCAGTCCAAGCCTTTCAGCTTGGATGCCCCTCTACGCTCGGGGTGGCGGTCGGCTACCCACCAACATCGTCTTGACGTGACGGGGTTATTGTAGGTCAATCGAACTGATACGGCCCCTGCCGGCCCAGCGCAGTCTTGTCCAGGAACCACGGGTGCTCCATAGCGATGCGCAGTGCCTCCCGCTGGTCTGGCATGTCGTTCAGCCTGTCGACGAGTTCCTGGCATTCTCGGAGTGGCTCACGCGGCGCAAGGTTGCCAACGTTCCATCCGCACTTCGGACCGCAGGCCTGGAAGCCGCCAAGCGCGTGGCGCACGAACTGAGGCATGTACCAATCGGAGTCGCGCTGCATGCGTCCGAGATCGCTGGCGTCAGAGGCTCCCATTGGGCTTCTCCTTTGGTGCGCGGCTTGCCTCGTACTCGTCCTTCAGCCGATCGAACCGAGCGAGAGCTTCACGCATCTGGCCCTCGGTCAGGAAGGCAACAGAGCGCCGATCCGATATGACGCCAAATCCACCGGTTGGCTTCGGCACGATCATTGGGTACACCTCGACACCGATCTTGTAGTCAGCCATTGCGCATCTCCTGCAGTCCGTAGCCGAACCAGCCAGCAGCGCCACCGAAATACGCGGAGGCGAGCTGCTCTGAGCCATCGATCAGAGCGACAACCCCTAGGAGCAGCGTCACTCCGAAGATACCGAACGTGATGTGATAGTTTTTCAAGGCTTCTCCTCCGGCGCGAACAATCGCTGGTGTGTCTTGATGGCCAATGGCGAGTTGTTGATGACAGCCCAGCCGCTGCAGCCACGCCAATCACACGCGCACGGCATCACGATAAAGTCCTTCAGGAGATCGCTCACGAGAATTTCGGAAGCTTCAGCGTAAGCGGCGGTGAATTCGTCTTTGGTCACGGCTTCTCCTTCGTCATGGCTGCGTCGATAGCTGCATCGAGGCCGACCTCGGGCCAGTACGGATATTCAGTCTCGTCGAGCCACTCGATGAATGGGTGCTGGCTGATGTGAGGGACTCTGTTGCCCATCTTTCGCGATTCGTTGCGCAGCCACCGATACCTCCCCGCATCCTTCCTTGCCTCCTCCAGCTCAGCAGTGAGGCGGGAGATTTCGGCGAGCCTGTTTTCGGTGTAGGCCGTGAGTGCGGCTTTTGCGTCTATCAGCTCTGCTGTTGTCTCGCCGCACGGGTCTTCAGTATAAAGGCGCACTCGGCGCCCATAGGCCTCGATGCGCTTCAGCGCTTCGTCTCTCGGATCAGTGCTCATGAGCGGGGCTCCTGCGGCGTCCGATCCAGCAGCTTGTCGAAGCGCTGCTTCCACTCAGCGACCGCGGCCTCCGCCACCTCAGCGCGCTTGCGCCAAGCGTTTCGCTCGGCCGTCAGGTTTTTCTCGATGCGCTCCAGGTCGCGAATCCGGCGGCCCGCGTTCGCGAGCTTCGTGGTGTCTGATGCTTCACGGGGCATGGTTGGGCTCCTGGTTGGTGGTGGCAATGGCTGCGACTTCCTCGACCACGTTCGCAGCCTTGAACCCCCACTCCTCATCGGAGTCCAGACGCTCAGCGTCACACGCGGCTCGGAAGCCAAGGCGCCACGCGCGTTCGATCTGCTGTTCGCTCAGCCCCGCATCCCGGGCGGGAGGGGCGATTGCCTTGCGCACCACCTCGTGCAACTTGTCGTCGGTGCGGCCCGGGTGCTTGCCGTAGGAATGAAGAACGTGCCAAGTGCGCAGCAGCTCGTCCTTCTGACCCTCGCATGCGGAGTGGAGCCTGCGATAGCCGTCACCGATTTCTTTCTCGATCCGACGCGCCAAGAGAATCCACCAAACCGTGTGCTCAGCCTCAGGCGATTCGCGAACTTCGGAGCGAGCTGCACGAAGCCACTCTTCGGACAGAAGTGGAGCCTCCTCGGCGCTCGGCTCGGCCGGCACCTCACCCTTCGCAACGATCACCTGTTCCGCGAGGGCCAGCATTTCCGGGTCGAGGCCCGATGTGTCGCCGGTCCGCATCTTCTCTATGTCGGCTTCCATGCGAGCGGCGGATTCGTTGACCGCCCGCATTGCGGGATCGGTGGCAGGTTGTCGAGCGAGCACGTCGAGAGCGAACTCGACCGCGGTACGCCATGTCCACCAGTGCCGCGACTCGGATTCGTCAGCGTAGGTGCCGTCTTCCAGTTGCTTGAACATCTCGGAGCGACGCTTCGCACCTCGGTTCTTGCGGCCAGCATGGAAGGCCTCGAATTGCCGACGCGAGAACGCTTCATCAGCGCTCGGCCGAACGATCTTGGCGGCCCTGCGCATCGCTCGCCACATCACGTCATGCTCACCCTGCGTCAGCCCCACAACCGATGCCGTCTCGGCTGTCTCCGATGCGGCGCGTTGCCCGTGGTGCAGTTCAGGGCGGTCTTCGTCGGCCTCACCGATCAGCCATGTGACGTTCTCGCCAGGAAGCTTGTCGATGTTGCTCATCAGCGTTTTTCGGTACTCGCCGCGGGTGAAGATCACCAGCGCATCGTCGGATGCAGAAAGCCATCGAACAGCGACGCGTGGGCTCGACGACTGCCAGAAGTCGTGCGCTGCATCCAGCAGCTTCTGCGCCTTGTCGCGGTAGCTCGGCTTCGCTTCGGTCAGGCCGTTGAGCATGGGGGCGGCGACTTTGCTGCGTTCGGCCTCGAATTTCTTCTCTGCGTCTGGCCCACTCCAACCGAGGCCTCCGCACAGGTCGCAGTGAGTCTTCAAGGTCTGCACATCGGTCGCGCGCTCCGCAACTTGATGCTCCTGCCAGTGCCATCCCTCCCCGTCGCAGCGCTCGCACGGCGAGGCATCGAAGTCGGGCTCTGCTGCCGGGCTGGGTGCTGCGGCTGCAAGAGCGGCGCCTGACAGCATTGCTGCGATCTTCTCGGCCAGCGATGCGCGCGCCGCGTTGTCGGTGTAGCGGTAGTCGTAGTTGATGTGGACGTAGGTCCAGCCGTCGACCTTGACATCGACGCCGCCGAACATGTCGTATTCGGTCGTGATGATGGGCTCTCTCTGCTCAGCGACCTGCACGGTCAGCGCTTCGGTTGTGCTCATGGTGGTCATTCCTTGGTGGTCAGGAGTGATAATCGACCGTGACGACGAGCCAATCCGGCTGCGGCATCACCTTCGCCTTGTACTTATCCCTGTAGTGCTCGCACTGCTTGATCGCCTGGTCGATCGCAGTCTTCACGCTGCCGTCCCACGTGGTCTCCTGATGCGTAGCGCCGTTCCAGATGGTCTTGTGCAGCAGCGTCTGCGCGCTGAGGGCATTGCCGAAGCCATCGGCCGCGTGGATGAACGAGAACGCCGTCAGCTTCTCCGGAACTTCGTCGAGACGGCAGACATCCATGGGCATCTGATCACCGGAGTGTTTGAAAAGCGGGCAGACACTGCCAGCTCCGGGGCACATCTCGCGCCATAACGCATCAACCGATGGAATTTGCGAAGCCGGCGATAGCTCTTCCTTGCCCCAAACGACGCCGGATATCGTGACGCCGCGCTCCATCAATGCCGCGCGGAACGCAGACAGCTTCTCCTCGCCGACTGCCGCCTCAATCTTGCTGCCTGAATATCTGCCGCCGAGTTGATACCAGTCCCAGAAAGCGCCTCTGTTAGCGCCATCTTCTTCATCGTGGTTCTCGCTGAACGGAGCTAGGATCTTATCGACCGCCGCCTTCACGTCATCGGTCGGTGGCATCAGAATTTCAAGGCAGTAGTGCATGATGGTGGTCCTCAGGTAGTAGGTCAGCAGGAGCAGGAAAAATACTCGCCGCGCTGGCCGACCTCGCCGGTGATCGCCTCCCAATGCGCCCACCACTCGTTGTCGATGTGGTCGCGCGCATTCTCGTAGGGGCCGAGGTGGAGATCACGGCCGGCTTCCAGCGCCGCCGCATAGGCGCTTTCATCGCTGAGCCTGCCTTTGTCACCGTAGTAGTCGCCCGACATGTGCTTGCGCGCCCATATCATCATCCACTGTTCGGATGCGGTTCGGGTCGGTTGCACAGGTGCCGAGCCCGCCTCCTCGCCGAACGCCGGGTGCGACCAAACGTGCCTCAGCGACGTGATAACGCGCGGATAGATCACCAGCCAGAACCACTGGCCCGGCTTGACCGGCTCACGCAGGAATGGATCGACGATGCCGACACCATTCGTCGTGATGTCGCCGTCAACGTCCAGATGCGCGCCGGGTCGGAGTTGCTGCTTCGCCTGCATCGGTATCACCGCGAGGTGGATCGCATCACGCTTCTGCGTGTCATCGATGATCGTGCCCAGCGTGGCGAGGGCATCAGTGTGGACGTTGCGGCTGTCGGTGTTATTGCTCATGGTTCTTTCCTTGGTGTAGGTCGCCGTCCCCCGCGCAACCGGGGCTATTGCGCTCCGTCCCCTCACCCCGATTTCCCGGGAAGATGGAGCGCTCACGTGGCTTCACGGACGGCGGGTGATCAGGCGCCAACGCCAGTGAAGAATGACGAGTCATAGGCGTCGCTGTAAGCGTCGCTTGAGCCGTATTCGTCGACGGCTCGGCGCGCCGTGTAATGCGCAACGAATGACATGATGTCGCTTCTTGTAACGTAAAGCGCTGCCTCCATAGAGCGCAACTCAGTCTCCTTGCGCTGCATGTAGCCGGCATCACGGATGCGGTTCGGATTGACATAGAACCTGTCGTATGCGCGCTGAATGCGCAGCTTACGGCGGTTGGTTTGACGGTGTTCGATGTTTGTGATCATGAGCTCACCTTCTCAGCGCGCCTGCGCTTCAGTGATTGCAAAAGTGCCAGCACAGGCTCCCAGTCTTCCGGATGCACCCATACCAGCTTCGGGACAAACCCAGCCTTGCGCTGCGTCTCGCGCCATGCCTTGCTGAGCTTCGTGTTTGTGTTCATGCAAGCAGTGTAGCCGAGCCATGTGCTTGCAGTGAGACTTTTACAATTCAGGCTCCGACCACTCGACGCCACGCTCTGCGCCGAACGCGGAGATCAGCTCAGATGGCTATGCCCTCCAAGCCATGTCGAAGTTCTTCTGTAGCGTCTCGAAGTCGGTCGTCGTCAGCACCAGCTTGGCCTCGTCGAGCACCTTCTGAGCTGTAGCTTCGTCAGCCGCTGCGTCGACATCCTCGGAGAACTGCTCGAGCGTCTTCGGGGCCGCGGCGGTCAGCGCAGCCAGACGCTTGTCGTACGCAGCCTTCAACGATGCGCGCGCCGGCTCGTTGCCCTTCATGTGCTTGTAAGACGCGCCGAAGTTGTCCTTCAGCGACGCCGCATCGGGCGAGTTCTCGATGTCGGTAAGCATGCCGGCCAGCGGGGAATCAAGTCGCTTGATGACGTGTAACGCCTTCTTCCCGCGCGTCGCCGTCAGTCGAACCTCGATGTCGCGATCGATGTCAGTCATGTGGCTGATGCGAATGCCGCCGACCTCGTCACCACCGAAGCGAACCTTCGGATCGTGATACAGCGTCATGGAGCGTCCGATCCAGTCATTCCCGTCCGGACCCCAGCCGCAGATGAGCACGCGGCGCATCGTCTTGCAGGGCTTGAAGGGGCGGCCTTCACCGCCTTCGTAGTGCACCGACACCGGCTGTTCCGCAGTCGATCCGATGGTCACGTCGGTGACGCGGATCGTCTTCGGGCCGGTCACCAGGTCGTCCGCGTTGGTCTGATCCGAGCGCGGGATGATGGTCGAGCGCAGGTCTTTCACGTCATTCGGCATATGCGATCTCCAGTTCCATCGAACGCTTGGCGAACTTCGGCAGGTCGACCATGCGCTCTTCAGCGCTGTACGCCGGCCAACGGTCGCGTTTGAGGCAATCGGCGTACAGCTCCAGCAACTCCATGCGCTCTTGCTCGGCTTGCTCGATCACCTCGGGGATCAGTCGGTACGGGACCGCCAGCACGGGCGGCACGCTGGACACGACGGCGAACACGAAATCCTCGACAATGAAGCCCGTGCAGGCCTCGAAACCGGCTTTGTAGTGCGCCTGCTGCCGATGGTAGCCCATGCGCGCCACGGAGCGCGAGAAGCCCTGCGGCGTGTCGTCAGCCATCGCCTTCAGGTCGGCGAGCTGGACGCGTTGCGTGGCTCGCGGGCGAACCCAGTCGGGCCGCGCCTTGCAGTAGACGCCGGTTGCATCGTCGATCCAGAAGAGCGATGCCTCGCCGTAGCCTTGCGAGAACAGGTCGGCCAATTCGCTGTCGGCCTGCACCGCCTTCAGCTGCGACTGCGTGATTCCATAGTCTTCGTTGGCTACGATCTCGCGATCGCCGGCGGTCTTCTGGAAGCCGGTCCACCAGTTCATCGCCTCGACGCTTGCCGGGCTGGGCTTTGCGGCGTTCCATTGCGCCTTCGTCGGCCGCTTCGGTGCATCCTCGGGCACCACCACGTAGCGC
>Ga0134124_10000375_pt1 | contig 38825 bp, 38 predicted proteins | sample KB304_FD_96880 | JGI IMG/M metagenome (GOLD analysis project Ga0134124, IMG submission 96880) | Terrestrial soil microbial communities without Nitrogen fertilizer from Kellogg Biological Station, Michigan, USA - KB3-0-4 | ecosystem: Environmental > Terrestrial > Soil > Unclassified ... | reverse complement strand
CCTTCTTCTTATCGATAGCTACGACATCGGGTTCGCCGCCCGTACGTTCCATTTCTTGAAGCGCCCACAGCTTCGCATCACTGGCGCGTAACTTTGCCTCTACCTTCGACCATTCGGCGCCTGTATGGCGTTTCATGTTTTTCTCAAAACGGGATTTCAATATTCCGAGCAGTCCGTCGCGCTGTTTCTGTGTTATAGATTTTTTCATAAGATATTTTGAAAATTTCATTACTTCTCTTGAATGACGGACATGATATTTCCGGCCGGATCCTTGAACCATGCGATGCCCTTCGGCCCCTCTTCGCTTCGACAGATTCCCTTTTCATCCGTCTTCAGATTCGGTTCATCATATGTTTCAAAAGTTACGCCCGCCTTCCCAAGTTCTTCTACGGCTTCATCGATATCCGGTACTGAAAAGTTAAGAATCGTAAATGTAGCCGGAACATGATTCGACTTCGGATACACCATGATGACCGTGCTATCGGGCATATGAAGCATCAATAATCCCATTTTCGTATCTTCCGAGACTTCCATCCCGAGCACTTCACCGTAAAATGCTTTGGCTTTTTGAAGATCATTTACGGAAAAACTTGAGAATGCATTTATAGATTTGAACATAAGGGTGTTGTTAAGAATTAATTTCTACCCATAGTATACCAGGTTCGATACGACCCGGAATAACATAAAACAAGGCTTGTTACAGCCTTGTTTTCTAAATCACCTCAATTAATTTTCGGGAAGTGCGGCAAAGTCTTTTCTCACCTTTAAATACCATTTCATGCCGGATAAGGGATTTTTCCACCTCCCCTTCATCTCCTGCAAGGCGTCAGTATGCGTGTCATCGCCACTCGCAACCATTTCTTTCAAATGTTTGTCCTGCGCTTTGATCACTTCATCGGCCGTACTCCCCTGAAATGGGGTATCGCATGGGCCTCCCATATGTTTACATGTCATTGTTTTCATATGTATGTTGTTAAAACGAACCGGTTTTCACGTCTCCCGCGCGCTTATATGAGGCAAAGATAACTCCCATAGGTGACACCTTCGAATCCTCAAGGGTGAAGGCGGCAGGAATCGTGCCTTCAGCGAACAAACGTTTTCCATTACCGAGTGTGACGGGAAATATTTTGAGCCAAAATTCATCTACCAGATCATGCTTCATGAGCGTCTGAGCAAAATTGCCGCTTCCGTACACATGCAGATCGGGTCCGTCTTCCGCTTTCAGCTTCTTTATTTCCTCCACGACATCGCCTTCGAGGAGCACGGAGTTCTCCCACTCGGGCGTGAAAGGTACGTCCGACGCGACGTACTTGGTCATCTTGTTGACGCCCGGCCAACCGCTTTCATGTTCGGGCCAATACGAGGCGAATATATCATACGTTTTTCGGCCCAGAAGCAAAGCGGCCGGATGACTCATCTGCTCGCCCATGATCTTCCCCGCGAAGTCATCGAAATAGGGAAACGTCCACCCGCCGTATTTGAAGCCGCCTGAAGTATCTTCTTCCGGTCCGCCTGGCGCCTGCATCACGCCGTCCAGTGAAAGGAATGTGAGGACAATAATTTTTCTCATAAAATTATGTCTTAAAAAATTATCCTAAGAATGTTTCATCTTACCCACAACAAAATGAATGATTACGGCAAGGATTGACCAGTAGAGAGCAAACACGATGGCAACGAATGGAGGCGGCGGATCTTCTCGTAAGAAATCACCGGTAAAAAGCATAGGTCCCACCAAAACAAGCTTGATGGGATGAAGAATCTTATACCCGACACTCTTCCAGGCTATGGTCGGTTCATTCCCTATGAAGGGCTCGGGTGGCTGAGGAAAAATTCGAGCATCCGTTCCAAACAGCGCGTTTGAGATAAACATGAAGACGACCGCAAAAATGATGAAGAAGATAACGAATTTTGTTCTTGAAATGTTCATATCGATTACTATGGTTATCAGCTTTCACCCCAATCTTAGCACGGGTTCAGATTAGAAAAAAAGCACCGCCTTAGCGGTGCTTTTTTCAATTCATTGTCCTTATTTGATACTCGAAACAATGGTGTTAGCGAACATGACAACGTTGTAGCTCATGTATCCTACGGTTATGAGGACGATCCCCAAAGTAATAAGATGAAAAGCGACGACATCCGCGCTAACATTCTTTGCCTCATTCATACTATATCTTTCAAAAGTTAACCAAATATGATATCACAATATATTATATTTGTCAAGTATCAGTAATGCATGATAAAAGGGCTTAAAATGACCAGATCCCCTGGCCGCGTCCCGCGTCCGCGGGCAGGACTTTCCGTTCGAATCCTACCGCCAAGAAATAAAGACAAAAACAGCACCCGAATGGATACCGTTTTTGCATATTGCTCAATATCGCGAAGTTAGAATCACTGTGAAGGAACGGAAGTATTTATATTCCAGATTTTGACGATTCGTCGGATTCACCTGGCTTTTTTCGAGATCAGATTTAAAGGTGCTTTTTTCCTTAAGTGTTTCTGCGCGGACATTTATGAGCCCGTCTTTTCTTTTAGGATTAAACCAGGCAGGCTTAAGACCCCAACGTACCATGTTGACCACATCTGGTTCGGTATTGAGAATGACGGGTGTAATCTGCGAGGGCGCTACATTGTATCGAGGTTTAAAGTCTACATTATCGACTTTTACCTTAAAGAAGATCTCGGCATCCCCTGGTGATAAATCTATACTAAATCTCCCACACATATTAGTTTTCTTTACCTGATCCCATATGTCGATAAACCATAGACTCTCCATCTTCCCAGATACCTTCAGTCATTTGCTCCTCGTTCTCGAGGGGCGTTACTGTTAGCTCGCCAGTTCCACGATCACGTGCTTCAAGACATAGCTTGCAAAGCCATTGCCCCCATCACAGAAAAAAGGGATGTACTTATAGCAATTTGGACATTGGTCATTTTTTCTTTCCATATATCTATTATACAGATAGCAAAAAGAGGCTTCTATAAACCTCTAGAATGAAGTACTCCTAATATCCGAATGTAGGTAATCCCAGCCTTTTCCTATCTAGACATGTCTGAAGATAATCGTCTGATGGCACAAGAGGACCACTCATTATATTTTCGCGACATTTATCATTTGTACAGTCAAATAAAGCATCAGAAAATTGTTTTCTCATGCCCTTTTTTTCTTCTATACATTCCTCCCTAAATCGATCCTCCTTCTTCTGTTCAATTCTTGAGGCGTCTCTTTTAGGTATATAAAATACTAAGTAGTAGGCAATTGAAAGACCTACTATTAGCGCTCCGACTATAATACTTATTTTTACTGCCTTATCCATATTTATTGGTAAAAACTTTTTACAAGATTATTATACTGATCGTTAAGCTTATTGCGAGTCGCAATTTTTGCATTGAAGGCTTTTCTAATTTTTTCAAAATCAGAAGAAGCTCCCTTGTATTTTGAATAGAGTCTATTGTAGTCATCGTAAGCGCTAGAATCATTACTTTTTGCGATTTTATCCAACTTGTCTACGATTTTTCCAATTTCTTCGTTCCTACTATCCAAATCTTTTCTTGAAGCATTCAACTCGTTATCCATCTTCCTAATAGTATAAAGGAGGTTGTCGATCTTTTTTTGTGTATTAACAGTATCAATTATCCCCGTATACGAAAGACCACTTGATTTATTCACTACTTCTATTTTGCCAAGAGGGCTCGACTGGTCTTCGGTTTCATCCGTTCCATCATCACTAAGGACAATCTTTGATGCTGCGATTCCGGATTCCTTTATGATGCTAGGAGTTGAACCAATTTTGTTACCTAAGCTTGTCGTCTCAAGAAAGCAGTACCCTGAGCCATAATTTGAGTATTCCAAAGGGCATTCTACGCCAACAGCTATATGTTGATCCTCTGGGAATTCAAAGAATGAAGCGCCATATCCTAGCTCTCTCAATAGGGAGTAGGCTAGGTAGCTTTTATCCGAACAAATCCCTGTATTTTTATATAATGTCTCATAAGGATAATCTATCTTAGGCACAACAACCTCCCTATTGTTAAACTCATCGTAATCATATGGAATTGTCTGTACAAATGAAGCCACTAATTCGACAATTTGATTAGCATCAAGTTTCTTTTCTTCACCAATTGCTTTTATCGATTGTGCTAGCTCACTAATCGTATTATCGCCGTCAGCTGCGCCGATGAATAACTCATTTCTTTTTTCCAACTCTTGTACTATAGACTCTCCGTTGAAAAAGCTCTGGGCAGGAAGTGTGCCGTAAAACTTATAATATGAATCGTATAGTTTTTGATCTAATGAATAATTCTTTCCCTTGTATTTCCAGTCAAAGGTTATTACTTTCTCTCCTTCTGGAGAGGGCAATTTCTGACCTTCTGCTCCACTCACTAAGTCATAAGCATTTACCTGCCAGTATCTTTCAGGTGTTCGGGTCATACTCAAATCCACGATACCGTTCATTTTTCCATTTTCTATTCTGCCAACTATTACATGTGCGGAAGTGCCACTTACCCGCGTTTCTTTTATTTTTAGATCAGCAATCATACCTTGCTTCTCCTCATTTATTCTCTTAGTCATTGCTCTTGCCCACATCCTGTCCTGGTCAGTCACGGTAACGACTGCCATACCTTTTGCGATCTCTTCTTTGACTACCGGCTGACTAACGAGCTGACCACCTAAATAGATACCAATGGTCTTGCCAATGTTTCTTCTTGTAATATCAGCCAATAATCCTGCGCCCTTACTATCAAATTCTAGGTCGATCTGAAAATTATCAGTACCATTTTCGAATGAGGCCTTTTCTAGATATTTTCCTGTTAATCCGGTTGGAATATATATATTTGCATCTTTACTCTTGTCTGGATTCGGCTCCATTATTGACAAAAAAGAAGTATTGAGAACTCGCATCATTTCTTCTTTGAATTGTTCCGGCGTTTGACTATTTTGCTCCGCAATCTTTTGAACATCAAAATACTTTTCAAAATCGCTACTATCCTCTTTCATGATTGCTCCTTTTAGCTTAAACAGTGAGTATTGTGGAGTACCGAGAAGATAATAAAAAGCACCCGAACTTATAAATATGATAGCCGCAATGGTTCCAATACCAACCTTCAATATTTTATTCCTTTTTTCCTTTGTCTTTGTCCGATACAAGACGAGGCTGTATATTAATATTGAAATGACGGGAAGAAATATGCCTACAACAAGGGCTAAACTTTTGTTTATTGATAATTTTCCCGCTATTTTCTCACAGAAATAGATACCAAAAAGCCAAACGAAAAGAATCAGCATTGGCAGTATTGTGCCAATCCCCAGCATGGGAACGTCTTCATTAGAAACTAAAGGGTATGCCTGTATACCGCCATTCTCACTAGAAACAAGTAATGCAGAGAGTAAACCTATGATCCAAAATACCCATAGAAACAGGGCGACCGCCTTATGACTTTTCTTCTTGATCACAATAAAATATGAGGCAAGAAGAGAAAGTAATCCGAAGCCAAGAACGACTCTCATCATATTCACTCCTCCTAAGAATGCTTTTTCACTGTCAGAAAGCCCTTCAACATTTATGAGGAAAGGGACACAAACTGTAACAAAAACAACTGCCCATAAAGAAGCCAAGAAAAAAAATACAAGAAATTTTTTGAATTTCCCTGGAGTTTTTTCTATTTTCACCAAATGAGAGTTCTCTTCCATTCCTGGCGCTTATCTAAGCACAGATTAGCACTATTATGTGTAAAAACAAGATACTTTCAATCAAAAATAGTCAACGCATAAATTCGATCACTGCTCACTTTCTTTTAAAAAAGTTGCCCTCTATAGGGTTTCCTCCCTCTAGTCCCTTCGGGTAACTCTGAACGGGAAACTCCCGTTTCCCGACCCTTTCCCGTTCGAATCCTACCGCCGGAGCATAAATGAAAAGAGTCCTCTTCTGAGGGCTTTTTTTCATTTCTATTTTCCTCCGAGGATTATCAGCTGTGCGAACCTGTATCATTGAACAGAAGCTACTTGAGAAGCGCAGATTAATGGAACTTGCCTCAACTAATAATTGACAAGATCTCTATAGCGCCGCTCCCCCCTTATCTTTTTTATCAGAGTTATCGAGATAATCGTAAATAAACCTGTATGGATGTTTTTGCCCCTCTTTATCGAAATAATGTAGCCTTCCATCAATTACTTCGGTACCACCCCGAATAGGATCTCCTTCCGCTGGAACATACATGTAGTCACCCGAAGCAAACCCAGAGAAGTCAGGTGTCATTACCAGACAAAGAATGTTTCCACCAACTGTAGGCCATTTTCTTTCTCTGAGCAAACGAAGTGCATCAATAATAATATAGCCCTGATCCTTATAAAGAGTATTCTCTTCAGTTTCCCCCGACTTATCCCTAAATTCAAGATTTCCGATTAATGAATCAGGCAAAACTATCCGCTCTGTTTTATATTTAGGATTGAAAACAAGACCATCATAACATCCTGCATTTTCAAAAGTAACTTCTGCGCCACGATCCGAAGCGTTTATTGTTACGGCCATTATTCTTGGTCTAGGACTATCAACCTCTATTAAAGTTCCTTCGCCAACCGTTCTTCCCTCTCTCGTCCCCTTCATTAAGGTTTGTAGTAACGCCTCCTTTATTTGCGAATCCACAGTTTGGGAAACATTAACCCCTTCCCCTCTTTCGATAACTGGGGATGACATTATTTGACCCAGCCTTGCCGCATCAATCTCAAGCTTATTTGATTTTTCAAATCCACCGAATATCATTCCCACGGAATCATTATAGTCCCCTGTTTCAGAGTAATATCTTGTTGCCAGACTTTGAATACTGTCCTTCAGGAAATTTTCTAATTCAGAAAAATCCCAATCTTTATTAATTCCTTTCCGGATCTCTCTTAAAAGCCAGCAAGCCTGACGAGCGCTACCTGCGACGACTACTGCTAATTGAGGATTTAGATTAAGCCATTTACTGAAGTCATCTTTGTATGAACCATCGGTATACGTTAACCTACTATCTGAAACTAAATATATTTTTTTGGCCAAACTAAGACCGTATATTAAAGACATTTAGATTAGAATAATTTATTTATTCGCTTATTGGAAAAACTCGCTCCCTCATTTTTGGAGTAGAATTCAGACCATTTTGTATATCCTTGTCGTCAATAAATGAATATAGATATGTCTCAGTACCAACAATTAAATTAAAAGTGATGAACGCCGCAAGATCAGAATCAGCGCTGATAATTTTTTTATTGAAGGGCTTGTTATCATAAACAAGGCATCTATTCCGACATATCGGCATAAAAACCACCTCTTCCTCTGTAAAATTCCACCCTGCCGGCCATCTTGGATATTTTTTTAAATCAGAAATGAATACTGGATTATCGTTTATCAAAAAATCATCGGCATCAGACTCTAAGATATTCACATGCCGATAAAAAAGATCTTCAGACAACTTTGCGGCCACAAGGAGCGAGATGATAATAAGTAGATCTTCACTTTTGTATTCGATATCTATCTCAGGTTTATATTTCCTAAGCATTTGTATATCAATATTAAACTTATTTTCATTGAAAATTTCATTTAAAAGCTTCTCGTCTTTTAGCTCCTCTATTTTAACGAATTTATTTTCTATCAAATATTGAAGAAAACGCTTTATTTGTTCTCTAAAGGCGGGCGTTCGAGTATATAAATTCGCTACAAAAGAAGCCAACGAATTCTCCTCTTTATTATTTAGCCTCACCGATGAACACGATATGAGCTTTTTAATTATTACCGAGGCATCGCTTTCAATTGGTTGCATTAGCCGGTCTGCCAAATTATTCTTCTCTTTCGTTGATTTTCTTTTTGTATCGTAATACCCCAATTCACTCGCTGCGCTCTCTATAAGAATCCTACTTGGGACAAGCGCTTGTCTTTTGTACTCAAAAATATAATCAGTTTTTCTCCCATTCTCCTCAATAGCAAAGTTTCTTAATAGAAACTGGGGCACGTAGTGATCATTTTTACCACTAATACCCTTTTCTTTTTCAATTTCTGAGATTCTCTTCTTAAACTTTCTTTCGTATCTTGTCCCTGGCATGCTTTTAATCCATTATGACTTTTAAACTGATTTGTAGCTCGGAATGCTCTAGAATCCGACATCCCCGTTTTCCACGGCCAGAGGATTATCAGCTCGCTTCTAAATCATCTTGAACAAATTACTTTAAAGCTAGCATTTGAAGTTTTTATCAAGTAATTCTCAGTGCAACTTAAAAGCTGAATGATATCAGAACTAATCTTCTCTTTTGAGAGCCCTGGTTGAACAATAGATATTGCAAAATTCAATTTTGCAAATCTTGAAAACTTAATCAATTTAGAAAGATCCTCTGAACTACCTTTAACAAACCTGGTATACTCTTGCTCCCTCCACTTCAACTCCCTTTTCTTTATATGATCTGACAATGCGTCCATTCCAAGATGCTTCCACCGTATGCTCTTCTGTGCCTGACCACATAATTCATACATATTACCGATGTCCCTCCCTGGCTTGTCGGTCTTTGAATACTTACAGTGAATAAGATGGACACTATAAGATTCATCGGAATCCTTTCTGAAAGCGATAATATCAGCAGCCTCACCTGATCCATCGTCGTTTATAATGATATCGTATTCATCTTTAATAGCTTCAATAGTCTTATATTGAATCGAATCTCGGTTCACTTCTTTTCCTTGAGATTCTTGATGAATATTTACGTCCCAATCAACTGCCACTAAGCCCTCTAGATCAAACGCTTCTGGCATTGGAATTGAGATATGGTAGTTTCCATACGAAAATGAGCCATCTGCATATCTAATAATCAATTGATCTGTGATTACATAATCCAAGAAAGGAATTTTTCCTCCTCCGTGCCTTTTTATATGAACTTCTGGTCCGCTCTCTAAAGTATAGATACATTTTCCATCTTTTTCATCGGCCCCTGCTTCATAATCAATCCTATATTCTGATTTACTGATTTCACTTGAAATTACGATATAGATTGGACCATCTTCTGAATGTTTCACAACTTCTAAGCTTACGTCAAAGAGTTTACACTCTTCTGTTCCAAAGAAAACATACGACGTATTTTCTTGTGCGTAAGCCAAGCGCTCACCCCATTCAACCCCTATCGCTACAGAACTATGTCTACCATTAAGGGGCAACGGTCTAAGAAAACCACTAATGATTTCCGCTTCGTTTAGATCTGATTCAGATAACTTTTTTTCTACCTGAATACACCATTCTTTCCAATCCACAATAGACCCGCCACCTCGAGACCAAACTTTTCCACTTTTAGCAGAACAACCATACGTTACTTTGTCGCCCTCTTCATAACCCCAGCCGAATATATTATTTGGCGTTGACTCGGCTCGATCAATTGCAGATAGACCCGTGGTTACTTCCGGACCAAAGTACATTGTATAGCTGATTGTTCCTGTTCTAGAAGCTCCTAAGTTCTGAACCATAGGATGATCAATATCTGAAAATATACCGAACAATTGATGCCCATTAAATATGGTCGCTTTATCACCACAAATAATTTTTGCCAAAGCATTGCAATTAAAAACATCGTAATTGCTACATTGTATAAATAATTTCTGCTTCTCCTGGTGCCAGTAAGCAATACACAAATCAAAAGATTCATTTGTAATGTCTTTGTATTTCCCCCACTTGACCTCCTCCTGCCTATTTATAACGATGACAAGAATCTTTTGATCATGATTTATAGAATGCCAGCGCTTAAAGCCAGGAGGCAAAACTTCATTAAATCTATCAGGCAGCCACTCTTCACAATTAGTCTCATAAATCAGGGTTGAGAAAGCAGGTCTCAGATTCCATAAAGAAATTTGTTTAGACAGTTCCCCCTTAAAACTCTGAATTACTTCTTGGAGCACTTTTTCTTTTTTTATAGCCGACTCGCTCCGTTCTCGTAGTATGATATTCCAGTCAGGATTCTCTGAATACAAAGCATTTATACTTTTATCCACCTTTAAATCAGCACTATTAACAACTACGGTCGCATTGCCTATCTTATCTGAGGATATCCTCGTAAATCTTCCAATAAACTGTAGTGTTATGGGAAGGCTTTTATGAATATCATGAATTGCCGCAATTTTCAGATTGGGCAAGTCAAAACCCTCACCAAGCATATCCACACAAATAATAATCCGTGTTTTTCTGGTGCCAAGATCTTCCATGGCAGCCTCCTTATTTCGAACATTCATCTCTGAGTGAATCACTGTAGGCCGTAATTCGGGAGCAATTTCATCATAGATTCTAAGTAGGTCATCTGCCTTATTTATGTTTTTTGTACGTGCCATTAAGATATGATCCATCCCGCTCTCGATGTCAGCTTTAAGAATTGAAACTGCTTTTATAGCTATTTTTTCATCAGCTATCGAATCATCTATCTCATTAATTCTTATCAAATTTATTTCTTTAAAATATCCATTTTTTTGAGCCAATCCAAGAGGATAATCATACATAATTGACCCCCCTACTCTCTTGCCGTCATTCCTAAACGGCGTTGCCGTAAAAAGAAGAATTGGCTTCTCTTTAAATAAGTCAGTTATTTTTAACCATGTAGGTGCAGGAGTATGATGTGCCTCATCAACAAATAGATGGCTACACCTATCCCCCAACTCTCTTAAGCATTCCTCATTAAATTTATTTAAAACAGAAGCTGTAGCAATCACTACATTGGAATTGTCCAAAAGTTCTTTTAATTCATCAATTTTTTTAATGCCACGTTTTACTTTAGAAACCCGAGGATAAACAATGTTATCTGGAACCACGCCTATATCAGTTAAGCAGCCGAAGTTTACAGCCTTATTAAAAATCTGATCTCTAAGCGGTTTAGAAGGGACCAAAATGAGCACCTTTTCGCAAGATCCCAGTACCAAGGTAGAAAGCATCACTTCTGTTTTCCCCGTACCCGTAGGCATAACTATAATTGCTGGAGATTCTGTGACCGACCAATGTGATGCGATCGCATGCAAAGCCCCTATTTGTGGCTGCCTTAGACCTAAGCGATTCAGCGAGGTATTTTCCTCGATAAAAGAAAATTGATCTGCCCAAGATTTTGATATTTCAGATGCGACCCTACTCACATCTTTACGGTAGTGCTGCTCCCATATCAAAACAGTTTTTTCATCTAAATCTAGAATATCTTGGAGTTCTTTTACTCTGAGTACATATTCCTTCTTTTCCATTCTTTCTTCAGAATTAGGAAGTTGTATGTAAAACTTTCTGCCAAACTTATCTATTGCAATATAGACCTCAGAACTGTACGCATAAATATCCACATCCAATATGCGCTTATTTTGAGCAATCTGAACGACTTGATTACCTCCTATCGTCTTCTTATCAAGAGCGATTTCAGGAAGTGTAATCTTCGTTCTCGATATGTATTCTTTTCCAACGGGCATATACTTACGTATCAAACGCACCTTTTATCCAATTCAATCGTTTGCATGGTATCTTTTCCACTCCTTCTCGACCACATCCCTGTTATCTTCCTGACAGAACCAGCTAGATACAAATTTATCTAGCCGTGGATTCCCACCGCTAATACATCCGAAGGGGTATACTGAATATTTTGCCTTAATTAGACCATCTTTTGAGTCAACATGAAAGTGAACGGGATTATGATCATTTGGAAAAACCCTGAAACTAAACTTCCCATCCCTTCCCACTAGCCCTTTTGTTACGCAGCCCGTAATAATAAATTCTGGAATGGATCCCTTATTTAGAATATCCTCCAATTCTTTCATTAACCTCATCGTCTCTTTATTTGCTTCCATATAAGTAGACTTCTTGCAACTTATTATTCTGCAATAAAAAATAAAACACTCCATCTAGCTAAAAGCATGGAGTGAGGGATATCAAGTAAAAATAAAACTTTTTACAGCTCTTCCGTGCTTTTCTCTGTCATAGTCTGTGGTTTTATTTTTTATTTCCCTTGAATAATAGCACGAATCGGGGTGTAGTAGCTATTTAGCTACAGCCTCGATCTTTTTGATTGTGACGTTTTCCAAACAAACTCCATTTCCATAAAAGTCACAATCATCTGAGTCTTTCGTCCCTTCTATTTTGAAAACTGATTCCTTATTTTTTTCTACATAATCAAAAAGCTTTGAGGCCTCTTCAGAATCTCTTGAATCCTGCACACTTGCCCAAAACGATGGATGTCCTTCAAAATTATCCAAAGTCTTTTTTTTATCCTGATCATAGTAGCGGAGCCGAAGCGATCCAGACGTTGAGTTTGTAATAATTATCCCGTACCTTTCAATCTCTTTATCCGTCACGAATACAGATGTATCGCTTTCTTTTTCACTTTTTCGGATATCAACCTTAGAAACACCAATGATATTGCTTTCTGATGTGTCTTTGATCTTCTCAGACTGCCATCCGCTATATAATAGCGCTACACAGAAAAACATCGTGACAGAGGCAAAAAATAGTCTTTTTTTCATAATTATTAATCTGGCAGCGGAGCTGGTATAAAAGTTCCATCTGGATACTCGCACCCATACACTTCTTCTGTTTTATAAGAGGCTACTCCGCCATCGAGCTTAGTTATTACTTCTTGCTTCTTGGAGGTCTCTATACATTTCTGCTTAGTTTGTGGGTGTTTTTTATCATAGTAGCTGGGCCACCAAACGAAAAGCAACACAAACGTTCCTATTATCGCTATGATTGCTATAATTGCCTTATTTTGATCATTCGAATCATTCATAAAACACCTCCTTTTTAGGCTGGCAGGAGGCTTATAAACACAAAGCCGCACGCCAGCTAGGCCTTACGGCCCCATACCCCTTTCGAGATATGGCCCAACGAAGAGTTGCTGAACGTGCGGTTCAGTATCTTCGTTGGGTCTTGGCGCCATACCCACCGGCAAATCCGATGGGGTTAGGCAAATAAATTGTTATAACCACTTTACCATATACCCTGAAACTCTGGAAACAGAGATTATAGCCACTCCAGAGATGCTAATTCTAAATTTGAGCCTTGACAAAATCAAAATAGGCATATATATTTGCTCTACAGTTTGGAAGTCTAAAGCCGTATATAGTCGCAATTAAATAGAAGTCTCAAGAAGTATTCCGAAGCATTTGCTGTCGGGATTTTTTTATTTCCTGTAACTAAAGCCGTATTTAATTATTAAACACTCAAGGAAATCAACCCTGAGCGACTAGAGACCACCAAAACCTTAAAGCTGTTTAAAGCTGTATTGTCGGAAACCCGGAATGTCGGGAAATCGATTATTCTTGACCATACAAGCAATGAAAAACAATAAAATACTTACAGAGGCACTTCGCTATTTATCACTTGGATTCTCAATAATTCCCGTAGGAAGGGACAAGAAACCGTTAATTCCTTGGAAGAAGTACCAGAAGGAAAAAGCTACATCAGAGGAAATCAAGGAATGGATTATCCGGTTCCCAGATATGAACATTGGCGCTGTCACCGGAGCCATTTCAGGAATTGTCGTTGTTGATGTTGAAAAAGAAGGCTCAACAGAGGGCATAGCACCTACCGCAACGGTTAAAACTGGCGGGGATGGATGGCATTTCTACTATAAACATCCAGGCCGACCAATAAGCAATAGCGCCAGATTGATCGCACCTCTTACCGATATTCGAGGCGATGGAGGATATGTTGTTCTGCCTCCATCCATTCATAGTTCGGGAAATACCTATAAGTGGTCAGATTCGGCGCCGATAGAGCAAGGATTCAGCAATCTTCCTGATGAAGTCCTAAAAAAAATCGACGCTGCCGGAGAGAAAACTGAAGTCTTAGATGTTTCCCAAGGATCAAGAAACGCCACTGCCACAAAATATATTGGACGTGTTCTTCGCCAACTTACTTCCGACTTGTGGGATACCGCAGGATGGGCCTCCCTGAGAGACTGGAATGCTACACATGCAAAACCACCACTTCCTGAAAATGAATTGGAAATGATCTTTTCTAGTATCAAGGAGCGTGAGTATAAGCAAAGGGGCGACAAGGATGCGCCAAATTCTAAACAGCCTCCCTTTGCCCCCTGCACCTTAACCGACCTCTACAAGGAAGAATTCCCTCCCAAACGCTGGGTTGTGCAAGACCTGATTCCTTTCGGTTCAATTACGGCGCTTACTGGGGATTCGAACAGCTACAAGACGTTTCTCACTCAAAGCATGGCAGGGAGCATTGCAACTGGAAATTCATTTCTCGGGCATTTCCCTACAACCCAAGGCAAAGTCTTCATCGTCGACGAAGAAAATCATCGTCGACAGGTACAGGAGCGATTCAAGGAGCTTGGCATCAAAGCTACTCCAAACATCATTCTGCTCTCTCATGCCGGAGTCAAAATTGATCAAAAAGAGCACGTAAAAAAGCTATGTCAGCTAATCAATAAGGACGGCCCCGTATTAGTCATTCTGGATTCACTTGTCCGGCTCCATGGAGGAGAAGAGAATAGTGCGACAGATATGGCCAAAGCATTTGCCGGAATGAAAAAACTCGTAGCGAGCGATCGGGCAGTTCTCTTTATCCACCACCATCGCAAACCTAAGCAATTCGCCAATAATGGCAGTAATCACAACATCCGTGGGTCAAGCGATATTCTCGCAGCAGTTGATACGCATTTGGCTGTAACCAGAAAGGACGCAGAAATAGCCATCACCCAGACCAAGATGCGTCTGCAGCCTGAAATGAAGCCATTCAAAGCCGCTTTGGTTCCTACGAATGAAGGCATCTCATTCACATACCAAGGCGAGGACACCAGTGAAGAAGATCGAAGGAAAGAGATATACGATGCAATAAAAACGGCTCTCAGCGAATCAACTCAACCCCTGACAATAGCCAATCTTGCCGAAGAAACAAAAATATCAGAAACAAGAATCCGCCAAGCTATTAAGGAACTACTAATGGAAAAGGATATTACTGTTCTCGATAAAAGAGGAGAACAAGGAAGACGCTACTACAGTCTGCCAGAATCAGTTTAGTTTGATATATATAATCTGGGATTCTAAAATCTATCCGCCTCTTCCTTAGATTGGTAGATTCGCAGAATATATAATATGAAAAACTGAACTGGAATACTGAGAAATCAAAAAAGAGCGTCTCACATCCCTCACACCACCCACTCGCTCTAAAAGAGGAGGTAAGTCAAACACCCCCCCATACCCCCCTTACCACTTGAGAGGCATAAGGTCGATTAATTAATTAAGAATTAATAATGAACCTATATGTACTCAATTAAACTACCTCCCGAGCTGGTCACGGGTCTATGGAGATTGCGAGAGTTTGCTGGGCAGGGGCCAATTGCCGCCCAAGCAAAGCGAGCGATAGCAGACTATATCGATGCTCAACAAGAAGAACTCTCGGCAATTCTTAGAGAACAGCCGGGAAACATTGAAGAATGCGACTAACGCCTGGAAACTGGCACAGTCAATAATTGGCTAATCATTAAATTGGGGAGGGCTAAACCACACCCTCCCCTCTCCCCGATATACCTGGGCGTGGATGTCTTTACAGAAGTTTTTCCCTCGATTCGGAAACTCAATAATATGAGGAATACCGAAGTAACCAAGAGCCTTCTCAAAAAACTCAATGCAAAAGAAAGAATTGAGTTCCGTAAAGTGCTCCGCCTATCTATTGGCAAAAACGCAGACGAAATCTCAGAAGAAGAATTGGACGACATCGCTTTCACGCTGCTTCAAGCAACAGCGCTGGCTTTAAAGCGCAAAGCTACCATCAACATCACTAGAAGATCATAAATAATATAAATGAAGATTATGAAAAAAGAACTCAAAAAAATCACCTACGGTATCTATTACCGCAAATCATCAGAAGCTGAAGATAGGCAGGCACAGTCAATTCCGGATCAAATCAGAGATACTGATGCGGTCGCAAAAAGAGAAAACCTCAACATAGGGATGCGATTCCCGGGCGAGTCGCAATCGGCTTTTACCATTGGTCGCCCCATTTTTGCTGATCTAACAAAGAGTATTACTGAAGGGAAAATTAACGCTATCCTCGTTTGGCACCCAAACAGATTGGCCAGAAATCCCGTTGATGCAGGAATGTTGCTCTACCTTATGGATGAGGGGAAATTGAAGATCATCCAAACTCCTAGCAGGACCTATCTCAATAATTCCAGCGATAAATTCATGCTTCAACTCGAGTTTGGGATGTCAAAAAAAGATAGCGATGATAAAAGCGAAGTTGTAAAAAGAGCGCTTGAAGGGAGAGCGAAGCGAGGCCTGCCTAATGGCCTCGCCCACATCGGATACTTGAACGACCAATCTCAGGAAAAAGGAAATCGTGGATGGATCAAGGATCCAGTGCGATACCCATTAGTAAAAAAATTACTGACTATGATGCTTACTGGAAAATATTCAGTGCGTGAGCTTCATATATTTGCTAATGAGGATCTGCACCTAACAACCTTTAAAAGAAAGAATGTTGGGGAAAAGCCTATTTCTCTCTCATATATGTATGTCCTTCTTAAAGATCCGATTCACGCTGGATTCTTTTTCCAAGAAAGTGCCGAGGGAAAAACAAGGTATGAATTCACAGGCGTCCAGCCCATGATATCGGAAGAGGAATATTGGAAAATCCAGGACATGCTTGGAACAAATGGGCTGCCTCGGGTTACAAGCCGGAGAGCTGCTTATAACTACTTCGCCAAATGCGGTACATGCAACGGTAGTCTCTCAACCGATTTCAAGTTCCAAGTTATATGTGACTGCAAGAAAAAATTTCACTATCTAGACAAGGATAAGTGCCCGTCATGCGAAACAGCCATTAAGAAGATGGAAAAGCCAACCTTCCTGACCTATATCTTCTATTACTGCATCAATCACAAAAAAGGGAGGACTACTTGCCCAAAGAATGGCATAGAAGAAAAAAACCTTGAGACCCAGCTTCTTGCTGATCTCAATCAAACCATTGCCATAAGTAGAGAGCTCTCGGCTTGGTGCATCGACAACATCGGAAAAGCAAAAGATCAGGTCCTGGAGGACAATCTCAATATTCAAAGAAGTCTTGAGCAGCAAAAAAACTCCGTGGAAGACAAATTGAAACGGCTCAATATTCGACGGATTTCTGCAGACTATAGTCCGGAAGAAGAAGCCGAATTCGACAATCTACAGAAAGAGTTGCGTGAAGAACTGTCTCTTCTAAAGTTGAAGCTGGCAGACACGGATGTCGACTGGTTTAAAGATGCAAGAAGAGACTTCGACTTGATGAGCGAAATTTCTCTCATCATCAGAGGCGGTACCGTGGAACAGAAAAAGGATCTTCTGTTTGCTTTCGGTACGAACCTAGACATTTCAGCCAAAAAGGTCGCTGTTAGAAACAAAAAATCGATTGAAGTCTTCAAAAACTTCTTACTCCTGGCACGAACAGAAAACAAGGCGTTCGAACCTGCAATTTGTCTCGCAAATAAAGACAAAACCGAGGTTTTTACCTCGGTCTGTCCTATCTTGCTCCGGCGGTAGGATTCGAACCTACGACCAAGTGATTAACAGTCACCTGCTCTACCGCTGAGCTACGCCGGAATGTATTGCTTTTTGGCAATGGACACATTGTAACTTATAGGAAAAGAAATGGCAATATAGGGCAAATAACCCCTTCTTTTACTCAAGCGCCATGACTTCCAATGCCTTCAAGGCATAGCTCTTGATCGTCTCTTCCATATCTCCTGCCTCGACCACTTCTTCGCGGGTCATCCAGCGGCACGCTGTTTTTTCATGGTTCTCGGGCTGAACGATTTCATCCGTTTGGGAAGAGGCAAAAAACACCATGGAAAGATGCTTGTGATTCTCGTTCACTTCGTGCACGTTCATGAACATCGGCGGAATGAGCTGATGAAGCCGTCCGCTTCCTTTTTTGACAGCCAGCTTGTTCCCGTTATACAGAACGACATCCAATCCGGTCTCTTCCTTGGCCTCCCGCACAGCGGCTTGTTCCGGGGTTTCATCGAGTTCGACGTGCCCGCCTGGAGCGATCCACTGCTTGATCTTGTCATGAAGACGGATCAAAACCTTGTTTTTGTGAACGATGAAAACTTCAGCGATAAAATCGATTTGTCCGGGCTCCGTGTGGATGTGCGCCATATATTTATGAGAAAAACCCCTCGTTGCGAGGGGCTTCGTTCCAATATTTAGTAGTCCTTCAATTTTTTGAGATGCTCGTGCTCACGGATTTTCTCCAGAGCTTTCGCTTCGATCTGGCGGATACGTTCGCGGGTCACTCCGAATTCCTGTCCCACCTCTTCCAACGTGTGCGTCACTCCGTCTTCCAGTCCGAAACGGATGCGGAGAATCTTCTGTTCACGAGGAGTGAGTTCGCTTAAGATATCCGTGATATGCGACTTGAGCAATTTTCGAGAAGCTGCTTGGTTCGGCATGACCGTCTCAGTGTCTTCGATGAAATCTCCGAGCACGCTGTCATCCTCATTGTCTCCGACGGATGTTTCGAGCGATACCGTTTCCTGGGAAATTTTCTGGATATGACGGATTTTTTCCACTTCCATATTCATTTCTGCGGCGATTTCTTCCGCCAAAGGCTCGCGTCCCAATTCCTGAACCAAGCGTCTCGTGACCTGGGCATACTTGTTGATGGTTTCCACCATGTGAACCGGAATACGGATAGTGCGCGACTGATCAGCCAATGCACGGGTGATAGCCTGGCGGATCCACCAGGTGGCGTACGTGGAAAACTTGAAACCTTTTCGGTAGTCGAATTTCTCGACGGCACGGAACAATCCGATATTCCCCTCTTGAATGAGATCGAGGAGGGAAAGATTGTGAGAACGGCCGACGTATTTTTTGGCGATGGAAACCACCAGCCGGAGATTGGCTTCAGTCAGCCTTTGTTTGGCGGTCAGATCGCCTTTTTCGATCAGCTTTGCCAAGCGGATTTCTTCTTCGCTATTTAAGAGTGCCACGCGGCCGATTTCTTTCAGGTACATCTGGACCAGGTCGGAAGTGCTGTCTCCCTCTTCTCCCATATCCATCATTTTGTCCTTCGCTTTTCTCGGCGCCTTCTGTCCCTTTTTCTTTTCAAAGCCTTCACCTACTTTGTCCGTTTCAATTTTCAGCATCTCTTCCGAGCCGACGACTCTGATACCTGATGTCTCAAGACGCTCATACAGATTCTCGAGATTTTCGAGATCCTGTTCGACATCCGGAAGGATATGGATGATTTCATCCTCAGTCACGAATCCTCTCTGTTTTCCACGAAACAGGAGTTCATCGAAAGCGTTCTTCTTGGCTTCGGTGTTCTTGCCTTCTTGCTTGGCTGTTTTCTTCGCCTTCTTTACCTTCTTCGCCTTCACTATCTTCTTCACCTTTTTGACAGCCTTCTTTTTTTTCAAAACTTTTTTCGCCTTAGGAGTTACTTTCTTCTTCATCGGCTTCTTCGCCTTTTTTGCCTTCTTTACCTTCTTCGACGAAACAGATTTCTTCGCAGCTTTCTTCACCGCTTTCTTATGAGCGGTTTTTTTCATCGGCTTTTTCGCCTTTTTGGGAATTTTCTTATTTTTCTTCTTCGGCATACAAACTTTTTAAAACGTTAAAAGCCCCCGTCTAGCGGTATTGTAGCATAGCAGAACTATTCTGAAGAGGGAACCCCACTCCCGGAAAGTGCCACGAATTCCGCCAACAGTCTTTTTTCCTCTTCCTTGTCTTTCTTCTCCCTGGCCTCCCGCAAAGATTTTTCGATGGAAATGAGCCTTTCCCGCTTCGTTATTTCTTGCTGCAATTCCTCGCTATAGCGTTTGGCCATCTCCTGCATTTTTTCAATTTTTCCTTCTTTTTCGCTTATTGAAGCCACTTCCGGTGATTCCAAAATACGGAATGTCAGCCGGGTCGCCTCATTCTTCAGTTCGGCATCTTCAATGATCGAGAGCGGTTCTTTTCCTCCGGACTGCAACAGGAAGAAGAAGAGCGGGTGTTTTTCCAAGAATGCCCGCGTTTCCGTGTTCGATACGCTTCGGAGGAGGCTTTCGCGAATTTCTTTTTCGGTGAGCATCAATGCGACGATCTGCTCGCGAAGCATCTCGGATCGCTTGCCGAAGACAGGCGCCGCTTCGAAAGAATCTCTTTGTCTCTCCCCTTGCGCCGGTCCATTCTTCCGCGTCTCTTCCAAGAAAGCCTTGTTCACGATGCTGGTTATCAATTTTTCCTCCATCTCGATTTCGCGAGCCAGAGCCTTGATGGCCTGCGCCCGTTCGATAGGGTTCGTTACGGCCGTAAGCAAGGTCGTATAGTCCTCAACAATCTTTCTTTTCCCTTGCGGAGTTTCCTTGCCGTTCGTCTCCACGCTTTGTTTCAAAAAATATTCCAAGGCATCTACCGACTGATTGACGGCCGCCTGAAGTTTTTCTCCTCCTTCCCGTCCTATCTCGGCCGCGTCTTTCCCGAATGGAAGCGCGATGATGCGGACTTCGAGTTCTTTCGCCAAAGCCAATTCCGCGCTTTTCCGAGCTGCCTTCTGTCCGGCACCATCCATATCGAAAAAAAGACACACCTGGTTTCCATAGCGCTTCATGATCGTCAGCTGTTCTGCGGTGAGCGCCGTGCCGGATACCGCCACGGTGTTTTCCAGACCGGCCTGGTGCATGGCGATGACATCCGTATTCCCTTCCACGATGATCGTCTTTCCGGTCTGCTTCATGGCTTGTTTGGCATGAAAAAGGCCATACAAAGCCTTGCTTTTATGATAGAGAACCGTCTCCGGGGTGTTTATATACTTCGCCTGACTTTCATCTCCCCCGGGAGCGACACGGGCCGAATAGCCGATAACATGTCCGAAAATATCATAGATGGGGAACATGATGCGATCACGGAACCTGTCATAAAAACCCATGCCGCCTTCTTTTTTGAGAATAAGTCCCGTCTGTTCGATTTCTTCCGGACGGAATCCTCTCTCTTGGAGGAAATCAAAAATATGTCTCCAGCCTTCCGGCGCGTACCCGAGATGGAAGCGCTTGATACTCTCCAGAGAGAGTCCTCTCCCCGTAAGATACGGTAAGATATTTTTTTGACCGGAACCATCCAGCAATTGTTTTTCATAAAACTTCGCGGAAAGCTCGAGTAACTCAAAGAGTCGTTCCTTGTTGCCTCTTTCTTCCTTCACGTCATTCCTGTATTTCGGCAATTCCACGCCGGCTTTTTGCGCCAGCATGACGAGCGTTTCCCGAAAATCCAAACCTTCCATCTCCATGACGAAAGCGAATACATCGCCACCTTTTCCGCAGCCGAAACAATGCCACATCGCTTTTTCCTCATTCACCATGAAGGATGGGGAGCGCTCCTGATGGAACGGGCAGCAGGCTTTCCAGTGCGTGCCTGATTTTTCCAGCCGAACATACGTGCCGATAAATTCGACGATATTGATTCTGGCTTTGATTTCTTCGGTCGATCCGTTCATAATTTTCTTCTCTCAGAGTAGCTCTAAAGACCGATTCAAGGCAAATTGTCCCCTTATAAAAAGAAAGGGCGCCTCCAGGGCACCATTTCTCCAGCGCTTATCCGATGTCCGCTATTTTCCGAGAATGATCGTCAGCGGGGCTTCGGAAGTTTCCTTATTAGCAGCGCTTGCTGGCGCCGTAACAGTTTTCGGATAGGCTGTAAGCATGCTCGTTTTTACCGCATCGGCTTCTTTGTCCAGGCCCGTGGCGAAATATATCTTCGTTCCCGTATAGTCAGAAAGCGAATTAAGCGCCGTCACTTTCAGATATCCGTTTTTCTTCAACATTTCTGTCAGAGCGGTCGCACTCCCCTTTGCAGCACCTCCGTTCAAGACCTTGATATCGGTATTTTTTGCCTTGGTCAAACTGTCCGTCGCCTGTTCCGGAGCCGCGGCCTTGTTTTCCTCTGTTTTTTTCGGTTCATCCTCTTTTACCTGCGGAGTTTCGGGAGCTTTATCCTGCTCCAATTGAGCGATAGAGGGGGTACTTTTCTTTTCCTGTGCCGCTTTCCAGCTTGAATAACCGGTCCATGCCAAACCGAAGAGAAATCCGAGGATCAGCACGACCATGAGTATCAGAAGCAGCACGCCGAAAAGCGGTTCTCGGGAAGAAGATGCGGCAGGAGTCTTTTCAGGTGACGAAGATGTATTTTCCATATTTTTTTCAAATGCTAATCGTGAAATTTTTTCCAGGCGACATAGATGAGTCCTGCCAAAGCGATGCCGAGGAGAATGACCCGCAAAAAGTCATTCATGTCCGACCAATAGCGGACAGAACCGACGATGAGTGCCAGCACGCCTCCGAAAGAAAGCCCGAGCGAAACCGCCTCCGCTCCGGAAAGAAAGACGCTGCCCAGCAAGAGCGCGATGCCCGCGACTATGAAAACCACGAAGACGTTGCGGTTATACATGCTCGTGCTCTCCGTGAACTGCTTCTGACACGTGAATGTGGCATCACAGAAACCGGCTGGCTGCGGAGCCGTCGGCGAACCCTTCATGTCATTTTCATTCCACTGTCCGCCTACTGAAACGCACTGTTCTTCGGTATCAATGACTCGGTTCACCTGTTTTTCGGGACAGAATTTCGTAAAGTCAGGCATGGGATAGAGCACCTGGACGACGTAGGTGACGAAAAGATTGATCACGATGGCGATAGAGAGGATAAGAGCCCATTTTATGAAACTCGATTTCTTATTTTGAGGCATTGTTCCTCCTAAAGAAGTGGACGCTTCCATATGTTGTCGTTAAAAATGTAACCCCATTATATCACATCAAAAAAGAAGGCTGTTCGCCCTCTTTTTCGTCGTCATCGTATAGCTTTCGATACCGCGTGAACCACTTCTTTGTTGAATGTGTTCGGCACGACTTCATTGACGCTCGGCCTTTTCACTATGGCGGCCAGATTCTTGGCAGCCCGAATAAGCATGTCATCAGTGATTTTTCTCACTTTATGATCAAGCGCTCCCCGGAAAATGCCCGGGAAACCGAGCGAATTATTGATCTGATTGGGGAAGTCCGATCGTCCGGTAGCCACCACAGAGGCGCCGGCTCTTTTGGCGACATCAGGCATGATTTCGGGGATCGGATTGGCCAGAGCGAAAACGATCGCTTCGGCCGCCATGCTCTCGATATGTTTTTCCGTTATTGTCTCCCCTTTGGAAACGCCGATAAAAGCATCAGCACCCACCAAGGCTTCCGCGATTCCTCCGAATAATTTTTCCTTATTGGTCACCTTGGCCAGCATCTTCTTAAAATCATTGATGTCCTTCCGAGTTTCGCTGATGATCCCCCGACTGTCGACTAAGACGAGGTTGCCGACACCGAACAATAGGAGAAGATTGGCGATCGCATTGCCAGCTGCACCCGCGCCCGCGATGACGATGGTGCTTTTCTTGATATTTTTCCCCACCACCTTGAAGGCATTTATTATTCCGGCAAGCACTACCATGGCCGTTCCGTGCTGATCATCGTGAAGGACAGGGATGGAAAGTTCTGACTGAAGCCTCCGCTCGATTTCGAAACAGCGCGGAGCGGAGATATCCTCTAAATTGATGCCGCCGAAAACCGGGGAGATATTCTTGATCGTTTGGATGATCTCTTCGGTATCCTGTGTCGCGAGCACGATGGGGAAAGCATCGATATCAGCCAACGATTTGAAGAGCAACGATTTCCCTTCCATAACAGGCAGCGCTCCTTCCGGTCCGATATTTCCCAGCCCTAAGACAGCCGACCCATCCGAAATGACCGCTACCGTATTCCCTTTCATGGTATAGAGAGCCATTTCCTCTTTGTGTTCCGCGACGTAGGACGAAACCGCACCGACTCCCGGCGTGTATACCAAGCCGAGCATCTCTTTATTTTTTACAACGATCTTCGGCTCGATACTGATTTTCCCTCTCAATTTTTTATGAAGCGCCAACGACTCCTTCTTCACATCCCTCTTTTTTCCGTTCATCATTTTTTTCATAGGTTTGTTATTACTTCTCTTCCTTCTTGTCCATCTTATCGAGACCGAGACCTCGTACTCCGAAATACACAACGGCAGAAATAATGAGAAAATCGATGAGCATCGCTAAAAAGTCTCCCCATAAGAAAACAGATCCATGAAATTCGAATTTAACATCCTTCAGATTCTGCGCCGACCACAAGAAAAGTCCCATGAAAGGATTGATGATATCGGCCACCAGCGCCGTCACCAGCTTGGAAACGGCTCCGCCCAAGAGAAAACCGACGGCCAAACCGACGACGCCCTGCTTTCGGACAAAATCAAGAAACCCTGCCAGATGCTTTCCCATATTATTTTCCTTAGCATTTATACTTTCCAGTATACCGACTTTTCATGAAAAATCACGCCATGGGCACTTCCAAAGCCAGGATAAAGGCTCCTTTTTGAACCCGAATGATGAACTTGTCCGTATCGAAGAGGCCGAGAGCATCCCTCGTTTCCAAGGTGAAATCTTCTATTTTCACACTGCCTTCGATGACGAAGATATAGGCACCGCGTCCTTTCGGCAGCGCATATTCGAAAGAAGCATCCCGGTCAAAACGACCGAGAGACAGCATGGCTTGCTGATGGATGCCAAGCGGCATCTCCCCTCTCCTGCCGACGACCGGCGCAAGGGCATTCATCCCCTCTTCATATTTCTTCTGTTCATAGCGGGGCGGAACATCAGGTTCGTCCGGCAAGACCCAGATCTGGAGAAGAGAGACCGGTTCCGTTTGAGAGGCATTGAATTCGGAATGTTCCACGCCCGTTCCCGCGCTCATGACCTGGATTTCTCCTGTTTGGAGCACTTCCTTGTTCCCCATGCTGTCGGCGTGCGCCAAGGCTCCGCTTAGAGGAATAGTAATGATCTCCATATTCTCATGAGGATGTTCACCGAAGCCCTGCCCCGGTTCTATGCGGTCGTCATTTATGACCCGAAGCGCTCCGAATCCCATGCGTTCGGGGTCGAAAAAACCGGCAAAGCTGAAACTATGATGCGTTTTGAGCCAACCGTGGTCGGCATATCCTCTTTCGCCAGCTGTGTGCAGAACTGCCTTCATAGTGAAAGTAATTATTTCGTGCGGGCAGCTTTCAAGGCCTCTCCCCACCACGTGAGTTGATCGAACATCTCAATCGCGCTCTTTTCTATGTGAGTATTCTTCGGTTTTCCGCTCTCATCAAAGGCTTCCCATACCATAGGCACCAGTACGGTATCTTTGATCGACACCATCTGGAGTTCCACGATGACCTGGCGCAACTGTTCCACGGCCCGACTTCCTCCCACGACCGCTCCATATCCGACGAACGCGACCGGCTTATTCGCCCATTCCTTATATATGAGATCCAGCGCGTTCTTCATGACGGCTGAATATCCGTGATTGTATTCCGGAACGATAAACACGTACGCATCGCCTTCATCGATGGTCTTTGCCCATTCCTTGGTTCCCTCTTCTTCATAGTCACCCATCTTGGGAGGCTTCGCGCTCGTGAAGAAAGGCAGTGTCCTTTCCTTCAGATCGATATATTCCACTTCCCAATCTGGCCGGAGCTCGGCCAATCCCTTGATATATTCCCCGACTTTCTGACCATGACGGCCCTCCCGATTCGTACCGAGAATTATTTTCACCTTCAGCATATTTTTTCGCTTACTTGATTACGCTTGCAGTGTAGTGCATTACATACTATAATACAAGTACCTACACTTTAGTAAGTATAAAGCTATGTTCACACCGGAGAAAAAAACAGTCTGCCCGATGGAGAAGACGCTCGGGATAATCTCAGGCAAATGGAAGACCGTCATACTTTGGTATCTCTGTTCCGGCAAAAAACGTTACGGCGAGCTGAAACATTCCATCATGGGTGTCAGCGAGAAGATGCTCATCCAATCCCTGCGCGAGCTGGAATCGGACGGGCTGATCTCGCGCAAGGCCTACAATGAGATTCCTCCCAAAGTCGAATATTCCATGACCAAAAAAGGCAAGAGCCTGTCGCCTGCCCTGGCGTTGTTGGATAAATGGGGAAAAAAGAATCTCTAAGGATGCTCGGTGGAGTCTTCCAGGTCTCTTGTGAATTGCTGTTCGAGCTCCTGAGCGAAAGAGGTATTCGAACTCATGAGATTCAGTTCGTAGTTCCACCAGAAACTGAGAAGGTCGAAATTGCAGCTGCCGATAGTCGACCAATTGCCGTCGATAACCATAGTTTTCGCATGAAGCACTTTCTTCGTATAGAAAAAGATCCTCACGCCGTGCTTCCGCAGCCTCGGATAATAGAATTTCGCCAAGAAATCCGCGATTTTGTTATCCGATATCTTAGGAAGAAGGATTTTTATTTCGACGCCCCGTTCTCTCGCGAAAAACAAAGCGCGCAGAAACTCCTGGTTGGGGAAAAAATAGGGAGTCGTGATATGAATGGTTTTTTTCGCGGAGGTGATGGCCCGAAGAAAGGCGCGGTAGAGATCCTTATCCCGCAGATGGAAAGAATTGCCGGCGATCCAGAATTCCTTATGCTCATTCTCTGATCTCACCTGGCCCACCGGTTTCATCTTTTCCGTTCTTTTCCACACTTTTTCAAAAGCCTCCTGCATATCTTTCACGACCTGACCCTCGATCCGCACCAAAGAATCTCTCCACTCCCGCGCACGCTCTTGTATGATGACTCCGCCGATATACCCCGCTGTGTTATCGACGACAACCAGCTTGCGATGATCCCGTAAAATGAACGGTAAGAGCCTCCTTATAGAAGGAGAAAGAACCGCGAAATGATAGTGGATTTCCACTCCTGCTTTCTCCAAGCGGTCATAATCAGCGCACCGATAAAAAGAGAAGCTTCCCACGGCATCGAGCAGCATGCGGACTTTTACGCCGGCAGCGGCTTTCTCAACGAAAAGGTCGGTAAACCGTTTTTCAACCGCGCCTCCCATCCCGAAGACATACTCTTCCAAATCGATGCTCTGTGTCGCACTCTCGCATGCCCGGATCAATTCTTCCCAAGCGCTTTCTGAAGAGGTAAAAAATTGCCATTGGTGTTCCTGCATACTCTGAGAGAAAATATTATTACCTCTCATCATGCGGTCTATCTCGTTACGATGATCATGCTCCCGATCGGTATTTGCTTCATCAGCGTTTTGATATCTTTATTCTCAACACGGACGCAACCGTTGCTCACTTGTCCCAACGTTTTCTGATCGCTGCCATGGATAGCGATTTCGGGATGCCATTGGCCCGCGAGCACCAACATGCCTCCATCAACACCCCCATAAACATCCGGAAATTTCACTCCCTTGTTCTTTTTCCACCATGCATCATCACGTTTTCCCACCAATTCATACGTCCCGGTCGGCGTACTGTGATCTCCGACGTACCGGCGCGGGGTAAGACCACCTTTGCCGATGCCGACCGTATACTCCTTTTCTTTTTCCCGAGTCTCCAGGTCATAGATGAACATCTTCTCCACGCCTTTGTCGACGATGATCAGTTTCTTCGAGTTTTTCTCCGCTTCTTTATAGGCCGGCTCCAGAGAAGGAAAACTGACCCGATAAAGAGACAAAGAAAAGTTCTTCATGGCTTTGTATAAAAGCTCAGGCGCGCTCGGCTGCTTGGACGTCACCGGCTGATCTTTCGATGTCCAGGGCATCTGATTGGAAAAGAATGAGTTCACGAGTACATCCGTCACCGTAGGGTTGTACAGCCGAGGGTCAAGAATATAGTATTCTTTTCCTTTGATATTCTGTTTTTCAAGCAATCCCATCATGACTTTCAGGTCCAATACTTTCTTTACGTTCGCATCCACCATCGCTTCCGTAAGATCAGGCCCAGTCCTTCCATTCTCATAATTCATCGAAGAGATAGCGAGTCTCGCCTGTTTGAATGATGCTCCTTCGCGAACTAGTTTCTCCACCTCTCCCGCAATCCTCTGCTCACTTCCCGCGATACTCTTGACCAGAGCGATCGTATTGCCGGCTCTGAGCGCCTGATGGACAGCAAAAGCTTCAGGCGAGACCGTTGTCTTGCTTTTTTCGTACAGCGCATTGAGATATGCCTGAGACGACTTCATAAGAAGGTCATCGGAAACGATTATCCCTTTATGCCCCAATCCCTGATTTCCCTCTTTTGAACCATGAATTTTGTTGATTTGGCGCAGATTATACGCTCCGGGAATAACCGGATTTCCCTTATCTTTCCACGAATACGCGTTGCTCGATGTCACGGAGGTCATGATGCCGAGAGGATACCCCGGCTCATTTTGTGATTGCTTTATTTTTTCTTGTGTTGTTAATTCCTTTCTTGAAGGCAGGGGCGTTTTTCCATAAATGATTTTTCCGCTCTTTGTTTTTTTAACAATTCGTCTGGCCTCTCGCTTTTTCTGTCGCTCCTCATTGTTTTTTTCCAAATATTTGGTATACATTTCCGGTGACGAAGCATTGATGACGTCTCCAAAAACGGAAATGGAACCATCGTTTCTGTCTGTAATCGCCACCGCGCTTACCTTATGCCCATCCCCTTCGGCCCCACTATTTACGAAGTGCTTCGCGATAGGTGCGACATTCCCATTTCTCCCGAATCCACGGAGATAACTTACCGCGAGATCACTCACGATATACGGGCTCGATCCGAATGATCGATCATTTTTTTCATCATTTTCATTCCCGTCTATATCTTTCACCATATCCAGGTTGGGACCGAAAACAAGATTGATCCCGACTTCGTCGCAGATATTCGCGACTGTCTCGCCGTACCCCTCCATCATGGCCAAAAACTCCTGTCGTTTTGCAATAGCGAGATTTCTTTTTTCACTCCCCCTTGGGGCGGTTGTCATGCTCTCAAGGATCTTCTTATACTCTCTTCCAAGCCACTCCTGGCTGGGCAAAGTCAAATGAGGAATCTGCTTTTCGACAAATGATCTTTTTTCGGTGTTTTTATATTTTTCCCAGTAGGCTGCAGTTTCTCTTTTTCTCACTTCAAGGAGCTCTCGAGGGATGCCATGGGCAATCAGATCTTCCGTCGTGATTCCGAGATGACTCACGAATCCCCCTTCTATATCGGCCGATACCAAAATGGGTTCGTCTCTCGAGCTTCTCAGCTCATCGATAGTATTCTTGGCTTGCTCAAGAGTCTCCATCTCTCCCTTATACAAATGAACCAACCCCGCTTGCGAATCTGTGCGGAGCCACCGGGAAAGAAATGGGAATTTATGGGAGAGGTTCTCGAAATACTCTTCTTTGGAGAGGCTCTCGAAATTCTTATTGGAATAGAGCGAGGTCCCCATGAGCATCCTGATCTTATCCTTCAGCCCGATTTCCTCAACGGTAAAGGCATGATTGAGGTGTTCATTTTTTTCGTTGACTGCTTGTTGCCCCTTTTCTGTTCCGACCACAGCTGCCGCCGAAACGACTCCGGCGATAAGCGTGTTTGTTAAGAACTTTTTTGTTTTATTTTTCTTTTGACCATCTTCCTGCACTGGCCCAGTTTCAAATTTCATAAATTTATTTCCCTTAATTTACCCGTATTCTAGCATAAAGGCGCCTTTTTAGCGGGCATCCTTAAAATAAAAGCGAGGCTACGATGTAACCCCGCTTTTATTCATGGCGGAAGAGGAGGGATTGAACGCAGAGCTTCGCTCCTTCTGAGAACCCACGGTTCTCAGCGGGCTTTGCCCTGCTCTCCTCTCGCGGAAAACTTCCGTTTTCCGACCCTTTCCCGTTCGAATCCCATCCTACACTAAAAATAAAAGCGAGGCTACGATGTAACCCCGCTTTTATTCATGGCGGAAGAGGAGGGATTCGAACCCTCGGTACGATTTCTCGTACGCTTGCTTTCCAAGCAAGTACCTTAAGCCGCTCGGCCACCCTTCCTTTGTCTTATGACTCGAGGCAGTTTACCTGATTTCACGGATTCCGACAAGCTTCATATTATCCCTATCCGGAGTGCGCCCGGAGAAGACGACGACTTGGTCGCCGAGGGAAAGTTTCCCGTCTGCCTTCACCCGTTTTCCTAACCGATCGATCAACGTATCAAACTTCTCATCGTCTTCGAACAAATACGGATCGATTCCCCAAACGAGAGAAAGTTCATTCCAAGTGGACCGCTTATTGGTGGCTACAAAAAGTCTGCCTTCCGGGCGAAAATGCGATATAAGCCTGGCTGTGAAACCGCTCATAGAAAGGAGGAAAACGCCTTTGGCACGAAAACTTTTCATCATCTCGTACACGCTTCGAATCATCATCGCGTACTCGCTTTTGAAATTGAGATTGAGTGCCTGGTACAGATCATCAAAAGGAGACTCTTCCGTTTTCTCTATGATTTCTGTCATCATGGCCACGGTTTCGACGGGATATTTCCCCATGGCTGACTCTTCGGAAAGCATCACCGCGTCGGCATGGTCTATCACGGCATTGGAAACATCGCTCACCTCCGCGCGGGTAGGCCGAGGATTCTCCGTCATGCTCTTCATCATCTGAGTCGCGACAATGACCGGTTTTGCCGCTTTCAAACTTTCAGCAATGATATTTTTCTGGAGTATGGTGATTTCGCTTTCCGGCATTTCAATCCCAAGGTCGCCGCGTGCGACCATGACCGCATCCGTCGCCGCGATAATGGAAAGAAGATTCTTTATCGCCTCTTTGCGTTCTATTTTGGCGACTATCTGCGGCAATCCTGCTTTCTCGCCGACGATCCTTCGCATTTCTTTCCGAACTTTTTCGATATCTTCCGCCGAACCCACGAATGAAAGTCCGACATAATCCACCCCTTCTTTCAAAACGAATTCCAGATCTTTTATATCTTTTTCCGAGAGTATGGAGAGTTCGAGTTTGGAATCGGGCAGAATGACTCCTTTGCGATCCTTGATAGTGCCGGCATTTTTCGCTTCAGCGCGGACAAACTTTCCTTTTTCCTCGATGACTTTCAATTCTATCGTCCCATCTTCGATCAAGATGGCATTTCCGATTTTCAAAGTTGCCGTAACTTTTGGCAAATCAAGAAGAACGGTCGGCTCATCACCGCTCGTCTCTTCGATGGTGAGGGAGTCTTTCTCTGCAATATCGCTGAAACGAAGCACGCTTCCCTTCTTCACAGTGATCGTATCCACTACGTGTGTCCGTATCCTGGGACCCTGAAGATCCGCCAAAATTCCGATTGACCGATTCAATTCGTGAGAAAGTTCGCGTATGCGATTGATGACCTCCGCATGCCACGTATGTTCACCGTGCGAAAAATTAAGACGTGCGACATTCATTCCGCTCTCTATCATTTTTCGCAGGATATCTTTCGATTCCGATGCGGGACCGACGGTCGCGACGATTTTTGTGCTTTTCATAATTTTGTTTTTGTATATATTCTCATTCCATCAGTATACCTGAAAACAAACCGTCTGAAAAAGTAAAAAGCGGCGACGTCTCAGAAGAAAGGTTCTCTTCTTTGAAGCCGACCGCTTGATAATCACTGGCACACCCGTACATCTCGATAGCCCAGCAATCGCCCACGCCTCGTCACCACGGCCTGCCTTTCCAGCCAACATGTGACGACATACACCGGCTGTGAAGACGGATACGTCATCGCCGATGAAGTGGTATAGGTCTGCGGCGCGTAGTTGGGTGACGGCTGCTGCATGGTGTAGTTCGGCGCATAATTCAGCGGCGCCGAGTTCATCACCACAGGCGGCGCGTAGCTGACCCGGGGCGCAACATACACAGGCTGCTGTGCCATATATGCGACTCCGGCTCCCAGTGCCATGGCCCCCATCACGTTGCGGAACTGGTTGTCCCGGTGATGCTGGAATTGCGGATGAACGTGCTGGAACTGATGGCCCCCATTCATGTCTTGCCGGTGGCTCTGCATCTGTTGATGATGATGGTTGCCCTGCGTGTTCTGCTGACGCTGATTGCTGTTATTGTTGGCAACGTTTCGATTGTTGTCAGCCACAGCAACTCCGGCCACCAGGGAAAGCGCCAACGCGACTGCAAAAACTTTCATGAGATCCTCCAGAATGGTTGGCGAAAACGCCGGGGTTGAAATAATTGTCAAACTACTTTGATTCGATACTATACATCTAAAAGGCGCAATAGTCAAGAGGATATGATGCCTAAAATAAAGCTTTTAAAACAAAAACGAGGCCGCCTGGCCTCGTCAATATCCTTTGAAAGTTTCCTGCTATCAGATATTCAATTTTTTGACCACGTCCCGTACGACAGGAACCGACCATGCCTCGCCGGAAAGCGTCTTTACCAGAGCGATGACATCCGTGACGAAAAGAAACAATGCCGCAGCCCAGCCGATGACCGGAAACCAGAAGATCGCCATTCCGACAACGAACAGTACGCAAAATCCCAGACCCTGTTTCGCGTGAAACTGGGCGAACGGACTCTCTTTCTTCAGCAAGAGCGGTACGAGAAAAAGAATGCCCAGATAGGATAACGCCGCCACATATTTATTTTCCTCGACATCCTTCTGATCGAAGATCGGTTTTTCTTCTGCCGCTGTCGGCTGTACGGAAGGGACAACCGGTGTCTCCTTGATCTCGTCTGCTTTGTTCACGTTATCTTCAGTTATTGATTCCATATGTTTATTCAATAATTACCTTTCATAGTATACTCCCGTTCAAAAGTTCCTGTAAAATCTCTTCGGGAATCGGATTGCCCTTCGGACTTACTCCGGGATAACGCCACGCGCTGATGATCCGGAGCGTTTCACCTGTTCCTTCCGATATCTTATTCTTCTGTTTCATATACATGACCCATATTTCTTGTTTCCATGTTTCTTTTCCTTTCATTTGCTTCGGTGAAACAGGTTGCATGACCGCTGTCGTTTTCGGTACGATTCCCCTCTCTGTCCGCTTCGGATTCCGGATCACCCCTCTCACTCTTTGTTCACTCAATCCGTATTGATTCATTTTAAACCGGGCATGCAGTGTAAATTGCATACCGCCCCTGGGAAGCGATCTTCTTTTTTTACTTTCTTCGAAGCGTTCCCTCGCCTTACGAACGAATTCCTGATAAGGAGAAGCCATAGTCACAATCGTTCTTTTAATTTCCGTCTTATCGCTCCATGCCCCGCAAAGCGGCTATACGTTCCTCGATCGGAGGATGAGTCATGAACAGCTTGCCGATTTTTTGTGCCTTGAAAGGATTCTCGATATAAAGCGGGGCCGTTGCGCGATTCGCTACCTCGAGAGGCTCGCGATCCTGTGAAATCTTTTGGAGAGCGCTCGCCAATCCTTCCGGATAACGAGTCAGCAACGCGCCCGAAGCATCGGCTAAAAATTCCCGTTTACGAGAAATGGCAAGCTGCATCATCAAGGCGGCGAGCGGCGCAAGAATCGATAAGATTATTCCAATGATCATAAACAAGGCTTGGGCTTGGTTCCGATTGTCGCTATCACGGTTACCGCCGAAAAAAGCGAAGTGGCGGAACCAATCTGCCAAGAGAGCGATGAATCCTACCAGGATGACAACGACCGTAGACAGAAGCGTATCCCTGTTCCCGATATGCGACAGTTCATGGGCGATGACCCCTTCCAATTCCGTCTTATTCAAACGGCCGATGATGCCGGTCGTGAGCGCGATAACGCCGTGTTCCGGATTCCTTCCGGTGGCAAAAGCATTCATGGCCGTGTCTTCTATGATATAGATCTTTGGGAGAGGGAGCCCGGCAGTGATTGCGAGGTTTTCCACCAGTCTATAGATTTCCTTATTCTCTTCGAACGACAGGAGATGGGCATTGCTCATCGAAAGGACTATCTTATCGCTCCACCAATAGGACGCCATACTCATCATGACCGAAAAGGCGACCGCCACATAGAGAATCATGCTGTTCCCCATAGCGCCCGCAAACACATAACCGACACCGATCACGAAAACAAGAAAGGCGACTATATACAGCCATGTCAGTCTGATGTTCTTATCGTGTTCGTTATAAAGCGTAGGCATAGGTTTTTATTCAAATGGCGCAGCTCGTACCATGAGTGCGCCATCAGTATAGACATTTTTTCCTCGGCTGTACACAGAAAAGACTCGAGATTTTACCAACTTCCGCCGCCGCCGCCGCCTGATCCGCCTCCTGAGAAACCGCCGCCGCCACTTGATCCTCCCGGGGTTGAGGCGAGAGTAGACGCCGCCGCAGAAGAAAAGGAATTCAAATCGGATCCAAGTGAAAGTGCTGAAAAATTCGATCCTATGGGCCCGCTATACCACTGTGGCGGCTGCGTGTAGATATCTGCGAATTCTTTGGCCCACAGAGCGGTTACTCCCAGTATCATCGCGGCCGGAAGAAGTTTTTCAAAAAGATCCGGATTTTTTTCAGGGGCATTATGAAACTCTAATCTGTTTTTTTCAGCAATTTGCAAATATTCTTTCAATCCCAAGATTTTCTCTTTCACAAGAGCTCCTTCATACGTTACCTTCGGCATCAAATATGCAAAAATCAAATAAATTATTGAAGCCAGTGTGACAGAAATGAACCCAATAAGCGTATGAATGAATCCAAAAAAGAATAGCGGGACGATGACTACGGCGCCCAAAGCAAAATATTTTACCATCTGTTTCTTCGGATTTTGGACAAAATATTTTTGGGAAACCAGAGAATCAAGAACAGAACTCTCAATCGTCTTGATATTCGTATAAAATTTATTTTTCAAATCTGAAAGTTCCACACTTTTGCTGTCTGAAAAAAGAGCATCCAAGAGCATTCGTTCGTTTTTTGTTTTCGACTCCTTATCCAAACGATACAGTGTATATTGTTCGGTATTGATGAAGAATTTTTTTTCTATTTTTTTCTCGATTTTGATAAAACCGTGAACGGCTAGTTCGATGATGGCGGCAGAAATTTCTGCGGCAGAAACCCCGCCATGCATCATCGCTGCAATATCAAGCGCCGAGAATCCGTTCGGCACATCATATTCAGGAATAATCACCCCGCGACCCCTTGGATCTCGTCCTCTCCTATACCAAAGCGTGAAAAATACACCGAAAACAAGAAATGGGAGCCATACGATAGGATTATCCTGCAAAAAAGAAATTGTCTTTTCAAAAAAATTCGGCTGATGAGCCATGCCTTTCGGGAATCCAAGCGCGATGGTCACTCCGTCACCAGGAAACAATATTTCTTGTCCGGATAGGACAATCTTCTGTATATTCTGATTTTCAGTATATGGAAAATCAGTTTTTTCGCCGCATGAATCCTTACTTCCTGTTTGACCAATATAACAAGAGAGACGCCAATCTAGCCACGGCAGAGCAGTCGGCAGAGTGAGCGTCACCGAATGTGACAGTATCGGTATAAGCCAACCATTGCCAATCGCGTTCCAATAAATCTCGTCAAAATCTGAAAAATATCCGAGCGCATTCCTCACGCGATAAGAAATATTATAGATATGATCGCCTGTGATCTGTCGGTTCGGGTCACCGATTTTTAGCGTGAGATTTTTTCCTTCACTGAGATCAAACGGGTATGCTTTCCCCTTTTCATCGGTCACTGAAATTTCATCCACTCGAAGATTTTTTTCCACTCCGTATTGATCTGAATATTGTATGGGAATCTCCCGGAAAATACCGTGTTTTGGAGACTCAAAATAATACAGTATATTTTCATGAACAAGCACGCTGCTATCGGGATTAACCGTAAGCTCGACATTGAAACTTTTGATATGCTCTTCATTCTCAAAATTCTGCTGTTGCGCAAAGACTGAAAAAGTTCCAGATAAAAAGAAAATGAAAAGAAATGAAAGCCCAAGTAAAACTTGGACTTTCATTCTTATCAGGACTTGATAGAGAGAAAATGACATACTGTCATTTAAAAAGCTACCGTCACCGGTTCTTTTTCGCCTTCTGCGGCTTCGAAAAATTCCCTTTTCTCGAAGTGAAACATGCCGGCAATCACATTGCTTGGGAACATGTCGATCTTGTTGTTGAGTTCCAATACATTTCCATTGTAGAAACGGCGCGACGCCTGTATCTTGTTTTCCGTATCAGAAAGTTCGCGCTGCAACTCCAAAAAATTCTGATTGGCTTTCAAATCGGGGTATGCTTCGGCCACCGCGAAGAGGCTTTTCAGCGTATCGGAGAGCATATTCTCAGCCTTGGCTTTATCGGCAGTCGTCCCGGCTTGCATGGCGTTGGCTCGGGCCTCGGTCACCTTCTCGAAGACTCCGCTCTCATGGGCAGCGTAGCCCTTCACCGTATTTACCAGATTAGGAATGAGATCATACCGGCGCTTCAGTTGAACATCGATATCGCTCCACGCTTCGCCAGCCCTATTCCTCAAACGCACAAGACCGTTATAAACAAACGCTACAAAAAGAGCCAAGAGAACGACGACTCCCAAAACAATGCTTGTTAGATTCATATTCATATCTTCCTACACCTCCCTTTCCGGAAGCGTAAAAAACATTAAAGGTTTAGCTTCATATTCAGGGTATCAAAATGAGAGGAAAAAGCAAACGCTTTCTTTTCTATGCTATACTTTCGGCAGTATTAACTTTTTAATGTGCCCCTATGGAAGCGATCGCTCCTTATCTTGTTTTTCTTATACCGATCACGGTCGGTATTCTCACGCAGATCCTTAAATTCCTCATATATTCCGTCAAACATGGGTTCAATGTCGAGTACGCGTTTACACACGGACATATGCCAAGTGCACATACGAGTCTGGTGGTCTCGCTTCTCGTAAGCGTTGCCTATTATGAGGGGATCCATTCCGGAGCCTTCGCTCTTTCCGCTGTCCTTGCCTTCATTGTCATCGATGATGCCGCCCGTATCCGCATGTATCTGGGAGATCAAGGAAGATATCTCAACATGCTGGTAGAGCAGCTCGGAATTGAAAAAAGCAAATTTCCCCGCCTCAAAGAACGAGTCGGGCATCGCGTCAGCGAGGTTATCGGGGGCGCATTCGTCGGCTTTTTTCTTACTATTCTTTTTATTCGCATTTTTGCCTAGCCAAAAGAGTTTCAATAAAAAACCCTCTTCAAGAGGGTTTTTTATTGTCAGACATGATAGAGCTCTCGTTCATTTCATCCCCAACTTTTCCAGTTCTTCTTCGACAACCTGACGTTCCTTCCATGGAACACGCTCCGCACCGAAAGCCATCGTTTCTTCAGCCCCTTTCCCAGTGATAAGAACGATATCCCCTATTTCAGCTATCGAGAGGGCCTTATGAATGGCGCTTCGCCTGTCGAATATCCGGAAATAATCCTTATCCCTTTTCTTGTTTATTCCCTTTTCAATATCGTCTATGATACTCTCTCCCTCTTCATAGAACGGATCCTCGTTCGTCAGGATGATCACATCGGCATATCCGGATGCTATTTCTCCCATGAGCGGTCGTTTTCCTTTATCGCGCTCTCCGCAGGCTCCGAATATATGGATGATTTTACTGCCAGGGATTTTCAGCGGCAGAATCGAGGCATAGAGTTTTTCGAAAGCGTCCGGCGTGACCGCATAATCGATGAGAATATCCACTCCTGTTTTATTGGGAACAAGCTCCATCCTCCCCGGCACTCCCGCCACGCTCTCCAGTGCCGTTTCAGCCGACGAAAAATCGATAGAAAGCAGCTTTGCCACTCCCAAAGCGGCAAGGGCGTTCTCTATATTGAAAAGTCCGGGCATCTGGAGATGGAATCGCGTCCCATCGACGGTGAACTCGGTCCCCCTGAAGTCCAACGAGATGTCTTCCGCAAAAAGATGCGCCTCATGATCTTTCACGCTATAGAGAACGGCATGTTTTTTGTCCGGTACGAAATAATCCGGCTCGATCATATCCGCATTCACGACAACCGCTCGGGCTCTTTCGAACATCTTTTTTTTGGCCTCGCGATAACCCGCCATCGTCTTGTGATAATCCAGATGCTCGCGCGTCACATTCGTCATGACCGCGATGGCATACCGGATGCCCCAGACCCTGTTCTGATCGAGCGCATGGGATGAAGTTTCGATCACGGCATATTCCATTCCTTGTTTCACTGCTTCTTGTAAGAATCTCTGCAACTGCCAAGGCGAGAGAGTGGTGAATTTGGAAGCATTCGTCCATTTCGTTTCTCCGATCTGAAAGTTGATCGTCGATGCCAAGGCGACCTTTTTTCCGCTTTTTTCCAGTATTCTCGTGATGAACTGCGTCGTTGTCGTCTTGCCATTCGTCCCGGTCACTCCGATTATTTTCAATTTTCGAGACGGAAAACCGTACCAAAAATTCGCCAGAACAGCTTGGCTCAAGTGATACTGATTTTTCATCCATTGAGGAAAAAGCCGAGAAAAAAATCGTTTCATATTTTGTACTCTTAACGTTATACCGATTTTCTTTCTTGTGCAATACGAACGAGGTACGTTCTATCGCTTATGAAACTTCAGAAATTTTTTAACGCTTTGGAGAAATATATAGAGAAGATACCTCTTCTTATTTATGACGATGTCGTACGTTCCCGGAAAAAAAATCGACTCTTGTTTCGGATCGAATCCTTGTTTGAAACGCGTGATGCCGGCCCAGCCGCTTTTTCCTTCACTGTTTTCATCTGTCTTGATTCCGCCGAAGTCATACTTCGTGGCGCCTTTTTCTTTGGCAAATCTGATCTGCTCCCATTGGAGCAGATACGGAGCCATGACGTCGCGATGCCGATCGGATGAGCCTCCATGGAGATAGTAGGCCGTGTTCCCGTAGATAGCCAGCAGATTGGCTGCTATAACCTCTTGTCCGTATTCCGCTATAAAAAGAGAGAGCGTTCCTTCCGGAAATGAAGAAAAGAATTTTTCATAATAGTGTCGGGGGTGCGGCGATATTATTTTTCGATCCGCTGTCTCGACAACCAGCCGTAGAAAAGACTGTTTATATTTTTCATCATTGCTCACGATAACCTTCACGCCTTTCTTTTCTGCCAGACGGATGTT
>Ga0134124_10000374_pt1 | contig 38941 bp, 15 predicted proteins | sample KB304_FD_96880 | JGI IMG/M metagenome (GOLD analysis project Ga0134124, IMG submission 96880) | Terrestrial soil microbial communities without Nitrogen fertilizer from Kellogg Biological Station, Michigan, USA - KB3-0-4 | ecosystem: Environmental > Terrestrial > Soil > Unclassified ... | reverse complement strand
CTCTTAGGCTCCAAAGGCCACGCGGCTTCTTCCCGGTCGCCGGAGCATTCTACCCTGGACATGCGATTTGTTACTGGTAGCTAAAACTGCGACCCCGCGTCGCATCCCGTGCTTTCAGGCCGCCCGGAGGTGGTGCCCGTTGACCCAGGGCATCGGCCTTCGGCCTCAGCCCTGGGCTGGATTCTCCCGGCCCGTTGGGCCGGCAACCGGTTTTGTTAGGCGCTCTTAGCTTTTCCACACCCCTGGAAGGAACACCTGCGGCAGGTAAGCCGACACCTCCCCGGAGCTCGTTGGCCGACATGATTGACACGGATTCTGAAAAGCCGTAAGTTGAAGCCCTCTGACGCTTTAGGGGCTCCGCGTTCGCCGCTGCTTACTCCCGAGGGGGAGGCATCGCGGGCTGGCGGCCAGGCGGCTGAGGCGTCGAAAGCTAGGTTATTTGGCTGGAGGAACTCGCTAGTGGATACGCTGATCGGACAAGAGTACCGCACCTTCGATGGCAAACGGCGGTGGGAGCTCTTGTTCGAGGACATGTACCTCGTGATTCTCGAAACTGGCGTAGAGCGGGGCCGCGATATGAACCTCGTCGGCGTGTCAGTGGACGATCTGCGCGTCAGGTGGGTCGTCGGAGGCGAGATCGACAGTCCGCATCAGTACGATGGGATTGTGCAGGTGTGCGTGCGCGGCGGTGAGGTTTGGGCCAGCACGTGGTCATGCTTCAACTACCGCCTGAACTACCGAACCGGCGAGATTCTGCACCGCGAGTTCACGAAGTGAGCTTGCGGCCGCCCGGCCAGCCGAATAACCCGCCTGACAGGTCTGTTCTTGCCCGCCTCTACCGCAGGGCCACGGCCTGCGGCGCAAAGAGCGAGACGAGCTTCGATTCGTAGGTCATTGCATCGGTGGCCTGTCCGTCAAGGCCTTCGATCAGGGAGCGCGAGGCCACGCGCAGGAATTGCGAGAGCTGCTCCTGCGTGAAGCCGTGCGCCATCAGATAGCCGATCGACCAGAGGTCGAAGCCGTGCAGCGGCAGCACACTGGACTCCGCGATGGTGCGGTAGCCCTCTTCGACGATCTCGGAGGCTCGCCGCCAGTCCATGGTCGCGTGCTTCCAGGAGTAAGCGTTGCCGGTGAGGTTGAATTCGGCCGCCCTCTGGCCGATCGGGACTTTCTTGTCGTAGAAGAAGGTCTCGAAGCTATAGAAGGTCGGGCTCGTCTCGCGGACGAAGTTGAGCGTGTTCTGCGCGCTTTCCTCGGTCTCGCCGGGATGGCCGATGATGAACGAGGCATAGGTGATGATCCCCTGCTCGTGCAGCTTCTTGAGGCCGTAGGCGTACTTCTCGGGGGTCGCCCCCTTGTTCATGGTGCGCAGAACCTGCTTGTCCGCCGATTCGATGCCCAGGAAGACCCCCTTGCAGCCCGCCCGCGCCAGGAGATCGAAGGCCTCGTCGTCGGCGTTGGCGCAACGGAAATAGGAGAACCACTGGAAGTCGTAGCGGTTGCGGATCATCATCCGGCACAATTCCTTGAACCGCGGCTCGGGGATGTTGAAGGTATCGTCGATGATCAGCAGATGGGTGACGCCGATCGATTTCAGATAATTCAGCTCGTGCTCCATCACGTCGAGGCTGGTCAGATTGAGCGCTCCCGCGACGACCGGATAGCGGCAGAATGAGCACTTGAAAGCACAGCTCCGGGCCGTGCGGATCTGGACGACGGGGGCGAGGAAGCCCGGGGAGAAGGAGCTCCAGTCGACCACTTCGGCGTCCATGTCATTGCCTTCGACCTCGCGCGCCGTCCGCCGGAAGGTCTTCTGGTCGGTGGTGTAGGCCAGGTTCGGAATCGTGTCCAGCGCCGGGCTCGCCTTCCGCAACTCGGCACAGATCCGCGCCAGGGTGAGCTCGCCTTGCGAGTCGAAAACATAGATATCCGCCCCCATGGCCTGGAACTGCTTGTCCTGCCCCCCCTCCGGAAGATCCGAGCAGACATTAAAGATGTGGGGGCCTCCCACCACAATTTTCGTATCAGGGTTACGACTACGGATGAAGTCCACGATCTCACGGACCGGCCCGGCGTCGAAGTAGTACGTCGTCGTGATCGCGACCGTGCTCGGCGACTCGTCGAGAAGCTGTGCGAGCAGATCCTTGTCGTCATTGAAGAAGTTGACCACCTCGGCGTTCAAGCCGCGGCGGCGCAGGAAGCTCGCCAGGTAACAGGCGCCGAGGTTGGGGACCTTGGCGACGTTGTAGGAGGCAGGCTTGCCCGTCGCGAGCTCCAAGGCGTGGTTGAAGAGCGCGGGGTATTTCACGCGCCGGCCGTTGAGGGGGACCGTGTTGGCGAGGAGGTGCCGGTAGGTGCCCGAGAAATCCTTGTAGACGGCCGCCTGCTCAACGAGCTCGGCGATGGAAACGTCGTTGTACCCTACTACCACGCAGTCGAGATGAGCGCCCATTCAAACCTCCTACAATAGTTACACTTGCGCCTTCTGGGCGAACACACAAGGCGGTCAGGCCAGTATGCACGAAGAGAAAAGGCGCGGCAAGGAAGTGAGTCGCTCCGGCGGGAGCTTTCACCTCTCACCGCGGATTCGCTTCGCGAGGAGCTTCCGTTTGGCGGCCGAGAGGGAATCGAGGCTCCGGGCCGGCTCGCCGAGCCCCTTCGACGCGATCGGCGCGGGGGCCGCGAAGGCGGGCGCGGCCTTCGCCTCGGCGGATTCGACAAGACCGGCGGGCGCGCTCTCCTCCAGGGTGCCGTCGGCGAGGCGGCGGACGCGCCGGCCGGCCGGCGCGCCGGCCAATTCGCCCCAGATCCCGATCGGCGCCGGGCCGCCCCCATCACCGTGATCGACGTGCACAGCCTCCCCCCACTCGAACGTCACCTGATGGCGCTCGCCTTCCGAGAGCAGCGGCAGCTCGGTGAGCGGCCGCGCCGGGTCCGCCGCCGCGCCCGCGAGGAGCGACTCGAGATGGGCTCGCCAGCGCAGGGCCGTCGTGGAGTCGAAGAGCGCGTGGTTGTAGGAAAAGGTCCCGATCAGGCGGCCGCCGGCTTCGACCAGGTCGAGGGCGAGGGCGAAGTCCCCGGCATGGGTCCCTTCGACCGGAAACTCCGCGATCTCGGCGTCGGGGGCCGTGACCTCCGAGCCCGGCGGTTGCATCAGGAAGAGGACCTCGAAGAGGGGCGGCCCCTCCGCCGCGCGCAACGCCTCGACGAGGAGGGAGAACGGCAGGTCCTGGTGGTCGTAGGCGGCGAGGGTCGCCCCGCGTGTCCGTGCGAGGAGCTCGTCGAAGCCGGGGTCGCCCCCCGCCGCGGCGCGGATGATCAGGGTGTTGGTGAAGTAGCCGACCAGCGGCTCGAGCTCGGCGCGGGTCCGGCCCGCGGTGATCGTCGCGACGGCGAAGTCGCCCCGGCCGGTGTGCCGGCGCAGGAGGCCCGTGAAGGCGGCGAGGACCGTCATGAAGAGGCTCGCCCCCTGGCCGCGCGAGAGGGCGCTCAAGCTGGCGGTCAAGGCGGCGTCGAGCCCGACCGGCATGATGCCCGAGCTGAAGTGGCGTCGCGCGGAAGGCGGCCGGTCGGTGGGCAGGTCGAGGTGCGGCACGCCGGCAAGCCGCGTGACCGCAGCGCCGAGGAGACTCTCGAGCGCCTCACCCTGGAGCCACCCTCGCTGCCAGATGGCGAAGTCGCGAAACTGGATGGGCAGCTCGGGGAGCGGCGAGGGGAGGCCGGCCTGCGCAGCCGCGTAGAGCGCCGGCAGCTCGCGCCCCAGGATGCGCATCGACCAGCCGTCCGAGACGATGTGGTGGACGGTCAGGAGAAGGACGAAGACCTCCTCCTCGAGGCGCAGGAGGGTCGAGCGCAGGAGGGGCCCGCGCGCGAGATCGAAAAGGAAGATCCACTCCACCTCGGCGAGGCGTGCCGCCTCGCGCTCCGCCACGGCGGGCGGCAGGGCGCCCAGGTCCACGAACGGCAGGGGCGGCCGCCAGGGCGGGTCGATCCGCTGCACGGGCCTGCCCCCGGCCGAGACGAAGCGCGTGCGGAGAGACTCGTGGCGCTCGACCTCCGCGGCGAGCGCCGCCGCGAGCGCCGGCGCCGACACCGCGCCGCGGAGCGTCAGCGCGAGCGGCACGTTGTTGCCCGTGTCGCTCGGCGAGATCTGGTCGAGCATCCACCGCCACTCCTGCCGGAACGACATCGGCGCCTCGGTGCCGCGCGGCGCCCGCACGAGCGGCGGTGCGGCGCCGGCCGCGCTGGCCCCGGTGACCGCGCCGCTCCCCCGCAACTGCTCGACCTCCGCGGCCATGGCCGCCACGGTCGGGCGCTCGAAGAGGACGCGCGGCGACAGCTCCACGGAGAACGCCTTGAGCACTCGCGAGGTCACCTGGGCCGCGATGAGCGAGTGGCCGCCCAGGGCGAAGAAGTCGTCCTCCATCCCCACGCGCTGCAGCCCGAGCACCTCCTCCCAGATCCCGGCGAGCACCTGCTCGACCGGGCTCCGCGGCGCAACGTACGCGCCGTCCACCTTGTCCGAAGGGGCCGGCAGGGCCGCGCCGTCCACCTTGCGGTCTACCTTGCCCGAAGGGGGGGCCGGCAGGGCCCGGCGGTCCACCTTGCCCGAAGGGTCCGGCAGGGCCGCGCGGTCCACCTTGCCGTTGGCGGTGAGCGGCAGCCGGTCGAGCAGCACCCAGGCCGCCGGCACCATGTAGCCGGGCAGCCGCTCGGCGAGGAAGGCGGCGAGCGCCTGCGGCGAAGGGTCGGACCCTGCCACCGGGCTAACCGCCGAGCTCACGTAGCCGACCAGCCGCACGTCGCCCGGGCGGTCCTCGCGCGCCGTCACCACCGCCTCCCGCACCCCCGGGTGCTCGGCGAGCGCCGCCTCGATCTCGCCGAGCTCGATCCGGAAGCCGCGCACCTTCACCTGGCGGTCGATCCGCCCGAGGTATTCGAGGTCGCCGTCCGGGCGCCAGCGCGCCAGGTCGCCGGAGCGGTAGAGCCGCTGCCCGCCGGCGCGTCCGTTGGAGAAAGGATCGGGCACGAACCGCTCCGCGGTGAGGGCGGGGCGGGCGAGATATCCCCTCGCCACCCCGGCGCCGCCGACGTGGATCTCTCCCGGCACGCCGATCGGCACCGGCCGGCCGCCGCGGTCGAGCAGGTGGAGCGAGAGGTCGGACAGCGGCCGGCCGATGACGCTGCCCGGTCGCGCCAGGTCGCTCTGCCGGAGTGGTCGCCAGGTCGTGTGCACCGTGGTCTCGGTGATGCCGTACATGTTGACCAGCAGCGGCCGCTCCTCGCCGTGGCGCTCGAACCACGGGGCGAGCGACGCGGGATCCAGCGCCTCGCCGCCGAAGACCACCAGCCGCAGGTCCGAGACCACCGCCTCGGCGCGTTCCTCGGCCGACTTCTCGGCCCAGAGGAGCTGCCGGAAGGCCGAGGGCGTCTGGCTGAGCACCGTCACCCGCTCCCGTCGCAGCAGCTCGTAGAACGTCTCGGGCGAGCGGGCCGTCTCTCCCGGCACGACGACGAGCCGGCCGCCGAAGGCGAGCGCCCCCCACAGCTCCCACACCGAGAAGTCGAAGGCGATCGAGTGAAAGAGTGTCCAGACGTCGCCGGGACCGAAATCGAAGGATTGGCGGATGACGGCGAAGAGACGCGCGGCGTTCGCGTGGCTGACCTCGACGCCCTTCGGCCGGCCGGTCGATCCCGAGGTGTAGATGACGTAGGCGAGGTCGCCGGGATCTCCCGGAACGGCAGGCAGAGGGCTCTCGCCGGCGACCTCTTCGCCGCCGGCCTCCAGGCTGGCGAGCGCGTGCAGACCGACCACCCGCGCGGCGTCCGCCGGCAGGCGCTCGTGTAGACGCTCCTCGGCCAGGAGGATCGGCGCCCCCGCGTCGGCGAGCGTGTAGGCCAGGCGCTCCTTGGGATGAGCGGGGTCGAGCGGCAGGTAGGCCCCGCCGGCCGCGAGGATCGCCAGTGCTCCCAGGATGAGCTCGGGCGAGCGCTCGGCGCAGAGACCGACCAGCATGCCCGGCCCGACCCCGAGATCCGCCAGGCGGCGCGCCATCCGGCTCGACCTTCGCGCCAGCTCGCCGTAGGTCAGAACCTGGTCACCCGCGACCAGCGCCACCGCGTCCGGACGCCGCGCCGCCTGCGCCGCGAAGAGCTCGTGCACCGGGACCGTCCCACTCACTCCACCCGTTCCAACACCGGCGGGCGCCGCGTCGCTCCACTCGCGCAGAAGCTGCTGCCGCTCCGCCGCCCCCAGCGGGGACAACGCCGACAGCCGTGATCCGGAGTCCGCCACCACCCCCGCGAGCAACGCCCGCCAATGATCGAGCAGCCGGACCATCGTCGGCGCATCGAACAGATCGACGTTGTAATCGAGGCTGCCGCCGATCCCACCCCTCCCACCGCTCCCGACACTCTCTTCGGAGAGCACCAGCGCCAGGTCATACTTCGCCGCCGTCTCACCCCCCGCCAACGGCCGCATCGTCAGGCCCGGCAACTCGCCGCCCCCGCCCATCGGCGCGTTCTGCAACGCGAACGCCACCTGGAAGATCGGCGAGTGCGCCCGGCTGCGCTCCGGCTTGATTTCCTCCACCAGCTTCTCGAACGGCAGGTCCTGGTGCGTGTAACCCGACAGCGTGTCCTCGCGCACCCGGCCCAGGAGATCGACGAACGACGGATCCCCCGACAGGTCGGCGCGCAGCACCAGCGAGTTGACGAAAAACCCGATCAATCCCTCCAGCTCCGCCCGGTTGCGGCCCGCGATCGGCGTCCCCAACGCCAGGTCCTGCGCCCCCGCGTAGATCCCCAGGAGCGTCTCGAAGCCCGCCAGCAGCACCATGAACAGCGTCGTCCCCGTCGCGAGCGCCAGCGCCGACAGACCGCTCGTCAGACCCGGTTCGAGCCACAGCGGCAGGCTCCGTCCACCGAACGTCTGTACCGGCGGACGCGGCCGGTCCGTCGGCAGCTCAAGGAAAGGTGGCACTCCCGCGAGCTTCTCCCGCCAGTGCTCGACCTCGCGCTGCAGCGTCTCCCCCGACAGCCGGCGGCTCTGCCACACCGAGAAGTCCGCGTACTGCACCGGCAGCGGCGGCAGTACCTCGCCCAGGGACTGTCCTCGCCTTCCCGCCACCGCCGCGGCGTAGAGCGCCGTCACCTCCCGCACCAGCACTCCCATCGACCAGCCGTCCGAGATCACATGGTGCATGTTGAGCAGCAGCGCGTTGTCCCGGGCGGCCAGCCGCACCAGCGTCCCCCGCAGCAGCGGGCCGGAAGCGAGATCGAACGGGCGGAGCGATTCCTCCGCCACCCGCCGCGTCAGCTCCCGCCGGCGCTCCTCCTCCCCCAGCGCCGACAGGTCGATCGACTGGAGCGCGAAGGACCGCCCGGCGGCCGGGTGCACCACCTGTAGCGGTCCGTCGTCCCCCGCAACAAACGTCGTGCGCAGCGTCTCGTGGCGCCGCGCCAGCTCGCCGAACACCGCCGTGAGCTGCTCTTCAGCCAGCTCGCCCTCGAGAGACAGGGCAAGCGGTATGTTGTACACCGCGCTCCCCGGCTCGAGCTGATCGAGGAACCACAGACGCCGCTGCGCGAACGACGCCGGGAACGTGCCGCCGCCCTCCGCGTCCCGCGGCAGGGCAGGGATCGGCGCCTGGGCACCTCCCTCGCCCCCTCCCTCACTGTGGCCGGATAGCAGCACCGCCAGACCGGCGACCGTGGGCTGCTCGAAGAGCGCGCGCACCGGCAGCTCGACCCCCAGCCGGTTGCGCAGCCGGGAGACCACCTGGGTGGCGAGCAGCGAGTGCCCGCCCAGGGCGAAGAAGTTGTCGTGCACCCCCACCCGCTCGCGGCCCAGCAGGTCGCACCAGATCCCCGCCAGCGTCTCCTCCGTCGCCGTACGCGGCGCCTCGTACGCCACCGTAGCAGCGGTCTCCCCCGGTGCAGGCAGCGCCTTGCGGTCCACCTTCCCCGTCCGTGTCAGCGGCAGCGCCGCCAGCTCCACCCAGATCGACGGCACCATGAACGAGGGCAGACGCGAAGCGAGATAGACGCCGAGCGCCGCTGTGTCGAGCGCTCCGCCCCCTTCCGTGGCCGACACGTACGCCACCAGGCGCCGGTCCCCCGAGGTGTCGGCCGGGGCGGTCACCGCCGCCTCCCGCACCGCCGGATGCGCCGACAGCACGGCCTCGATCTCGCCCAGCTCGATGCGGAAGCCGCGCACCTTCACCTGGTGGTCCATCCGCCCCAGGAGCTCGAGTGCCCCGTCGGAGCGCCAACGGGCCCGGTCTCCCGTGCGGTAGAGACGGGAGCCGCCCAATCCCCCGAACGGATCCGGCACGAAGCGCTCCGCGGTCAGCTCCGGCCGGTTGAGATAGCCCCGGGCCAGCGCCTCGCCGCCCAGGCAGAGCTCGCCCGGCACCCCCACCGGCAGCATTTCGAGGCTCCCGTCCAGCACGAACGCCGTCGAGCCCGCCACCGGCCGGCCGATGTCCGGCTCACGCCCGGTCCCCGGCGCCACCTCCGTTCCCGTCGAGTACGTCGTGTCCTCCGACGGTCCATAGAGATTCCACAGCCGCGCCACGCCGGCCCCGTGGAGCCGCTCCGCCAAGGCGCCGCGCAGCGGCTCGCCCGCCAGGTTCACCGTCCGGACCGCCGCCGGCAGCGGGCCGAGGTCGAGCAGGCCCGCCAGCGCCGACGGCACCGTGTTGACCAGCGTCACCTCCGCCGCCGCCGGCAGCCCGGGGAGCGCCAGCGCGTTGTCCGCCACGATCACCGCGCCACCCGACGACAGGGGCACGAAGAGCTCGAAGATCGAGAGGTCGAAGCTGGTCGAGGTCGAGAACAGAACCCCCGCGAGCTCCGCCGCGGAGTACCGGGCGAGTGCCCACTCGACCAGACGAAGGGCGCTGCCGTGCGGGATCGCCACGCCCTTGGGAACCCCGGTCGAGCCGGACGTGTAGATGAGGTAGGCAAGGCTGCCAGGGAGAGGAGGGAGGAGCGGGGTATTGGATCGATTGGACCGGTCGGACCGATCCGTCCGATCGGTCGGATCGGTCCGATCCATCTCCACCACCACCCCGGAGAAGCCGGCGCAGCGCCCGGCGAGCGCGCTCTCGGTGAGCAGCACCGCCGCCCCGGCGTCGGCGAGCAGGAAAGCCAGCCGCTCCGGCGGGTAGTTGGGATCGAGCGGCAGGTAGGCTCCTCCCGCCTTGAGCACCGCGAGCAGGGCGGCCACCAGCCCAGCCGACCGGCCCGCGCAGACCGCGACCGGCACCTCGGGTCCGACGCCCAGACTGCGCAGGCGGCGGGCCAGGCGATTGGCACGGGCGTCAAGCTCGCTGTAGCTCAGCCGCTCCGTGCCCGCGATCACCGCCGTCGCCGCCGGCGTCCGCGCGGCCTGCGCCGCGAACACCCCATGGAGCGTGCCCGATAGCCGCGGCACCGTCTCTGCGTGGCTCCATTCCTCGACCAGTTGCTGCCGCTCCGCGGCGGTGAGCAGCGGCAGTTCGGCGAGCCGCGCCTCCGGCGCCGCGGCCAGGGCGCCGGCCAGCACAGCGAAATGGCCGAGCAGGCGGACCGCGGTCACCGGGTCGAACAGGTCGCGGCGGAATTCGAGGAGGACCGCGAGATCCGGCCCGCCCTCGATCAGCTCCAGGGTGAGGTCGAACTTGGCCGCGCGCTCGGCCGTGGCCAGGCCGCCGAGGTCGCCGAACGGAGCGAGCGTGAGACCCGCCAGCTCCTGCTCCGCGACCGGCGTGCCATGCAGAAGGAACATCACCTGGAAGAGCGGCGTGCGCGCGAGGCTCCGCTCGGGCGCCAGCTCTTCGACCAGGCGCTCGAACGGCAGGTCCTGGTGGGCGTAGGCGGAGAGCGCCGCCTCGCGCACCACGGCGAGCAGGCCGGCGAAGTTCGGCTCTCTCTCCAGAGAGTCTGGGATGTGGGCGCGCAACGCCAGGGTGTTGACGAAGAAGCCGATCAGCCCTTCGAGCTCGGGACGGCGGCGGTTGGCGACCGGTGTTCCCACCACCAGGTCGGTCTCTCCGGTCAGCCGGTGGAGCAGGGCGTAGAAGGCCGCGAGGAAGGTCATGAACGGCGTCGCGCCGGCCTGCCGTCCCACCGCCTTCAACGCTTCGGCACGCTCCGCGGAGAGGGCCGAGGCGACCACGCCGCCACGGCCGCTCGCCCACGCCGGGCGCGGCCGGTCGGACGGCAGGTCCAGGACGGCCGGAGCGCCGGCCAGCGCGCCGCGCCAGAAGGCGAGCTGCGCGTCGAGCTCCGCGCCGCGCAGGTTGTCGCGCTGCCAGAGGACGAAATCGGAGTACTGCACCGGGAGTGGCGGGAGCGGCGACGGCCGGCCGGCGGGGGTCTCGGTGTTCTCGGTGTTTTCGGTGTCCTCAGAATGCGCCGGATAGAGCGCCGCGAGCTCGCGGACCAGGACGTCGGCCGACCAGCCGTCGCTCACCATGTGATGCATGGTGAAGAGAGCGACGTGGCGCGCGGCGTCCAGGCGCAGCAGCGCGGCGCGCAGCAGCGGCCCGCGCGCGAGATCGAACGGGCGCATCGCCTCCTCTGCGGCGAGCCGCAGGGCCTCCGCCTCGCGCGCCTCCTCCGGCAGGCCCGCCAGGTCGATGCCGGGAAGCGGCAGCGGGGCCGCCGGGGCGATCCGCTGCACCGGCTCTTCGTCAGAATCGTCCGCGAGTCCGAAGGTCGTCCGCAGCGCCTCGTGCCGCGCCACCACGTCCTCCAGGCTGGCGGCGAAGGCCGAGCGGTCGAGCGGGCCGGTGAGAAGGACCGCGGCCGGCACGTTGTAGGCCGGGTTCCCCGGCTCGAGCTGGTCGAGGAACCAGAGCCGCCGCTGCGCGAAGGAGAGCGGGACCGGCTCGCCGCCGGTCCGCCGGAGCACCGGCCCCCAGGCGCCGGCTCCCTTGCCTTGGTGGGCCGCAATCGCAACGGCCAGCTCGGCCGCGGTCGGCGACTCGAAAATACTCCGCAGCGTCAGCTCCGCACTCAGCTCCTGGTTCAGGCGCGCCACCAGATGGGTGGCGAGGAGCGAGTCGCCTCCGAGGTCGAAGAAGCTGTCGTGGATCCCCACCGTCTCCAGGCGGAGCATCTCGCCCAGGATCTCCACCACCCGCCGCTCGGCCGCGCCGCGCGGCGCCGCGTAGGGGACGTGCAGGCTCGGCCGTGCATGCCGGCGCGCGGGCTCCGCGGCCCGCATCTCCCACACCGCCTCCGAAATCGCCTCCGCCGGTCTCACGGCCGGCGCCTCCGGCACCGGCGGCACAGCCGCCCGGGTACGCGGCTCGATCCGCCGCTCAATCCAATACCGCTGGCGCTCGAACGGATAGGTCGGCAGCGGCACCCGGCGCCGCGGCTGGTCCCAGAGCGCCGGCCAATCCGGCCGCAGGCCGGTCAGCCAGAGCCGGCCCACGGTCTGGAGCAGGAACGCGAGATCGTCCGTGCGTTCCAGCGCATGGCGGAGCGCCGGCAGCGCCACCGGATCGAAAACCGCCGCCGCGGCCGCCGCCGCCGGATGTTGCAACGCCCACGAGCTCAGCGTCTGTCCCGGCCCGACCTCGACCAGCACCCGCCCGGGCTCGCGCCACAGCTCGGCCACCGCGTCCGCGAACCGCACCGTGCCGCGCAGATGCTCCGCCCAGTAGGCCGGATCCGTCGCCTCCTCGGCGGTGATCCAGCCGCCGGTGACGTTCGAGAGATAGGGGATCTCCGGCGGATGCAGCTCGATCCCCTCGAAGAGAGCCAGGAAGCGTTCCACCGCCGGCTCCATCAGCGCCGAATGGAAGGCGTGGGACGTCTGCAACCGGCGGCAGACGTGGCCCGCGGCGGTCAGCCGCTCCTCGGCCGCGGCCACCGCCTCCTCCGTCCCCGCGAGCACGGTCAGCTCCGGACCGGCGACCGCGGCGAGCGAGAGGCCCGCGGCCATCCACGGTGCGACCGCCTCCTCGCTCAGCGGCACCGCGAGCATCGCCCCGCCGGGCAGCTCGTCGATCAGCCGGGCGCGGCCGGCCACCAGGCGCAGCGCGTCGTCGAGCGACAGCACGCCGGAGAGGCAGGCCGCCACGTACTCGCCGATGCTGAAGCCCACCATCGCCTGCGGCCGGATTCCCCAGTCGATCAGGCGGGAGGCCAGCGCGTACTCGACCGCGAAGACGGCCGGCTGTGACACCGCGGTCCGCCGCAGCAGTCCCTCCGTGGAGGACGCCGGCCGCGGGCCCCGGCCGAGGAGCGCGCGGAGATCGAACCCCGTCTCTCCATCCGCCTCCTCCCCTTCCTCCGGAAACAGGACGTCCCGCAGATCGAGTCCGAGGAGCGGTTCGAGCCGCTCCGCGCAGTCGTCGAGCCGCGCGCGGAACCCGGCGTCGTCCCGGTAGAGGCCGCGGGCCATGCCGGCGTACTCGGTCCCCAGGCCGGGAAACAGGAAGGCCACCTGCGGCTCGCCCGCGGCGGCAACGCCCGAGAGCAGCCGCCGCGGATCGCGCCGCTCCAGCACGCCCACGGCATCCGCGACATCGCGGGCGGCCAGCACACGGCGGTGGCGGAACGCGCGGCGCCCCACCTGGAGGGTGTAGGCCACGTCTGCCAGATCCGCCTGGAAGTCCGGCGCTTGCAGGTGCTCCAGCAGCCGGCCGGTCGCCGCGTCGAGCGCCGTCTCCGTGCGCGCCGAGAGCACCAGCAGGCTCCACGGCGGCGCCGCGGCCGCGGGCTCCGGGGCCGGCGGCTCTTCCAGCACCAGGTGCGCGTTCACCCCGCCGATCGCAAAGGCGTTCACCCCGGCGCGCCGCGGCCATCCTTCCGGACGCCAGGGGCGGCACTCGGTGTTGACGTAGAACGGGCTCGCGGCGAAATCGATCCGCGGATTGGGCGTCTCGAAGTGGAGGCTCGGCGGCAGGACCCCGTGCTCGACCGCGAGGACCGCCTTGATCAGGCCCGCGACGCCCGCCGCCGCGTCGAGATGGCCGATGTTGGTCTTGATCGAGCCCAATCCACAGAAGCCCCGCCGCTCCGTCGACGCCGCGAAGACCTCCGTCAGGGCGGCCACCTCCACCGGGTCGCCCAACGGGGTCCCCGTGCCGTGCGTCTCGACGTAGGTGACCGACTCGGCCGGCACCCCCGCCATGGCCTGCGCCATCGCCACCACCTCGCGCTGGCCGTCGATCGACGGCGCGGTGAAGCTCTGCTTGAAGCCGCCGTCGTTATTGGTCGCGAAGCCGCGGATCACCGCGTGGATCGTATCCCCGTCGGCCAGGGCGTCCGCCAGGCGCTTCAACACCACCACGCCCGCGCCGCTCCCCTCGACCGCGCCGGCCGCGGCGGCGTCGAAGGCGCGGCAGTGGCCGTCCGGCGACAGCACGCTCTCCAGCGCGAGATACCCCTGGGCATGCGGCACCACCACGCTCACGCCGCCGGCCAGCGCCATGTCGCACTGGTACTGGAGCAGGCTCTGGCTCGCCATGCACGCCGCCACCAGCGAGGTCGAGCAGGCGCTCTGCACGGTCACCGAAGGACCCCGCAGGTCGAGCTTCCAGGCCGTGAGCGAGGTCAGGAAGTTGTTGTCGTTGAAGATGCGCACCTGGAGCGGTCCGGCGCTGCGCAGCAGGCCGTCGTGCGAGAGCAGGTTGCGGATCAGGTAGCCGCTCATCCCCATGCCGCCGAAGACGCCGATCGAGCCGGGATAGGCCGCCGTGTCATAGCCCGCGTTCTCCAGCGCCTCCCAGGAGCATTCGAGGAACAGCCGGTGCTGCGGATCCATGAGCTCCGCCTCGCGCGGGCTGAATCCGAAGAAGGCGGCGTCGAAGCTCTGCACGTCGCGCAGGGCGGCTCCCGCCTTCACGTAGCGCGGGTCGTCGAGCAGCTCCGGGTCGACCCCGGCGGCGGCGAGCTCCTCGCGGGTGTAGAAGGTGATCCCCTCCACTCCGCCGCACAGATTGCGCCAGAGCGCAGCCAGGTCATCCGCTCCCGGAAATCGACCGGCCATGCCGACGACGGCGATCCCTTCGAGAGGGCTGCTCTCCAGATCTTCTTCACTGCTCATCCTGCATCTCCTCCCGCAGTGCGGAAGATCTGGACAACGGAATCTCGCGCCCGAAAACTCCCGCAGCCGCGACGCGAACGCTGTCCAGCCGCGGCGGCGGCCTCCTGCACGGGCCAAGGCCCGGCGGGTGATCCTACCGCTTTGAGTGAGCGGCAGGGTGGTAAGCGGGACAAACGCGGAAGGGCGTTCTCTGCAAGGCCAGAAAAGGGGCGCACCGCCGTCTCGTTGGACGAGATCGGCAGGAGAATGGGGCACACCCGCGGCTACATGAGTCGTGCTCTGCGTGGCCTCAACCCGCTTACACTGGACACGATCTTCGAGGCCTTGGAGATTGCGGAGGTGGAGCCCGCCGAGTACTTCGCGGACGTGGAGAAGGCGCTCGCTCCTCCCGTGGAAGCCAAGGACAGCGGGCCGACACAGGCGCAGATCGAGGAGACGGTGCTGCGCACGCTCCGGCGGCTGGGCTGGGCGCGTCTCGACGACGACGAGAAGAAGTCAGGCAAGCAGCCGCGCTAACGTGCTGCACCGCAAGGCGGAGTCGCTCTTTCCGGATTGACGATCCCCCGGGGGAAGTGGACGATCCCCTGGGGGAAGTGGAGAAACCCCCGGGGGAAGTGGACGATCCCCTGGGGGAAGTTGAGAAACCCCTGGGGGAAGTCGCCGATCCCCCAGGGGAAGTTGAGAATCCCCCAGGGGAAGTGGCCGATCCCCCGGGGGATGTTGAGGAACCCCTGGGGGAAGTAGCCGATCCCCCAGGGGAAGTAGACGCCCCCCCAGGGGATGCTGAGAATCCCCCGGGGGAAGTGGAAGATCCCCCGGGGGAAGTTGAGGATCCCCCAGGGAAAGTTGCCGACCGACCGGGGTAGATTGAGCCTGCCCTCGGCTTGGCCGGAACTCTTCCAGGCACGAAAGGATCTGGCCTGCTCCGCCCGCAAGGCGGAGCCGCCTCTCATCAGGATCGAAGCGGGCCTCTCTGCCGGGGAACGGCGACATGGTATCGTGTCCCGGTTTCCAGGAACTTGATCCGAAGGAGGAATGTCCGCCGTGCCCTCAATGGCCCACGAAATTCTCGTGGATCTGTTCAAAAACCGCCCCGTGCTCGCCGCGGAGCTTCTGGCCGAGGCGCTTCGGATAGCGCTTCCGGCCTACGTGAAAGCGCGCCTCGCCTCGATCGACCTGACCGAGATCCAGCCCGCGGAGTACCGCGCCGACGCGGTCGTCGTCCTTCTAGACGAGGAAGACAGGCCGGTCCAGGTGATCATCGTCGAGGTCCAACTGGCGGAAGATCCAAGGAAGCGTTTCAGTTGGCCCGCCTATGTGGCGGTTTCGCGCGCCATCCACAAATGCCCGGCCAATCTCCTGGTCCTCGCGGCCGATCTGGCGGTCGCCGCCTGGTGCGCGGAGCCGATCGAGACCGGCGCCCCCGGCTTCGTGCTGAGTCCCTGCGTGCTTCATCCCGCGGATGTTCCCTTTGTGACGGATCCCGGGGAAGCGGCGCGCCGGCCCGAGCTTGCCGTGCTCTCGGTGATGGCACATGGCGAAGGGGAGCAAGGAGCGGCGATCGCCGCCGCGGTGCTGCCGGCCATCCAGGAGCTCGACGCCGACCGGGCGCGGCTGTACTACGACCTCGTGTACAATTCTTTGAACACGGCGGCGCGCCGTGCGCTGGAGGAGCTGATGAAAGGTTACGAATATCAGAGCGACTTCGCGAAAAAGTACGTCGCACAGGGGCGCACAGAAGGTCTTTCCCAGGGACTCACCCAGGGGCGCACCGAGGAGGCGGCCCGCAATCTGTTGACCGTGTTGCGGGTCCGCGGCTTTGCCGTGCCAGACCACATCCGCGAGCGCATCCTGGCTGAGACCGATCCGGAGCGTCTGGAGCGCTGGTTGGAAAAGGCCGTCGTTGCTCCTTCTCTCGCCGCTCTGATCGACGAGCCGAACTGACCCACCCCTCCGGGGAGCCCCATGACGCAGAGGGAAGGAGACAGGAAAATCCGTCCTCGGCCGCGGGGCCGTCCTCAAGCAGCATCCCCACGAGCGGCCCAACCACCCGAAGAAGTGCGCCCCTCGTCCATGCCGCCTCGCGGAAGGTCCACCGCGAGCCCTATGAAGGATACCGAGCTTTCGTCGCCGCGTATCGGGAGGCGGCGGACAGGCTGCGGGCCGGCGACCGCGCGTGATCTTCCCGGCGGGGAGCTTTCCCGCCTGCGTTGCCGTTCGTCGGCGGCTGACAGCCGCCGGCCGCCACCACCGCCTGAATTCCGCTTTGAGATCGCCGTCCGGTCTGGCCGGAGAGGGAGAGGTATGTCTCGTGGGTGAGTTCTCCGCACGACCGGCAGGGTGGGGAGGCTCAGGGGGGCGGTAAGACCATCAAATAAGGCCACAAGGGCCGCTGGTGTTGTGAACAAGACCGCTGTCGAGGGACGTGAAGGCGGGTAAGGGGCGGCGGTTGGAGGAGGTTCTCTTCTCTTTTTCCCTGGTGGCACTCGTTCGTCGGGGTAGCTCACTGCGGCTGTCCTCAAGCCTTGGACACGACCTGGAACCGAGGATTTTCTGGGGGCACGAAACCGTGCCGGGGGTGCTGGAGTTGGAGAACCTGCGCCAGCACCTTGATCCCGATGGGTGGCTGGTGCGGGTCTCCGTACCGAACACACGAGAACACGGGCGCGCAACCCCGCAACGAGCCTGTAAGACCCGAGCACCACCGTCGCGGAACTAAACAACTCCCGGAAGGGAGAGGTGTCGGTAGTTGACAAGAGGCCTTCTAATGGGTGGCACCTTTTCCAGGGCTGTAGGACCAGCGCGAATTCCTGTGCTCGTGCAAGTCGCCCCAAGAAACGTCGGACGGCCCTGGAAGCTCGTGGCGTACAGGAGCTCCTTGGCGACGATGCCCCCAACCTTTCAGCCGTCCTGGCTTCGCGATAGGCTGTAGGTGCGTCTTCGCTAGAGCTGCAACATCATTTAATGGGAGCTCTTGACACAAGGTCGAGCGAGCTCCTAATATCTACCCCGTAGAGCTCGCAAACAGCGGACTGAGCGAATCGCGCTCTCCCCCGTTCAAAAGAGCTCGCATAGGAGATCAATGCAATGAAGATCACGTTTCCGGCTATGAAGGGGTTCATCGGCGGCCGTACTTACTACACGACCCAGATGCCGCTCAACGTCGTACCTCGGGTGCTGGCCTTCGCTGACGCGGAGCTTGAGCCCCAAGATCGGGAGCAGCGGAAGCTGACAACCAAGCGCGTGCCGGATATCGCCAACTACATTACAGAGAACGATGGGGAGGGCTACCTGTTCTCGGCGATCACCGCGTCGCACCGGGACGGCGTGACCTTTCTCGCGGCGGTCGGGCTGGAGGGGATCGGTACGCTCGAGGTCGACCTCTCCAAGGCGAACTTCCTGATCAATGACGGACAGCACCGGGCGGCGGCGATCGAGATGGCTTTGAAGCAGATGCCGTCACTTGGTGAGGATTCGATCACGGTCATTCTCTTTCCATACGAGAACAAGGCGCGAGCGCAGCAAATGTTCTCGGATCTGAACCGTTACGTGAAGAAGACGTCCAAGTCGATAGACATCCTGTTCGACCACCGTGACATCGTGGCCAGGGTTACGCGCGAGGTGGCGAACGCGGTGCCCGCTTTCACCGGGCTCGTCGAGATGGAGCAGACCTCGCTATCGGCCGGCTCGAAGATGCTCTTTACCCTGGCCGCCCTGCACGACGCCACGGTGGAACTACTCCATAACCGGGACAGCGAGGAGAACACGCAGAACGAGCTGACGGCGAGGGCAATCGAGTACTGGGCTGCCATCTCGAAGGTCATCCCGGAGTGGGGTCGCGTCCGTCGCGGCGACATCTCCGCGCGCGAGTTCCGCATGGAGAACATCTCGTCGCACTCGGTGGTGCTGCGTGCCTTAGGAGCGGTCGGTGCGGAGCTGATTCGCGATCAGCCCCACAATTGGAAGGAGCGGCTTGAAGGACTTCGCGCCGTAGATTGGAAGAAGGCCAACGCAGATTGGGAGGGAGTGAATATCGTAGCCAACTCGGTGGTCTCCAACCGCCAGGCGCGCGCGGCGACGAAGGCGTACATCAAGTCGCACCTCGGCATGCAGCTCACCGACACCGAGCAGAAGGCGGTCGTGCGCCCGAGCAGTCCTCGGGCCGCCTAAAAGGACGCGGAAGCCTCCGGGACGGTTTCAATCCTGAGTCTCGCTAATTAGGCAGCCAGGAACATTGGGCAAAACGTCCGGCCCCGGAGGGGCCAAAAGACTGTAGCCCGGGGCCAGAGCGACGAAGGAGCGGCGGCCCCGGGTAGGAATCCCCAAAAACCATCCACAGCCCCGCAGGGGCGGCAGCGGCGCCCGCCTTTCAGCTCCCGGGGCGCCCCGGGAGCCGCGGCTGTGCCCGCTGCCGTTTCATCTCCGCCAGGAACCGCCGCTGGCGGTCGAGGGCGCTTTCCTCACCCGGGGCGTTTCCGGCCGGCGGCCGGAGCTTCGGCGCGGGCTCGGCCGGGCGGCGCTCCCCGTTCTCCAACGCCTGCGCCAGGCTGTGGATGGTCGGGTTGCGGAAGATCAGGACAAACGGGATCTCGCGCCCAAAAACGTCCCGCAGCCGCGACTCGATCTCGACCAGCAGCAGAGAGCTGCCGCCCAGCTCGAAGAAGTTGTCGTGGATGCCGATCCGTTCACGTCCGAGCACCTCCTGCCAGACCGCGGCCAGAGTCTTCTCGTTCGGAGTCCGCGGCGCCGCGTAGTCGCTGTCCAGGCGCGGCCGGCCGGCTTCCGGCGCAGGCAAGGCCCGGCGGTCGATCTTGCCGTTCTGAGTGAGCGGCAAGGCGACAAGCGGGACAAACGCGGAGGGGATCATCGCCTCCGGCAGCCGCGCGGCCAAGTGGCGCCGCAGCGCGCCCACTGAGAGATCGCCCTCCGCGGCGCCGGGCGCGGGAACCAGATAGGCCACCAGCCGCCGGTCGCCCGGCGCGTCCTCCCGCACGGCAGCCACTGCCTCCGCCACCGCAGGAGAAGAACGCAAGACGGCCTCGATCTCCCCCAGCTCGATGCGGACTCCGCGCACCTTGACCTGGTGGTCCGACCGGCCGAGGTAATCCACGCGGCCGTCCTTGCGGTGGCGCGCCAGGTCGCCCGTCCGGTAGAGGCGTCCGCCCGGGCGGCTCCCCAGCGGATCGGGCAGGAAGCGCTCGGCGGTGAGATCCGGCCGCCGCCAGTACCCCATGGCCACTCCGTCGCCGCCGAGGAAGACCTCGCCGCCGGCTCCCAGCGGGACGGGCCGCAGAGAGGCATCCAGCAGGTAGGCCTCGGTATTGGACAGCGGCCGCCCGATCAGCGGCTTCGCCTCCCCGCGCTCGATCCGCTGGCCGAGCGAGTAGATGGTGGTCTCGGTGGGGCCGTAGAGGTTGCGGACCTCGCCGGTCACGGTGGCCGCGAGGCGATCCGCCAGCGGCGCGGGCAGGGCCTCGCCGCCGAGCAGCAGATGGGAGAGCGGCGCGAGGCTCCGCAACCGCTCCGGGATCGCGGCGAGCATGCCGGCCATCGACGGTGTGCACTGGAGGTGGGACACGCCGTGGCGGGCGATCTGCTCCGCCACGGAGACGCCCTTGCCGGCGGGCCGCTCGTCGTGGATCACCACCCGGAAGCCGCGGGTCAGGGTCCACAGCAGCTCGAGCACGGAGATGTCGAAGCTGATGCTGGTGACGGCGAGCCAGACGCCCGGCGTTTGCGATCGGAACACCGGCCCCAGCTCCACGTCCATCGCCGCAAACAGGCGCACGGCGTTGCGGTGGGTGACCATGACGCCCTTGGGGCGCCCGGTCGAGCCCGAGGTATAGAGGACGTAGGCGGCGGAGGCGGCGGGCACCGGCGGCAACCGCGTGGAACCGCCCTCCTCCGAGTCCGCAGGCGAAACGGTCCGCGGATGGTGCAGCGAGCCGCGGGGACCCTCACCCCCGTCCCCTCTCCCATCCTCCCTCCCAACCCCCGGGAGAGGGGCGCCACCTCCCACCCGGTCGACCGATGTTGCCATCCCGTTCCCCCTTCTCCCGGGGGTTGGGAGGGAGGATGGGAGAGGGGGGCCAGGGGGGTGAGGGTCCGCGACCAGCGCGGCGGCCCCGGAGTCTTCCAGCATCGCCGCCAGACGAGCCTGCGGGTAGGCCGGATCGAGCGGCACATACGCGGCGCCCGCCTTCAAGACCCCCAGGATGGAGCACACCATCGAGAGGGACCGCTCGACGCAGATGCCCACCCGGTCGCCGGGCCGCACACCCAGACGGAGGAGGCGGTGCGCCAGCCGGGACGCCCGGTCCTCCAGCTCGCGGTAGGTCAGCGCGGCCTCTCCGTCGACCCCATCGATGACCAGCGCGATCCGGTCGGGGGTGCGCTCGGCCTGGGCCTGGACGAGCTCGTGGATGCAGGACTCCGGACCGAGAAGCTCCAACCGGGTGTCGTTCCACTGCACCAGGAGCTGCGCCCTCTCCGCCTCGCCCAGCAGGGAGAGATCCGACAGGCGGCGGTCGGGGTCCGCCGCAGCGCTCGCGAGCAGATGGCCGCAGTGGAGGGCCAGGCGCTCCACGGTCGCGCCGTCGAACAGGTCGGAGCTGTGCTCGATCCAGCCGTCGATCCCCCCGCTCCTGGACTCTTCGAGGAGGAGAGACAGGTCGAACTGCACCGCTCCGGGGAACGTATCGGCCGGCCGCAGCGCCAGGCCGGGCAGCGCAAGCTCCGGCAGCGGCTCGCTGCGCAGCGTGAACAAGACCTGGAACAGCGGGCTGCGGGAGAGATCCCGCTCCGGCTGCAGGGCGTCGACGAGCCGCTCGAACGGCAGCTCGGCGTGCGCGAGAGCGCCCAGCGCCGTTTCGCGGACGCGGAGCAGGAGGGTGCGGAACGTCGGATCGCCCGACAGGTCGCCGCGCAGCACCAGGAGGTTGAGGAAGAGGCCGATCACCCCCTCCAGCGCCGGATCGGGGCGGTCCGCCACCGCGGTGCCGACCGCGACGTCGTCCTGCCCTGCATGGCGCGCGAGAACCGCCTGGAACACCGCCAGGACGGCCATGAAGAGGGTCGCGCCGGCCGGGCCGGCGAGGCGCCGCATCGCGTCCACCGCCGCGGCGTCGAAGCGCACCGGCCGCCGCGCGCCGCGCGGGCTCCGGACCGGCGGCCGCGGGCGGTCCGTGGGGAGCTCCAGGGCGGGAGGACGGGGCGTCAGACGCTCGCGCCAGTAGCGCAGCAGCTCCTCCAGGCGGTCGCCCTGCAGACGCCGGCGCTGCCAGACTGCGTAGTCGGCGTATTGGACGGAGAGCTCGGGCAGGGGCGACGGCCGGGCCTCGACGCACGCCGCGTAGAGCTCCCCAAGCTCGCGGATGAGCAGGCCGAGCGACCACGCGTCGGCGGCGATGTGATGGACGGTCAGGAGCAGCCGGTGGCTCTCCGGGTGGCGGCGCAGCAGGACGGCTTGGAGCAGGGGACCGCGCGCGAGATCGAAGGGGCGGGCGGCCTCCGCGGCGGTCCAGCGGGAGACCTCTCCCTCCTGCGCCGTCGCCGGGAGGGCGCTCAGGTCGATGCAGGGCACGAGGGGGACCGCGGCGAGCTCGGCCGGCGGGAGCGGGATCTGGAGCGGCTGTCTCCCGGAGAGGATGAAGCGCGTGCGCAGCCCCTCGTGACGGTGCAGGATCCCGGCGAGGCTCCCGGCGAGCGCCGCCGGGTCGAGGCGCCCAGTGCAGTCGAGCGCCGCCGGCAGATGCAGGTACGCGGCACCGGGCTCGATCCGCTCCAGGAACCAGAGCCGCTGCTGCGCGAAGGACAACGGCAGCGGCTGCTCGCGCGGTAGCCTCACGACGCGCGCGATGGGCACGAGGGGATCGAGGAGCGGCGCCGCGGAGCACACGATCCGGGCGGCCAGGCCCGCGACGGTCGGCGTCTCGAAGACCGCCTGCAGCGGCAGTTCCACCCCGAACACCGCGCGCACCCGCGACACCAGCCGGGTCGCCAGCAGCGAATGCCCACCCAGGTCGAAGAAGTCCGCCTCCGGCCCCACCGGCTCGGCGCCCAGCAGCTCGGTGCCCAGCAGCTCGGTGAACATCGCCGCGATCCGCTCCTCGGCCGGCGTGCGCAGCGCTCCACCGGTGCTCCGCGGCCGATCCGGTCGCAGGAGGGCGAGCGCCTTGCGGTCGACCTTGCTGTTGGCGGTCAGGGGCAGGGCCGGCAGGGAGACCCAGGCGGACGGCACCATGAACTCGGGCAGCCGCTGGCGGAGGAAATCACGCAGCTCGGACGGCTCCGGTGCGACAGTTGCGGTGGCCACGTCGGGCGCGGCCACCACGTACGCCACCAGCCGGTGCCCCCCGGCCTCCTCCCGCTGCGCCAGCACCACCGCGCTGCTCAGCCGCGGGTGGGCCGTCAGGGCCGTCTCGATCTCTCCCGGCTCGACCCGGAAGCCCCGCACCTTGACCTGCGCGTCGATCCGGCCGAGGAACTCGAGGTCTCCCGACCGGCGCCAGCGCACCAGGTCGCCGGTCCTGTACAGGCGCCCGCCCGCCTCCCTCCCCTCCGGGTCCGGCAGGAAGCGCTCCGCCGTCCAGCCCGGATGATCCAGATAGCCGCGCGCCAGGCCGTCCCCTCCCGTGCACAGCTCTCCGGCGACTCCCGGCGGCACCGGCATCTGGTCGCGGTCCAGGACCGCGACCCAGGTGTGAGCGATCGGGCGTCCTACCGGCACCGAGGGGTCCAGCTCCGCCGTGGCACGCACCGTGTAGCAGGAGGTGAAGCACGTGTTCTCGGTCGGCCCGTAGGCGTTGACCAGGCGGGTTGCGGGGAGCTCGGCGAGCACCCGCAGGGCGTGCGCCACCGGCATCACGTCGCCACCGGTCAGCAACTGGCGCACTCCGGAGAGCGCCTCCAGATTCTCCTCCACCATCTGCCGGAACAGCCCGGTGGTGAGCCACAGCGTGGTCACCCCTTCTCTCTCCACAACCTCGCCCAGCGCGGCGGGCGTCAGCACACCGGGCGGCGGAATCACCAGGCGGGAGCCGTGGAGGAGAGCGCCCCACAGCTCCAGCGTCGAGGCGTCGAATGCATAGGGGGCGAGTTGCAGCCAGGTCTCCCCGGGGCCGAAGCGGGCATAGCCGGCCCCCCGCACGAGCCGGATCACCGCCCGGTGCGTCACCGCGACCCCCTTCGGCTCGCCCGTCGAGCCCGAGGTGTACATCACGTAGGCCAAGCCGGTGGCGGCCACCGCGGGCAGGGCCGCCTCCCTCTCCTCCATAGGCGCTGACTTGACGGCTGTGCCGAGGTCTTCGTAGGGGCGGTCCGCGGGATGCCGAAGGCACCCCGCGTGGCCGCCCTGCAAGAGTTTGTCTTCTTCCTCGGCGGCCGCCCGCCCAGGGCGGCCACATGGGGTGCCTGACGGCATCCCATGGACCGCCCCTACGACAGCAAGGTCAACCGTGCCGTCCAGGCAAAGGATCGCCGCCTTCCTGTCCGGCAGCTCCGACACCAGCTCCGACACCAGGGGCAGCCAGCGCTCCTCGGTGACCAGCACCCGGGCGGCGCTGCTCCGCATCAGGAAGGCCAGCCGCTCCCGCGGATAGGCGGGGTCCAGCGGCACATAGGCGCCACCGGCCGCGAGCACGGCGAGCGTCGCCACCACCCGGGAGGGAGAGCGGCCGAGGCAGAGGGCCACCCGCACCTCCGGACCGACGCCCAGGGCGCGCAACCGGCGCGCCCAACGGGTGGCCTGGCGGGCAAGCTCGCCGTAGGTGAGGGCGGTGGCATCGTCGGCCAGGCCAGACAGGCCCGCCAGTCCGGTCAGGGCCACGGCATCGGGCCGCAGTGCCGCCTGCTCGGCGAACAGATCGTGGAGCGTCGCTTCCCGCGGATAGCTTTCTCTTTCCCCTTCTCTTTCTCTTTCCCCTTCCCCTCCCCCTTCCCCGTCTCCCATCCGCAGGAGCTGCTCCCGCTCCTCCTCCGAGAGCAGCGGCAGCTCCGCCAGGCGCTGTTGGAGGAAAAGCTGCGGCGCCGCCACGGCACCGGCCAGCAGGCGCCCGAAGCACCCGGCCAGGCGTTCGATCGTCGCCCCGTCGAACAGGTCGGAGCGGAAGCCGATCGCTCCGGAGAGACCCGCCGCACCGACTCCCAAGGTGAGGCTCAGGTCGAACTTCTCGATCCCCGTCTCCAGGGGCCAGAGGACCGCCTCGACGTCGCCCAGCCGCAACGCGGGGGGCGGATCGCTGTCGAGGACGAACGAGACCTGGACCAGCGGCGCGTAGCTGAGATTGCGCTGCGGGTGGAGCTCCTCGACCAGCTTCTCGAACGGCAGGTCCTGATGGCCATAGGCGGCCAGAGAGGTCTCCCGGACCCGCGCGAGCAGCTCCGCGAATGTCGGCGCCCCGGAAAGGTCGGTGCGCAGCACCAGCGTGTTGACGAAGAACCCGATCAGCCCCTCGGTCCGCAGTTGGACGCGGCCGGCGACCGGCGATCCGACGCTCACGTCGTCGCTATTGCTGATGCGGGCCAGCAGAGCCTGGAAGACGGCCAGGACGGCCATGAACAGGGTCACCCCCTGCCGGCGCGCCAGCGCCTGCAGGGACGGCAGCAGAGCGGGCGGCAGAGCCAGGGCACGGCTCGCGCCGCGCGAGCTCATCACCGCCGGCCGTGGGCGATCGAGCGGCAGGTCGAGCACCGGAGGCGCACCGGCCAGGCGGGCCCGCCAGTGGGCCAGCTCGGCCTCCAGCACCTCCCCGCGGAGCCAGGCGCGCTGCCAGACCGCGTAGTCTCCGTACTGGATCGCCAGCTCCGGCAAGGGAGACGGGCGGCGCTCCAGGCCGGCCTCGTAGAGGGCGCTCAGCTCCCGCGCCAGCACCCGCAGCGACCAGCCGTCGCTGATCACGTGGTGCAGGGTCAGCAGGAGGAGCTGCTCCGCCTCGCCCAGGCGCACCAGGGCCGTGCGCAGCAACGGTCCGCGGGCCAAATCGAACGGACGCAGAGCCTCCTCGCGCGCCAACCGGTGGGTCTCCTCTGAGCGCCGGGCGGCAGGCAGACCCGCGAGATCGATCTCCGGCACCGGGACCGGAGCGGGCGGATCGACCACCTGGACCGGCTCCCCCAACTCCCGATCAACCGCGATGCATCGGGTCCGCAGCGACTCGTGGCGGCGCGCCACCTTCCCCAGAGCCGCGGCGAGCACCGCGCGGTCGACTCGGCCCGGCAGATGCAGCGCGGCCGGGATGTTGTAGACCGGGCTCGCCGGCTCCAGCTGATGGAGGAACCAGAGCCGCTGCTGGGCGAAGGAGAGCGGCAGGGGAGTCGCACGGGACATGGGAACGAGCGGCGGGGCCACGCTCCGGGCTTCGCCCGCGACCGCGCGCGCCAGGGCCGCCACGGTCGGCGCCTCGAACACGCGGTGGAGCGGCAGCTCGGTGCCGAGCGCCTCGCGGATCCGTGCGACCAGCCGCATGGCGGCCAGCGAGTGGCCGCCGTGCTCGAAGAAGCTCTCCTCCACACCGAGCCGGTCGACTCCCAGTACCTCGGCGAAGAGGCCGGCCAGCAGCTCCTCGAGCGGCGTCCGCGGCGCCTCGTCCGCCTCGGGCGCGCGGCCGGGCAAGGCCACGGGGATCCAGCGGGCGAGCGACCGGCGGTCGAGCTTGCCGTTCGGCAGGCGGTCGAGCGCCCGGCCGAAGGCGAAGGCCGGCACCATGGCGGGCGGCAGCCGGGCGGCCAGGGCGGCGCGCAGCTCGGCCACCGCAGCGACACCGCCGGCTCCCGCGTCCGCCGCGGCATCCGTCGCCGGCACCACGCAGGCGAGCAGCGAGAGCTCCCCCGCGCCGTCCTGGCGCATCACCTGGCGCACGACGACCGCGGCCTCGCGCACCTGCGGCTGGGCCGCCAGGGCGATCTCGATCTCGCGCGGCTCGATGCGGACGCCGCGGATCTTCACCTGGTCGTCGAGCCGGCCCAGGTATTCGATCTCCCCCCCGGGCCGATGGCGGCAGAGGTCGCCGGTCCGGTACAGGCGGGCGCCTTGCGGACCGAACGGATCCGGGACGAACCGCTCCGCCGTCAGGTCCGGACGCCCGCGATAGCCGCGCGCCACCTGCACGCCGCCGATCGCCAGCTCCCCCACCGCCCCCGGCGGCACCGGCTCCAGCCGCCGGCCCACGATGTGGATCTGCGTGTTGCGGACCGGCCGGCCGATCGGCACCGGGCGCGGGTTTTCCCCTGGCCACGGGTTTTCCCCTGGCCGCGGGTTTTCCCCTGGCCGCGGGCGCTCCGCCGGCCGGCACTCCCAGGCCGTCACCTCGACCGCGGCCTCGGTCGGACCATACAGGTTGTAGAGCGGCACCGGCAGCGTCGCGAGGCAGCGTTGCTCCACCTCCCAGGGCAGGGCCTCGCCGCTGACCAGCACCCGGCGCAGCGAGCGGCAGCGCGCCGCCAGTCCGTCCTCCGCCAGGCCCTCCGCCAGGAAGAACGGGAGCATCGAGGGCACGAAGTGGATCGTCGTGACCCCCTCCTGCTCGACCAGCCGGGCCAGGTAGGCGCTGTCGCGGTGCCCGTCCGGCCGGGCCACCACCAGCCGCGCTCCAAGGATCAGGGGAGCGAAGAATTCCGGGACCGAGACGTCGAAGCCGAACGGAGTCTTCTGCAGGAACCGGTCGCCCGCGTCCAGGCCGCAGGCCTCCTGCATCCACAGCAGCCGGTTGACGATGCCGCGGTGGCTGTTGACCACCCCCTTCGGCCGGCCGGTCGAGCCCGAGGTGTAGATGACATAGGCGGCGTTGTCGGCCGCCGCCCGCGGCAGCCGTCGCGCCGCGCCGGCCGGCAGGTCAGAGACCTCGTCGAGCCAGGCGAGGCGCAGGCCGGGCCCATTTTCGAGAAGACCGTCGAGTGGCAGCGCCTCGGCCAGGGAACGGCGGGTGAGGACGACGGCCGGCGCCGCATCCTCCAGGATCATCGCCAGGCGCTGCCGGGGAAGGTCCGGCTCCAGCGGCAGGTAGGCGCCGCCGGCGCCGAGCACGCCGAGCAGGCCGGCGACCAGCCCGACCGAGCGCTCCGCCGCCACTCCCACCACCACCTCGGGCCCCACTCCGAGCCTCACCAGATGGTGCGCCAGGGCCTCTGCCCGGGCCGCCAGCTCGCGATAGGTCACCCGCTCCTCGTCGGACACCACCGCCACCGCCTCCGGCGTCCGCTCGGCCTGCGCCGCGAACAGATTGTAGAGGGTCGCCTCCGGACCGGCCTCCAAGTTGTCGTTCCGGGTGTCATTCCAGGCGTGGAGGAGCTGGTGGCGCTCCGCCGCGGAGAGGAGCGGCAGCGCCGAGAGCGCGAGCTCGGGGCTCTCGACGACCGACCGGAGCAGCAGGGCGAAGCGGTCCAGCAGGTGCACCGCGGTCGCGGTGTCGAACAGGTCGGTGTTGAACTGCAGCGCGAGGCTCAGCCCGCCCTGGCGCTCCACCGCATGGAGCATCAGCTCGAAAGGAGCCGGCGGGCGGGGCAGGGAGAGCGTCTCCAGCCGGAAGTCCTCCGGCCCTACCAAGACCCCTTCCTCGCCGAGGGCGAAGGCGGTGAGCCCTTCGACGCCGCGCGTCTCCTTCTGCATCACGAACGAAACTTGAAACAGCGGCGTCCGGCTGGCGTCCCGCACGGGCTGGAGGTGCTCGGCGAGGAGCGGCAGCGGATAGTCTCCGTGCTCGAAGGCGGCGAGCACCATCGCCTTGGTGCGCTCCAGAAGCTCCGCGAACGCGGGGTCTCCGCTCAGGTCTCCCCGCAAGACCACCGGATTGACGAAGTAGCCCACCGTGCCGGCGAGCTCCGACCGGAAGCGGCCGGCACGCGGTGCGCCGATCGCCAGGTCCTCCTGACCGGAGTGGCGGCCCAGGAGCACCTGGAACGCGGCGGCCAGCGTCATGAACAGCGTGGCGTGCTGCTTGCGGCTCCGCGCGCGCAGGGCCGCCGCGAGGTCGCCCGGCAGCCGAAGCCGGCGGCAGTCGCCCCGCTCGGTCTGCACCGCCGGACGCGGCCGGTCGAGGGGGAGCTCGAGAGGGGGGAGCCCTGCCAGGGTCTCCCGCCAGTACGCCAACGAGGCCTCGCCCCGTCCGTCCGCCAGGGCCTCCCTTTCCATCCGGACATGCTCTCCGTAGTCCATCCCAGGAGACGAGAGCGGCGCCGGCCCGGCGCCGGCCCCTTCGCGGTACAGCAACGGCAACTCACGGACCAGAATGGCGAGAGACCAGAAGTCGGCGACGATGTGGTGAACGGCCAGGAGGAGCACCGGCCCGCCGGGGCCGCCCGTCAGCAGTGTGGCGCGAAGGAGCGGCCCGCGCTCCAGGTCGAAGGGGCGCCAGGCTTCTTCGGCCAGACGAGCCCGGAGCTCCTGCTCGCTCCAACCGCCGGCATCCACGCACACCAGGGAGAAGCACTGGCGTTCCGCGACCCGCCGGCAGGGTGCGCCGTCGACCGCCGGAAACGTCGTCCGTAAGGCCGCGTGGCGGTCCACCAGAGCCTGGAACGCGCGCTCCAGGGCCCCGGCATCGATCGGAGAGCGCACGCGGGCCGCGGCCGCGATGTTGTAGGCGCCGCCCTGAGGAGCGAGGTGCTGGAGAAACCAGAGCGAACGCTGGCCGTACGAGGGCGTGCCCAGGGCGCTGACAGGCTCTCCCTCCAACTCCTGGCAGGGCGCGGCGGTGTTCATGGTCAGGAGGGTGTTCATCTCGCTTTAAAACCTTACTCACTTCAAAACCTTACGCAAAAAAGATAAATCCTCCACGGCCCACCGCGGAAGGTCAGTATGACAGAAGTGTGACGGAGGGCTTGGAGGCGGACAGTAGCCCGCCGGCAACTCTAGGGAGAGCTCAGCCGCAGGAGCTGCATCAAGGCATCGATCTCGTACACGTTGATGTTGCCATGGAACTGGAGCCGCCCCTGCTCGGTGGCCTTGAAGGGGTGGAGCTTGCCGGAGGCAACCGCGAACAGGTCGGCCGCGGAGATCTCGATCTTGCAGGAGGCGGGAGCCTGTCCGGTCAGCACTTTTCTCTGCTGCGGATCGACCACCCAGGTGCCGCCGCCGTCGCCAAGAATCTCGAAACGATAGCTGGACCGGATCTCTTTGACAGACGCGGGCTCCGTCCGCAGCCTCTCCGTCAGGTGGGTTTCGAAGAGCCAATGAGGGGTCCACGAGGGGGTCTCCGGGGTGTCGACAGGGGTGGGCCGGCAGGCAGGCTGGGGCCGCTCCGGATACCCGAGGGCCTCGAGGATCTGGCGCGTCGCTCTCAGGACCTCGGGGGGGACCCCGTCGAGAGGCAGGTCGTGGCCGCCGCCCACGCTCTCACCGTGGACGGACCGGGTCATGACGATCAGGTGGTCTTGCCTCCCCTGGTCGTGGGGCGTGGTGAAGACCGCCTTGAGCAGAGCCTCGTTCCAGGAAAGGCCGAGGGAGGAGAAGACCCGGCGCACGGACTCCTCCGGGTTGGCGACCAGGTCCTCGTAGCGCACGCGGACACAGCGGTCGGGCGCCTTGGCCTCGAGGGCCATTTGGGAGAGGGTGCGCGCGTTCCAGTAGTCGAGCGCCGCGGACACCTCATGCACCTTGTGGGTGATCAGATACCGATTGAGCTCGGGGAGGCGATACATCATCCCCTTGAGAAGCGACTGCACCACATCAAACGCATGGCGGTAGAGGCAGACGAAACGCGCCTCGGGGAAGACGAGCCGCAGCAAGCCGAGGGAAGCCAGGTTGGACGGGCTCTTTTCGCACCAGAGGCGTTTGCCGTGGCGGGCCGTGGCGGCGTCCATGCGTCCGCCGAGGACCGCGCGGATCCCGGCCACGCTCTCCGCCGGGAGCTGGTCCAGGCGTGCCGGGTCGAGCTTGAACCCGATCAGGCCTGCTTCGAGGTGGGCCAGTTGTGTGGCCGCATCGCCGAGGCTGACCTCCGGCGGAGAATAGACGTCCGGATGGGTGTCGAAGATGTACCGCATCAGGGTCGAGCCGGTGCGGTAACACGACAGGATGAAGATGGGCGCTCGTCCGCTGGAGCTCATGCCTGTTGACCTTTCTCCCGCCGGGGACTACGCCTCATTGTAGGCTCTCTCGAGCTCAGCCACGTCGAGCTTCACCATCGTCATCATGGCTTCCATCACAGCCTTCACCTTCCTGGGGTCCCTATCACGGATCAGCTCGGTGAATCGTCTCGGGACAATCTGCCAGGAGAGACCGAAGGGGTCTTTGATCCAACCGCATTGCGTGGGCTTCGCTCCTGCCTTCACGAGCTTATCCCAGTATTCATCCACTTCCTCCTGATCCGCGCAGTCCACGTAGAGCGAGACCCCCTCGGAGAAGCTGAAGTACGGGCCTCCGTTGTAGCCCATGAAGACTTGACCGCCAACGACGAATTCGGCGGAGCTGATGGGACCGTCCTTGCCCGTGCGGGCGACGTTGCGTACTTCGGAGCCCGGAAACGTCGCGGTGTAGAGCTCGATCGCCGCTTCGAGCTGGTCGTTGAACATGAGGAAAGGTGTCACTTTGTTCATGGGAGTGTCTCCTCTGTGAGGGCGACGCTTCTGCAGCCGCGGGTTAGGCGGCCGTTTCATCGGAGGGTTTCCCAAGGTCGCCAGCTCAACTTGGAAGGCGAGACCCTAACGGCCCACCGATTGGGTATCGCGTAAGCCGAACCGCGGATTCGCCACTCGCCGTCCTCTTCGAGAAAGGGCTTTCCGACCAATTCCAGACTCGTGGGGTGGTGTGCGAATGCGCGATTCACGGTGTCAAGAAACGTGAAGGCGAGTAGGTCGATCGTGTTGCTCGCCGGTCTGTAGAGGTATGCGGACACAACCACGAATCGACCGTCTGCGAGCCATTGAGCAGAAGGGCGTGGTGAAAAATCGAAGCATGTGAAATTGGGCGGCATGCACAAGACAACAGGCGCCGTGGGGGGACCTCCAAGGAGCGCGAGCAGCCCCACCTCGCACGATATGCGGATTTCGCCGCACGAGTAAAGAACGCAGGCGAATTGGCCATCCGGGCTAGGAACGACGACGTCACGATCGATTGCCCATCGATTGCGATCGGGGCCTGGCCAATGCTCTGTGTCAAGACGCCAGCTCATCTCATTCGCACCAGCCGCCTAACGTGGTTGAAATCAGCGGCGGCGCCAGCCGTCCGCTGTAGTGATGACGGGTTAGGCTACGGCGCGGTAGCCCGTACGCAAGGTTCCTGGGCGTGCTCTCTTAGCGTGAGAGACCATGCAGCTCCCGCGCGACTAGCAGACTACGAATAGAATGACGCCACCCAACCCGGAGAGAATGAGCCAAAGGGCAAGTCGCGCGCGCGACAGTGCGCCTGCGAGGAGCTCCGTCACGGCGCTATTGGGGAACACGATGCTTACGAGCGCGAGAAGACACGCCAACCCGATGGGCTCGAGGATTAAGAAAGACGCTGCCCAGGCCCAGGCGTTGTGGAACTCGCGGGAGAGGGCGATGCCGCCATAAAGACCGCCCCATGCGCCGATAGAGAGATACAAAACGAGTATCGCGCGCACTCGGAGCGTAGCCTCATGCCACTCGGCGAGGAGACGGGTCGTGACCGGCGTCGTGTTGGGCGCTAGGCTTTCTGGGGGCAGCTGTTGAGAGTCGGTCATAGTTGCGCCGCGCGTGGTGTCGCAGAGCGAGGGTATGGTGGTGCAGTCGCTTGGAGTTAGTCTCCGCAGCCTAACTAACCTCTATGTCGATATTATGCGGCGCCGATCACCGGCCGGCTTAGCGTCACCCTTCTTCCCCCTAAGCTCGGCAAGAAGCGGCAGCCCCTACGCGCTAATCGCTTCTGAATCCGAGAGTTACAGAATCTTACACCTCTTCCTAATGCACGTCAACGCAATTCGCTTTGACGTATAAGCATTAAGGGTCTAAGCGGCTCCCCGACGACCGTGACGGGCAGCTCGACAGCAGTGATTCGCTCGTCAAGGGTTGCCGGGAAGAGAATCTATCTCCGGGCGCGAGTAGCGTTCCGAGCCAAGTCGACGGCTGACCGCCAACTCTGCGGACTTCAAACTCCGCCCGGCTGCCCAAAGCCAACCGAAGTCAGAGTCTTGGCTTCAATGCTCTTGTTGAATCGCGTGGAACCTATCTTGGGCCGAAGAAGTCCCCGGCGCCTCTCTTCCACGCGTTCACCCACCGCGTCCGCCGTGAGCTCAATGAGGCGTACCCGCGCCGCGAGGTTCCCGCCGGGAAGCTTTCCTCCTGCCCTACCCTTCGTCAGCGCCTTGGCTCCTCTCGGAGCCCCTGGATAGAAGCCCGACGCTCCCGCCCACCGAAATCCGACTGTAGCCTCACCACCCAGCTTCAAGCGGTCGCGGAGCCGCGCTCACCTCGGCCGAACAGAGCTCCAGAGCGCGATTCTGCTCTCTTTCATGGGGCGCGGCATGGGTCGATAGCCCCCACCAGACCCTCGTTTTGCCTCTGGTGTGCGTCCCCAATACGCAGGGCCGGCCCGAAATATTCAGCTCTCACTTCAAGCTTCTTGCCGACTCGGGTGGTCGACTCGGGTGGCACCTCTTCCGGGGGTAGATTGAGCTCACCCTCGGCCTGGACGGACCTTTTCCGGTCAGGAACGGATCTGGCCTGCTCCTCCGCCCGCACATCGTCGCGCACCCTATTCATGGCTTCCTGGGAGAGGGATGCAATGTAGGGTCGGGCGGTCCAGGAGGATTCGAAGTCAGAACTGGCAGACCGGGCCGCAGGGCCCGCAGGTCGTCACACCATTGCAGGTGTAGCAGTAGTGCAGGCCAGGCAGGCCACCGTTGGAGCACCCCACGCACCCATGAAACGTACAGGTAAGCGCCGGCACTGGCGTCCGATCGGTGCTGGTCAGATCCGGGGCCTCTGGAGGCGTCGCAGTCTGCGGAGCCTGCAGGCTGGCGAGGAAAGCCTCGTCGCCCGCAGAAGCCGGGCTGGCAAACGCCATGGAGGAGGTCAGGAGAGCTGCAGACAAAACGACAAGCGACACGAGAGTTTTCAGCATGTGCAATCTCCTCTAAAGATTTCCTGCATTAACTTGAGCACAAAATGGAACCTAGCAACCCAACTGCGTAAGTGTCAAGAGATTCCCCCGCGGCAGCGTACTCCCTTTCTCCGCCGGCCGGCAAGAGGAAACGGACGGTTGCGATCGAGATCTGAGACACAACAGAACGCAAACTGACGGCCCCGATCAAGATCCGGACGGTTGCGACCGACATCCGGACGGTTCAAACCGGGGAATGGACGGCCCGCTCCGGCGTCCGGGCCAACCCGCGGTTGCGGACGGTCGCGACCGCCTCGTCGTTCGTCACGAAGAGGGTCTTCCCATCGAGATGGATCTCGGTGATGAAGACATCCCTGCACGTCTCTTTCGAGGTTCCGGTCGTATCGGATGCAATAGATCATGCGTTCCCAGAGCAACTGATTCTTCCTGGCGTCCCACGCCTCGACGAATCCACCGTTCTGCTCTTTGCCGTGGAACCACCGAAGTGGGGACCGCGTACCGAACGCCGTCTGCTACCAGTGGCGCTACGGGCTTCGGTGGGAGCTGTTTTGCGAAAGCGCCCACAGATACGGCTGAGGCCACAATCGTGATCAGGATAGCCGCCGTGCCTCGTCTCACTTGGCCCTTCCGTCCGTTCAACGGGATCGTGCCTCAGCGACAGGCGGCGAAGCCGGCTGATCGCTGCAAGCACCGGGCTCGTCGGCGTAATGCCGCAACGACTTAGGGGTCATCTTATAGGTCCGTATACCGATTTCAACTCGGCAGCCAAGTGCTCCAAATCCGGGAAGATATCTCCCTTGCGGAATCCGCAGACGTCAATTTGGAAGGCCAAGTCCTTCACCCTCTCGGCAGGTATTATCAGCGCAGACAGATACTCTTCGTGTCCGGGACGCCGGTTTAGGGGCCTCCGATATGAATGAATGGTAAAGGCTCCTTGCTGAACGAACATGCGCAGGTCAGCTTCAGCCGCCATCGCAGCTAACACCTTGTCGTTTTCCTCGGACCTATGGTAAAAGGCTGGCTTTAGCATATCCCGACACATGTGGGCATCGATCGAAGGTGTTACTTCACCCAATTCCTCGAGTTCATTCATCCTGTGGGGTTCGAGGATCCAGATACAAGCGTTCTGAACCTCGCGATCGTCATAAATATATGCTTCGAGTGCAAAGTATAAGGCGATAAGAGGCGACCGGGTCCAATCGAGCAGACGAGTAGGGAGCCCATAGTGTTGCATCAAACTGAGCCAGGCCGCGAGATCGTCATACTCAGGGAATCGGTCATATCTTGTGCGTGCACGCGAGCGAAATCGGTTCGTTAGATTCCGTTCGTCCTCCGGGCTGTAGCCGCGCATAGCAGAAGGATATACATCCCAATTCGCACAGCGTGCAGCGCCCGCCGTCCGCTGCAGCGCTAAAGCGTGACCAACCCGAGCTCCGGCCTCCCTTAGCCTCGCCTCAATTGCGGAAAGGCGTCTTGTAGACGCAATATCTAGGCCAGTAAGGCCTGCAAAGGCAGGAAATTGTCCACCAGTCGCACGAGCATTGACGTTGGCTCCGGCGCTGAGGAGAAGGTTAACGATTGCAGGGTCATCATGCTTCGAGAATTGAACTGCATACATCAAAGCCGTCCAACCTGAGTCGTCAGTGGTATTCACCCGCGCATCAGCCCGAAGCAATTCGTTCATAATGGGAATTGAACCCGTCGCAGCAGCATTCATTAGCGCAGTTACGCCCTCCTCAGCGTTTGGATCAGCTCCACTGGCCAGCAGCCGCTTAACCGCACTGAGATCGTCGCGTGCCGCGGCTAAGGCCACGGTTTCTCTCATGTGTGACTCCATCGAGTACGTTGGTCTGCGCTCATACGCCTAACGGGCCGGCGTTCAGCGGCGGCACCAGCCGTCCGCTGCAACGCCAGGGTTGGCCGCGAGGTCGGCAGTCTCAAGTCTCCTTCACAGAGGGTTGGATCTTCCGCACGATCTCGAGACGCGCATCGGGCTCAAGCTTCCGACCCGATCGACCGGTGGATGGTGGCTTTCGAACTGAAGAGAAGGAAGAGCACGACGGCCGTCAAGGCAAAGCCAGATGAGAGTGCCACAAGTGAAGTCTTTAGGATGCTCTTCATATTATGCTCGTGGTGATGCGCGGCTAACGGACAGACATTCACTGGCCGGCCCGGCACCGACCACACTTGCGAATCACGAGGACCGTTCCGCCGGGCCGGTCCAGTGCAATGTTGGGTTATGCCCCGGCCGGCTCGCCATCATATTCGTTCGAACTTCGTGCCGGTGAACTCCGAGGGAATATAGCCGCCGGCGATAGCCGAATAGCCCAATCCTGCAACGAATGTAGGCATCCCGAGTTGTGTAGCGAGCGCGGAATGCCGTTCCTGTTCGCCGGGAATCTCCGAGTCGGGCGATTCCAGCAAATCGATTCGAAGTAGCTTTTCCACCTTTTTCGCGCAGTCTGGGCGCGCAAACGCACTACAGATCGCCCTGCTGTCGCCGCCGCTAGGTTCTGGACTGAGGCTGTCATCGAAATATGCCGGACATGAATTGTAATGGTCTCGCAGCTTCCCCTTCTCAAACAGCCAGAGATACAGCACATTGTCATCGTGCAAAACTGCGGTCATTGCGACGCACGACATCTCCTTGGTGATCAGTTGGCTGAGTTGTTCGATCGCCTCGGTGTCCTGCTCTTCGATCGCTTCGTCGAAGACCACGGTGTGGCCGTCTAGGGTAGGGCTAAGAAACGCCGACCGCTTCAGCCGACGGAGGGCAGCCGCCACCTCTGAGCGGTCCGGACGATACAGCGTCATGTTCGTGTAGAAGAGTCCCATTCGATGTACCCGCTCTCCGGGGCATAACCTCTATGTCGGTATTATGCGGCGCCGATCACCGGCCGTCTTAGCGTCACCCTTCTTCCCCCTAAGCTCGGCAAGAAGCGGCAGCCCCTACGGGCTAATCGCTTCTGAATCCGAGAGTTTACAAACCTTACACCTCTTCCTAATGCACGTCAACGCAATTCGCTTTGACGTATAAGCGTCTCCAAGCCCGCCGCCTGGGCCGGCGGCTTAGCCGACAAAATAAAGACATTGGCGATGTTCTATGGTAGCGCGGAAGTCCAATCAGCAGCGTGAGATCCTGCGCTTCTCGAAAACAGGAGGAGCTCACTCGCGCGGAGATATACAGGCAGAAGCGGGGGCGCCAAGCGCGTAGCCGACAGAGGGCATGGCGCTATGCACTCTGGGCCCCGAAGGTGTAAGCCCCGGAAAATGCGCTCTTTAAGGCGCAAGATCGCCGCTCCTCCCGGACGCTTATACGACACCCGGTCTGTCGTATAGGCAGCCGGGCGGGTAGACCCCGGGGAGAGGACAGACGCCGTCTCCACGAGGACGGGCTCGCTGCGGACAGTAGCCCGCCGGGCCTCCCCCATGCGAAGCTGTCTGGTCATGGAAACCCTGGCGGAACGACCCACCTGCACGCTGCCCCGACAAACCGCGCGACCTGGTGTGACGGCGCTTCAGGAGGAACCGGTCTGCCCGCTCTCCTTCGCCCAGGAGCGGATGTGGCTCCTCGACCAGATCGACCCCGGCGCGGCAACCCACAACCTCTTCCACACCGTCGACATCTCGGGCCCGCTCGCCCCCGCCCTCCTCGCCCGCTCGCTCGACGAGGTGGTCCGTCGGCACCAGACCCTGCGCACCACCTTCGCCGCGCCAGGCGGCGCGCCGGAGCCCGTCGTCGCCCCCGCCGCGCGCCGGCCGCTGCCGCTCGTCGACCTCGCCGGCCTTCCAGAGCCGTCGTGGAGGCCGGAGGTCGCGCGCCTCTCCAGCGAGGAGCGGCGGCGCCCGTTTGACCTCGCGGCGGAGCCTCTCTTCCGCGTCGCTCTCGTGCGCCTCCGGGCGGACCGGCACGTCGGGCTCCTCACCGCCCACCCCATCGTCTTCGACGGCGGATCGAGCCTCGTCCTCTGGCGAGAGGTCGCGGCGCTCTACGAGGCCTTCGCCGCGGGACGGCCGTCGCCGCTCCCCGAGCTCCCCCTCCAATACGCCGACTATGCGCTCTGGCAGAGGCTCCACTTCGCGGGCGATACGCTCGCCGGCGAGGTCGATCCCTGGCGGCGCGAGCTCGCCCCGCCGCTTCCCGTCCTGCGATTGCCGGCCGACTTCGACCGCGCCTCGGCGCATGGCTTCCTCGCCGGCGAGGTCTACCGTGTGCTGCCGGCGCCGCTCGCCGCGGCCCTCCGCGAGCTCGGCGGCCGGTGCGGGGCGACGCTCTCTTCGACCCTCCTGGCTGCCTGGGCCGCCGTCCTCGGGCGCACCGGCGGCGAGGAGGACCTCCTCGTCGGCACGCCGGTCGAGAGCCGCCGCCCGGAGGCCGAGGGGCTGATCGGTCCCTTCCGCAACACCCTGGTCCTCCGCGCCCGCCCGCGGCTCGACCGGGGGTACGGCCCGCTCGTCGACGAGGTCCGGGAGGCGGCGGCCGCCGCCGCGCACCAGGACCTGCCGCTCGAGAGGCTCCTCACGGCCCTGGGCCTGCCGCGCGACCCGCGCCGCGCGCCGCCGTTCCAGGTCATGTTCAGCGTTCGGAGCCAGCGGAGCCAGCCGGCACCGCGGCTCTCCTTCGCGGGCCTCCGGATCGCCGTCTCGCCTCCCGATCCCGCGGCGGACCTGGCGGGGGAGGTCTTCGAGCTCGGCCTCATCGCCGAAGAGAGGTCCGATCCCCGCGGCGAGGGAGATGGCGATGGCGATGGCGACATTGGGCTGCGGCTCGCCTACGACGCCCACCTGTTCACCGAGGCGACGGCGGCGCGCCTCCTCGATCATTTGGCGGCCTTCCTCGCCGCCGCGCTCGCCGCGCCGGAGCGGCCGCTCGCCGAGCTCCCCCTCCTCTCGACGTCCGAGCGCCGCCAGCTCCTCGCCTGGAGCGACGGCGGCGAGGTCGGCCAGGCCGGGGACCAGCCGCCGCTGGCCCATCACGCCTTCTTCGCCCAGGCGGCGCGCACGCCCGGAGCGCCGGCCGTTGTCGCAGAGGGTGCAGGGGGTGCCGAGGGTCGGGAGTTCTCGTATAGCGAGCTCGCCCGCCTCGTGCGAGGCCTGGCGCGCCGGCTCGCCGCCCAGGGGATCGGCCCGGAGAGCCGGGTGGCGATCGCCCTCGAGCGCTCGCCGCGCATGGTCGCCGCCGTCTTCGCCGTGCTCACCGCGGGAGGAGCCTACGTGCCGCTCGACCCGGCGAGCCCGGTCGAGCGCCTGGCCGTCATCCTCCGCGACATCGGGCGGGACACCGTCGCCGCGGCGCTCCTCACCGGCGGCGGGCACGCGGCGGCGCGCGAGGCGGCCAGGCTCGCCGGCCTGCCCGTCATTGACCTCGACGCGATCTGGCCGGCCCTCGAGGCCGAGCCGGCGCCGGCGGCCGAGCTGGCGATCGACCCGGCGAGCGACCCGGCTCTGGGGCCGGACCGCGAGGGCCTCGCCTACGTCATCTACACCTCGGGCTCGACCGGCGCGCCCAAGGGGGTGATGATCCGCCATGGCGGGCTCGCGAGCTACGTCCTCGCGACGCGGCGGGACCTCGCGCTCACCCCCTCCGACCGCATGCTGCAGTTCGCCTCCCTCTCCTTCGACGCCAGCGCCGAGGAGATCTTCTGCTGCCTGGCGAGCGGCGCGGCGCTGATCCTCCGCAACGACGCGATGCTCGCCGGGGCGCCGGCCTTCCTGGGCGCCTGCGCGAGCTGGGGGGTGACCGTCTGCGACCTGCCCACCGCCTTCTGGCAGGAGCTGGTCGACCGGGTCGACGCCGGTGAGGCCGCCTGGCCGCCATCCCTCCGCCTCCTCGTCTCCGGCGGCGAGCGGGCGCTCCCGGAACGCGTCGCGCGCCT
>Ga0134124_10000373_pt1 | contig 38952 bp, 34 predicted proteins | sample KB304_FD_96880 | JGI IMG/M metagenome (GOLD analysis project Ga0134124, IMG submission 96880) | Terrestrial soil microbial communities without Nitrogen fertilizer from Kellogg Biological Station, Michigan, USA - KB3-0-4 | ecosystem: Environmental > Terrestrial > Soil > Unclassified ... | reverse complement strand
GGCTGGACCGCCGTGGGCAACTCCGCCTTCATCTCCATTACTTCGGGAAGCGGCACGGGTAACGGAACGATCAACTACTCTGTAAGCGTCAATACAGATCCGGGAATCAGAAGCGGGACCATCACCGCCGGCGGAAGCGTCTTCACCGTCTATCAGGCGGTTGATTTCAATGACGTGCCTCCGAGCCATTTGTTCTACACTGAGATCAGCAAGATCTACGCGCGCGGAATAACAATCGGCTGCGGGGGACCAAACTACTGTCCCGAGCAGGCGGTGACGCGCGAGGAAATGGCGGCTTTTATCATAAGGGCGCTCGGCGACTTCAATCCTCCCACCCCGGCCCAGCAGCGCTTCCTTGATGTGCCTCCGTCGAATTCCTTCTACGCTTTCATCGATGAGATGGCCGCCCGGCAGATCACGGTTGGCTGCGGCGGCGGCAACTACTGCCCGGCCAGCCCGGTAACACGCGAGCAAATGGCTGCGTTCATCATTCGCGCGCTCGGGGAGTTCAGTCCGCCGACGCCGCCGATGCAACGCTTCACCGATGTTCCGTCGTCGAACCCGTTTTATAACTTCATCGATCGGATGGCAGCCTTGAACATCACGCTTGGGTGCGGCGGCGGCGCCTACTGCCCGCGGCAGTCCGTAACTCGAGGACAGATGGCTGCGTTCCTGGTAAGGGCATTCAATCTATGAGCCGCCCGGCGCGATCCGTCAGACCCTGTTTGAAAGTTCGACTTTCCATGCGGACTCGTCAGCGGTGGGTATGAACTGCCAGCAATAGTGAAGAAATAATTATGCGATTCTAAAGCGGCCGCAGAGCGCGAAAATCTGACGAGCACCCAACCTCATCGCCTCCCTCGCGCCTCTACTCTTGATGATGTTATCTTTCTCCTTCGCGACAACGCCAGGTTCGTTGCGCAACCCGCCGATCAATTCATTTGAGGAGACCAGACATGGCAGGCAAAGCCGGAGAAGCGAGATCCCCCAGGGGCGGCAGCTTCCTGATCGAAGACAGCGAGCCCGCAGCCATCTTCACCCCCGAAGACATCACCGAAGAACAACGCATGTTCGCTCGCACCGCCGAAGAGTTTCTTCGCAAAGAAGTCATCCCGCGCGAAGACGCGATCTACGCCAAAGACTATTCCGTTCATCGCGAGCTGATGCAGAAAGCCGGAGAGCTGGGCTTGCTCTCGATCGACATTCCTGAGAAGTATGGCGGGCTCGGCTTGCACAAAGTCAGCTCGGCCGTAGTCGGCGAACAGTTCGCGCTCCAGTCATCATTCGCGGGAACGCAAAGCTCCCACGTCAACATCGGCACTCTCCCGATAGTCTTCTTCGGCACGGAAGCCCAGAAGCAAAAGTACCTGCCAAAGCTCGCGAGCGGCGAATGGATCGGCGCATACGCGCTCACCGAACCGCAGTCGGGTTCGGACGCGCTCGCCGCAAAGACCAAGGCAGTGCTCTCCGAAGACGGCCGTCACTACATTCTCAACGGCCAGAAGATGTGGATCACCAACGGAGGCTTCGCCGATCTATTCACCGTCTTCGCGAAAGTCGACGGAGAAAAGTTCACTGCGTTTCTGGTCGAGCGCGGACCGGGTCTGGTCAGCGGGCACGAAGAAAAGAAGCTCGGCATCGACGGCTCATCGACGACCGCGTTGATGCTCGAAGACTGTCACGTTCCCATCGAGAACCTGCTCGGCGAAATCGGGCGCGGTCATAAAATCGCCTTCAACGTGCTGAACATCGGCCGGTTGAAACTGGGGGCGCGGTGTGTCGGCACTATCAAGCTCTCGCTTCAGCAGTCGGTTCAGTACGCTAAGGAACGCCATCAATTCGGCCAGGCCATCGCGAACTTCGGCTTGATCAAACACAAGCTCGCGGAGATGGCGATTCGAGCGTACGTCGGCGAGTCGATTCTCTATCGCACGCTCGGGATGATCGACGGAGCTCTCGAGCAGGTGGACAAAGACGATCCGACTCAAGTGCTTCGGGTGCTCGAGCAGTTCGCCATCGAGTGCTCGATCATCAAGGTGTGGGAGAGCGAGGCGCTCGCCTACGTCGTCGACGAAGAGGTTCAGGTATTTGGTGGTTACGGTTACTCGAAAGATTATCCGGCCGAGCGCGCTTACAGAGACGCTCGCATCGCGCGAATCTACGAAGGCACCAATGAGATCAATCGCATCGTGATCGGCTCGCAGTTGCTGCGTCGAGCCGCGGCCGGCGAGCTGGCTCTTTTCGAAGCCGCCGACAGTGCGGTGAAACTGCGGCGCTCGGCTGGCGACACCTTGTCGATGAACACCGCAAACCTGGCTTTCAGCGAAGAGGTGTTACTCGTGAGATGCGCCAAGTCGATGACGCTTGCTTCGATCAGCGCGGCGAACAAAGCGTATGGCGACGCGGCGCGCAACGAGCAGGAAGTGATCGCGTTGATCGCCGACATGGTGATGGATGTCTACGCGATGGAGAGCGCGCTCCTGAGGACCCAGCGGCTGTTGAGCGAGCGCGGGCTTGCGAACTGCGGAGTCCAGGCGGACATCACTCGAGTGTTCACCCGCGAAGCCGCGTCGAGAGTAGAGACGGCGGCTCGCGCGGTTGCAAGCGAGATCGAGGATGAAGAAAGCGCAGCGGCAATCGATCAGTTCTCGCAACGCGCTTCAATGAAATCGATCGCGGCGCGCCGTAGAATTGCCGACGCGATGATCAACGCCGGAAGGTATTTTTTGAGTTAACGGGCTCTCGCCGTCGAGGGGGAAGCAAGATTACTGTCTATCCATTCGGCTGTTGAGGAATAATGCTTTTCAAATACTCTTCCAGCTTCGGCGCGTCGTCCGTGATGACCCTCCAGACTATATCGACATCTATGTCATCGTATCAGTGAACGCACCGATCCCGCATGCCTGCAACTTGCTTCCAGTTGATTTGGGGATGCTTACGGCGGAATTCGTCTGATAAACGTTTCGCCGCCTCGCCTAAGACTATTATCTTGAATATGACTGCCGACTGGACAAACTTGTCGCTCGCAAACTTCTCGCGGGTTGTTGCTGCAGCAAATTGCTGGATATCCTGCGCGGCCAGCAGAATGTCCGCGGCGGTAGCATCATCTTTCCACATAGATTGGCAGCGCGGACCTTAACACATGCTCCCGGCGAATCCAGTTGCGATGACGTTCCATTTTGTCTCGTTCGATCAAATCCACTTTTCGGCCAAGCAAAACGGAAAGTTCGTCAGCCATGTTGTTGCTGAGCCATGGACCGTACGCTCGATCTTTGCGAAAGCCGGGTCCGGCGGTGTAGAGAAAATCAATATCGCTGTCGGGTCGGAAGTCATCACGAAGTGCCGAGCCAAACAGTTCGAGTCTGACAATGCCCCAACGCCGGCAAAAATCGGCTATTTCTTTTGGGGGTAGTTCGATATTCATTCTTCTGTGTGTTCAGCGGCTCGCGAGTAGTATGCTTTGCGTTCCACGAAACGTCAATTTTTATGCGGCCTCCCGCAAATCAGACGAAGCGTTGAGTACCGGATCCTGCAGCGATACGGACTCTGTGGCGGCGACGGTCGCAAAGGTCATCGAACATCAAGAGGGTTTCAAATGCAAGATGAGACATGGACCAAAAGCGAAAAAGCCGTTGCGCGCCGAGCGTTCGATGCGGCGCTCGACCGCGAGTACACGGCGCTGACGGATGAGGTTCGTCGCCGCGCCAACTCCATCGCTGAGCCGCACCATATCTGGGCGCTGCACGATTTCTTAACGCGAACGCGGAAGGACCTCGACCAGAAGTATGACTACCGATACTCGCAGTTGGATTTCGTTTTTGCGCGACTGATTCTTGATGGCTGGCTTAGCGAAGCAGAACTCACCGGTCTGGCCGAGGAAAAGCTCGCGCGGATCAGGAGCTTATTGGACATGTGGCGCGAGGATTTGATTGCATGTCCGGGGTCGCGATGATCGATCCGCTTCAACTCGGCAACGCTCATTCATTCATCCTAAGCATATAGAATTCGACAATGAACCTGGGAACATTTCAAATAGGTTCGCCTCGCAAACGGGGCGAGGGCTTGCGAGTCGGCGCCGTGCGCTTTCTGCCGCGCGGCGTAAAGAAAGAAGACTACGCGCGATTGGATTATTTCGACGTATGGTTTCCCTTGCTGGCGCCGAGCTCGGAGTTGCTCAAGTGGCTGAAGACCCGCGACTGGCCGAGCGAGCAAATCCGCTGGTCAAAGTTCCGGGAGCGCTACATTGCGGAGATGAAAAAGACCGACGCCCGCCAGTCGATCAAGCTCCTTGCCGAGTTAGCCAGAGCTACTCGCTTGAGCATAGGGTGCTACTGCGAGAACGAGTCAGCGTGTCATCGGTCTATTCTGCGTGAGTTGATTGAAGCGGCGGCGGACCGTTAGAACCCGGGCCGGACGCCGGTCTCGTAGTGGCGTTTCGAGGATTCTGAATCTACGACTCTACGAGTGGAGAACTTATCCTGAAATGAAATTGGCTCCAGGTCGCTACGAGCGGCAGATCGAGCTTGCCAAGAAGGTTATCCTGTTGCTGGTTGTGGGTGCTCCGGCGAGCTTCGAAGTGATCGATTGATTCAGGAGTAGCGCCGCCGCGGAACACGTCTGGCAACTACTTGGGGGATGCATACTAATCGAGAACCCACTCGCCGCTCTCGCGAACTGCGTCGTACATCGCGTCCGGTGCGAGGTCGGCGCTGTTGGGCCATTGGACTGCGCCCATAACGACTCGTGCTTCCGCAAACACCGCTGGATCTCGCAGCGATTCGAAGGCGGTGCCGTCAACCATTGGGCTACTGAGAAAGTTCCGCATATCAACCTTCCCATTCGTGCCGTCGACGAACGTCACCTCAAGTTGTGAGTTCGGTAGCGTCAGTACCGAAGTCACTCGCCAGGGAACCGTATGATTGATCTCGGGCACTATTTCAATGGCTCGATCGGTCTCGGTGTTTGCAGTTGACTGCATAGATTCCAGTCCTCCATCAGTTCATCACGATGCTCTGCGGCCCATTCCAGGACCAACGCCAGCGCTCGGCGCGGCAACGTACCACGCAGCACACTTAGATCGCGTAGATCGATCTGCACTTCATATTCGCCGTAGAGCGCGTGAAAATGCGGCGGCGGATGTTCGCGCCAGAACATCTGGATCACGATGCCATAAAATACGCTGAGCGTCGGCATATTAGTAAGTCAATCGATGCTGCTCACGCCACGAATGTCGCGGCGAGATTATATCATTCAAACAACTCGAGAGTCCGACGAAACCAGTGTCGGGAGCCGTCAGGGTTAGCCAATACACCTCCGCACGAGCCTGTGTGAAAAAGGCGATGTTCGTAGTCCGGCCTTCAGGCGGAAGTTCGTATTCAGTACAAATACAAGCTACAAACTTCCGCCTGAAGGCCGGACTACGAACTTCTCACACAGTCTCTGACGAAGTGGCTATGCCCAAGACTCTGCCCCGCATACCCAGGACCGAGCGCTCTACTTCGACTTGTACTGAAACGTAATCTTAGTCTCCTCCTCCAAGACCAACGCGCGTACGAAGCGGTAAGATTTGCCGGCTCGTGGCACGTCTACTTGAACGGGCAATACGCCGGCGACTCGGCGTTGAAGGTTCGTTACGTTCTGCGATGGCGCGTTTTGTTTTTCCTCCAGAAACTTTCGTCCCCGCGCTTCGAGCTTGAAGCTGTCGCGCTCCAGCTCCGCGGCGCTGGCGGTCACCGTCACCGCTTCGCTAGCGGCCCCGGCTTGCAGCGTTGTTCCGAGCCGCATCGAGTGGTTGCCATCGAGGTTGAGCGCGTTCTCGTAAGACTTGAACCCTTGCGACTCGACTCTAACTCGTATAGCGCCGGGCGCAACTCCTGATATCACCCAGTGGCCCTCAGAATCCGTGGCGGTTGATTGAGTCGCGCCGGTCTGATTGTTGATTACTTTGACGACCGCGCCTGGAACGACTGCGCCGCTCGGGTCTACGACTATGCCGCCGATCTGACCCGGTTCGAGTCTCGATATGTCGAAACTGTTCTCGGACCACGTGCGTCCATACTCGGCTGAGAATTCGTCGTCGTAATTCGCACCGTAATTCGAAAGCAGGTCCGCGGCGCCGGAAGGGAGGAAGGTCGCAGACAAAGCGTTTCCACCAAACTGCTTCACCTGAAATCTGTCGGGCAGGAACACCTCCCAGGTCTCCAGGCTTATCGGCACATCAAGCTTAGGCAGAGTCAGCTCATAAGATCCGCTTTTTGCAAAAGCCGGGCCCGCGCTCAGATAGACAAATGAAACCGTGTAAGGACCAGACGGCCGAAAGCCCGCGCGAAGAAGCGGCACTCGGCTGCCGTCTGGTCCCTGAACCGGTTTCACCTTCTCGCCCTCAACTTCGGCCGAAAGCAAAGTGGCTCCACGGGGCAGGTCGACTTTCACAAATGCCTGCGAGTGATTTCGCAACCTGAGCGCTACTTCTGTGAGTAGTTTTCCTTCCACGTTTAGCAATGTAGTGATTGTCGCACTCTGTGCTTCGGCTGAAATCACCGCGCCGTCCGGGTACTGGTTCCACTCGAGCGCGAGTTTGGGCGCGTCGCCCGCCCGGCGGTGATAGCGGAAAGCGGCCTGAAGCGGAAAGCGCGCAAGAGACCGCGCGATCGCCCCCGCTTCGCGAACGTCTATGCGTCTCACGCCGCCGGCTTCGGTTGCGATCAAGTCCATAGTGCCAACGCCTTCGATCAGTGTTTCACCCGTGTCGCGTTGCGCGCCTGCGACCGAAAGAAACGGCGCGTCGAGTTTGTTGTCCGCCGAGGCTCGCTCGAATACGGCAAGGAATTGATGCGCGCGGCGGGCGGGCTCACGCAGCTTCAGGAGCAATTCGCCGGATTTGGCTTCACTCGATTCGAGCGTGCTGCCGGTCGCTTCGACGAACTCGAACCCCGCGGGTATGGGTAACTTCAGCTCGGCGAGCTCGCCTTGAGTCACGGTTACATCGCACAGAGTAGCCATCCTTATCTGAGCGTCGCCGACGGTGATCATCGATTTCATATCGGAGAGGAATCTGACCTCTCGCGGCGCCGCGGCCGTAGCGGCTTCTCGGGTTGTCCACCAGATCCGGGCCTGTTTTCCCGGCTCGAGCGTTGCTTCGATCGTCGTGTGCGCGGCGTCGCTCGTCTTTGTTGTGATCAAGCCGGGCTCGATTCGAACGTCTGCATGCGTTCCCGGAATGTCGAGACTCATCAGCGAGGTCCCCGCAGCCGGGACCGGCAAGAGCACCGACGCGCGGCCGGCATCCATCCCAAGCGGCGCGGCTACGTTCAATGAAATCGAGAAGGGTCCCGGGCCGTTGACGACCGCGGAAAGGGCCGCTCCATCACGAAGCAAGGGCGTAGGCGAAACGGGCTTCCCCGAACCGCCCGCTTCAGTAATTGTGAGACCGGTTACAAGCGGAACTTTAGCCGGTCCCTTCTGCAAGACGTCGCCTTCGATATCGAGCGAGCCGACGACCGCCTGGTTCTCGATCCGAAGCTTGAAGACGGCGCGCGACAAGACGAACGGTTGCGGAGCAGTCTCAGGCGGTTTGGGCTTGTGAGCAAGCTCGACCAGACGGTTGTACTCGGCGAGGGTCAACGTTACGGTCCCCGGCGCGCTTTGAGGGATTACGCGTTGCGGCGGCAGGCTGGGCTGCTGGCCGAAGGTTATGGTTGAAAACAACAGAATCGCAATTGTGGATTTAATCATTACTCACCTCTCTTTTTGTCGCGCTGATAGTCAAACTCGAGCACGGGTGTTTGAGCCTCGCTCGTGAGTTCAGAAACCAGGAAAAGCGAGGGACCGAAATGAGGAAAGACGACGCGTATCGGCAGATTGCGAATTGGCCGGGAGCTGGAGGCGGTCTGAACTCGCGAGACAAGCTCCTGAGTCGAATCGCCGTTAATCTGGCGCTCGGGAATCGGAACCGCAACGCCGGCATTGAGCGGGGCTGAATCAGTCGAAGCCTTTTGCAGCGCCGCTGATGCCGGCGCCTCGTAAGTCGCGCTTCGAAAGTTGCCCGGCGCCGCTGTCAAGCGAAACGCCGGCGAGTAGTGAATGAGAACGCCGGATCTCGAGACCGGCATATCCAGAGACAACAGCGAAACCTTCGCCCGGCCCTTCTCGCTCCAGTAAGCGACTCGATCAAGATATGTAATCTCAACCGCAAAGGCCGGGGCTTCGTCACCGCCTTTTGTTTTCTCCAGAGGCAACAGCAAAGACCCGTCAGGCGCCCGTCCCGGTCTGACCGTCCGGCCGGCAACTGATGCGCTCCAAAGAGCCGCGGTCGAGGGAAGGCGGATCTTGAGAAAGTTTCGCTGATTGTTGCGCACAGCCAGCCGCAACTGCACAAGCAGCTTGCCGTCATCGGTGATCAGCAGGTTGTATCGCGCTTCCTCTACGTTGGCGCTGAGCACTGCTTGCGGCGTGTACCTGGCGACGTTAATCTCCAGAGAGCGATCAATCTTACCGTCGGCCGGTCTGAACCTGAACGCGACGAGTGACGGCGATTGCCGGCTCGATATCAATTGGCCGAGGTCCGCGGCTTCTGCTTCATCGAGACCCGTCGCCTTTCGATCCTTGATCTCTCCGGCGCCCAGCACTTCAACCGCGACACCTCCGCTTTCGCGCTCCGCTGCAGTCAGGCGTATCAGCGGGACAGTGATCCGCCCTTCACGCGGCAATCGCAACTCGCCGCTGATTGAAAATCGCGTCGACTGTTGAACGGGTTCGACGAAAGTAACGACCAGTTCTTGCGTTGCTGTCTCCCAATCCGCAACTGCCGGCCCGGCGACCTGATTGACCGTGAACTGCTCGGGCAACCGCAAGCGCACTTCCCTGGCAAGCCCCTGCAAAACTTCTATCCCGACCTCGGCGTTGAGCTGGGAGGTGTCTTCGCCAAGTCCTATTAATTGAGAGAGCGAGCCGCGAAGTCTGAGTGGTTGAGTCGTGCGCTGATCTTCGACTTTGCGTTTCCATGCGAAAGTAAGCGGTTCGGCGCCGCGCCCGTGAGCTACCCAGCGGCTTTGACTGGTTGTCTCGGACTTCTCGAGAATCAAACCTCCTGTGACGTGCAAGTCGACTCCATCGCGTTGCAGCGTCAAGGCGGCTCGGCAGATTGCTGAAGAGCTCGAAGGAAGTCGGAGAATTTCAGTTCCGGCGGTCGACGAAACCGGCGCGACGATGGAGAGCGCCAACACCGATCGTCCCCTGCGAGAGAGAAGCACGTAGTTAGGGCTTCCCTCTTTGACTGCCAGTGAGACCGGCCGCCCGTCCAGTTGCGCGTCGCGAACCATTAAGCCGGCAGGTATCGCAATTCGCACCCAGCCATTTTTTATGACGTCGATCGCCAGACGAGCCTCGCCGGCCGCCACTTCACCGTCAACCTTCAGGTCGTAGTCAACCCGCGTGAGCGTGGCTTCGACTGGCGGCGGTTCGGGTTCGCGTTCGGCGGGGAACGCGGCCTCGCGCAGCGCACGGTAATCGTCTACCGGAAGCACTACCCATCCGTCCGCGCCAGGTGGCGTCTGGGCAACGCTGATAATGGCGCCGACGATCAGGGCCGCAATCAAGAGGCCTGTTTTCACGGCGAGTATCCGGGACCGACGTTGTAATGCATATTGCACACATAGAGTTTTCATAACCGCTCCTATCGTTTTGGTTTCTTGATGAAGTCGCCGATGGCCAGCGTGCTTCGCAGCGCACGTCCTTCTTGATCTCCGGGCAGCGACTTGAAGGTGGTTTCTTTTTGGGGGCACACGCGGCTCTTGTTCCGTGAAAGCCGGCTGATGCCGCCGGTTCTCGGTCGTTTCGTATCTCGAGTCTATGGATCCCCCAACCGCAGCCAGTTGCTGCGATCACTGAGAGAACGGGAGGCGATAGACGGCTTGCGGAGTTAAGTGATGGTTGTTCTGTTGCGGGCGTGCTTGACTGAGCGGGAACGCTGTGAAAAAGTCCTCACTGAATTCCTAAACTTCGAACCGCAGGTGAATAAATGCGAAAGTTTTCTTTGGTGCTTCTTCTGTTGGTGCTCGGTCTGCCATCGGCGCAATCCAAAAATGAACCGGCCGACATCGTCTTCAAGAACGGCAACATCTACACCGTCAATGAACGGCAGCCGCACGCTGAAGCAATCGCAGTGAAAGCTGGAAAGATTATCTTCGTCGGGTCGAACAAAGACGCCACGGCTTACGAAGGAAAAGGGACTCAGGTAATCGACCTTACCGGCAACACGGTGGTGCCCGGAATGACCGATTCGCATTATCACCTGATGGGAGTCGGCGAGCGCGAGATGACGCTCAATCTCGAGGGCACGACAAGCCTCGAAGACTTTCTTGCGAAGGTTAAGGTCCGGGTCGATCGCGCAAAGCCCGGCGAGTGGGTCACAGGCCGCGGATGGATAGAGACTTTCTGGACACCGCCGGTCTTTCCGAGTCGTTGGGATCTCGACAGGATAGCTCCCGATAACCCGGTATATCTTACGCGCGCTGACGGGCACGCTTCGATCGCCAACAGCGCAGCGCTTAAGATCGCAGGAATCAACAAAGATACGACGAATCCGTTCAACGGCGCGTTTTTGAAAGACGCAAAGACGGGTGAGCCAACGGGCATGCTCATCGACGGCGCGCAGGGTCGTGTTGCCTCGCGGATTCCTCGCGGAGGTAAGGAGGAAGCAGAGGAGGCGCTGCTTATTGGCGTTAAGCGTAGCCTTGCCCTTGGATGGTGCGAAGTACAGATACCGGGTAACGGTTACGACGAAGTCGAACTGCTCAAGAAACTTTTTGGGCAGGGAAAGATAAAGCTTCGAATTTACGATTCGGTCAGCGGCCCCGGCCCCGCGGTAGAGAGATTGTTTCGGGAAGGTCCGGTCATCGGCGCTTTTGACAATCACTTTACGGTGCGCGGAATCAAGGCTTATATGGACGGGGCGTTAGGATCGCGCGGAGCGGCGCTCCTCGAACCCTATTCGGACTCTCCAACAACATCGGGATTTTTCATTACAAAAGAAGAAGTGCTGCTGCCGATGTTCATCGAGGCATTGCGAAAGGGAATTCAAATTGAAACCCACGCCATCGGGGACCGGGGCAACCGCACAATCCTCGATCTCTACGAGAAGGCTTTCAAAGCGGTGCCGCCTGGAGAGCGCAAAATCCGCGATCCTCGTTGGCGCGTCGAACACGCGCAGATTGTCAATCCCACAGACATTCCGAGATTCGCATCCCTGGGAGTGATTCCTTCGATGCAGCCTTCACACGCGATCGGTGATTTGCATTTTGCGCCGAGTCGTTTGGGAATCAAGCGGCTGGAGGGCGCCTACGCATGGCAGAGTTTCATAAAGAGCGGTTCGATTGTTCCGGGAGGTTCGGACGCTCCAGTCGAACGAGGCGAACCGATGATTGAGTTTTACGCAGCCGTCGCGCGCAAGGATCAGAAGGGATTCTCGGGCGAGGCTTGGCATCCCGAGCAAGCTCTGTCGCGAGAGCAGGCGCTCAAGATGTTTACGATCTGGGCTGCTTACGCCGCGTTCGAGGAGAGGCTGAAGGGATCGATAGAACCAGGCAAGCTCGCGGATTTGACGGTGCTTTCCGCGGACATAATGAAGATTCCGGAGCCCGAGATATTAAGGACTCACTGCGTGATGACGGTTATCGGTGGCGAGGTGGCTTACCAGCAGAAGTGAATGCGTGATGCGCGACGAACCGGGCCGCGCATCACGCAAAAGAGTTAAGCAATCTACTTCTTTTTGGTTGCTTCCCACTTTCCGGTCATCTGACCCGCGAAATCAAATTCTCCAACTAATTTTCCGTCTTTGATTGTCGCGGTCATTCCTATGGAGCCGTTCGGCGTGTCCATACTGAAGCTAAGCTTGTTGGCAGTCCAGGTGCCTTTGGAGAGCGGCACGGCGCCCTGAGCTGATTCAGAAGAGCCGGTGACCTTGTCGCCTTCGAGCTTGAGCTTGAGCGTGAATGGAATCGATGTGCCTTGCGCATCGGCAGCCGCGTCCCACTCACCGGTTAGAGGATCGCCCGCCGCCGCCGCAGGGGCGCTTTCCTTTTTCGGAGGAGCGCTCGCAGCCGGTGCGGCCGCACCCGTTCCAGCTCGCTTGAGTTCCAGCAAACCACCCTGGCCGCCGAGTTCCCACTTACCTGTGATCTTGTCGCCATCAAGCATTGCGGTAACGGTGCCTTCGTTTCCCCCGGCATCAAACTTCATTACTACTTTGCCGTTGTCGAAGGTTCCGCCGGTGATAGCCGCGGGTCCTTGCGGGGAGTCGATCTTCCCGGATAGCTTGCCCGCGTCATTCTTGATCTCGACCGTTAGCGGGATGTCTCCCATCTGCTCGCTCTTGGCCACGCCCTCATACTTACCTGACAGCGGATCTTTGGCCTGAGCAGATGGATTAGTTGAATTGTTAAAAGAGGCTGCTGATGCGAGAGATGAAATGGACATCAGCAAGACAATGAACAGGGAGGTCATAAGCTTTCGTGACAGCATCTTTGGTTCTCCTGATATGGGTGTTAGCGTTTCAAAACTCAAGCCAATCTACGCTGGCAGAAGGGCCAAAGTTCTTAGGCAGATATTTATACAAGAAAATCAACCACCGCGAAAGCCGGTTTCGATCAAAGAGCCGCCGCTGCCGCCGATGAGAATTGGTTTGTAGTATTACTTACTTTTCCAAGAAGCGGTCATCGAGTTTGGACGATTACATCGAACACTCGCGCCAGGTCTTGGTTGGAGGAAAACTTTATCTCTATGACGCCTCCAGTTTTTGCGAGCCTTATCTTAACCGGCGCACCCAGCTTTTTGCTGAGCTTCGCCTCGGCTGCAACGATATTTGCGCGGTCGGCATTTTCGAGGGCCGGCGTTTTATTGTCGACGGCTCGCGCCGAAGCGTTATGGGACTTCTTGACGAGCTGCTCGGTTTCCCTCACCGAAAGCGATTTTGATGTAATCTGTCGAGCGAGCGCGATTTGGTCTTGAGCTGAATCGATCGAAAGCAAGGCCCGCGCATGTCCCATCGATAATTTCTCTTCTTCGACCAGTCGCTGCAGTTCGATCGGCAGCTTCAAGAGGCGCAACGCATTTGTTATCGAAGAGCGATCCTTGCCGACGCGACGCGCTAGTTCTTCCTGCGTCAGGTCCCGCATCTCGAGCAGTCGCTTAAATGCGTTCGCTTCCTCGATGGGGTTCAGCTCTTCTCGCTGAATGTTCTCGATAAGAGATAGTTCGAGGAGGTTCTCTGATGACACATCCTTAATCACGCAGGGTATCTTCTGCAAGCCTGCCTTTTGCGCGGCCCGCCATCTGCGTTCGCCGGCGATTATCTCGAAGCGCTCGCCTTTACGTCGAACAACGAGGGGTTGGATGATGCCGTTGTGGCGGATTGACTGCGCGAGTTCTTCAAGTTTGTTTTCTTTGAAGATATTGCGCGGTTGATCTACCGCGGGGTCGAGGCGGTCGATATCCAGCTCCATTAGATTGCTTTCGACCAGATTGCCTTCGGCGGATACTCCCTGTGCGAAGAGGGCATCAAGCCCCCTCCCCAGCGCCCTTCTTGACATTGTTTATCACCTCCTTTGCCAGCCTGACGTAGCTTTCTGCTCCTTTGGATCGTATATCATAGAGAATAATCGGCTTTCCGTGACTTGGGGCCTCTGCGAGTCTCACATTTCTGGGGATGATGGTAGTAAAGACCTGAGATCCAAGAAAATCTCTAAGGTCAGACATAACCTGGGTGGAGAGATTGGTCCGTTCATCGAACATTGTTAAGAGAAATCCCTCGACCGTCAACTTCGGATTTACTGTCCTTCGCACCCTGACCAATGTATCCCACAGCTCCGACACGCCTTCCAGCGCAAAGTACTCACATTGAATTGGTATGAGGACTGAGTCTGCAGCGGCGAGAGCGTTCAACGTCAGTAATCCCAAGCTTGGCGGACAATCGATCAGGACATAATCGTAATCCTGAACCAGTGGGGCCAGGAGGGCTTTTAGCTTGAACTCTCGATCGGGCAGGTCAACCAACTCGATCTCGGCCGCAACCAGAGTTTTTTCAGATGGGATTACTCTTAGATTGGGGAGTTCAGTATCGAGCGCCAATCCAGCGAGAGGCTCATTCATTATCAGGGCATGATAAAAGCTTCTCGAAAACTTTCTCCTTAGACCAAGACCGCTGGTGCTATTCCCCTGGGGATCCGCATCGACGATCAGAACCTTCATGTCGGCGACGGCGAGCGTCGCGCCGAGGTTTATCGTCGTGGTGGTTTTCCCGACGCCGCCCTTCTGATTGGTAATGGCTATCGTTCGTGCCATCGGCTGGTACAATAACACAAACCTTACAGCTTGACACACCAAACCGCCTGGTAGTGCAATTGTTTCACGTGAAACATCCGCTCGTTCGGGATTGGTAAAGAGTAGTTTGCTGGTTAGAATAGGAGCAACGGGAGCGTCATTCTTGAAAAATGAGTGGCAATGCTCCATCGGCTGTGCTATTTTGTTTGACTTTTGTTACTTACTTGAAAAAGCCGAAGCCGTGTGTCTGGAACGCTTCGGCCAAAGGGGATTGGAATAATGGCAAAAGAGGGGCGTGTCTTACAAGTAATTGGTCCTGTGGTTGACGTTGAGTTTGAAGAAGTTGAGCTACCGCCGATCTATGAGGCGCTAAGAATCGTCAGTGAAGGCTTCGAAGTCCCGGAACCAATAGACATAACGGTCGAGGTACAGCAACATCTCGGGGAAAGCCGATGCCGCTGCATTGCGATGGAACCAACTGAGGGGTTGATACGGGGAATGAAAGCGATTGACACCGGGGGCCCGATGACGGTCCCCGTCGGACCGGCAACTCTCGGGCGCGTTCTAAACGTTATTGGCCAGCCGGTAGACAAGCTTGGGTCAGTGAAAGCCGAGCAACGATATCCCATCCATAGGCATGCGCCGGCATTTCAGGAACAGTCAACCGAACTCGAAATGTTCGTGACAGGTATCAAGGTCATCGACCTTCTGGAGCCGTTCCTGCGCGGGGGCAAGATCGGTCTGTTTGGCGGAGCGGGCGTCGGGAAGACGGTCTTGATCATGGAGCTCATAAACAATGTCGCCCTAAAGCACGGCGGCTTTTCCGTTTTCGGCGGCGTTGGCGAAAGAACCCGAGAGGGCAATGATCTTATCCGCGAGATGGTGGAATCAAAGGTAATCAACTATGGCCAGTCCTTTTATGACCACGCAGAGAAGACCGGTGAATTCGATCTTAAGCACGTCGACATGAGCGAGATCCCTAAGTCTAAAGCCGCTCTAGTGTACGGCCAGATGACCGAGCCCCCCGGGGCCCGGCTGAGGGTCGCCCTAACCGCTCTGACTGTAGCGGAATACTTCCGAGATGAGGCTGGCACGGATGTGCTGTTGTTCATTGACAACATCTTCCGCTTCACACAAGCCGGTTCCGAGGTATCTGCCCTGCTGGGTCGAATGCCGTCCGCAGTTGGCTACCAGCCGACTCTCGCAACCGAGATGGGTGAGCTTCAGGAGAGAATTACATCGACCAAACGTGGTTCGATCACCTCTGTCCAGGCGATCTATGTACCGGCCGACGACTACACGGATCCGGCGCCCGCAACGACGTTTGCGCACCTTGATGCGGTCACCGCCCTGTCGCGCCAAATCGCTGAATTGGGAATCTATCCGGCAGTAGATCCACTCGCGTCCACCTCGCGAATCCTCGACCCAAGAATAGTCGGTGAGGAACATTACCAAGTTGCCCAGGAGATCAAGCGAATACTTCAGCGCTACAAGGACCTTCAGGACATCATCGCGATCCTCGGCATCGATGAGTTATCCGAAGATGATAAATTGACCGTCGCGCGGGCGAGAAAGATCCAAAGGTTCCTCTCCCAGCCGTTTCATGTAGCGGAGCAATTCACAGGACTAAAGGGCAAGTTCGTCGCTCTCGAAGACACGGTTCGAGGCTTCAAGGAGCTGATCTCCGGCGTTCACGACGACCTGCCGGAGCAAGCTTTCTTTATGGTGGGCGGAATCGAGGAAGCGGTCGAACGCGGGCGCGCAATGTAATTCACCATACACTATGGAATAAAGGGCGGGTTTCAAATATGGCGGAGTTGATTCACCTGGAAGTTGTCACCCCGGAACGAAAAGTCTTCGAAGCTGAGGTGGCGCGCGTTGAAGTGCCCGGGCTTGACGGCGAGCTTGGCATTCTTCCGGGTCATACCGAGCTGGTATCGCTTCTGAAACCGGCCGGGCTGTTGACCTACCATATCGGCGACGAAACCGGCGAAATGGCGATAAGCGACGGGCTTGTCGAGGTGAGCGGCGACCGGGTCACGGTCCTCGCCAATAAAGCAACTCGTCCTGAAGATATTGACCTCGCGAGAGCTCTCAAGGTTAAGGAGGGCGCGGAGCAGAGTCTCCAGCGCGCGCTGGCCGACCCCGACGCAGACATTACCCGCGCCACTATTGAACTCGAGCGAGCGTCCGTTGAACTGCTGATCGCGGAGCGGAAGAGGTAATCACCTTTGTAGTATTTACTACGGTCTGTTCGTCGTTGAATTCGACGCTCCAGCTATGATAGTCTTGCCCGTCCACCAGGTAAGTATTTAGGGGTGAGCTGGAATCTTTTGTCCTGCATCGGTGGATATTGCGGTACCCTTTTAGTTTCGCGGCGCATTTTCCTGGATATTTGAACCTCGCTTTTTTCCGATAATCCACGTACTTAACTTCAGCCGGCGCCTCGCCGACCAATGGCCATTGTAAGATGCGTTCTGAATTACTCTCATCCATTCTAACTGCGATCTCGAAGCGGGTGAACCACCAGAGCTTCGATATGTGGTTTAAGCCCATTTCATCCGCCAGAAAGGATGACTCAACGATCTACCTGGGCGTGCCGACAGAAGTATTTCGGGACTGGATAACCAACAATTATTTTGACGTCATAGAGGAGTCTCTTCACGAACTTAGCCTCGACGCCTTCCAGTTGAAATTCTCCATCGACGAAACCCCGGCGAGCGAGCCGCCCCCGAGCGCATCAACCAGTGATGCATATTACGCGGCGAGGGCTGTCGCGGTCGATGGATCCGGGTCAGCCGCAGGCGTCGTGAGAAGCCCCGAGGCCGAGCCGACCGAGCTTCCCCTCAACCCGAAATACACCTTCGACAAGTTCGTCGTTGGCTCTTGCAATCAGTTCGCGCACGCCGCCTCGCTGGCGGTCGTCGACATGCCGTCGAAGACCTATAACCCGCTTTACGTATACGGCGGCGTCGGCCTTGGTAAAACGCATCTCATGCATGCGATTGGTCACGCTATCAAACAGCGAAATCAGGGGCTGCGCCTTACATATCTATCCTCTGAGCGTTTTATGAACGAATTGATAAACGCGATCAGATACGACAAGACCATAAGATTCAGGGATAAATACCGCAACATTGACGTCCTGCTGATGGACGACATCCAGTTTCTTGCCGGCAAAGAACGGACGCAGGAAGAGTTTTTCCATACCTTCAACGCGCTTTATGATGCCCAGAAACAAATTGTCATATCGAGCGACTGTCCTCCGCGCGAGATCCCTACGCTTGAAGAACGTCTGCACTCCAGGTTCGAATGGGGGCTCATCGCGGACATTCAACCCCCTGACCTCGAAACGAAGGTAGCAATTCTGAAGAGGAAGGCGGAACTGGACAAGATAAACCTCCCCGATAGCGTAGCTCTATTCATTGCAAGCAAGATCAAATCAAACATAAGAGAGTTGGAAGGGTCACTGGTCAGACTCACTGCCTATGCCTCACTCAAGGGGCTCCCGGTTGATCTTGATTTGGCGCACGAGGTACTAAGAAGCATCATCGCTGAAGAATCCAGCGGCGTTTCGATAGACCTTATTCAGAAGACGGTCGCTACGCACTATCGCCTTAAAGTCGCGGACCTCAAGTCAAAGAACAACTCGAGAACCATTGCCGTGCCCAGGCAGGTTGCTATGTATCTGTGCAAGACTCTCACCAAAGCAAGCCTACCGGAGATCGGGCGCGAGTTCGGCGGAAAGCACCACACTACCGTTCTCCATAGCGTCAACAAGATCGCCGATCTCTACGGCAAAGACGAGGTTTTCCACAAGGCTATTAACAGCCTAATCGCTGATTTGAAATGAATTATCTATCCTTTTCCACAGGCAATCCCCTGCAGTTAGATGTGAACGTATCCGGATTATCTGGATTCGACCGGTTATTCACGTCATCGGGTTCGGTATTTAGCGCTTTTCCACAGACACTTTCACACCAGCCGAGACGGTCCTGGCCTTTCTTTGTAAATGGTTGGCTAGCAATATCCACTTTTCCACAGGGTCTACTACTAGTACTAAGAATAAATACAAGTTTATCTTTCTTAGCACGGTTAGAGATGCCGACAAAAACTGTAGAGGTGTGTCATGCAATTCAGCGTTAGCAAGAATGCTCTTCTCAAAGAGCTTAACCTTCTTCAAGGAATAGTCGAGAAGAAGAGCACTATTCCAATTCTCTCCAACGTCCTGATCGAAACAGCAGATTCAATGATCTCGCTAATCGCGACGGATCTTGACGTATCTCTCCAAACAGAATGTCCCGCTGAATCGACTCGTGCGGGTTCGATAGTTCTCCAGGCGAGAAAGCTGTTCGATATCGTCCGGAGCCTCCCGGATGCGGAGATACATTTCACCAGGGAAGACAACGACTGGGTCAGGATCGTTTGCGCGTCGTCCAATTTCAGAATAGTCGGTCAGGCTAAGGAACATTTTCCCTCAACGCCAAAGTCAGAGAAGGGAGGAATCATTATTCCCGCGACGGTAATGCACGCCCTCATCAATCGAACTGCCTTCGCCATTACCCAGGAGGAATCGAGGTACGCGCTCAACGGCGCTCTTCTTCTTCTCGCGGAGGGTAAATTGCAAATGGTCGCCACGGACGGACACCGATTGGCGTTGGCCGCGCGCGCGATCGACAGCCAATCGAGCGAAGCGGAACCGTTGAAAGTAATAGTTCCGAAGAAGGCGCTGATCGAATTGGCAAAGCTTACCGCCGGTGTTGACGACAACCTGGAGTTGTCTCGAGATGAAAATCATCTGTATTTTGAAATACAGAATCGAAATCTAACCTCTCGGATGCTTGCCGGCCAATTTCCGAATTACGAGCTCGTGCTGCCGAAGAATAATGACAAGTCTGTATCGCTGAATGTCGACAAGTTAACGCAGGCAATAAAGCGAGCGGCTCTAATGGCGGACGAGAGAAGTCACGGAGTCAAAGTTGAACTGGCGGCCGGAAAGTTGAGCATTACATCTCAGAGCGCTGATGTCGGCGAGGCCAAGGAAGAGATTCAATTGGACTACACCGGCGAAACCCTGAGCATCGGGTTCAACGCCCAATATCTCCTCGACTTCCTCGGAGTCGTGGGCACCGAGGAGGTTATCTTCGAGTTCAAAGACGAGCAGAGCCCCGCGCTTATGCGCCCCTCCGGCGAGTCCTCGGCTGAGGGGTCCGGTGAAGGGGGATCAGAATACAAGTATGTAATCATGCCGATGCGCTTGCTCTGATGCCCAGGCAAAGACTTCAGCGATCGGAGCATCGAAACCTTGAACGATATGCCCAGAAGTCCGGGTAAGAGAGTCCTGATAGTCGACGATAACAAGGCAATCCGCGCGACGGTTGCGGATTATCTCGGCGCAAGAGGCTACGAAGTAGTTCAAGCCCCCGACGGGATAAAAGGACTAGACTTGGGATTGTCCTCATCCCCCGACCTGATCATTCTTGACGTTGTGATGCCCGGCATTGATGGAGTGCGGTTGTGTCAACTTCTGAGGGACAAGGGTGTCACCACTCCAATAATAATGCTCACCGAGAAGGCGGCTATTGGAGATAAGGAGGCCGGGTATCAGGTTGGAGTTGATGATTACCTGGCGAAGCCATTTAACCCTCGAGAACTCGAACTGAGAATCGAGGCCCTGCAAAAGAGGACGACCCAGAAGCGAGATCGTCCGGATGAAAAAGCCGTCAAACTCGGAGAACTCGAAATTGACTTCACCCGACACGAGGTGAAGCTCGGTGGGAACCCCATTCTTCTGACGCCGATCGAGTTCAACATCCTCAAGCTGCTCGCCTCAGCCCCGGGACACGTCTACTCGCGGCAAGATCTACTCAGTGCAATATGGGACACCGCCTACGAAGGCTATAAACGGAACATCGACCCTCACGTAAACAGGCTCAGAACAAAGATCGAAGGGAACCCCAGAAGGCCAAAATATATTCTTACAGTCTGGGGTGTTGGGTATAAGTTCAATGATGCTTTGCAATAAGACCGACGACTATCGATCATATAACGAGGGCCGCGCCCTCTTCATTGTTCTCGAATCGTAAGCGGATTGTTGCTGCCACAAGTCCGATCTTGTATTCTTTAACATCAGCCTCCAAGCGCGCGGCAAGACTCTGAAATGAGATCGCAGCGCAGCAATCTTCTGAAGTGGGCAATCCGATGACTGCGAACCATGCCAGTGCACCGCAAACATCCCAGACAGGGAACCCTCGATCAACAGCCTTGCATACGGGCAAGCGCTGGTGGTTATTTGCGGCGGTGTCGGCCATCCTTCTAACTGCGTTGACGCTGGCGGGCGTCTATCTCGTAACAAAAAAGCCCTCGACTGTCGATCAGTTGGTGATTCTCACAGTTCCGTCCGGGGCTGAAATAAAGCTGGACGCGAAGGATTACGGACATTCGCCGGTCAAGCTCGAACAGTTGGCTATTGGTACTTATACTCTCACAATCACGAAGGAAGGCTTCGAGTCGATAGAGCAACCAATAAACGTTTCGGAATCCGGACCGGTTGAATTCAAGCTGAAGCCCGTTCTGCCGGTGGAAGCAGCGAATCTTCCTGCTGAAGAACAGATCAAGCAATTCCATCAGCAAGCGGAGGACGCGCTGGCGCGAGGGTTTTTCGGGCTGCCTTACGACGGCAGCGCGCTGTACTACGCCGACTTGATTTGGAGGCTGGACTCCAGCAATCCTTTCGCTGTGGAGATGCGCGAGCGCGTCCGCAAAGCGGCTCATCAAGCCGGACAGACGGCGATGCAGCGGGGCGACCTGGCTCAGGCTCAGGAGGTATACAGCTTCCTGATCGAGTGGTTTAGCGACGAAGAAGCGCGAGTCGCCGCTGCGAAGCTCGAAAACCTGTTGTCGGCCCGCCGCGGCGAAGTCCGCGATCTGGTGCGCAAAGCCGACGAAGCGCTTCAAGCCAACCACCTGATAGAGCCGGCTAGCGCAAGCGCTTACTACTACTCGAAACAAGCACTCGCGAGAGATCGCCAGAATGACCGGGCTCGCCAGATTCGCAATCAAGTGAAAGACACGCTGGCGGCCGCAAGTGAACAGGCTTACGCGCGTGGTGATGTCGACGGCGCCATAAAACAGCTCGAGCAGGTCGCCCAATTCTTTCCGGAAGATAACAAGGCTCGCGCGCGGGTGCGTGAGTTACAGACTGGCCGTGCAGTGGAAGCCGTCAAGGCCAGCGATCCGGGCGCGCGCCGCATCCGCGGACTCGATGAGTATCAAAAGGAGCACTTCGCCGATGCGGTTAAGGACCTTGAATACGCGATGCTCAACGGGTCCGGAACTACCGACGTTGTGTTTGCGCTTGCTCGTTCTCATATGCAACTAGGTCAGTACGACGAAGCCTCCGCTTATTTTCAAAAGGTGCCAAAAACCGGAGGCGATCAATATCGATCGTCGATCGCCGCGCTGGGTGATATCGCATCTCGACGCGGTGACGTGGCGACGGCCCTCGATCGATACAAGGAAGCGCGACAGTTGGGCGGGAGCGCTCTTTACACGGTGCCGACGCTCGAAGACAAGATAGAGCGCATTGAACGGCGGCAGCGCGAGAAAGCAGCCGAACCGACGCCGTTGACCATCCAGGTCCGGCATCTCCACGGAGGACTGCTTGGCGGCTCGTGCAGCGGGCCGCTGACCGTCAACTCCAGCGGCGTTCGTTACGACGGCGAGCATTCGTTCTCATACAGCATCGCCGGGGTCTCGGTGTTCGTAAGCAAGGACGAAATGACCATCCATTTTCAGAAGGACTCGCAGAAGTTCAAAGTCGCGCGCGCCGACGCCGAACGCTTTCACGAGGCCCTTGCCCGATACAAGCAAGCCTATTCACCTGCATCCAACTAACATCCTGGGAGCGCATCCTGGGAGCGCAGGCATCCTGCCTGCCTGATTTGCGCGGCACGGACGAGGAGGCAGGCAGGATGCCTGCGCTCCCGGGGCGCTCCCAGGACAACTACCTGTGCGGGGAATTGACCGCTCTGTTTTTAGGAGTATAGTTACGCGGATCACCGTCGAGGTGATGAACGAGCGAAATCGAACCAGGCGCTCAAGCTTCCACTAAAGAACCGCTGGCCTACTCGGCCGTGCTGTTCGCGCCAAGATTCTCTGAAAGATTCTCGCGTACTAGAGCCGAGACGTCATCGGCTACTTCAGAGGGAACGCAGACGCGGTCAATCCGATAGCCGCGCATTCCTCGCACTACTTCCGAGACCTCGCTGATCTCGCGCATCGCGGGTCCGATCCCGGTCTCAACGTAGATCAGGCTTTTCGGGTCTACACCCACCGGCGAATAGTCTCCATAGTAAGGTATATCCGCCGCCCGGTCTGTCATCAGATAGTACTCAGGATCGAACCCACCTCGGCGGACGATATCCTTTGCACTCTCCCAAAAACTCTCGGGCGCCCCCGCGTCCACGTCGATAGCCTTGAAAAGCCTTCGATGAAGCAAGCGCATCGCCAGATCAGCGAGGATCTCGTCCTCTTCGCGAGACCACTCCTTCATACGGAACGCCAGGTCGGTGTCATCGAGCTGAAGATACTCGGCGGTGCTCGCTTCCTCACCGAGCAACATTTTCTGGAACGGCGAACCGGTTGTCTGAAAACGTAGCTTGCCGTTCGCGATCAGAAAGCGCGCGCGGTTCAGCGCGGATATCAACACCGCCTCGGCCGAACGCAACGTTCGATGAAAATACACCTGGCGAAACATGTAGTAACGAGCCTGTAGGTACTCTTCGACCGCGAACAGCCCCTTCGATTCGACATATATTCGATCGGATGCTTCGTCCAATCTGAGAGCATGAAGCACCCACTCGAGGTCATACATTCCATACTTCGCGCCGGTCATCAAACTGTCCCGAAGCAAATAGTCCATGCGATCGCAGTCGAGCTGCGACGAGACCAGTTGCGAAACAAATGCCGGCGAATAGTCGTGTTGGTAAAGCGAGGCGAGCTTCCCCGGGAGTGCGTTATCGAAGCCGCGTAGGATTTGATTGACTTCAGTTGACGGGTCCAGCACTATACGCCGCGTCCAGTCCTCGTGATGAAACCGAAAGACTTTCTCGACGACGTGCGAAAGAGGGCCGTGCCCCAGATCGTGGAGCAGGGCTCCGGCGCGCGCGACTATTCGCGATTCCGCGCTGATCGGATAATGTGAGCCCAGCAACTCGAGGGCGCGAGTCATTACGTGCATCACGCCGAGCGAGTGTGTAAAGCGGCTGTGCTCCGCTCCCTGATACGTGTACATCGCGAGTCCGAGCTGCTTGATGCGACGCAACCGCTGAAACTCCGCCGAGTCGATCAAGTCGACAATCAACCGGTCTTCCGGCTTGGACTCGTCGAGCGAAATAATGTTGTGAACGGGATCGCGATAGTTTCGTTGAGGCACTGTCGACCTCTGCGTGGCTATGGTTCTTTATCCTTTCGAGATACTACCATAGCCCGGGCATCGGTGACATTGCGTAGTGTTCGCTTATTGGATTGCTGACTTGTAACGTGTGGTCAGTCCTTCGCGTGCTTTTCGGTCCTTTGCGTCTTTGCGCTGAGTATTATGTCCTGCTCCTTCAATATCCAATACTCAGCGCAAAGACGCAAAGGACCGCAAGGCACGCGAAGCTTGTTTCATCGTGAAGAGCAACGCACTGTAATGACGCTTAGAGATCATCCACTTTCGAAACCGTAGCGCCCGCCGGCGATACGCCGTGCTTTCTGATCTCCTGTTCAAGACGACGCGCCATCACGCTGTGCTTTCTGCCGTAGCCAAAATATATCGCGAATCCTATGAGCAGCCAGACCAGCAGTCGCAGCCAGTTCTCGGCCGGCAGTGAGAACATCAGCAGCAAACAAATCGCGATTCCAAGAATCGGCACGAGCGGAACAAGAGGCGCGCGAAAAGGCCTCGCGGCGTTCGGGTGCGTGCGCCGCATTATGAGCACCGCTCCACAAACGATCACAAACGCCAGCAGCGTTCCGATGTTCACCAGCGTAAGCAACACATCGATCGGAAGAAGCGCAGCGGTCGTCCCAACAAAGATGCCGGTCACGATCGTCGACTTCCACGGCGTGTGGAATCGCTCGTGAACCGCGGCGAAGAACTTAGCAGGCAGCAACCCGTCGCGCGCCATCGCCAGCAGAATGCGAGCCTGACTCAACATCGTAACCAGCACTACGGAGGTAATTCCCGCGACAGCGCCGAGCGAAATCAAAAGCTGCGCCCACGTCAGGCCTTTCTGCCTGAACGCGTCGGCAACCGGTGCGTTGATGTCGAGCTTGTTGTAAGGCACCATTCCGGTAAGCACGCCGGTAACCGCTATGTAGAGCACCGTGCACAGAATCAACGACACGATGATGCCTATCGGAACGTCGCGCTGCGGATTGCGAGCTTCTTCCGCGTGTGTCGACACGGAGTCAAATCCGATGTACGCAAAGAAGATCAACGCGCCTCCCGCCAACATTCCCAGCGGCTGGCCCGCAGCGTCCGTCTGACCGAATAAAGTCTTACCAAAGAAACTCACGCCGGTGAGACCATAAGGCGAAAACGGGTGCCAGTTCTTCGGATCGATGTAGAACACGCCGAGACCGATCACCATCAGCACGATCGCCAGTTTCAGTATCACCATCGCTGCGTTGAAGCTCGCGCTCTCCTTGATTCCGATCACCAGAATCACTGTGACGAGGGCTGTGACTACCAACGCTGGAAAATCGAGCAGCGTGCCGGTCGCGTACCATTTTCCCGTCGCCGCATCGAAGTCGAAGGGCGCGCGGCCGAGCGATGCCGGCAGCTTCAATCCGAATATTCCGATCAGATCCTGAAAGTAAGCCGACGCGCCGTGAGTTACGGTTGCCGCGCTCACCGCGTATTCCAGCACCAGGTCCCAGCCGATGATCCAGGCGAACAACTCACCAAGCGTCGTGTACGCGTACGTGTAAGCAGAGCCCGCAACCGGCACCATCGACGCGAACTCCGCGTAGCACAGCGCCGCGAACACGCACGCGCTTCCGGCCACGACGTATGACAGCATCAGCGCCGGCCCCGCGACGTCGTGCGCGGCCTTGCCGGTTGCTACGAAGATCCCCGCGCCGATAATCGCGCCGACGCCGAGACTTGTTAGTTGAACCGGGCCGAGCACGCGGAGCAGGCGGTGCTCACCTGCCATCTCGTCGAGCAATAACTTAAGCGGCTTCTTCGCGAGCAACTGATTGCGCATAGCGACACCTCCGCGATTGATTTGCTGGCTTAGGATTGAGCCGACTATAGGCGGGATGTCATCGGGCGGGAATCACAATGTCACGAAGGTTCGCATTTCGGAGTGGATTGCTTCAGCAGGGGAATGAACTGGCGATTGCGAGTAGCGGTAGTCCTGTATGGGCGGTCCTCCGTGGCCGCCCCTCCTTCCGGGAAGCACTTCCTCATTTAGGGGCGGCCACGGAGGACCGCCCATACGGGAGTGCCCCTTAATCGCTATCGAACCTTTGGCGCAAGTCATTAGAGCGCGGTGCCCAAAAGCTCGCTGAGTTTTTTGCGGCAGCTTCGGCTGAGCATCAATTCGGTTCCGTCGTTGAGGATGACTCGGTACTCATTGTGAAACCACGGCTGCAGCTCGCGCACGCGATCGATGTTCACGATCGATGATCGGTGAATGCGAGGAAACTTCTTCGGATCGAGCTGGGCTTCCATACTGCCGATCGCCTCTCGCAGAAGATAAGACTCCTTGCCGACGTGAAGGCGCACGTACTTGCCCTCCGCTTCGATCCAGTCGATCTCTTCAGTCTTCAGAAAGAACGCGCGCCCGCCGGCTTTGATCACCAGCCGCTCTACGTGATTGGACCTTGCCTTAAGCTCTTCCAGCAACGCGAGCGTTTGCTGGCTGAAGTCACCGCTGCGCTCGGTCGCAAGCCGCGACTTGGCGCGCTGCAGCGCCTTTTCAAACCTCGCTCGATCGAACGGCTTCACCAGGTAGTCGACCGCGGATACCTCGAACGCTCTCAGCGCGTACTGATCGTAAGCGGTCACAAAAATCACAAAAGGCATCTGCTTCGGATCAATCGATTCGAGTACGTCGAAGCCGTCGATCTCCGGCATCTGCACATCCAGGAACAAGAGGTTGGGAGCCAGCGTTTCGATCGCCGCTATGGCGTCTTGTCCGTTGCCGCAGTCCGCGACGACTTCAACCTCCGAGTCGTGCGCGAGCATGCGCCTGATTCGCCGGCGTGCAAGCGGCTCGTCGTCGACGATCACTACCCGGATTCTTTTCGCTGCTGTCATGCGATTGCCGCCTGCTCCGGCACGCGAGCCGGCCAGCTCTCGAAGGGTATCGTCAATGTAACTTGCAATCCACCTTCGGGAGCGTCTGACATTTCGAACCTGTGCGCCGGCCCATACATTTGCGCGAGCCGCGCGCGAGTGTTCGCCAGCCCGAGCCCCTCTTTGACAATCGCGCGCCCGCCGCCGGCCGACCTCAGCCCCGGCCCGTTGTCCTTGACCCTCAACTGAAGCGCGTCACCTATCAACATTGCGCTGATTTCAATTTGTCCCGGAGCGATCCGCGAAACGATGCCATGCCTGATCGCGTTCTCGACTATCGGCTGCAGGATCAGGTTCGGAACTCTTGCTTCGAGTGTTTCAGCATTGATGTTCATCGTTACGGTCAATCGATCCTGAAAACGAACGCGCTCGATTTCCAGGTAACACCTCAGGAACTCGAGCTCCTCCTGAAGCGTCACTTGCTGCGCGCCCGAGTTCTGAAGAGTCATCCTCAGGAAATCGCCGAGCCGCGCAAGCATCTGATCGGCGGCCTCGGCGTCTTCATCAAGCAGCGCCGAAATCGAGTTGAGCGTGTTGAACAGGAAGTGCGGATGAAGCTGCATCTTCAACGCCTGAAGCTGAGCTTCGGTCACTTGCAACTTCGCTTCGGCAAGCTCCGCCTTCAACCGGGAGATCTTCAGCTCCTCTTCCTGATGACGGCGGTAATAGTCGATCACATAGCTGATCAAAAAGATCGTGCCGTAGCTCATGAATCCGGTAGGAAGGTTGAAGAGAATATCCGACGAATACAAATCCGGGATCGAAGTCAGGTCCCGATAAGCCGCGACGTGCAGCAGCCAGCCGATGATCAAATAGATCGCGCGATGAGCGATCGTCAGCGTGACACACGCTACAATGTGAAGCATCGAGTTGAGAAACCAGCGCTCGCGATCTATCGGAAAGCGGCGAGTGAACAGGAACACAACCGGCGCGAGCCCGGCCCACAGCAGCCAGTAAGGAAGCTCCCACACGAGCATTTGCCCGATAGTCGGCTGCTGTCTGAATATAGTGACGTAGTGCTCGGCAAAGAAGTAGTAGTTCAGCGTGAACGAGAGCCCTATCAGCATCCAGACTGCCAGCACCAGCACCCACAGCGTTGAATAGCGTCTGAGCATCGCGTATCTCTCTTCTGCGTTCCGTGCGCATCCGCGTCGTAGGCTTCCTCGCGCTCCGCGGAGTGACTTATGATAACGCGAAACCTCGACGCTGAGCATTACTTTGTTGGGAGCCGCGATCACCGGCCCATCACTGTTTGACCACGCGGGCAGCGAGGCGATAGGGTTCGAGGAGTTTAGAGTTCAAGTTCAGAGTTCAACCTTTAGGTTGCTCTGTGCGACGACAAGCTAAAGCTTGAACCCTGAACCCTGAACCCTGAACCCTGAACTCTGAACTCTGAACCCTGAACCCTGAACCCTGAACCGAAGGAACTTCAGCCATGCCCAAAATGACAGTAGAAGATCTCGAGCAATTCCTCGACGCGCATTTTCCGGACATGGCGCAACGAGCCGTCTCGGTCGAGCGCGTCGGCGAAAATTTCGCGCGAGTGCGTCTGCGTTATCACGACCGTCATCTCCGGCCGGGCGGAACAATTGCGGGACCCTCGCTAATGATGCTGGCGGACATGGCTATGTACATGGCTTTGCTGGCGATGATCGGCCCGGTAGCGCTCGCGGTGACTACCAATCTGAACATCAACTTTCTTCGCAAGCCCGCGCAAGCCGACGTCATCGGCGAATGCAAACTGCTAAAACTCGGCAAGCGATTGGCAGTCGGCGAGGTGACCATGTATTCGGAAGGCGACACGGAGCCAGTAGCTCACGCGACGGTGACGTATTCTATCCCCGCCGGTCGATGATCGCACAAAGCCAAGACAGTTCCTCGGGGTTGCAATAGCGCCGCAACCACAGCGTGAAACGACTCGCCGATCAGGCCCGTGGGAAGAGACTCGCGGCCTAACATGAGTAGGACTGAAGAGACAGCATCGTGGTTGACGGTCCTAATCACGCCGAAGCGCGGCATTTCGCTTACATTCGTTGGTGCAAGAGGCAGTGGTGCATGAACGTAGGTCGTGTTACTATGTGCGGCGCTGTACTAAACGGTTAACGAGGTAGGCCAAACCCATTCCGCCAAATCTGCGAGCGATTGCCTTAGAAGCAGTTGCTATTCGGCTGTGTATTGACAGGAATCATGATTAAGGTTCAGAAAACTCAGAATATCGCCTCAATTGAAAAATATTATGAAGTGCTCGATGAGTGGCAAAGGAAAGACTGCGATCTATTGTTGCCGAAGCAACTGCACAATTGGAGGATGGGAGGAAAGGCGGCATTAGTTCAGTTTATCATCACGTGGGCAAAGCGTTTTCCCCTCGGAAGGCTAATAACACACGTTCAAGACTCTAGCGATGCTGACACGCAGCTTCAACGGCTCTGTGATGAAGATCATGGGCTCGTCGGTGTGATGATGGCCTCCGACATAGTGACGATTGCTGGCGACGCATCCTTGAAGGCTTCTGCGTACAGATTTGCTGAGAGGCGAATTGCCCGCATGATCGACTTTAGTGTCCCGGAAAAAAGCAAGAATGCCGTTCGCGGTCCTGCAATATTACTTTTGTGTGCGGACAATACCACTAAGGCTCACCTACCCTCCTTCTACTACCAGAATCCACGATTGAAAAAGCAGGTAAGAAGCGTTCATGATTTTGAAGAGCTAGCAAAAAGAATTCTGTATCATTGCCTTTCGTTTGCCTCAAACCTTCGCAGGGATGAGTTTCCTGAAAGCTACAAGCGAAGTGTCGGCAAGATCCTGCGCGAGCTCTTCAAGAACACGGATGACTGGGCTAAAACCGATCATACTGAAAGGCGACTTATCCGCTCGGTAAGAGGCGTAATAGCTCGATCCTATGTTAAGGAGGGACCGCAGCCGGTAGATCTATTCAAAGATGCTGAGGGTTCGACGGCGCTCGAGGCCTATCTCCGGCACAAAGAACTTCGAGAGGCAGTCTTGCGTCCAAGCTTCTTTGAATTGTCAATCTTCGACAGCGGACCCGGGCTCGCCTTGCGATGGTTAGGGCGACCACTGGGACCTGACGAAAGAATTGAGGATGAGTATACGGCTGTTATGGCCTGTCTTCATAAGCATGGGACGTCGAGCGCACACACGCATCGAGGAATTGGGTTGCATAGCGTAATGAGGACATTAAGCGAACGGAAGGGGTTTTTGAAAATACGCACTGGCCGCCTTTCTGTGTATCGTGACTTCGTTAGTGATCCGTATGTGGGACAGGAAGAGGAGGTAAGCGACGGTGAGAAAGAAAAGAGCACCACTTACATGCTTGATTGGCACAGCAAAACGAGTCGCTTAAATACAATGCCACGTGCTGAAGGTACGCTGGTAACTATGTTCATTCCCCTTACAGCCTCTCGAGTATCAAATGAATAGCTTTTTCACCTTTGACTTCCTGCTTGATGATGCCATCTCTCCCGGGCGTCCTCCAAGATTTGCAGTAGTCTTTTGTTCAAAGGAGGAACTGGAAGTCGAGCGCCTGATCGAGAAGTTAGCTTTGTTCTTGGAAGACAGTTTTCCTCCTGATCACCTGATTGTGCTGGGCAGTTATCCCCTGTTGAAACCGCTCGCGGACTTAGGGGTGGACGCACGCTTGATCGAAAGGCTGCCCGAAGTAACCCGCCTGTCAACACCGCCAAGTGTGACTACATTGTATTTCGACATCGATGGAAAGATATATGATGCAAGGACACGCGTGCAGCTTAACGACGCCGCGCTCGTTGAGGGAATCCGACGGGGCGGATTCTATAGCTTGTTTAGTCGAAGACAGCCCATTCTAGAGTCCTCTCCGTCTCACCACTACGTAAAACAGTCTGGAAAACACACTGATAAATTCATCAGAACCGGCAATGTTCTCATATCAAGCGCAGAGGTCAGTTTCATCGCTTCGTATCTTTTGCGCCATCTGACTCAGGAAGTCACGCACATATATTGTGATACCGCTTCGATCAGTGTTGTTGCATATGCCCTTGTTAGCTTAAAACGCTGGATGGACCCGACCTTCCGAAGCCCAACGATAGACAGTTTTAGTTCGTACCAACACGTTCGGGATTTTCACTTCCAAGAGAGATCTCTTTTCTTGATCTCTTCCTCCACAAGCGGAGACTTGGCAAGAATTTTGGTTGACGAACATAAAATCGAACGAAAGCGAATCGTTACTTTGTTCTGGGCCGGGGAGACCGAAACGGAAGGAGAGATTCTCTGTGACCTCACAAAGGACTTTGAGGGGACGCCAGCAGCGTTTGGTGCTATCGCCAGTTACCCGGAAGGAAAATGCGATCTTTGCAGGCAGAACTCGCCGGCGATCCGAATCTCGGGAGACCAATTCTTGCCGCACAATCCGGACGTCGTTGCACTGCTTCTCAAAAGGAACCACGCACCGCGTTGGCTAAAGCCTTTCATGGAGGAATGGGCAGGCAAGGGCGTTATTAGATGCTTCCACGAGGAAGGTCCTTCTGGGGCGAAGATGGAGATCTTTCTAGACCTCGAAGAAGTATACTCCGCTGACTCCGAGTCACTCGTAAAGCGCTTCCCGCGTCATGGAGCCAAGCTCGTCAAGATTCTGACACAGTGTATTCCAGCATCACTTTGCCGGATCATTCATCTAGACGATCCGGCATCGCAAGCTATGGCTAAGTTAGTCAAGCTCGAACATCAGCGACACATGGCTTCTTCATCGCAGGTCGAGATCAAGTCGGCCCGTAATGTGAGCCGATTCTCAACAGAGAACGTTAAGAATCAAGGGACTACCCTAGTTGTGGCAAGCAGCATTCTGAGTGGCCGCAGTCTGATGGCTTGCAGCCAATCGCTAAGAAAGATCCAAACAAATGACGCGATCGTCTTCGTAGTCGGCTTGGCGCGAACAAGGCACGAGTCGGTTGTTGAGGAGGTCCAATCCAACCTCACGCATGGGAAGTATGGCACTGGGACATATGGCTTTCACTGCGTAGATCAGGTGTTCGTTCCGGATGATACTTCCGACGAGGAGCTATCATGGGATGCGGAGAGAAACCTTCTTACGAAAATGACAGAACGTTACAGTGAAGAAGCGGATTTTCCAAGGGACTTGGTGAACGATCGGTTACGAGATATTACAGTTGGCGAGGCGACGGAGAAGAAAGGCTTGGTGAACCGACTATTTTGGCAGAGCCCATTCGACCGAGAAGAACTAGAAATAAGACCGAATTTTGCGCTGTTCGACCTGTTTCGGGGGGGGCTTAGCCCGTCCCAAGCCGATCTCTATTTCACGATGTCCGCCATTCTTCATTCGCTTCGAACCCCAGCAAAAGGTGGAGCGAGCCTACTACACCACGATCACCAACGGGTTCTCTTGGCTCCCAGTAATTTCCAACGATTCAATGATGGCGTCTTGCAAGCCGCACTACTTCGAGCGGCGCACAAAGCAGAGATCGACTACCGCGTTTCTGAGGATGAGAGGGCGAAAATGAAGCGCATTCTCGGATTTCTGTTCGATAACTTGGACAACGAGCACGGAGAGGCGTCCGTAGAATTCCTTGTAGCTATGGCTAGCGAACGTCTGCAGCTTACACGCGCGGACAAGCACTCTCTCTTAGGGCCCCTGTGTGAACGACGTGACACCCCTTTCCTAGTGCGATATCTTTGCAGGTTTATTCTAGACAACGACTGACTATTTTCCGCTGGATCACAATATCTGCTGCTCGAGGATGCCGGGGTGCCACAAATTTTCAGTCCAATACTACGAGGCTATCGCGAAGCGAGGTTGCGCTTTTATAATCGCCGCTATGGACAGCCCAATGACCAGCGGTTCTGCTTCAGTGCTCTCGCCGGACCATTCACGGGATCTTAGCGATCGCAAGGAGCCTTACCTTCGGTTTCACGCGGTCAAGATCTTTGTTCGTGATCAGGATCGAAGCCTCAGGTTCTATCTCGATCAGCTCGGATTCAATCTGGTCTACGATACCAAGCTCCAATCCGGGGAGCGCTGGGTCGCGGTAGCGCCACCCGACGGCACTGCTATTCTTGCGCTCGTTGCGCCGAGGCCCGGCTCCAGAGAGTACAAACAGATCGGACGAGCCACTCAGGTTGCTTTTGTTACAGATAATGTGATCGCTAAATACCGCGAGTGGTCCGACCGGGGCGTAAAGTTTGGCCGCCCTCCGCGCTTGAAGCGCATCAAGTACGAACCGCATGACGAGAACAAGAATTCAGCCGGCTCGTCTATATTGCTCGGCGAGCGCAGTCCGGTTTGGGGCGGTGTGTTCACGCGCTTCGAAGACGTCGACAGGAATTCATTCTCGCTCGTGAGCTTTGATGAAGTGAGCCAGGCGCTCGACGCGCAGCGGCAAGCCGCAGCCGAAAGGCTCGAGACCGAACGTCGCGCAGTTCAGGAACTCGAGATCGCGAAACAAGTTCAGGCGAGGCTCTTCCCGCAGACTCTCCCGCCGCTCTCTTCACTCGACTATGCGGGCATTTGCATACAGGCCCGGCAGGTCGGTGGTGATTATTACGACTTCCTCGATTTCGGCGGGCAGCGCCTGGGGCTGGTCATCGGTGACATCGCCGGAAAAGGTATTGCTGCCGCGCTGTTGATGGCGAACCTCCAGGCGAATTTGCGCAGCCAGTGCGCAATTGCGCTCGACCAGCCGCAACGTCTTTTGAGGTCGGTCAATCAACTCTTCTACGACAACACGACGGAGAGCGCGTACGCTACGCTCTTCTTTGCCGAGTACGATGACGGCGCTCGACGGCTGCGCTATGCGAACTGCGGTCATCTCTGCGGGCTGCTTGTTCGAAAGGACAATGAGGTTGAGCGCCTGGACTCCACTTCAACCGTTCTCGGGCTCTTCGAGGAGTGGGATTGCTCGATCGGAGAACGCAGCCTGTTCGCCGGAGATACACTGGCGCTGTACACCGACGGCATAACGGAAGCGTTCAACGATTCTGAAGAGGAATACGGCGAGCAACGTTTGATCGAAGCGTTACGGCGACGACGTGACTTGTCTTCCAAAGACCTACTCGGATCGATTGTCGAGGAAGTGCGACAGTTCAGCCCTCGGGAGCAGCACGACGACATTACCCTGATAGTGGCGAAGTGCAGGGACTGCTGAGGGAGAAGATCGAGGATAGAAGATAGAAGATTGCCGTTTGCCCAGCCGGCGCGGTATTGAGTGGTAATACCGCGCAATTGAGTGGTATAAACACGCATTATGAACACCCTAGCCGAATTATTATCGTCGCGAGTCAAGGCTGAAACCTTTCGATTGCTCTTCGGCATCCCCGGCCGTGAGCTTCACGTGCGTGAGATTGAGCGCCAATCCGGGCTCGCTGATGCCACGGTGCGGCAGGAACTGAAGAGACTTTCACGCCTGGGCGTGGTTGAGGCACGACGCGACGGAAACCGCACTTACTATCATGCGAACGCGCGACATCCGCTCTATCCGGACATCCGCAATCTAGTGCTCAAGACGAGCGGGCTCGTTGCTTTGCTGCGTGACGCGCTTGCACATCCTGGCGTTCGGCTGGCGTTCGTTTTCGGTTCTCTGGCAAACGGCAGCGACAATGCGGAAAGCGACGTAGACCTGTTCCTGATTGGCACAACGAGCCTGCGTCAACTTGGTAGACTGCTCTCGAGTGTGTCTGCGAAAGTGGGACGCGAAATCAACCCACACGCTTTCACGGCTGAGGAGTTCATGCGCCGGAAAAAGGCCCGAGATCACTTCGTCAGCACGGTGCTGCGAGGTCCAAAAATGTTTGTAGTAGGAAGTGAAGATGAGCTTGAAGCAATGGGCCGATAACGGCTGGCTGCGTCCTCACGATACGAGCCAACAAGAGATAGCTGATCTCTTTGTGATTGTCGGCCGGGATCTTGGGGATGCCGAAGGGAACATCTCGGCCGATTGGCGGTTTGGCATCGCTTACAATGCAGCGCTCAAGCTTTGCACGATATTGCTATACGCAGCCGGCTACAGACCGGAGAAAGTTCTACAGCATTACAGGACAATCGCAGCGTTGCCGGAAATACTTGGTGATCGCTGGAAGGACGAAGCGGATTACCTCGAGACCTGCCGAAGAAAACGCAACATAGCCGAATACGATAGGGCCGGCACCATCACGGAACAAGATGCGTCCGAACTAGTCAGTTTTGTAAACGAGCTTCAAGAAGAGGTGAGACGCTGGCTCGGGAAGGAACACCCCGAGCTTGCGCCAGAGTAGCCTTCTATCATGTGCGATTGCCTTCGCGAACTCGAGTGGCGAAGTGCAGGGACTGCTGAGGGCCTCCAACGCAAGCATGTAGGGGCGGCCCTCCGTGGCCGCCGCCTCTTCCTGCGGCCAAACGTTTACCAAAGAGGGGCGGCCACGGAGGGCCGCCCCTACATGCCAAAGGCGCGATTGACCCAAGGCGCGTTTGACGAAAACTGAACGAGAGCGTACAAGATTGCTGTTCTCATTCAACCGGACCAGATCCAGATCTCGAGGTGATCCATGAAAACTCTGCTCTCGCTCGTCTTATTCGCCCAGCTTGCTCTGGCGCAACAGCCGCAGGCGCAGCAAGCTCAACCACCCGCTCAGCCATCGCAGCAGCAACAAACACAACGCCAGTCTCAACAGGCTCAGGCTCCGGGACAACAACAGGGCCGTCAGCGGAATCAGGATGCCGCAAGGCCGCAACAATCCGGCGACGGCGCCGTAGCCGAAGCCGTCGACGAAACGCCTTCGGTCACTCATCACGAAATCAGGGTCGGCGGCAAGACTCTCGCGTACACCGCGACCGTCGCGCAGATGCCGCTAAAGAATTCGAGCGGCGAGACCGAAGCCCACATCTGTTATATGGCTTACACGCTGGACGGCGCCGATCCCGCAACGCGTCCGCTTAGCTTTTGCTTCAACGGCGGGCCCGGCTCGGCGTCGATCTGGGTCCACATGGGAGCGATGGGGCCGCGCAAAGCGAAACTGCTCGACAACGGAGATATGCCGCCGCCTCCTTATAAAATCGTGGACAACGAGAACACGTGGCTCGATCAGACTGATCTTGTGTTCATCGACCCCGTCGGCACCGGCTACAGTCGAGCCAAGACGCCCGAGATCGCGCGACGGATAAACGGCGTGCAAGGAGATATTCAATCGGTCGGGGAGTTCATGAGAATGTACGTGACTCGCAACGACCGATGGATGTCGCCGCTGTTTATTGCGGGTGAGAGCTACGGGACCTTTCGAGCTGCCGGGCTTGCCGGATATTTGATCGACCAGGGAATGGCGTTCAACGGGATCGTGCTGATCTCGACCATTCTCAACTTCGCCGGCATTCGTCCGGGACCGAACAACAGCCTCGCGTGCGCACTTCATCTGCCGTCTTACACAGCCGATGCGTGGTACCACAAGAAGCTGCCCGCGGATCTGCAAAAGGATTTGAAGACCGCGATCAAAGAATCCGAGAACTGGGCGATGACCGGTTACATGGAAGCTCTCGACAAGGGCGATCAACTAACCGCGGCCGAGCGCAAAGCGACGATCGACAAGCTGGTGAGATACACCGGACTCGAGACTCGATATCTTGACGACAGCGACTTAAGGCTGGATGTAGCGCACTTCACACGCGAGTTGCTGCGCGACAAGCGGCTCACGATCGGCCGGCTCGATGGGAGACTAACGGGACCTTCGCCGCTGAACGCGGGAGAAACCGCCGAGTTCGATCCCTCGAGCACGCTGCCGCGCCCGCCGTTTCAGGCGGCGTTTCTTCATTACATTCGCTCGGAGCTGGGCTACAAGACCGACATGAACTACTACGTGAGCGGCGGAATCATGCCGTGGGACTGGGGCGTTCAGAACGGTTATGCCGACACGAGCAACCTGCTGCGCAACGCGTTTGCGAAAAATCCTCACCTGAAGGTGCTTGTGTGCCAGGGCTACTACGATCTGGCGACCCCGTTCTTTGCGGCGGAATACACAATGAATCACCTGGGTATTCACGCCGAGTCGCACGCGAACATCTCGTGGGCGTTTTATCAGGCGGGGCATATGATGTACATCGACAAGGAGTCTCACGCCAAGCTGAAACGCGACGTCGCCGAATGGATGCACTCGTCGATTCAACCGTAAACAAATCGCAAAACCCCGTTCGTAGTCCGGCCTTCAGGCGGAAGTTTGCAAGAGTTGTAGGCGTCGAAATACATACAAACTTCCGCCTGAAGGCCGGACTACGAACAGGTTAAGGAGAAATCATGAAGCGATTATCTCTCATCTGGCGATGTGCATTACTGATTATCTTTCTCTCGCCGGCGGCTGCTCCCGCGCAGGGGAAGCTTGCGGATTACGATCGGGCCAACAACCTTCGCAAAACTTTTATGGACGCCGCCCTCAACGTCCCCGACCGAGCCAATTGGATCGAGAAGACCAACCGGTTCTGGTATAGGAGAACGGTAAAAGGAGGGAACGAAGTCCTCCTCGTGGACGCGGAAACGAAGGTCAGGAAACCAGCCTTCGATCACGACAGGCTCGCCACCTCCCTGTCCACCGCGGCCGTTGAAAAGTTCACCGGAGTAACGCTGCCAGTCACCGCGCTCACGTTTGTCGACAGCGGACAAGCGGTTCAATTCATCGTTGGAGAGACGCGTTGGAAATGTGATCTGTCTGACTATTCGTGCAAGAAGGTCGGCCCGGCGTTTCCCGGGTTTCTTTCCGGGCGCCAGGTATTGCTCGGCCGGACCATGCAGCCTTTAGCGCAGCCTTCAGGAAGCTCTCAACAGGCCCAAGCGGAAGACCAGCCGAAGGTCTCGCCCGATGGTAAGTGGGAAGCCTTTATCAGGAACTACAATGTGTTCGTCCGCGCGAAGAGCGACGTGAAGAATGAAATAGCGTTGAGCTTTGACGGTTCCGAAGGAAACTATTACGCGTTGTACTCGCTTGTCTGGTCGCCGGATTCGAAGGAGCTCGCAGCATATCGAGTGCAGCCCGGCTACCACCGAAAGATCGATTACGTTCAGTCTTCGCCGGCCGATCAGCTCCAGCCAAAATACTGGACGATGGATTACGCCAAGCCGGGAGACGCTTTGGATGTCGAACGGCCGGTGCTGTTTCAGCTTGAGGGCAGGAAACAGATCGTCATCGACAAGGGGCTGTTCCCGGAACCGTTCGGCCTGACGGCCCCGGTTTGGAGAAAGGACAGCCGCGCGTTCACGTTTGAATACAATCAGCGCGGGCACCAGGTTTATCGGGTCATCGAAGTCGACGCCGCAACCGGGAAGACTCGCGCCGTGATCGACGAACAAACGAAAACGTTCTTCTGTTATTCAGGTAAGAAATATCGCTTTGACGTAGGCGACGGCAAGGAAGTCGTATGGGCGAGCGAGCGTGACGGCTGGAATCACCTGTATCTGTTCGACGGCGTAACCGGCGCGGTGAAAAACCAGATCACCAAAGGCGAGTGGGTCGTCCGCGGAGTCGAAAACGTCGACGAAGAGAAGCGGCAGATCTGGTTTCGCGCGAGCGGCATGTATCCGGGGAGGGACCCTTACTTCAATCATCTCTACCGGATCAATTTTGACGGCACCGGATTGACCGCGTTTACTGAAGCAGACGCCAATCACATCGTGAGCCTCTCTTCCGATTTCAAATACTACGTTGATACCTGGTCGCGGGTTGATCTTCCGACTGTCTCGGTGCTGCGGAGCACGGCGGACAAGAGCGTCGTCATGCAGCTCGAAAGTGTCGACATTGGAGATCTGCTCAAGGCCGGTTGGCGCGCGCCGGAAGTCTTCACCGCAAAGGGACGAGACAACAGGATAGACATATGGGGTGTGATTTATCGTCCTACAAACTTCGATCCGTCGAAGAAGTATCCGGTGATCGAAAACATCTACGCCGGTCCGCACGATTCATTCGTGCCGAAAAACTTCAGCGCCTATAACCAGATGCAATCCCTTGCGGAACTCGGATTCATCGTTGTCCAGATCGATGGAATGGGCACCTCCAATCGTTCCAAAGCGTTTCACGATGTATGTTGGAAGAACCTCGGCGATGCGGGCTTTCCTGACCGAATACTCTGGCATAAGGCGGTCGCCGCGAAGTACTCCTACTATGACATCGGCCGCGTGGGCATCTACGGCACATCGGCCGGCGGACAGAGCGCGCTGGGCGCGCTTCTCTTTCACCCGGAGTTTTACAAGGTTTCTGTGTCGGCTTCCGGGTGTCACGACAATCGCATGGATAAGATCTGGTGGAACGAGCAATGGATGGGCTGGCCG